>Ga0208297_1000443_pt1 | contig 83084 bp, 78 predicted proteins | sample LMS_cellobiose_e_FD_187367 | JGI IMG/M metagenome (GOLD analysis project Ga0208297, IMG submission 187367) | Rumen-fistulated moose microbial communities from Alaska, USA - LMS_cellobiose_enrichment (SPAdes) (version 2) | ecosystem: Host-associated > Mammals > Digestive system > Stomach > Rumen... | reverse complement strand
CCGCGCCGCTTCAGCGCCTCCTGCGCGGCCAGCTTGACGGGCGGAGACAGCGTGGGTTCGATGAGCGCCTCGCGCAGCAGCGTTTCGCTCTCGTCGTCCGATCGCGCCGCCAGACGCGCCACGGCCTGGAAGGCGATGTCGTCCCGGGGCGGAACGGGAACCGCGCTGCCGCTCAGCAGCGCCCAGCGGCAGGCGGTGAGGAGCGCGCGCCCGTCATCTCCCGCGCGGATGACGTCCCGCTGCGCCTGCTCCAGCTCCCGCGGCAGCGCCAGCTGCATGGGAATGGGGCGCGTCAGCGGCATGCCGTCGGCCACGGCCGCCACGCAGAGCGCGGCCACGGCGTCGGCGGGGTTGATTTCCAGCATGTGCCGCCACCAGATCAGCGCGCTTTCCGCGTCGCCCTCGTTGTAGAAGGCGGCGGCCTGCGCGTGCAGGAGCGCCCGATCGAAGGGGGAGAGGCGCAGGGCCCGGCTGAGCTGAGCCTGCATGGACCGGTCCTTTTTCAGCCGGAGCAGCGCATCCAGCGCGCGGCGCAGCTCGTAGGGCTCCAGCTCGCGTTCGTTCATCGCGTCGATGAGGGACAGCGCCTGACCGTCCCGGCCGGCGGCAATCAGCGCCCACAGCGCGTTGACGCGGGCTTCGTCGGACAGGCGCTCCCGCGAGAGCGCCGCGTCCGCCTCGCGCGCGGCGTCGGCCCTGCGTCCGGCTTCGCCCAGCGCGAAGGCATAGAGAGCGCGCGCGTCCGGCTCGTCGCGCATCGAGAGGCTCCTTTCGAGCAGGCGGACGGCGACGGCGGGGTGATCGCGGTTCAGCAGCGAAGCGGCGCGCTCGTTCAGGCGGTAAACGCGCCGCCGGGCCCGTTCGGCGGGCCGGTGGAGCTGCTGAGCCTCGTGAATGGCCGCGATCATGTCGGACGCCTGGCGGCTGTATTCCCCCTCCGGCTCGCGTTCGAGGTATTCCAGCGCAGACAACTGCGCGCCCTGCACATTGCCCATGGCGAACAGGTTGCAGGCCATGCCGAACCAGCATACGCTGAGCGCCGGCTGAATGGTCATGAGGCGCAGCAGGCAGCGGTTGGATTCGATCGGGCAGCCCATCTCGCTGTAGGTTTCCGCCATATCCAGCCGGTATTCGGCGTGGTCGGGCGCGGCCTCCAGTGCGCGGCGCAGCAGCATGACGGCTTCCTGAAAGCGGCCGTCCTTCTGCTTTTTCAGCGCGCGGCGCGCAAAGAAGCCGGCATCCTGCTGGAAGGGCATGACATTGTGGCGGTTGTCCGACATAAGACCTCCTCGTGGATCAGCTCTGCGCGCGGGCGAGCAGATCGCGCAGCTGCTGTTCAGAAAAGCGGTAGGTGCGGTTGCAGAAGTGGCAGTTCACCTCCGCGCCGTGGTCCTCGGCGATGAGCGTGACCAGCTCTTCGCGGCCCAGCGAAATAAGGCCCCGCTCAAAGCGCTCGCGGCAGCAGTCGCAGCGGTAGGCCGGGCGCGCCGTGCCGAGGATCTCCGGCTCAAGATGGCCGAGCAGCTGCTGCAGCGCGGCGTTGAGGTCGTACTCCGCGAAGGTCCTGCTGATGTTCATGAACATCGGCGCGCTCAGCTCGACGGATTTCAGCGCGGCTTCCGAGCAGTCCGGCATGACCTGGATGATCAGCCCGCCCGCGGCCACCACGTCCGCGCCCACCAGCACGCCCAGCGACACCAGCGAGGGCGTCTGTTCGGACGCGGTGAAATACATGGCGAGGTCCTCGCCGATTTCGCCGGAGCGCAGGTTGACGCGCCCGATGTAGGGCTCTCTGAGGCCCAGGTCCTTGATGACGGTGAGCTGGCCGGCGCGGCCGACCGCGCCGCCCACATCCAGCTTGCCGTCCGGGCGGAGCGGCGGCTCGATGTCCGGATTGTCCACATAGCCCTTCACGCTGCCGTCCGCCCTGGCGACGGCCATCACGGTGCCCAGGGGGCCGCCGCCCTTGACGACGGCCGTGAGGCTGTCCCGCTCGTCCTTGAGCATGCATCCCATCATCGAGGCGCCGGTGAGCAGGCGGCCCAGCGCGGCGGTGGCCACGCGGGAGAGGCGGTGGATCGTGCGCGCCTCCTGCACCAGGCGCGTGCTCCGGGTGAGGAAGGCGCGGGCCTGGCCGCCCAGCAGCGACAGGCGGAGCGTTCCGTCCAGGTTCAGTGTATTGTCGGTCATATCATTTTACTCCTGTCGTGCTTTCTGGCCGTCTGGCGGTAAAGTGGAGCCGCTGCTCGTCCGCGGCCGGCGGGCGCATCGTTCGGTCGCCCCGGACGCGGATGTCGATGAAGCCGGCCTCCTCGAGCCAGCGGCGGAGCTCGTTTTCGGTGTGAGCGCGCTGGACGTGCCGCTCCTCGAAGCGGCGGTAGAGCCCGTCCTTTGTCTCGACGAAAAAGGTCAGATCCATGGTGATGATGCGGCGCGCCCGGTCCATGCGGTTCTGCCACAGATAGGCGACGTTGTCGCGCTCCTCGCCGAAAAACGCGCCGTCCATGCCGGTGAGTTTGGCCTCGCTGGACACGTCGAACGCCAGCGCGCCGCCGGGCTTCAGGAAGCGGTGCGCCCGCTGAAAGAAGCGCGGGACATCGCCTTCGCCGGTCAGGTAGTTGACGGCGTCGCAGCAGGCGAGAATGGCGTCCACGGGGCGGGGAAGCTCCAGCGCGCGCATGTCCATGCGCACGAAGGGGATCGACACGCCGTTTCGGGGCGCTTTCTGCTGGGCGACGCGCAGCATATCCTCCGACAGGTCGGAGGCGGTCACACGGATCCCGGTCCGGGCCAGGGGGATGGACATCGAGCCGGTGCCGCAGCCGCATTCGAAGAGCGTGCGCGGGCGGCAGCCCGCCTCGGCGAGCAGGCGCAGGTAGTACTCGGCCCAGGCCGGATAGTCGAAGTCATCCATGAGCGCGTCGTAGACGGCGGCGAATTCTTCATACATTGCGCGTTTCCTCGGTGTAGTGAAACTGGAGCGGGCCGCAGCGAACCCGCTCCAGCTGCGCTTTTGAGTCGTCAATCAATGCCGCCTTCGCGGAGACGGCGGGCGACAAGGCCGCCGATACGTCCGGTTTCACCGGCTGTGAGACCGGCCCAGCCCACGCGCATCAGCCGCTCGGTCAGGCCCAGCTCGTCGGCGACTTCATATTTGAGCCGCTCGGTTTCGTCCATGAGTCTTGTCTTTTCCACTCTCACGTTTCACGCATCCTTTCGCATTGTCTCTGCTCAGTATGCGCGGCGGGCGTGAAAACATGCGGTCACAGATTCCTGATGTCCTCGTCCGTGACGGTTTCCTCCTCTTCGTCGTAGGACGGATCGCGCAGGCCCTTGTTGATGGAGGCGCCCTCGATGCGCGGGTTGAGGAAGCGGTCGAAGCAGCTGTTGGCATAGGAGATGGACATGAACTGATACAGCGCGTAGCCAAAGACGAGGTAATAGAGGCCCAGCGCCAGCAGCACGTAGGTGTTGGTGACGTAGAGGGCGATCACAATCGGGATGAAGGTGGGCAGCACCCAGAAGAGCAGCGAGAAGGGCAGGCGCGCCACGACCATGATGATGCTGTTCTGGATGACGGTGCGCAGCTTCATGTCGTAGGTGACGGTCATGGGGTAGATCAGCATGGTGGCCATCCACCACAGCACGCAGAAGATGATCACCAGCGCCTGCGGAACGATCCAGAAGAGGGAGCTGGCGCTCATGCCGGAATAGTACATATAGCAGATATAGCCCACCACCAGCGAGAAGCCGCTGATGAAGCCGACGACCAGCGCCTGCTTCCAGTTGTCCCGGATGGTGTCCTTGATGTCGCTCAGCACGAAGGAATGGTCGTCGCGCGCCCAGTTGCGCATTGGCAGCGCCAGGCCCATGCGGCCGATGGAGGAGATCATCATGCAGGGGATCATGCCGACGAGCCACTGGAAGAGATAGGTGCTGACCATGCCGCCGCCTGCGACGTCGGCCGCTATTTCGCCGGTTTCAAGGTTCATGCCGGAGCTGCTCATGATGGCGATGATGTTGAGCGTCGTCCAGATGATCGTGGGCAGCGAAAACAGGAAGTACAGCAGGTTCAGCCCGATCAGCGCGCTGAAGCGCACGCGCAGCATGGAGAAAAAGAGCTGGACACGCGTCTTGGGCAGCTGGTCGGGGGTGAAGTCCGCTTTGCCGGCCTTGCCGTAGTAGAAGGAGTTGAAAAGTCCTGACATGATGGATGTGCCTCTCTTTCCGGGTTATGGATGCGTCGGACATGAAGATATATTACATATATAATAGCACACAAGGCGGCGTTTGCCAATACGGTAATGCCGCGGGAAGCGCGTCAAAATATGAAATTATTTTGACGTTTGCCGCGGCGGGCCGTCCCGGACCAGTTCCAGTATCACGGCGTTCAGCACGTCCGCGCCCGCCTCGGTGACGGCGGCCCGACCGCCGGAAAGGCGCATCAGCCCGGAAGAGACGAGCCGGTCCAGCCGGGACGCGGGCAGCAGCGTTGCGTCCACTCCCTCGCGCGTGCGCAGGCCCAGCATGACGGTTTCCTCAAAGACGTCGTCTTCGGAAAGCGCATCGGGCGGGCCGGCGTCCTCGCCCGCGAGATACGCGTCCAGCGAGTCGGTGTTGGCGAAGCGCGCGCCGTTCATCAGCGAGTGCGCGGCGCAGCCGAGGCCCAGATAGTCGCCGCGCCGCCAGTAGACCAGGTTGTGGCGGCACGCGAAGCCCGGCCGGGCGTAGTTGGATATTTCATAGCGCTCAAAGCCCTGCGCGCCCAGCAGGCGAGCCGCCTCGCGCTGCATACAGACCACGGTCTCTTCATCGGGAAGAAGGTCTGGACGCGCTTCGGCCAGCGCCTTCATCGGCGTGTTTTCCTCTATGATCAGGCTGTAGCAGGAGATGTGGCGGATGGGCAGGCGCAGCGCGGTCTGCAGCGTTTCGACCCACTGGGGCATCGTCTGGCCGGGCAGGGCGTACATGAGGTCCAGGCTGATGTTCTCAAAGCCCTCATCCGCCGCCAGGCGTACGGAGGATGCGGCGTCTTGGGCGCTGTGGATGCGTCCGAGCGTGCGCAGCAGCCCGTCGTCAAACGACTGAACGCCCAGCGAAAGCCGGTTGACGCCCGCTTCGCGCAGCGCCGCCAGCTTTTCGGCGTCCAGCGTGCCCGGATTGGCTTCGCAGGTGATTTCCGCGTCGGGGGAAACGGTGAAATGGCGGCGCACGTCGTCCATCAGGCGGCGCGTCTGGTCGCCCGTCAGCAGCGAAGGGGTGCCGCCGCCGATGAAGACCGTGTCGAGCGATATCGATCCGAACCGCTCGCGCGAGGCGCGCATCTCGTCAGCCAGTCGGTCGAGATAATCGGGAATTCGGTCTGTTTTTCCGGGATACGAGGTGAAATCGCAGTAGGCGCACTTGCGTGCGCAGAACGGCATGTGGATGTACAGCGAACAGCGCTTCATACCGCGCCGGACCTTTCGCCCCAGAACTTTTGCAGCACCGGGAGGCTCCTCGCGGTCATTTCGACCCACGCGGGACGGAAGCCGGAGCGAATGGCGTTTCTCACCGAGCGGATGTTCGACCAGGCCGCGCAGTAGAACGGCGTCTTGCCGCGCTTGAGGATTTCGATGGCCAGCCGGCTCGTGATCGCCGAGGCGACGCCGCGCCGGCGGTATTCGGGCAGCACGTCGATGCCGATCTGCCACATGCTGTCGCAGTCGGCGGAGCAGGCCGCGAGTCCGGCGAGCCGGTCGCCGTCGAAAGCGCCGACGCCCAGCACGTCGAGACGCTTTCGCTCCTTACACAGCGCGTGGCCCCATTCGGGCGTGTACAGCGCCTCGAAGTCGGATGGGCCGAGCAGGCGCGTTTTCAGCGGGCAGGGGAGCGGCCGCAGCGCGGTCAGATCGGGCAGGAAATACTCGGCCATGAAGCACACGCGCACGCCGTGCTCCGCCAGCTGACGATCCAGAAGATGCAAATACGGCGTCTCGAAGCGGCTGTGGACGGACTGTCCTTCCAGATACGCGCGCGTGATCGCCTCGAATTGCGGCAGCACCGACGCGACCACGTTGTTGCCGTAGGACACGAGCTGGCACTCGAACGGCAGCTTCAAATACGCCCGCGCGCCCTCCCGGGGCGTCGAGTGGACGATCCTGTTTTCGCTCAGCAGGAAATCGCCGCTCTCGCAGTTCAAATCCACCGCGGACTGCTTCAGCGCGACGTCGAGTATCTCTTGATTCGTCATGCCCCATTCTCCATTTCCAATTCCAGATCAAAAACAGACTTCAGTCCATTTTGAGAACCGCCATAAACGCCTCGCTGGGCACCTCGACGGAACCGACCTGGCGCATGCGCTTCTTGCCTTCCTTCTGCTTTTCCAGCAGCTTTTTCTTTCGCGTGATGTCGCCGCCGTAGCACTTGGCGAGCACGTCCTTGCGCAGGGCCTTGACCGTCTCGCGGGCGATGATCTTGCCCCCGATGGCCGCCTGGATGGGGATTTCAAACAGCTGCCGCGGGATGACCTCCACCAGCTTCTCCGCGATGGAGCGCCCGCGGGCGTAGGCACGGTCCCGATGCACGATGATGGAAAGGGCGTCGCACGCCTCGCCGTTGAGCAGCATATCCAGTTTGACCAGGTCGCTGCGCACGTAACCCTTGAGCTCGTAGTCGAAGGAGGCGTAGCCACGCGTGCGGCTCTTGAGCTGATCGAAAAAGTCGTAGATGACCTCGTTGAGCGGCAGGTCGTAGCTGAGCAGCACGCGGCCGCCGTCGATGTACTTCATGTCGCGGAAGGTGCCGCGCTTGTCCTGGCACAGCTCCATGATCGCGCCCACGTAGTCCTGCGGGGTGATGACCTGCGCGTCGACGTACGGCTCCTCCATGTAGTCGATCTCGGTGGCGGGCGGCAGGTTGGTGGGGTTGTCGATGGTCAGGCGCGTGCCGTCGGTCTTGATGACGTTGTAGACCACGCTGGGCGCGGTGGTCACCAGGTCCAGGTCGAACTCGCGCTCCAGCCGCTCCTGGATGATTTCCATGTGCAAAAGGCCCAGGAATCCGCAGCGGAAGCCGTAGCCCAGCGCCACGGAGGATTCCGGCTCGAAGGACAGCGAGGCGTCGTTGAGGCGCAGCCTGGCCAGCGCATCCTTGAGCGCCTCGTAGTTTGCACCGTCGGCGGGATAGATGCCGCAGTACACCATGGGCAGCACCGGCTTGTAGCCGGGCAGCGGATGCGAGGCGGGATTGTCCGCGCGGGTGACCGTGTCGCCCACGCGAATGTCCGCGATATCCTTGATGGAGGCGGCGATGTAGCCCACCTCGCCGGCAACCAGCACGCCGGTGGAATGATAGCCGTTGGGGCGGTAGGTGCCCACCTCGGTGACGTCGAACTCGCGGCCGCCGGCCATCATGCGGATGCGGTCGCCCACGCGCACCGTGCCGTGCTTGATGCGCACGGAGCTGATCGCGCCGCGGTAGTTGTCGTAATACGAGTCGAAGATGAGCGCCTGAAGGGGGGCGTCCGGGTCGCCCTCGGGGGCGGGCACGTTTCGGGCGATGTCCTCCAGCACATCCTCGATGCCGATGCCCTGCTTGGCGGAGATGAGCGGGCAGTTTTCGGTATCCAGCCCGATTTCATCCTCAATCTCCTGCTTCACGACCTCGGGCTGCGCGCTGGGCAGGTCGATCTTGTTGATGACCGGCAGGATTTCCAGGTTATGATCCAGCGCCATGTACACGTTGGCCAGCGTCTGCGCCTCGATGCCCTGCGACGCGTCCACCACCAGGATCGCCCCCTCGCAGGCCGCCAGCGCGCGGGAGACCTCGTATGTGAAGTCCACGTGGCCGGGGGTGTCGATGAGGTTGAATTCGTAGGTCCGTCCGTCCCTGGCGGTGTAGGGCAGGCGCACGGCCTTCGACTTGATGGTGATGCCCCGCTCGCGCTCGAGTTCCATGGAGTCGAGCACCTGCTCGGTCATGTCGCGGCGCGCCATGACGCCGGTGGCCTCCAGCAGCCGGTCGGCGAGGGTGGACTTTCCGTGGTCGATGTGCGCGATGATGCAGAAGTTGCGGATATTTTGCTGGGTGTTGGCCATGAATATGTCCCTCCGATGATGGGATGAGCTGTCTTCCGTGAAAATTATAGCGTTTTTTATCAGATTCGTCAACGAAGATTGGGGGAAATTGTGCGGCGGGCGAGCGCCTGCGCGACCAGCGCGGCGGTGCGCTCAAGATAGGAACCGTATTCCCGCCTCGATATGGCGACGAAGGGATACGCGCTTTCCTCCGCCGCCGGCAGATACCCCATCACGCCGATCTTGCGCACAATCGCGCCTTTCGGCAGGTAATCGATGTAATCCGGAAAGGAGGAAAGCGGCAGGATCTCAGTGAGATAGCCGGAATCGGGATGCGCGGCGAGGTATTCCGCCTCGATCGTGCAGACGTCCTTCCTGCGCTCCTCCTTTGGAATGAGCCGCTTGACGGCCTTCCAGCCCGGCTCCATGCCGCGGGCCCTTTCCGCCAGATCGGGGCAGGAGAGGACGCGCGTCCACGAGGCGGCGACGCGGGCCTCGTCCAGGATGTGGCGCTGAAACGCCACGTCCGCGATGAGATGCGCCCAGTAGCCCAGCAGGAAGGCGTATTCCTCCGCCGACTGGATGGCGTTTAAGCGGCTTTCGATGCGGGCCCGGCAGAACCCGTCGCAGTCGGCGGTACTCTTGTCGTCCTTGACGCTCATCCAGTGCGTCGTTTCGCGGGAGGGGGTGAACGCCGTCCAGTCCGCGTTTTCCACGTTGCAGTCCGGGGCGATGCTTCCCACGCAGAAGCCGCGGCGGTCCAGATGCGGCATGCGGGCGAGCACCCTGTCCGCGATGATGAGATGAGAGACCCAGGTTGGCATGACATGTTCCTTTCATGCGCAGCGCCCGCCGGGCTTTCCCGGGCGGGCGCTGCGATGTCTTACTTTCCGTCGAACTCGTCGGCCCACTCGTAGAGCAGGCCCAGGTCCCACAGCATGGTGCTGGAGAGGTATTTGTTGCGCACGTCGCGCGAAGCGCGCAGCGCGTCGCGCACGTCGTCGTCACCGATGCCCAGCTCGGCGGGACGGATGGGCATGCTGCAGCTGCTCATGATCTTCACGATGCTTTCGAACGACGGCATCTCCTCCCTGATGATCTGCTGGATTTCATCCCAGTGATCGCAGATGAGCCGCACGCGTTCGGCGTGCTTTGCCGGGTCGTTCCGGCCCTCCTTTTCGGCCGTGGCGATGATGCCGGGGGCCACGCTGCCAAAGACGCGCCTGGTCTCGGCCTTCCACTTTTCCTCATCGAAGCGCTTCATGAAGGCGAGCGCCTTTTCCCTGTCCGGCGTGAGGCGGCGAATCCGCTCGTACAGCTTGAAGGTGAGATAGCAGCCCACGCCCACCTGAATGCCGTGCAGGTCGCTCTCCTCGCCGCGCTCAAGCGCCATCATTTCCCACATGTGGGAGAAGTAGTGCTCCAGGCCGGAGGCGGGGCGGGAGGTGGTGGCGAAGCACATGGCGATGCCGGAGAGGATCAGCCCTTCGGCCACGCTGCCCACCACTTCGGGATCGCGCTCGGTCAGCCTGTCCGCTGCGGAGGCCACCTTCTCGAGAGAGCGGCGCACCAGCGCGGCGATTTTTTCGCAGTACGGGTCGCCGTTGACGATGGAGGCGATGCGCCACTCGCAGATGGCGATGTACTTGGCCAGCATATCGCCCAGGCCGGCCCACAGCATGCGCATGGGCGCGTCCTTCATGATGTCCGTGTCCGCGATGATGGCCGCGGGCATGCCGTGATACAGCGACACCTTCAGGCCGCCCACGATCATCGCGGAGGAATTGGACGCGTAGCCGTCCATGGAGGGCGCGGTGCCCACCGCTATGGCGGGAACCCCCGCGATGTCGGCGATGATCTTGCAGTTGTCGTTGATGACGCCGCTGCCCAGCGCCATGACGCAGTCGCAGCGCTTGTCATAGGCGAACGTGATCGCGCCCATGACCTCTTCGTTGGGCTCGAGGCGCTTGCGGGTGTTGAAGCAGAAGAAGCCGTACTCGATGTTGTTTTCCCTCAGCACCGGCTCGACAAAACGCCACGCGGCATCCCGCGTGTTCAGGTCGCACACGATGAAGGGCCTTTTTGCGCCGACCGCGCGCAGGGCGTCCGGGATGTTTTTGACCGTGCCGGCCCCGATCTTCAGATATTTGATGGGCGCTTCGTGATGAATGCCGCACCCGCACTCGAATCCGCCGGGCACGAGCAGCTTTTCAGTGGGCAGCAGAGAAAAATCAACCATGACATATACCTTCTTTTCAATGTATTTTCCCTTCTCATCATATCATAAGCAGGCGCGAATTTCAACCGTGAGGGAAGAATTATGCCGGGTTTTGCCGGCCGGCGGTTCATTTTCCCGCCGGACAATCGGGGATCATCGTGCGCGACGCCTTTCAGCGCATTTCCTGAGGGCGCGCGGGGAAACGGGGGGAACCATCCCTCCCTTCAGCGCGTCAAAAACAGGAAAAATCACTGAAAAAGGAGAGAATGAGAGCATGAAAAGAACGATCACGGCGCTTCTGCTGCTTCTGGTCCTGTCCGTTTCCGCCTGCCTGGCCGGCGCGGAGGGCGCGCGGGTTGAAACCCCGGCCGAGGCGTTTTCAGGCCGGTGGAGGGATCCCTACTACGGCAGGGCGGCGCTGACCATCGTTCCGGCGCCGCGCGACGATCCGGACGGCGCGGCTTGGTTTGACATTTCCATCTTCTGGGGCAGCTCCGCGGATTCGGCGGGCGTGTGGCGCATGGAGGCGGTCTGGGACGAGGCGGCCGGGCGGCTGGCCTACACGGACGGCAGCATGACCTATGTGACCTACGACGGGACGGGCAAAATCGTCGAAGAGGATGTGCAGTGGGACGACGCCGAAGGCTCGTTCCGGCTGAATGAGGAGGGCGTCCTGCTGTGGCAGGATTCGCGGGAGGAGCGCTCCGGTGAATTCGCCCTGCTGAGAGAGCGGGCCGAGGCGCCGTCGGCCGAGGCGTTCGCTCAGGAGTATTTCGAGCGGATTGCCGGCGTCGAGCGCGGCACAGCGGGCGCTTCGCTCAAGGCGGCCCTGGCCGCGCGCGACGCGCTCCGCTTTGCGTTTGAATATGACCTCTGGAACACGGACATGCCCGCCATGCGCGGCAACATGCTCGCGGCGTGGGAGAGCCTGGACGACGACGCCCGCGCGCGCTTTGATGAAAACCTGTTCGGCATCGCGGATCTGCTCGACGGGGCGTTCGGGGACTATGCGTCCGTGGCGGGGATGTTTGAGGACGCGGGTGTGGGCGAGGACATGGCGCGCCTCGTCACGGACGAGGACGCCCGCCGGTCCTGGGAAACGCTGTTTGCCCACACGCTGACGATGGGCAACAGCGGGGAATGATGCCGTATTCCATCCAAAAACATGGCGTCGCCTCTTTTCCGCCCTGGCTGCGAGCAGCCTTGCCGGAGAGGGGAATGCCAGACGCTTTGCAGGCGGTTCCGGCACACACACATGCCGCCCCGGACAGCTGTCCGGGGCGGCATGTCTGCCTGTGCGAGGCTTACTTCACCAGCGCGGCGGCCTTCTCGGCCACGTTCTCAGCGGTGAAGCCGTAGTGCTTGAAGAGCAGCTTCGCGGGGGCGGAGGCGCCGAACTCATCCAGTCCGATCACCGTGCCGTCCAGGCCGACGTACTTGTGCCAGCCGAAGGTCGCGGCAGCCTCCACGGCCACGCGGGCGCGCACCGCGTTCGGGAGCACGGACTCGCGGTACTCGGCGCTCTGCTCGTCGAACAGCTCGAACGACGGCATGGACACCACGCGGGCGTCGATGCCCTGCTCCTTCAGGATGGCCTTCGCGCCGACGCACTGCTCGACCTCGGAGCCGCTCGCCATGAGGATGACGTCGGGCGTGGCCTTGTCGCTGTCGGCGAGGATGTAGCCGCCCTTGAGGGCGTCCTTGCCGCTGTTTTCATAGAGCGGCAGGTTCTGGCGGGTGAGCACCAGCGAGACGGGGCGCTTGCCGGCCATGGCGCACAGCCAGCCCGCGGCGGTTTCCCTGCTGTCAGCCGGGCGGAACACCACCATGCCGGGCATGGCGCGCAGACCGGCCAGATGCTCGACGGGCTGATGCGTGGGGCCGTCCTCGCCGACGCCGATGGAGTCGTGCGTGAGGATGTAGGGGATGGGCAGGCCCATCAGCGCGGACAGGCGCATGGCGTTCTTCATGTAGTCGGAGAACACGAAGAACGTGGCACAGTAGGGGCGCAGCCCGCCGTGCAGGTAGATGCCGTTGCAGATGGCCGCCATGGCGTGTTCGCGGACGCCGAAGTGCAGGTTGGCGCCGGTGCGGTCCTCGGCGGAGAAATCGCCGCGGCCCTTCATGTTGGATTTATTGGAGGGCGCCAGGTCGGCCGAACCGCCGATCAGGTTGGGAATCTTCTTCGCCAGGCGGTTGAGCACCTCGCCGGAGGAGGCGCGGGTGGCGCTGGGGCCGTCGAACGTCCAGTACGCCTCGTCGTTCATGAGGTCGACGGGCAGCTCGCCGCTGTGCCAGCACCTGTATTCGGCGGCCAGCTCGGGATAGGCCTTTTCGTACTCGGCGAACAGCGCGTCCCACGCGGCGTGCTTTTCAGCGCCGGCGGCGCCGGCGGCCGCGGTGGTCTCGTAGACCTCGGCGGGCACGCCGAAGGGCTCTTCGCAGGGCCAGCCGAGCGCTTTCTTGGTGGCGGCCAGGTTGTCCGCGCCCAGCGGTTCGCCGTGCGAGGAGGCCATGCCGGCCTTCGGAGAGCCGTAGCCGATGGTGGTGTGGCACACGATCAGCGTGGGCTTGTCGGAATCCTTCGCCAGGTCGATGGCGTCGTTCACCTTGCGCCAGCAGTTGCCGTTGGGCACGTCGATGACGTTCCAGCCGTAGGCGCGGAACCGGGCGGGCACGTCTTCGCGGAAGGCGATGTCGGTGTCGCCCTCGATGGAGATCTCGTTGTCGTCATACAGCGCGATCAGCTTGTTGAGCCTGAGCGTGCCGGCCAGCGAGGCGGCCTCGTGGGAGATGCCCTCCATCAGGCAGCCGTCGCCCATGATGGCGAAGGTGTTGTGGTCGACGATGTTGAAGCCCTCGCGGTTGAAGTGCGCGGCGAGATAGCTCTCGGCCAGGGCCATGCCGACCGCGTTGGAAATGCCCTGTCCCAGGGGGCCGGTGGTGGTTTCCACGCCCACCGTGTGGCCGTACTCGGGGTGGCCGGGCGTCAGCGAACCAAACTGGCGGAACTGCTTCAGGTCCTCGATCGTCAGGCCGAGGCCGAACAGGTGCAGCAGAGAGTACATGAGCATGGAGCCGTGGCCGGGGGACAGAACGAAGCGATCCCGGTCATCCCATTTGGGAGCCTTCGGATCGAATTTCATCTGCTTGCCCCACAGCGCGTAGGCCATGGCGGCGGCGCCCATGGGCATGCCCGGATGACCGGAATTGGCCTGCTGAACCGCTTCGGCGGAGAGCACGCGGATGGCATTGACGACGAGGTTGTCCTGTTTGCTCATTGCAAAAACACCCTTTCTCAAATGAATTCCATGATGTATCACGAAGAGCTTCGTCCGAACGCAGTTTACCGGACGTTGCCCTTGATGAGCTCCTTCAGCGGCGCGAGGTCGAGCGATTCGGTGTCCTCGAGCAGCTCGTACAGCCTGGTCAGCATGATGTTGACGCCGCCCGGGACGTCGGACTCGGCGTTCAGGGGCATCACGGGGTCGTGCACGGACAGGCGCAGCAGGAACCAGGCGTTGTCCACGCCGCCGTCCAGGTCAAAGGAGATGCGCACGCCCTCGCGGTTGTCCGGCGCGAGATGCCAGGCCGGATCCTCCAGCGTCTTGCTGAGCACCGTCTCGATGACGGCCTGGCCGGCCGTGCGGAAATCCTCGTCGCGGATGTTCATGCGCACCTCGACGCTTTCCAGCGGCTCCGCGAGGTCGTCGATGAGCGAACCCAGCGTCAGCCCCTGGCGCTTGCGCTCCATGGCCTCGCAGATCAGCCGCGTGACGAGATACATGCCGTCGTCCAGGAAGAAATTTTCCTTGAGCGCCGCGTGGCCGCTGGTCTCGATGGCCAGCGGGCATTCGATGCCCTCCTCGTTCAGGCGGACGGCCTCGTCGATGACGTTGCGGTAGCCGCGCTTGAAGCGGTAGTGCGTGCCGCCCCATTCGGCGATGAACTTGGCCAGGCCCGAGGAGGTGACCGAGTCCGTCACGATGGTCTGCCCGGGCTTTTCGTTCAGCAGGATGGCCGAGATGAGCGCGATCAGCCGGTTGCGGTTGATTTCATGGCCCTGCTCGTCCACGATGGCGGCGCGGTCGCAGTCGGTGTCGAAGATGACGCCCAGATCGGCGCCGGATTCGCGGACCGCGCGGCACACGGCGGCCATGGCGTCCTTATCCTCGGGATTGGGAATGTGGTTCGGGAAGCGGCCGTCGGGCTCGAGGTACTGGCTGCCGTCCACATCCGCGCCGAGGTCCTTGAGGAACTGGGCGTAGAAGCCGCCCGCGCCGTTGCCGGCGTCCACGACGACGTGCAGCCCGAGAAGGGGGCGCTTGGCGTCGTCTTCCAGCCGCTCGCGCACCATGCGGGCCAGCCGTTCGGTGTAGATCGACAGGAAATCGACCGGCTTCACCAGCCGTTGCGGCAGCGTGACGCCCATGGCGGCGGTCAGGATCTCGCCGATTTCCTTGCCGTCCAGCCCGCCCTCGCGGGTGATGAGCTTGAAGCCGTTGCGATACCACGGGTGATGGCTGGCGGTGATCATCACCGCGCCGTCGCAGCCGGTCTCCGGTTCGACGGTGGTGATGAACATGGCCGGCGTGGTGCACAGGCCGCAGTCCAGCACGTCGCAGTCCGCCGCGGTCAGTCCCTTGATGATGCCGTCCTCGAGCGCCGGCCCGGTCAGCCGCGAATCGCGGCCGACCGCGATGGTCAGCCTGTCCGGGGTGGTGTCCGTTTTCCGGGCCAGCCACATTGCGAAGGCATAGCCCACGCATTCGGCGGTCTCGACGGTGAGCAGCGGCTGAATGCCGTCGTGCTCCATGGCGTCGCCGCGGATGTCCGATCCGCTCTTGAGTTTCATCCATTCGCTTCGCATAATAACCCCCAAATAAGTCGTTTATGTCATCTCGGAATCGTCGATGGGCTCGATTTCCGAGAGATAGCGGTACAGCGGTGTGAACAGCCCGATGCCGCGCGTGATCTCGTCCACCAGCGCGGGCGTGGAGATCTGCGCCCGCGTGAGGTCCTTCTCCAGCCAGAAGCCGCGCAGCGGATACCACGCGCGCGCTTCCTGCGGCACGGAAGGCGGGATCTTCATGCGCCGGAAGGCGTTTCCGGACAGTGTGAACTCGGCGAGCGCGGGTCGGGCGGCGTCCAGGAAGGGCCGCGCGTCGGCGGCAAGCTGGCGCCTCAGACCGTTCATCAGCGGGCGGTTTTCGTCGTAGACGCCCATGCCGTAGGACGCGCCGTCGGCGGAGATGTCGAAATACGCGCCCAGCGTGTTGTTGCGCTCCGGCCGGGGCCGGCGGAAGGCCAGCCACATGGAGTCGCGGTAGGGCGATTTGTCGCGGGAGAAGCGGATGTCGCGGTTGATGCGCGACACAACGCGTTCGGGCCTGCGCTCGAGCCGCGGGTCGAGCAGCTCGACGGCCGGGCCCAGGTCGGCGGCCAGCGCCTTGAGCGGCTGGCGGACGGCCTCGTCATACCAGTCGTGGTTCTCGTGGAAGAACTGTATGTTGTTGTTGAACCGGATGGCCATGAAGAACTCGTCCGTCCGGTTGTCGAATCCCCTGAACATCACGATGCCTCTGCTTCCCTGGCCGCGTCTCCCCGTCGGACGGGCGAGATGATGATTTCGCCGAACACGCCGCGCTGGCGCACATGCACGCGGTTCAGCCTGAGCAGTTCGAGCACGCCCATGAACAATCCCACGATTTCCGCGCGGCACGGCTCGTCGTCAAAGAGCGTCTCGAAGGAAACGGGGCCTTCGCGGAGGCGCAGCTGTATGCGGGCCATGCAGCTCTGGACAGTGTAGCTGTCGCGCCGGATTTCGCGCTGCTGGGGCGCTTCGGAGCCGTCGCGCGCGCGGCTGAGCACGCGCAGGAAGGCGCGCGTCAGGCCCTCGAGCGTCAGACCCGTCAGCTCATACTCGGGCGGCGGCAGGGGATATTCCTCCGGCAGCTTGTTCAGCATGAGCCTTGCGGCCTCCTCCAGGCGCTTCAGGTCCTCACAGGTCTCCTTGAAGGCCTTGTATTCGGTCAGCTGGCGGATGAGCGCCTGCTCGGGCGTCTCGGCGTCCGGATCCTCCGGGGCGGGCGGCACGGGCAGCAGCGCGCGCGATTTGATCTCCACCAGCATCGCGGCCATCTGCAGAAACTCGCTGGCCGAATCCATATCCAGCTCGTCGACGCCCGCCATGTATTCCAGATACTGCTCGGTGATTTCAGAGACGAAGATGTCGCGGATGTCGATCCTGGCGCGGGAAATCAGGGTGAGCAGCAGGTCCAGCGGTCCGTCAAACTGCTTGAGCGAAACGACGTATGCCATGTCAGCCCCCCGCTAAATGAAGCCGATCAGGCGGAACAGCCTGAAGAAGCCCCGGCTGACGCCGCTGAGCACCCATGTCTCCACCGCGGCGAGCACTTTGCTCAGCACGCCCGTGAACAGCAGCGCGTACAGCGCCAGCTGGCCGATGCGCGCGGCCTGAGGCGTGGCGAAGAGCGGCCGGCGCAGCGCCAGATCGTTGAGCACGTGATACCCGTCCAGCGGGGGAATGGGGATCAGGTTGAATATGGCCAGACCCAGGTTGATCGAGATGAAGTTGACGAGGATTTCGTAGGCGTATTCCCACGCGGCGCCGCTTTGCCGCATGCCCCTGTACGCGGCGATGCTGAGCAGCATGTATACGAGGAAGCCGACCAGGAACATGACGAGGTTGGCGGTGATGCCGGCGAGGGAGACCAGCAGGTCGTCCCGGCGGGGATGCCTGAAATAACGCGGATTGACGGGAACCGGTCTGGCCCAGCCCAGCCCCAGGAACACCATCGAGAGCGTGCCCACGGGGTCGAGGTGCTTCAGCGGATTGAGCGTCAGGCGGCCCATCATTTTCGCCGTCGGATCGCCGAGCCGCCAGGCCACCCAGCCGTGCGCGCATTCATGCAGAATGAGCGCCGGCAGCACGGCCGGCAGCATCAGCAGGACAGTTCGCAGATATTCGAGCGGATTGCTCAGCAAAGACTGTATGCCCATGGGAACCTCCCGGTTGATTTGCCTATAGTATAGCGCAAAAGATCGGCGTTTTCAAGAAGCCGTGTGTTATTTCAGTGCGAGTACGCTGAAAATATGAGGAAATGATGAGAAAAATGACAGGATTTTTAAGAATGGCGGCAACCATTCCCCGGGCCGCTTCGTCAAAAAGGACGAAAGAGATTGAAACGATGCGGAGGCGGTCCCTGATGTTCAGAAAATGGTGCGCGCTGGCGCTGTGCGCGATGCTTTGCGCGCTGCCCCTGGCCCGGGCTGAGGCGATTCCGTCCGAGCAGTATTTTGCCCGCGCCAAGGACGCGCTGGTGCTGCTGGCGCAGGGCAGGGAGCAGGAAGCGCTCGATAAACTCGCCTTCGTCTATGCCCTGCCCGACGGCTCTGACGATCAGTTTCTGCAGTTCGTTAAGGACTATCTGCCGGATCTGAACGAAAAGACCGTTCAGCGGGAGGTGGCCGTGTGCTACTGGGAGGCCGTGAGCGAACAGTGGCTGCTGGCCATTCCGATCAGCGAGCCCAGGAACGACGACGTGATCGCGCTGGTTCTGCTGAGCAGCGATTTTGAGACGTTCACCGGCTACGCCGCGCTGAGCTGGGCGGAGGTCAACGAGGGCACGGCGACCTCCGAATGGGTCTGGTGGAACGTCGAATACGACGCCGGCACGCGGGCCCTGTACGCAGACTGAATCCGGCCGAAGGGTCCCTGCCCGTCGCCGGCCTTATCCCCGGAATGTTTCCCCCGCTTTCACCAGTGAGAGCGGGGGCTTTTCGTTGCGTTCCGGGGCGCTGAGAGACAGAGCCTGGCGGCAAACGGGGCAGCCCGTCCCTTCTCCCCGCGCCCCTCGCCTCGCCGCGGCCGGGCGCAGGGCGGAGCCCTGCCCGGCGCGGGCGAAGCCCGCAACAAGCCGAATCGCCCCTGCGGCGCGGACACGGCTTGAAAGCCGGGGGAAAATATGGTATAGTAAAGACAATGCACAGACACGGCAGAAAACTGGCTTGAGGAGGACGGCAGTTATGATTTCAAAGGCGGCAGCCGAACGGGTGCTCGCGGAAGCGGTCAGGACCGGGGGCGATTTCGCGGAACTGTTCATGGAGGACACGCGCTCGTCCAGCCTGACCCTGGTGGACGGCGCCATCGACAGCGCGAACACCGGGCGGCGGCACGGCGCGGGCATCCGCATCTACAATGGACTGGAAGGCATCTACGTGCACACAAACGACACCACCGAGGCGGGCCTCATGAAGGCCGCCAGGCAGGCGGCTTCGGCCGTCGGCGCGAAGGACATCGCGCGGGACATCCGCCTGACGGGCTCCATCGCGCGCAATATTCACGCCATCGAGCGCCTGCCGATGGATGTGGGCGGCGCGGAAAAATCGCGCCTGGTCCACGCGGCGTATCAGGCGGCGAAGGACTACGACAGCGCCGTCAAACAGGTCCGCGTGACGCTCATGGGCAAGGAGACCGACGTGCTCATCGCCAATACCGAGGGGCTGTTTACCGGGGACAGGCGCGTGTACACGCGTTTTTCCGTGGTCGCCATGGCCAGCAACGGCCAGGAAAACCAGACCGGCAGCCAGTCGCCCGGGGCGATGATGGGCTATGAGCTGTTCAGGGACCGCGTCGACGTCGAGGCCAGCGCCCGGCACGCGGCCGAAACCGCCGTGATTATGCTGCGGGCCGACAAGTGCCCGGGCGGCGTCATGCCGGTGATCATCGACAACGGCTTCGGCGGCGTCATCTTCCACGAGGCCTGCGGGCATTCGCTCGAAGCCACGCAGGTGGCGCTGGGGAACAGCGAATTCTGCGGCAAAATGGGCCAGCAGATCGCTTCGCCCATCGTGACGGCCGTCGACGACGGCACGATGCCCAACGAATGGGGCTCGCTCAACATCGACGACGAGGGCACGCCGACCACGCGCCTGGTGCTCATCGAAAACGGCGTTCTGAAAAACTACATGATCGACCGCCTGAACGGCCGCCGCATGCAGATGGCGTCCACCGGTTCGGCGCGCCGGCAGGACTATACCTTCGCGCCCACGTCCCGCATGCGCAACACCTTCATCGCGGCTGGCCGCGACGACGAGGAAGAGATCATCGCCACCGCGGGCGACGCGCTCTACGCCCGGCAGATGGGCGGCGGTTCGGTCAATCCGGCCACGGGCGAATTCAACTTCGCCGTCATGGAGGGCTACCTCGTCAGGGGCGGCAGGATCGACCGGCCCGTGCGCGGCGCGACGCTGGTGGGCAAGGGCAGCGAAATCCTCAAAAAGATCGACCGCGTGGGCCGGAACATGAAGATGGCGCAGGGCATGTGCGGCTCGAAGAGCGGCTCGATTCCGACAAACGTCGGCCAGCCCATGATTCGCGTGACCGATATCACCGTCGGCGGGCGGTAAGGAGGGACAGCGGCATGAATGTGAACGAATTCATCAAAAAACTGTTTGAGCGCGCCGAAGCGGCCGGCTTTGAGGCCAGCGAGGCCGATTACGCCAGTAGCGAGGCGTTTTCGGTCGGCGTGAAGGGCGGCGAAATCGTGGATTATTCGGTCAGCTCGGGCCTGGGCCTGGGCTTCCGGGCGCTGCTGAACGGCAGGATGGGCTATGCCAGCACGCAGGTCCTGGATGAGGACGCGCTCGATCTGCTGATTGCGGGCGCGACCGAAAACGCGGCGCTCATCGAGAACGACGACGAGGAATTCATCTTTGCGGGCAGCGGCGCCTATCCGGCGCTGGACGTCTACAACGAGGCCATTGACCGCATCGGCGCGGCGGAAAAGATCGAGATGGCGCGCCGGCTGGAAAAGGCCTGCCTGTCGATCGACCCGCGCGTGACGCAGTGCGAAATGGTCGAGGTGATGAGCGGCTCCGGCTGCCGCCGGCTGGTCAATTCGCGCGGGCTGGATATTTCCTTCCGCGAGAATTACATCGGCGTGGGCGCGGCGGTGCTGGCGCAGGAAAACGGCCAGGTGACCAGCGGCACCGCCTTCCGCCTGGCGCGCGACCCGCGCCGGCTGGACATCGAAAAGGAAGCCGCGCGGGCGGTGAAGGACGCCGTGGACGGCCTGAACGCCGAAAAGGCCGCTTCGGGCGAGTACAGGGTCGTTTTGCGGAACGACGTGGCCGGATCCATCCTTCATACGTTTTCCTCCGTGTTCAGTGCGGATGCGGCGCAGAAGGGGCTGTCGCTCCTCAGGGGCCGCGAGGGCGAGCAGATCGGCAGCCCGGCTCTCACCATCGTGGACGACCCGCTCAACCCCGCCTCTCCGGGCGCGACGCCGTTCGACGGCGAGGGCGTGGCCGCCCGCCGGCTGGAGCTTGTGGGCGCCGGCCGGCTCAACACGCTGCTGCACAATCTCAAAACCGCCAAAAAGCAGGGCGTCGAAACCACGGGCAGCGCCTCCAAGCCGAGCTATGCCTCGCCGGTGGGCGTGTCGGCGCACTCGATGCACGTCGTGCCCTCCGACATCACCCCCGAACGGCTGGTGGAGATGGCGGGCGACGGCGTGCTGATCACCGACGTGCAGGGCCTGCATTCCGGCGCCAACCAGATCAGCGGCGATTTCTCGCTGGGCGCGCGCGGCTTCCTCATCGAGGGAGGCCGGGTGACCAGGCCCGTGAGCCAGATCACCGTGGCGGGCAACTTCTTCGAGCTGATGAAGAACGTCGAGGCGGTGGCGGACAATCTGGAATTCGCGTTCTCGTCCGTGGCGTCGCCGGATCTTCTGATCGGCAGGCTGGCCGTGGCGGGCAAATGACGCGCGCCTGGGGAATCGGGATCGGCATGAATCCCGGTTCCCCGTTTTATAATGCGTGGTCTGAGGTGAGAGTTAATGAAAGGAAAGATCAGGCCGCTGCGGGCGGCGGGCCGGGAGGGCATCCTGTATGTTTCGCCCGGCGAAGGAGAGCGGGCGCTGCTCGTCGCGTGCTGCGGCGATGAAATCGAGGGCATGCTGCCGACGATCGCGGAGGCGCTGGAGCCCCTGATCGGGAAGACCCTGAGGCCGTTCGCGCTCTCTTCGCTGCCGGATGTCGACTGGGACGCCGACTACACGCCCTGGCCGTGCGACGAGCTGCCGGGCCGCGCCATGACCGGCGGAGCGGATGCGCTGCTCGACTACCTGCAGGGCCCCTTCCTGGCGGCGGCGCGGGAGGCGCTGCCGGACGCCGCGGAGACGGGGATCGTCGGCTATTCGCTGGGCGGACTGTTCGCGCTGTACGCCGCCTCGCGCGCGGACTCGCCGTTTGACAGCGCGGCAAGCGTTTCGGGCGCCCTGTGGTATGAGGGCTTTGTCGACTATGCCGCCCGCGCGCCGTTCCCGCGGCTGAAGCGGGCGTATGTGTCGCTGGGCCTCAGGGAGGCGAAGACCGCCCGCGGCGCGATGGGCCGCAGCAAAGCGGCGGCGGAGGCGGTGTACGCCCTGCTTGCCGCGCGGCTGGGCCGCGATCAGGCGGCGTTCGAATGGAACAATGGCAACCACTTCTTCGAGGTGCCTCAGCGCATGACGAAGTCAATCGCCTATTTATGTAAACTGATTCATACACAAGTTGACTTAATGGATGGAATATGCTATGATGGGGGTATCAGAGCGAGAAGAGGAAGATGCGTATGGAGACAAGGCACAGGAAGCTGAGGACGATCGATCTGGTTTACATCGCGCTGTGCGCGGCGCTGATGGCCGTGTGCTCATGGATCAGCATTCCGGCGACGGTGGAGTTTACGATGCAGACCTTCGCGGTGTTCGCGGCGCTCGGGCTGCTGGGCGGGCGTCGGGCGCTGGCGGCGGTGTGCGTTTATCTGCTGCTGGGCGCGGTGGGGCTGCCGGTCTTTGCGGGCTTCAGCGGCGGCCCCGGCGCCCTGCTCGGCTCGACGGGCGGGTATCTGGTGGGCTTCGCGGCCATGGCGCTGGTGTACTGGCTGATGACGGCGCTGCTGGGCGGCGGGCGGCTGGTGCGCGTCGCGGCGATGACGGCGGGGCTGGCCGTGTGCTATGCGTTCGGCACGGCGTGGTTTGTCTTCGTGTATACGAGGCAGACCGGGGCCGTCGGCTGGCTGACGGCGCTGGGCTGGTGCGTGTTTCCCTTTGTCATTCCGGACCTGATCAAAATGGCGCTGGCGCTGATCGTGACCGACAGGCTGGCGAAGCACATCCGATAGCGGAAGATGAAACGGCAGGGATCCGGCCGGGCTGCGCCGGCCGGATCCCTGCCGTTTTGGGACGTTGCGGCGCCGGAGGGCGGGTCATTCGGTGCGCAGCGCGACGACCGGATCCTTGCGCGCGGCGATGCCGGCGGGAATGAGGCCGGCGATGAACGTCAGCAGCATGCTGATGGCGACGAGCGCGACGGCGCCCGCGGCCGGCAGCGACGCGTTGAGGATCATGATGCCCGTGGCGCGGTGCAGGATGAGATTGATCGGAATGGTCAGAAGCAGCGTGACGCCGATGCCGATCGCGCCGGCGATGAAGCCGATGGAGAGCGTTTCGGCGTTGAACACGCGGCTGATGTCGCGCTTGGAGGCGCCGATGGCGCGCAGGATGCCGATCTCCTTGGTGCGCTCCAGCACGGAGATGTAGGTGATGATGCCGATCATGATGGAGGAGACGACCAGCGAAATGGCGACGAAGGCGATCAGCACGTAGCTGACGGCGTTGATGATGGTGCTCACGGAGGACATCATCAGCGCGATGTAGTCGGTGTAGCTGAGCTGATCCTCCTCCGGCGCGGAGGCGTTGTACTGGGCGATGAGGTCGTCCAGCGCCTCCTTGTCGGCAAAGGTGGAGGCGTAGATGCTGATGGAGGAGGGCGACTCGGGATCGACATAGCCCAGCTTCTTCAGGTTGGCCTCGTAGCTGGAATCCGAGACGGCGTTGGGCACGTACTGATCGTACAGCGCGGCCATGGCGACGTCGTCCCGCCTGGCGAGGGCGTCGTCCAGCGCCGCGGCGAGCGCGTCCACGCTCATGGCGGCGAGGCGCGTGCGGATCTGCGCGGCATACTGTTCGGTGACCATGGCGGCGATGGCCTGCGAGAGGTAGGCGTTGCGCGTTTCCTCGTCCATCGAGGACAGGTAAGTGTTCACGGTGGCGGCGTCCGCGCCGGTCTGCCGGGCGAACATCTGCACCATCATGGCGTTGAGCTGCTCGGGATCGCTCGCGGACAGAAAATCCCGCGTCGCCGCGGCGATGGTTTCCTCATCGGGGCTGGTCATGATTTCGGTGTAGATCGCGGCCTTTTCGCTGGCGGGCAGCCCGGCGAGGTAGGCCGCGGCGGCCTGCGCCTTCTCCCCGTCGGTCAGCTCGACGTCTGCGCCCGCGAAGGGCAGGCCGGAGATGACGTCGGTGTCCGGGTCGGCGAGCTGGGCGAGCACGAGCTCGTTGTCCGAGACGGTCCGGAGGATGTGGTCGGTGAGCGCGCTGGTGTAGGCGAGCGAACCGGCCAGCATGGAGGAGATGGCGTCGTCGTTGGCGCGGATGATGCCCACGACGCTCAGCGTCAGGCCGGCGCCGCTGTCGCAGAGGAATTCCAGGCCGGTCTGCGTGGCGGACAGGTCGATCCAGGTGCCGTTCTCCTGCCGCTGATAGCAGTCGGCGGGCGCGATGTAGCGCATGGTGACGCCGCACAGCTCCTCATACGTCCAGGTGAGGCGGAGCGCGTCGAGGTCCAGCTGCTCGCCGCGCTGGGCGCTGACGACGCTCTGCATGAGCTCGTCGCCGGTGCGCAGGCCGAGGGCATACAGCGTCATGTCGGTGATTTCGTTGTTCTCATCCACGACGAGCACGAGCTCGTTTTCCCCGGCGGGCCAGCGGCCGTAGATCAGGTCGTACTGCTCGTACAGCAGGGGATTGATGAGCTCTCCGTCCTCGCCGGGCAGCAGCTCCTCCCAGACCTGCATGCGGTTCATGCTGGTCATGGCGCTTTCGGGAATGGTCATGCCGATGGAGGCGTAGATGCTCTCGAACAGGTCCAGGATATCGCTTTTGACGATTTCGCCGTCGATGTTGCGCACGAAGATGTTCAGGTCGGCGTCGTAGGCGTACTGGACGGAGCTGGCGTACTGCCTGAATTCGTCGTGCGCCTCGAGATAACGGCGGAAGGCGGCGAGGTTGTTCTTCGTGGTTTCCGCCGCGTTCATGGAGTTCATCAGATCGTAGACGACGCTGCTCACATGCACCGTGCCTTCCTCGCGCGGCGCGCTGTTCTCCGCCCGACGGATGCCCACGAGGGTGCTGATCAGGCTCGACATGTCGAGCGATTCGGCGCGCAGGACGATGGGATAGCTGGACAGCGTATCCTCCTGCACGCGGTTGATGTAGTTCTGCACGCCGGTGGACACCGAGAGGATGAGCGCGATGCCGATGATGCCGATGGAGCCGGCGAACGCGGTGAGCAGCGTGCGCGTCTTCTTGGTCATGAGGTTGTTGAGCGAAAGGGACAGCGCCGTGAAGAAGGACATGGACGCGGTCTTGCGCAGCATGCGCTGTTTCTTCTGATCCTCGCGGGACAGCGCGGGCGCGGCGGCTTCGTCGGCGCAGGGGTTGGAATCGTCGGTGACGCGGCCGTCGAGCAGGCGGATGATGCGGCTGGAGTAGGTTTCGGCCAGCTCGGGATTGTGCGTCACCATGACGACCAGCCGGTCGGACGAGATTTCCCGCAGGATCTCCATGATCTGCACGGAGGTGGCGGAATCCAGCGCGCCGGTGGGCTCGTCGGCCAGCAGGATGTCGGGGTCGTTGACCAGCGCGCGGGCGATGGCGACGCGCTGCATCTGGCCGCCGGAGAGCTGGTTCGGCCGTTTCCCCAGCTGGTCGGCCAGGCCGACGCGATTGAGCGCGTCGACGGCGCGGGCGCGGCGCTCGGCCTTGCTCACGCCGGAAAGCGTCAGCGCAAGCTCGACGTTGGCAAGCACGCTCTGGTGGGGAATGAGGTTGTAGCTCTGGAAGACGAAGCCGACCGAGTGGTTGCGGTAGGCGTCCCAGTCCGCGTCGCGGAATTCCTTTGTGGAGCGGCCTTCGATGATCAGGTCGCCGCTGGTATACTGATCCAGCCCGCCGATGATGTTCAGCAGCGTGGTCTTGCCGCAGCCGGAGGGCCCCAGGATGGAGACGAATTCCGATTTGCGGAACGCGAGGCTGACGCCGCGCAGCGCGGTGACGGTGGTATCGCCGGTGGGATAATCCTTGGTGATATTCTTGAGACAGAGCATGATGAAGTCCTTTCGCGTTGACCCCCGCAGGGTTGTTTCCTGCTGTCATTATAATCTCGCGCATTGAAAATGCAATGATCAGGGAATGACAATCGTTTTGTTTTTCTGTAAAATGAAGCGGGCGCGCGGGCGTTTGCCGGCCGCGCCCGTCCGGCTTTTTTATTCACGCGGCGCTCGTCCGGGTCATACACTGGCATCGGAAGGGGGAATGCGGCGATGAATGAGAGCCATGAGATCCAGGTCAGGTGTACGGCGGGCGCGGTGTACGCGGTGAGAGAGGGGGACACCTTCGCGGACATTGCCGGGCGCTACGGCCTGAGCGCCGGTGAGCTGGCGGAGCTTAATCCCTATACGGACGTGGAGCGCCTGAGCGTCGGGCAGCTGCTGTGCGTCCCGGCCGACGACGGGGAGACCGTTCCCGACGACGCGCCGGCCGGGGACGCGCAGCCAGCGATCGACTGCCCCGAGGGCTATGCCGCGGACACGGTGCGGGCCGGGGAAACCTACGCCGACCTGCTGAAGAAGTACGACATTTCCTATCAGGCGTTCAGGCTGAGCAATCCCCGGCTGACGCCGGCGATGCTGGTGGAGGGACAGCGCTACTGCGTGCCGCCGGTCGGGACGCGGCGCATCTGCCTGGGCGGCGCGGAGAGCTATGTGATCGCGGCCGGGGAAACGCTCGACACGCTGGCGCAGAGGCTGAACGTGACGCCCGGACGCCTGCTGCGGCTCAATCCCGGCCTGGCGCCCAGCGACTTCGAGGAAGGCAGGCAGATCTGCATTCTCGAAACATGAGAACGCTTTACATATCGGTCGATCTGTGGTAAAGTGACAGAGGATGGGGGTCCGGGCCGCGTCCGGGCCCCCGTCGCGCGTTTCACAGTACGACAGAACGAATGGAGAAAAGGTATGAAGCTGATTTCCTGGAACGTGAACGGCCTGCGCGCCTGCGCGGGCAAGGGCTTTTTTGAGAGCGTCCGGGCGCTGGACGCCGACGTCGTCGCCCTGCAGGAGACAAAGCTGCAGGAAGGTCAGTTCGACGCGCAGATTGAGGGCTACCGCGCGTACTTCAACTACGCCGAAAAGAAGGGCTATTCCGGCACGGCGCTCTACACGCGCGTCGAGCCGCTGAACGTGCGCTTCGGCATGGGCGTGGCGGAGCACGATCACGAGGGCCGGATCATTTCGGCGGAATACGACGACTTCTTCCTCGTCGTGTGCTACACGCCGAATTCGCAGCGGGAGCTGGCGCGCCTGGACTACAGAATGCGCTGGGAAGCGGATTTCCGGGCCTGGCTGAACGGGCTGGCGGCCGTGAAACCGGTCGTGCTGTGCGGCGACCTGAACGTGGCGCATCGGGAAATCGACCTGAAAAACCCGGCCACGAATCACATGAACGCCGGCTTCACGGATCAGGAGCGCGCCGCCTTCAGCGAGCTGCTGGCGGGCGGCTTTGTGGACAGCTTCCGCTTCTTCTATCCCGGGCTTGCCGGCGCGTACAGCTGGTGGAGCTACATCGGGCGCGCGCGCGACCGGAACGCCGGGTGGCGCATCGACTATTTCGTGGTTTCCGAGGCGCTCAGGGACCGCATGGCGGGCGCGGCCATTCACAGCGAAATCTTCGGGTCGGACCACTGCCCGGTCGAGCTGACGCTGAAATGAACGTCTACGATTTTGACAAAACCATCTACGCGAAGGACACCACGGTGCAGTTCTATCTGTGGTGTCTGAAGCGGTATCGCCGGATCGCGCGGCGCTGGCCGGCCGTCCTGGCCGCCGCCGTCAGGCTGGCGCTTCGCCGGACGGACAAGACCGGCTTTAAGGGCGTGTTCCTGCGGTTTCTCCGGGACGTGCCTGATCCGGCCGCGGAGATCGAGCGTTTCTGGGACGAAAACATGGCGCTGATTCACGCGTGGTATCGCGCGCAGCATCGCGGCGACGACGTGGTCATCACGGCGTCGCCGGCGGCTTTTGTGCGCCCGGCCTGCGCGCGGCTGGGAATCCGGCACGTATTGGGCTCCCCGGTCGACATCGAGACGGGCCGCTTTCACGGGCGAAACTGCGACGGCGCGCAGAAGGCGCGCGTCTTCCGCGCCGCGTTCCCCGATGGCCGCGTGGAGCGGTTTTATTCCGATTCGCCGGGCGACGCCCCCATGGCGGAGCTGGCGGAGGCGGCGTACCTGGTCAGGGGGGAGCGGCTTGCGCCCTGGCCGGGGCATGGGGGCGGCTGAGAGGGGCGTTTCCCAAAGAACGCGGCCTGCCTGATCGGCGATTGGACGGGCCGGCATGGAATTTTGACAAAAGTGCGGCGCGCAGGCGGCTGAAACGACCAGCCGAAAATCCTGTAGATAACCCCGCGGGCCGCATGGCGGGCGAAAGGAAGGCTTTTTGTGAAGATACTCATCATCCGGCACGGCGATCCGGATTACTCGATTGATTCCCTCACGGAAAAGGGCTGGCGCGAGGCCGAGCTGCTCTCAGACCGGCTGGCCGCGCTTGACATACGCGATTTCTACTGCTCGCCGCTCGGCCGCGCCAGAGACACGGCCAGGCCCACGCTGAGAAGGCTGGGCCGGGAGAGCGAGATGCGGATCCTGCCGTGGCTGCAGGAATTCCGCGGCACGGTCGTCAGCCCCTTCGAGGCGAAAAAGCGCATTCCATGGAACCTGACGCCGCAGTACTGGACCCGGCAGCCGGAGCTGTTCGACAGGGACGGCTGGCTTGACAACGGCCTGATGCGCACGGGCGATGTCGGGGCGGTCTACCGCGAGACCTGCGAGGGCATGGACGCCCTGCTGGCGCAGTACGGCTACCGTCGCGACGGCTACATTTTCCGCTGCGAGGAGAATACGGCCGACACCATCGCGCTGTTCTGCCACTTCGCGCTGGGCATGACGATCGTCGCGCATATGGCGGGCGTCGCGCTGCCGGTCATGTGGCAGAGCTTTTTCCTGCCGACCTCCTCCGTGACCACCTTTGTGACGGAGGAACGCACGCGGGGCGAGGTGTTCTTCAAGTGCATGCAGCTGGGCGACACGTCCCATCTCTACGCGGCCGGCGAACCGGTTTCCACCTCCGGCCTGTTTTCCGAACGGCTCGATCCCGAAAGGACTGGTGACGCGAATGCCGCGCGATAAGCTCAGGCGCGGCTTCGCGCTGATGGAAATCCTCTACTGGCTGAGCTACGGCTCGTTCACCACGTATCTCGTCTCCTTTGTGACCGCCACGCGCGGCGCGAGCGCCACCACGGCCGGCTTCATGCTGGCGCTGTTCATGGCGAGCGCGTGCGTGGGCCAGTTTGTCGTGGGCGGCCTGTGCGACCGGTTCCAGAACAACCGCCGCGTGTTCATGGCCGGGCTTGCGGCGGTCATCGTGCTCCAGGCCGGCGTGTTCTTTTCGCCGAACATGGCGCTGCTGGGCGTGGGCTGCGTCTGCCTCGGCTTCATTCAGCCGCCCACCGGCGCCATACTCGACACCTGGCTGATCCGCAGCTTTCCGGACGAACCGGGCGCCTATTCGCCGCTCCGCGCGCTGGCCAGCCTGGCTTATTCCGCGCTGATGCTCTTCATGGGCATGGCCATCGAGCGCGTGGGCCACTGGACGATGCCCGTGCTCTCGACGGTGTTTTCGCTGCTGGGCATCTGGGTGGCCGCGAGGATGCCGGAGGTTCCCCGCGTTTGCGACGCGCCCGGGATACGCAGGCCCGGCCTGAGCGGCCTGCCGCGCGCCGTGTGGCTGTTCGCGCTGTGCATGGGCGTGCTGGGCATAGCCAATACGCCGCTGCTGAACATGAACCTGCTGATTTTGCAGAACGTGGGCGGCACAGTCACCAGCATGGGCGTCGCCACGTCGTTCAATACCGTGGCTGAGTTCATTGTGATGCGCTATCCCCGGCCATACATGCGGTTCAGCGCGCGTCAGCGCCTGATGGGGGCGGGCGCGCTGTACGTCGCCTCGACGGTCGCGATGGTGCTTGCCGGCAGTGTGTGGACGCTGTATCTGGCGAGCTTTGCCAACGGCGTAGCCTACGGCATTTTCCTGCCCGCGCGGCGGCAGTTCGTGACGGAAATCGCCCCGCCCGAGACGCACAACCGCGTGCACGGTCTGGGCGACATGGCTTATCTGAACTTCGGCGGGCTGGTCGGCAATCAGCTTTCCGGCCTGCTGATCGACGCCTGGGGCGTTCGGTTTATGCTGATGACGGCGGTCTGCGTGCAGCTGATCGGCATGGGCCTGCTGGCCGGCCTGGGACGCGCGATGAAGGCGCCCCCAATGGCGGGAAAAAGCGCAAATATCCAATAAATGGCTTGACTTGACGGCCCGTTTTCCGTACAATAGTCTTTGTTGACGAGAAATCATACGTCGGAAACGACAATATCATATTTCAGGAGGAGTGGACACAGCATGTTTTATGAAATGAAGGTGGCCGGCCTGACCCGTCAGCTGCCGCTCTGTCGCGTGACGGATTCCCTCTACATCGGCGCGTTCGTCATCTTTGGCGACGTTGAGCTGACCGTGCGCACCGCGGAAGCGCTGCTGAAGATCGCGCCCGAGCACGACGTCATCGTTACGGCCGAATCCAAGGGCATTCCGCTGGCCTACGAGATGGCGCGCCAGGAGGGCGTCAATCGCTACATCATCGCGCGCAAGGCCCCCAAGCTGTATATGAAGAATATCTTCTCCACGGAGGTCAATTCCATCACCACGGCCAAGACCCAGGTGCTTTGCCTGGACGGCGACGACGCCGAGTATCTGCGCGGCCGCCGCGTGCTCATTGTGGACGACGTCATCAGCACGGGCGAATCGCTGCTGGCGGTTGAGAAGCTGGTGAACAAGGCCGGCGGCAACATCGTGGGAAAGATGGCCATTCTGGCCGAGGGCGACGCCCGCGCGCGCAAGGACATCCTGTATCTTGAGCCGCTGCCGCTCTTCAATCCGGACGGCACGATCAAGGGCTGATCGCGGCGTGATGCCGGTAACAGGTATAGAAAACGGGAGAGGCCGATCTGGCCTCTCCCGTTTTTTGAAAAGTCCGTCAGTTGATGGCGATGCTGCGCTTCGTTTCCACCTTCTGCGGCTCCTCCTTGGGCAGCGTCAGCCGCAGGACGCCGTCCTGATAGGCCGCGTTGATGTCTTCCTTGCGGATGCCCTCCACGTTGAAGGAGCGACTCATGCGGCCGGTCCGGCGTTCGTGAAGAACATAGCCGTTTTCGTTGTTTTCGTCTCTGGTTTCGTTCTTCTCGACGAAGATGGTCAGCGTGTCGTCGTCCAGATCGATGTGGATGTCGTCCTTGGCAAAGCCGGGCATTTCGGCCTCAAGCAGATAGCTGTCGCCCTTGTCCTGAACGTCCACGCGGAACGTGCTGTCCTCGGGGCGGCCGAAGAACGAGCGGAAGAAGTCGTCGGCAAAGGGATTAAAAGAACGGGTCGCCATGGCGGGACGATAGGGGATCATTGTGAACATAACAGTGCGCCTCCTTTTAAGCGTCGGTTGATTGTATGATTGACCGTTCCGGGCTTTTTCATTCCCCCCTGGAACGATTACAGTATACTATAAAGGTCAAAGAAAGTCAATAGTCAAATTTGACTTTAACTGACTATTAACAAATCCGGCGGCGAGGGAGGCCGCGCCTGACATAAGAGCCGAAATAATTGATATGTCGTTCCCGCGGAGCCAATATGCTCAGCGGCACGGTTTACTGCAAAGATCGTGCCGTGTCGACAGTCTTCGGGCGGGTACAATCAACGGGCTGCCTCTCGCGCCTTCTTTCCTGCTGGCGTTTTGAGGCGGCCCGCATCGGTAATATGGTGTCGCACAGACGCGATTTTATCATTTTAAATCAAAATTAGCTATATATTACGGCTGATTGTCATATTGACAATGTTCATGCGCCATGTTAAAATCAATTCAAGATTTGATGACGGGATCTGTCCCGGACAGACTTGTCGTGAATCAATCCATATAAAAAGGAGGAGCAACAATGAAGAGGTTTCTGCTGACGACCCTGGCCGTACTGCTGGCGCTATGCATGGCCATACCCGCGCTGGCCGTGGACAACAACCTGGATTTCTCCAACCTGACCTTCAACGACGACACGAGTCCCATCGAGTTCTCGCTGTACCTCGACTTCGACTGGTATTCCAAGGACACCTGGGGGCAGGACGAGGTTTCCCAGTTCATCACCGAACTGACAGGCGTATCCTTCGACGCCTACAAGTCGTCCGACCTGGCGGAGCTGGGCGTCCTGCTGGCCGCCGATGATCTGCCGGACATCATCTTCACCTCCAACCTGGTGCAGCGCTTCGAGGATTACGATGTGTGCTACGCCTGGGATGAGCTGATCGAACAGTACTGCCCCAACTTCTATGAGAACGCCTCAGTTGGCGAGATTGAGATCCTCAACAACACTGCGGCCGACGGCCACATCTACACCTTCAAAACCCACTTCCATTACTGGGAAGATCCGCTGGATTTCCCCAGCTACGGTGACGGCGGGCTGTATGTCCGCGAGGACATCCTGCAGAAGCTGGGCATGACCACCGACGACATCGACTCCCTCGAGACCCTGATGGATGTGTTCGGCCAGGTCGATGAGAAGAAGGAGGAGCTGGGCATCGACGTCGTGTTCAACCCGCATCCCACCTGGGGCTCCGCCATCGCCTGGTACATGGGCGTGCACAGCAGTCGCTGGATCGACGATGAGGGCAATGCCCACATGGCCTGGAGCGATCCGCTTCAGAAGGAATGGCTGATGTACATGAACGAGCTGTACCGCAGGGGCTACCTCTATCCGGACGCCTACGCCGTCAACCCCGAGAACTTCTTCTCGCTGAACCGTTCCGGCACCGTGTTCGCCGCCACCTACAACACCGGCCTGGCCAGCGAGACCAACAGGATCTTCTTCGAGAACGGCATGGAGGACAAGGAATTCAACTCCATCAAGGACATCACCTGGCAGGGCGAGCATAAGCGCAGGACCTATGACTCCGGCATCGGCTGGGCGTCCTGCTTTATCAGCCGCAATTGCCCCGACCCTGAGCGCGCGATCAAGTACATGGAGTTCGTGAAGAGCCACCAGGGCGACGCGCTGACCCAGTGGGGCATCCAGGGCAAGCACTATGAGCTGGATGACGAAGGCCACGTCATCCGCACGCCCTACTACTACGAGGCTGAGGCCAACGAGCCCGGCTCCACCGGCATCGGCCCGTGGTACCTGCAGGGCTCCGGCCTGGGCGAGGGCACCGTGATTGCATCCATGATGGTGCAGACCAGCGCCACCGAGCAGCAGCTTGCCTGGTCAAAGCCTCAGTATGATCTGCTTTCCTACCTTAAGAGCACCTATGTGTCCGCGCCGTACTGGTACTTCGCCCGCGTCTCCGCAGACAGCGACGAGTACACCATTCAGACCAAGCTGGATACCTACTGGAGGACGACCACCACGGCCATCCAGCTGTGCAACGACGGCGCGCAGGCCGCCGCGATGTATGATGAGATGATGGACTACATGTACGCCAACGGCCTGGATCAGCTTGAAGCCGCGATGACCGAGAACTACAACGCGCGCCTCCCGCTGTACGCCGACTTCATTGCCGCGCATCCGCTTCCGTAGACGACATAGGACGAGGGAGCTTCTCCCTTCCCGTTCTTCGCTTCGGGTCTGATCAGTTCAGAGGGGATGCGGGTTCCACGCCCGCGTCCCCTGATGTATCCCGCGGGCGGGCACGACCGCTTGCGGGAGCTGGGGCGGTTTGAGTGATGATCAGACTATGTGGGGAATGCCGGACGTGTTACAGTGTATCATCAATGACCTGAGGAGGAGCTTTATGGCGCGGATGAATGCTACAGCGAAGGGCGGTGCCGCGAGAAAAAGGCCAAACAACGGCATTTGGTTCCGCCTGAGGCAGCAGTGGATGCTGCAGGTGTTCGCCCTCATGGGTGTGGCTTTTATGATCCTGTTTTCCTATATCCCGATGGTCGGCATTGTGCTGGCCTTCAACAATTTCAAGCCCAAGCTGGGCCTGGCGGGCTTCTTTACGAGCCCCTGGGTCGGCTTCAAGTGGTTCAGGGAATTCCTCTTCGACCGCCAGTTCTGGCCGATCTTTCGCAACACGATCGTTTTGTCGCTGCTCAAGCTGGCGTTTTCCTTCCCTATACCGATCCTGTTCGCTCTGACGTTGAACGAGATGCGCATGCGCAAGGTCAAACGCGTGATCCAGACCGTGAGCTATCTGCCGCACTTCATTTCCTGGGTCATCGTGCACGGCATCCTGGTGTCCTTCCTCAATTCCTCCAACGGTGTTGTCAATACGGCCCTGAAGCAGCTGGGCCTGATCGACAAGTCGATTCCCTTCCTCTCATCGCCCGATTATTTCTGGGGCGTTGCGGTCATCAGCGACATCTGGAAGGAAATGGGCTGGTGGGCCATCATCTTCCTGGCCGCGATCGCCGGCGTTGACGTGACGATGTACGAGGCCGCCATCGTGGACGGCGCCACGCGCATGCAGCGGATACTGCACATCACGCTGCCGGCTATCCGGCCTACGATCATGGTCGTGCTGATCATGAGTCTGGGGAATCTCCTCGGCGGCGGCCTGGGGGGCAGCAATTTCGAGCAGGCTTACCTGCTGGGAAACTCGTCAAACTATGCCAAATCAGAGGTGCTGCAGGCATACACGCTGAGGGTCGGCCTTGAAAACGGGCGCTTCTCCTATGCGGCCGCCGTCTCGCTGATGCAGTCGCTGATTTCCGTGTTCCTGGTCGTGACCAGCAACTTCGTATCGGTTAAGCTGACCGATAGCGGCCTGTTCTGAGGAGGCGTTAGACATGCCGGATACCTTTTTGAAGCGCAAAAACAGGATAAGGCGCACCGCGGAGGATAACGTCATTTCCGTGATCATTTTTGTTGTCATGGCGCTGGTGTTTATCCTGACGGTGTATCCGTTCTACTACTGCTTCATCCTCTCGTTCAACGAGGGCATCAACGCCTCGATCGGCGGCATCTATTTCTGGCCGCGGAAGTTCACGCTGGAGAATTACGAACAGGTGTTCTCAAACAAGCAGCTGATCCCTGCCTTTGGCGTGTCGGTCATGCGCACGATCGTGGGCACACTGCTGAGCGTGACGTTCACCGGCATGGTCGCCTTTGCCGTCTCGCACAAGTACCTGATCGGGCGCACGCTGTACACCAACATGATGATCGTCGCCATGTATTTCGGCGGCGGCATGATCCCTTATTTTATCCTGATCAAGAACCTGGGGCTCTACAACACCTTCTGGGTGTATATCATCCCGGCCCTGTTCTCGATATGGAATTGTATCCTGATGATGAACTTCTTCCGCTCGATCCCGGACGCGCTGGAGGAATCGGCCCGCATCGACGGGGCGAACGATCTGGTGATCTTCTTCAGGATCATTGTGCCCGTTTCCATGCCGATCATTGCCACGATCATGCTGTTCAATGGCGTCGGCCACTGGAACGACTGGTATACGACCGCCTTTTACACGCGTGACAAGGGTCTGCGCACGGCGTCGTTCATCCTTAAGGAACTCATCAGCAAAGCCAACCTGACGTCGATCACCGGCGCGGACAACACGTCTACCGCCGCGCGCGCCGCCGACGCCGCGGCCCAGAATTACACGGCCGAGTCGCTGCGCATGGCCACGATGATCGTCGTCGTCGTTCCGATCATCTGCGTGTACCCGTTCCTTCAGAAATACTTCGTCAAGGGGGTCATGGTCGGCTCGATCAAGGGCTGATCGCGATCGGAATCATGGCCGCCGGCTCAGCCGGCGGTTTGACCGGGACCTTACAAGGGCCGGATACCAGCGGCGCTCGCGCGCTCTGAGTATCCGGCCCTTGCGCCAGTCCCTCCAAACTGCTGAAGCAACCGGTCTATCCCCGCTCTGGCGGCGCGGTCATCGGGCGGTTGAAATGCTCTCACAGCTTCATTCCAGGCGGCTGCCTCACCGGACGGGCCGGGACAGGGCCTTGGCGGAAAACGCGAAGCGACTTCCGATGCGGAAATGTGAAATCACTGAACCGGAGGCTCGCCGGCGCATTGTATCGGAACGCCGTCTCTTTCTGCGTCCGGCGGCGGCACCGGATCTATCCTATATCGAAGCAGTCGAACACGCGGCCCTCGTACCCGTAGCCGTTCGGCTCCACGCTGGCCTGATAGGCCCTGGCGTGCAGGCGCCCGCCGTCGCAGGAGACGATCAGGTAGGAGCGGAAGTCGTGCTGCTGGTTCACGGGATAGACGCCGGAGGGATTGACCTTGCCGTCGGGTTTGCCGTATTTGACGCCCATGTAGGCCGCCTCGATGTAGTGCACGTCGTCGATCAGGTAGCGCTCGTACACATGGCTGTGGCCGTAATTGACCGCGTTCACGCCGGTTTCCACGAACAGCGGATGCAGAAATCCGCCCGCGTTGTCGGTGGGGTAGATCACGCGCGCCGGATCGGCCGGGTCGGGCGCGGGCTGGCACAGCAGCGGCTGGGTGTCGTCGCCGCGGTTCATCATGTGCCAATGCATCACAATCCACTTGAATCGGCTCTCTGAGGCGCGCAGATCCCGGGCGAGCCACCGGCCCTGCGCGCTGTCCGGGCCGGGCGCGCCGCCGCGCAGGATGGCGCCGGGCGCCTCGAAGGGATTCCAGGGGTTGCAGCGCACCACCATGAGAGAGCATATGTGCATGTCCGCGTAGTCCAGCGAGTACCAGTGCTTCCCGTTCCAGCCGTATTCCCCGTCGGGGTAGTAGGTGCGGAATATCTGCATGTAGATGCGCCAGGAATAGCGGTCGAATTCCAGCGCCCACTGCCTGTTGCCCTCCACGCGGTTGTCGTCGGTCTCGTGGTTACCGGGGCAGGGGAACACCGGCACGAACTGCATGAGTCGGATGCCGTCGTCGTCGCGCTGCATGATGTCGAAGAAGGACATGCCGACCATCTTCTCCGGCTGCCATACGCCCGGCACGGTGAACCAGTCGCCCGCGTGCCAGGCCGCGTTGATCATGTCGCCCGCATAGAGAATGAAATCCAGCGGATGCCTGCCCAGCTGGTGAATGGTGTGATCGCAGGGCCGGAACAGCTGCAGGTCGCTCATCAGCGCGAAGGAGAAGGGCCCGCCCGCCTCCGGCGCGCTGCGGAAATCATACACGCCGCTCTCCGCGCGGCCCTGTCGCGAATCGAAGAGGACCACGCGATAGTACACGCGCTCGCCGGGCCTGAGGCCGGTCAGGTGAAACACGAACTGGATCACCGGCAGCTCGGGATTGTTTTCCGGCGCGGGGTCGTAGCCGTCGTCGCGCGCGGGCGTGCGCAGGCCGCGGATCTCGAAGCGCTCGCCCCCGAGCGAACGGCCCAGCGCAGGCGTCGGGCCGTATTCGACAGAAGCGCGCGCGATGTCCGGCCGGCCGAGGAGGGCGATGTCCATCTCGCGGTCGGGATGAAGCGTCATCAGGTAAGGCCGGGTATAGGCCAGATCAAGGAAGTTCATATGGCTGTCGCTCCTTTGCTTGTGGCGGAGAACATACTCCGTGTTCCAGTTTAGCGCATTTTTGCGGGAATGCAAGGACACTTTTGTTTTATTTCATCGGAAACATTGCGAATTCGGGCCGTTGGGTGTATACTATAAGCCGACGCAACCGGGAAACAGGAGGTTTGCCAATGCCCAAGCTCGAACCGTACGACCGCAGACTCTCCTACAGCTACGCGCTGGGCGTATTTCCCGCGCTGAAGCTGCTTGAGGCGCGCCCCGGGAGCGTGTCCCGGCTGCTGCTGCATTCCGAGGGCCTTCGCAACGAGGGCGTCTCGCTGCTGCGCGAGAAATGCGCCGCGCTGGGCATCCGCGAGGAATTTGCCGACCGCGTGCTGCGCCGCGAGTCGCAGAAGGCCAACTGCTTTGCCGCGCTGGTGTTTGAGAAGTACGAGGCGCGGCTGGATGCCGGCCGGCCGCACGTCGTGCTCTGCCAGATTTCGGACGGCGGCAATCTGGGCACGGCGCTGCGGGCCTGCCTGGGCTTTGGCCTGCGCGACGTGGCCATCGTGAGGCCCTGCGTGGATGCGTTTGACCCGCATGTGCTGCGCGCGTCGATGGGCGCGTTTTACGCCATGAACGTGCGCACGTTCGAAACCTTTGAGGAGTACCGCGCGCTGTATCCGGATCATGCGCTGTATCCGTTCATGCTGGACGGCGCGGTTCCGCTGAACGAAGCCGCGGCCGACCGTCCCGCGCTGTACGCGCTGGTGTTCGGCAATGAGCAGACCGGCCTGCCCGCGCGCTTCGCCCGGATGGGAAGGAGCGTGCTGATTCCCCAGTCGAACGAGATCGACTCGCTGAATCTGGCCGTGGCCGTCTCGATCGGAGCCTATGTGTTTGCGTCGACCGCGCGTGAGACCACGTGATTTGTCTGGGAGGAGCATTGCTATGCATCAGAAAACATTCCGCGCTGCCGTTATCGGCTGCGGCGGCATCAGCAGGGTTCACATCGCCGCGCTGCAGGGCATGAAGAACGTCGAAATCGCCGCCGTGTGCGACATCCGCGAAGACCGGCTCAGGGAGGCTGAGGAGAAGACCGGCGCGAAGGGCTACGCCGACTGGCGGGAGGCGGTCGCACTGGACGATGTCGACGTGATTCACGTCTGCCTGCCGCATTACCTGCACGCGCCCGTAACCATCGAGGCGCTGAAACGGGGGCGCGGCGTCATCACGGAAAAGCCCATGGCGAGCACCATCGAGGATGCGCGCGCCATGATCGCCGCCTCTGAGGAGCCGGGCGCGGGCATGCTGGGCGTCATTTTCCAGAACCGGTACATCGCCTCTGTCCAGCACGCGAAGAAGATCATTGATTCCGGAGAAATGGGCGCGTTCCGGGGCGCGACGGCGTCCGTGTGCTGGCGGCGCGAGGGCGCGTATTATTCCGAATCCGGCTGGCGCGGGTCAAAGGCCACCGAGGGCGCGGGCTCGCTGATCAACCAGTCCATCCATACGCTGGACCTCCTGAGCTACCTGGGCGGCCCCATCGCGAAGGTGCGCGGCTCCGTCTTTACCGGCCTCCTGGAGGGCCAGATCGACGTCGAGGACAACGCCATGGCCGTGGCGCTGTACGCGGGCGGCCAGCGCGCGCTGATCCACACCAGCAACAACAACGTGGACGACGATCCGGTGGAGATCAACATCCACCTGGAAAAGGGCGCGCTGAAGCTGTTCGGCCCCAGGCTGTACGCCGTGGAGGACGGGGCGTTCCGGCTGCTTGACGCGGGCGACAACAGGACCGTCGTGGGCAAGAGCGTCTGGGGAACCGGCCACAGCGCGCAGCTGGAGGACTACTACGCCTGCCTCGGCGAGGGACGCAAATTCTGGATCGACGGCCGCAGCGCCTTTCCGGCGCTCAGCCTGGTGCTGAGCATCGTGCGCTCCAGCGAGGAAGGGAAATGGGTGGAGCTCTATCAGGCATAGCGACACAACAGACAGCCAATCGACAAAACAGGAGGGAAAAGCCATGACGAATTTCCAGATCGGCGCGCAGATGTACTCGGTGCGCAATCACTGCCAGAACGCGGACGAAATGCTGCTGACCATGAAGGCGCTCAAGGCCATGGGCTACAACACCTGCCAGCTCTCGGGCCACAATCGCGCCATTCCCGTCGAGCAGCTCAGGGAGATGCTGGACGAATCCGGCCTGACCTGCGCCTGCACCCACATCTCCTTCCAGGAGATGGAGGAGGACATCGACAAGGTTATCCGCGACCACAAGACGCTGGGCTGCGCCTATCCCGGCATCGGCGGCCTGCCGGGCGAGTATCGCTCCAGCCCAGAGGGCTTCGTTGAGTTCGCGCGCCGCGCCAGCAGGGTGGCGGAAAAATTCGAGGACAGCGGTCTGCACTTCATCTATCACAACCACGCCTTCGAGTTTACGCGCTTTGAAAAGGCCGGCAAGAACGGCCTGGAGCTGATCTTTGACAACAGCTCGCCCGCCGTTCAGTTCGAGCTGGATGTGTTCTGGGTGCAGATGGGCGGCGCGAATCCGCTGGAGTGGATTGAAAAGGTACGCGGCCGCATGGATGTGGTGCATTTCAAGGAAATGAACGGTTCGGCGGAGAATCGCGGCGTCATCGCGCCCATCGGCAAGGGCAACATGAACTGGACGGCCATCATGAAGGCCTGCGACGACATCGGCGTGAAGTACGCCCTGATCGAACAGGACAACGCCGTCGAGCAGGGGTCTCTCGACTGCATGCTCTACAGCCTGAACACCTTGAAGAAGCTGGGCGGCACCTTCTGACGGCCGCCGCCCGCTTCGCGCGGCGTGAGCGCATGGCGTCAGGGAGAGCGTGGGCGCCTGCCGGCCTCGGAGCGCATTCCCAAAGCGGCAATCGGAGGGATGCAGGCGCGTCTGGTTTTGAAAGGGCGGGGGAATATGGTCATCAGGATCGCGTTTCTTCAGCTGCTTCCGGGAAAGAGCCTTGAGGAGCAGCTTGAGACGGGGAGAAGGGCCTGTGTGGAAGCGAAGGCAAAGGGCGCGGACATCGCCCTGTTTCCTGAGATGTGGAGCGACGGATACGTTCTTCCGCAGGATGAGCGGGCGCTGAAGGCGGCCTCGATCGGCAGGGACAGTCCCTTTGTTCAGTCGTTTCGAGAGCTGGCCGCAGCGCTTCATATGGCGATCGGGATCACATTCATGGAAGAGCATGATCCCAGGCCGTTGAATTCCATCGCTGTTTTCGACCGCAGCGGAGCGGAAGTCCTGCACTATTCAAAGGTTCATATCTGCGCCTTCGACCTCGAAAGGGTTCTGTCCGGCGGCGATGGCTTTTATGTCGGCGACCTTGCCTTTGAAGGCGGGACGGTCAGAATCGGTTCGATGATTTGCTTTGACAGAGAATTTCCGGAAAGCGCCAGAATCCTGATGCTGAAGGGGGCGGAGCTCATCCTTGCCCCGAACGCCTGTCCGATGGAAATCAACCGGCTGTCCGTGCTCAGGGCCAGAGCCTATGAGAACATGGTGGCCGTTGCAACCTGCAATTATCCCGAAGGGCAGCCGGACTGCAATGGCCATTCTACGCTTTTTGACGGCGTGCCCTGGCCCCAGGAGGAGCCCGGGGTCAGGGATATGTGCGTGTTCGAGGCGCCCGGGGAGGCGGGCGTATACGTCGCCGAGCTGGATCTGGATCAGCTGAGGGAACACAGGAGATCGGATGTGATGGGCGACAGGTACAGGCGTCCGGAGGTGTACGGCATGTTAAGCGCGGCCCCGGATCCCGGTTTGCCGGGCTGACCGGACGGCCGCCGCGCAGGAAACCATTGGCGATAATCGGAGGATACAGGCATGATGGATATGAAGGGCCTGGCGCTGTTCAATGATCAGATCAGGTGGGCGGTTGAAGCGGAGAAGATCCCCGGTGCGGTGCTGCTTGCCGGAAGACGCGGCGAAACGCTGCTGCACGAGGCCTATGGCTGGGCGCAGCTGCTGCCCGCGCGCGAACCCATGACGCGGGACACAGCGTTCGACATCGCCTCCCTGACCAAGCTGACGGGCACCTGGCCGGCCGTCATGAAGCTCCTGCAGGACGGCGCCTGCACGCTTCACAGCACCCTGCCCGAGCTGCTGGACCGTCCCATGCATCCATCGCTCAGGGACGTGACGCTGTGGAACCTGCTGACGCACACGGCGGGGCTCATTCCGGACTGCTGGCCCGACAAGTTCGGCCCCACGCGGCAGGAGCGCATCGACGGCCTGCTCTCGCTGGAGCCGATCAAGCCGCGCGGCGGCCAGGTGATGTACAGCGATCTGTCGTTCATCTTCCTGGGCGAGATCGTCGCGCAGGCCTTCGGCAGGCCGCAGGACGAGGTGGCGCGCGGCGTCTTCGACGAGCTGGGCATGCGCCATACCGGCTACCTGCCCCCGAAGGGCACCTACTGCGCGGCGACCGAATTCCGGCCCGACCGCGTCGACCTCCCGGTGCGCGGCGACGTGCACGACGAAACCTGCTGGATGCTGGGAGGCGTCGCCGGACATGCGGGCGTGTTCTCGACGGCGGAGGATCTGGGCCGCTTTTGCGCGGCCGTCATTCCGGACAGCTGTCATCCGTTCTTTGAAAAGGACTGGCTGGACAAAGCTTTTGCCAACCAGACGGCGCATCTGGGCAACAACCGCTGCCTGGGATGGATCGCCTATCGGGAACGGCGGGAGGGCAACATCGTCGGCCACACCGGCTTCACGGGCACCAGCCTGTGGATCGACACGGTTTCCGGCGAGTATGTGGTGCTGCTGACCAACCGCGTGCACCCCACGCGCCGGAATCAGGCGCTGTTTCCGCTGCGCCGCGAGGGCTTTCGCACGGTGTTCGGCGTCAGCATGATGCTGTAGCGTTTCCCGCGGGACGGAGGCGTCCAAAGAGCGCGTCGGGCAGTCCGGCTGCGGGTTGCCCGGCGGCGCCGATGCGTCGGACGTCCGGGTCGAAGCGAAAGCGGTGAAAAATGCGGAAAAAGGTATTGACACAGCGCGCCGTTGGCGCTATAATATCTTCTGTTGCGGGGCATTAGCGCAGTTGGTAGCGCACAACACTGGCAGTGTTGGGGTCAGGAGTTCGAATCTCCTATGCTCCACCACAAATTGTCCGAAAGCGTTTGTTTTCGGACAATTCTTTTATACTGATATACTGAACCCAATCAGGACGCCGCTGTTGCGGAAGGGGCCGGGGCCGCGACGCGGCCCTGACCGCGTCCTTCGGTTTTCAGCGGCAAGCGCCTTTCGCCCGACAATACTTTCTTGAAGGAGATGGCCGGATATGTGTGTCAATGAACTGCTTCGCTTTATCGAAAAAGCCCCCACCGCCTTTCACGCGGCGGACGAATTTTCAAAAATGCTGGACGGGGCGGGCTTTGAGCGGCTGGAGGAGAGCCGTCCCTGGACGCTCCGGCGCGGCGCGGGCTATTACGTGACGCGAAACCGCTCGAGCATCATTGCGTTCCGTGTGCCGGAAGGCGGCTTTGGGCCGTTTCAGATCTGCGCCAGCCACGGCGACAGCCCCACCTTCAAGATCAAGGAAAACGCGGAGCTTGAGGTGCGCGGCAAATACATTCAGCTGGACGTCGAGCGCTATGGCGGCATGATCATGAACACCTGGATGGACCGCCCGCTGTCCGTGGCCGGCCGCGTGCTGGTCCGCACGGAAAAGGGCGTCGAGACGCGGCTTGTGAAGGTCGACCGGGATCTTGTGATGATTCCGAACGTCGCCATTCACATGAACCGCGAGGTCAACAACGGCTATAAGTATAACCCCGCGACGGACACCACGCCCCTGCTCGGCACGGCGGCGGTCAAGGGCTGCTTCAGGGAAATCGTCGCCTCGGCGTGCGGCGTCTGCGCGGAGGACGTCGTCGGCAGCGACCTGTTCCTCTACAACCGCGCGCCCGGCGCGGTCTGGGGCGCGCGGGATGAATTCCTGTCCTGCGGGCGGCTGGACGACCTCGAGTGCGCGTTCACCTCGATGAAGGCCTTTGTCGCGGCGCGGCCCGGCGCTCACGTCAACGTGTGCGCGGTGCTCGACAACGAGGAGGTGGGCAGCACCACCAAGCAGGGCGCGCATTCCACGTTCCTTTCGGACGTCATGCGGCGCATCGCGCTGGCGCTGGGCGCGGACGGGGAGCGCTATCTCGCGGCGCTGTCCTCCAGCTTCATGCTTTCGGCGGACAACGCGCACGCCACGCATCCGAATCACCCGGAATACGCCGATCCGCTCAATCAGGCGTTCATGAACGAAGGCATCGTCATCAAGTTCAACGCCAATCAGAAATACACCACGGACGGCGTGTCCGAGGCGGTGTTCCACCGCATTCTGGACGCGGCCGGCGTGCCGTGCCAGCACTTTGCGAATCGGTCGGATCTGGCGGGCGGCGGCACGCTGGGCAATATCTCCGGCTCGCAGGTGTCTATCAACATGCTGGACATCGGGCTGGCTCAGCTGGCCATGCACTCGAGCTACGAGACAGCGGGCGTGAAGGACGTTCAGTACATGATCGACGGCATCCGCGCGTTCTATGAGGCGGAAATCCTGTGCGCCGGCGACGGCAGCTACGAGGTGCGCGCGGCGCGATAGGGGAGAGGCCCCTCCGGCGACGCGGCGTTTTCACAAAGAGCGGATCCGGTCGGCGCCGCGCCGGCCGGATCCGCTGCGTTTATCTGTCGTCGGGATCGTCCTCGTTTTCACGGCCGATCAGCCCGCCGGTCAGCTCGCTCGCGCCGTGGGAGAACCTGGCGCCGAGGTTCTTCAGCGTGCCGGTGGAGATCAGCGCGTAGATCAGCCCGCCCAGCGCCGCGATCACGATCACCCAGACGATGCCGCTGGCGGCGCCCTTCGACGCGCCCGCGCCCTCGGCCCTGGCTGAATCGCCGTAGAGCACGGTATTCAGGACGTCGGCCATGTAGCGCGTGGCGTCGATGGCCTGGTCCTTGTCGGTGGTGTGCGTGCCGAATTCGAGCAGCAGCGAATGGGGCATCAGATCCTGATTGTAGTCGCCTTTCCCGATAAAGATATCCTTCACGAGGCCCTCGTACTTATCGTCGGCCGCGGCCTTGATTTCCTTTGCGAATTCGCGGTTGACGGCGCTGTTGGGGTTGGAGCGGCCCACCAGCAGCCGGACTTTGCTGGTCTCCTCGCCGTTGACCTCCGTTTCATATTCGGACTCGTCCGGGATGCCGTCGCGGTGGATGTCCAGCAGCGCGTCCGGGGCGAGCTTCATGAGCTCCTCCGCCGTGCGCCGGGAGCGGCTGTAGGCCTTGGCGTCATGCGGCAGGTGGGTTGTGGTGTCCAGCCTGACCTCGATGCCCAGCTTTTCGAGCGCCTCCTTGAGGGCTTCGTCCACATCGTAGATGCCCGCGTTCCGGTCGAGCGAGGCGGTGCCGTCGCCCTTTTCATAGGATTCGTCGCTGTGCGTGGAGTACATGGCGATCAGCTTCCGCCCGCTGCGCCCGTCCTCATCGCGCTTTGCGTCGGCATGGGCAAACACGGCCTGCGCCTTTTCGGCGTCATAGGGCGGTTCGTCGCCAAGGCACTGGGCGACGGCCTGCCTTGACGCGTCGTCGACCTCCACGACCACATAGAGCTGGTTATTCGATGAGATGTATTCGTCGTCCACGTAGATCCGTCCGGCCATGGACATAATGGTCTGTCCGCTCAGGTCGACCATGGTGTAGACGCCGTCGTCGGATTCGTCCGCGGCCGCGGCCAGCGCGCGGGCGGGGGAGAGCGCCAGCAGCAGCGCGGCCGCGGCGGCCAGTTTTTTCAACGCTTTCATTTTGAACGGCTCCTTTCACGAAATTCTCCGCCGTCAAAGACGCGGCTTTCGTCCCGGCGGCGTCCGCGCGCCGCGCGCTCGATCAGCTCGCCCACAAGCTCCGCGAGCATCACGGCGACCAGGCCGGAGATGACCACGACGTCCAGCGCGCCGGCGCCGCCCAGCACGAGCGGCTGCGCCGCGCCGCTGCGCCACACCGTCACGGCCGACCAGACGTCCGCGATCATCGCGCCCAGGATGCCCGCGATGAACGCGCCGCGCCGCGAACGGCCGAAGACATACGCGATGACGCCGCCGGCCAGTCCGTAGAGCTGGTTGTAGTTCCAGAGGGCCTGCTCGGGTTCGTCGGGCAGCAGGCGGCCCATGGCGTAGATGGCGATGCCGGTGAGCGCGGAAGCCGCCAGCGCGCGGCCCCTCTCCCGGCCCGTCCCCGCCTTGACGAGCAGATACACGCAGAGCCCCAGCGGCACGAGCGCTCCGCCGATGTTGAACGACAGCATGGGCGTGACGGCAATGTCGGGCAGCATGCCGCCGATGAAGATCAGCGCGGCGAACAGCAGCGCCTGGCGGTCGGTGAGGCGCAGGCGGTCCAGCACGCGCTGAGCCGTGCCGAACAGGATCAGGATGCTCGCGACCACGAGAAGAATCAGTCCGATTGACATAAAAATACCTCCGTCGTTTGATGACGGAGATAGTATGCCGCAAAAATCAGTTTGTCATGCGGCGCCGTTTCAGACAGCGCAAAAAGCCGCGGCGCATACCGCGGCTTCGCTTTGGACGATCAGTCGGTATTTATTACTGCAGCGCGGTCATCAGGATGGCCAGCACGACAAACACCGCCGCGGAGACCTTGGTGGCCAGCTCGAGCTTGCCCTCGTAGCTCTTGGCCTTGTTTTTGCCCAGGAAGGTTTCGGCGCCGCCGCCGATGGAGCCCAGGCCCGCGCTGTTGCCCTGCTGCATCAGGACGGAGACGATCAGCACCAGCGTGGTGATGATGAGGAAAATCTGGATGATTACCAGCAAAGCAGCCATAAAACGTATCCTCCTTGGCGGACGGCGATCCGCCGCCCTCGATTTCAAAACAAGGGTATTATATCATATTATTCCGCGGAAGACAATACCTTTCTTGTGAATTGTTTGCGCAGGGAACGGGTTTATCGCAGCGCCAGATCGAGGGATCGGTCGTCCGAAAGGTCGAACGAGGCGGTTTGTCCCTCATAATCGGCGCGATAGCCGCCCCTGAAGCCCGTGAGCGTCGCCAGGCCGTTTTCATCGGTGGTCAGCGTCCCGCTGGTTTCCCACGCGCCGTGAATGAGCGCGTTGAGCGCGCGGTAGGCCGGCTTCTCGCTGTTATCCACGCGCAGCAGGCCGGCCGGCGCGTGAAGCCAGGCGTCGTCCACGAAGTCCCAGGCGGTGATGGCCTCAACCATCGGGTGCTCGAACAGCACCGTGTACATTTCCGTCATTTCACGCGCCTGACGCGCCTCGCCCTCCTCCGTCGTGGGCCAGGCGCTGACCTGAAAGTCGTTCAGGTCCACGATGTGAGCAGGCATGAGGTCGCCGGAGATGAGCGTGTTCTCGGTGAAGTGGAGCGGCAGGCCGTAGCGCGAAAAGCGTCGAAGCACGTCCTCCAGCTTCTCCCGGCCCCAGTAGCCCTGGTGCTGGTGCGACTGGATGCCGATGGCGCTGATGGGCACGCCGGCATCCAGCAGCCCCTCGATGAGGATTTCGTAGGCGACGGAGGTGTTGAAGTCGTTGATGAGCAGCGTCGCGCCGGGGTGAGCCGCCTTCGCGGCCGCGAAGACCTCCTTCGCCAGCCCGAAGCGCCCCTTCGCCCGGCAGATGCGGGTCACGGCGTTGTCGTATTTGTCGAAGTCGGGCATGATGACCACTTCGTTGATGACGTCCCACAGGTCGACGACGCCCCGGAAGGCGGTCACCTCGCGGCGAATGCGCTCGAGCTGACGGCGCAGGATCTCCTCGTCGGAGTACGGCAGCAGCCAGTCGGCGCACACCGTGTGCCAGCACAGCGGATGCCCCTTGAGCGTTACGCCGCGCGCCTTCAGCCATTGGGCCGCGGCCATGCTCGTCTGCTCGTCGGTGCGGCCGGGCGCGGGCTCGTAGCGGCCCCAGTAAAAGGGCAGCGTGCCGTAATTGAACAGCGCGAGCCACTTGTCCATGCGCTCGCGCAGGAAGGCCCTGTCCTCGTCCTTCGCGGCGCGCAGCATCGCCGCGGCATGGAAGGCGCCGCAGCCGAACAGGAACCGATGGGACGTCTGCCGGAAGCGGACCGGGCGGTTTTTGAGCGGCGCGCCATCCGCGCCCAATACGCGGATGCGCGCTGTTGCCTTGCGATGGGCCAATGGATCCATGAGAGGCTTCCTCCAATCTGTCGGTCGGCCGGCGCGGCGGGCGCGCCGCGCTCTGTCGGCATCATTATACCATCCCGCTCGTTTCCCGGTCAATCGGCCCTGGCGGCCGGAATGCTCAAAAGCGGCGCAGCCGCCGGTCAAACCGTGCGTTTTTCCGGCCCGACCGCCGGCGCGGCCCCGTCGGGCGTGTCATAAAAATATAACCGTGATCCGTCTTGACACGCATAAATATTTGTGATAGCATAGGCTCAACAACCGAATAGTACAATTAAAGGATAGAGGCGCAATTGTCAGGAGTAGGACTGATGCAAGGCATCGCAAAGCCGTTGTCAGCCTGAAAGGGGCCGTTGCCGAAGAGGGAGAGGGCGAACTCCGTCTGGTCAATCGGACAACATCCGCTTGACTGCCGCATTTGTGGAGCGCTATGTATTAATTGTGGTTTTCCCGCCCGGGAAGCGGGATTTCGATTAAGACACAGCGAATGCAGATGCATTGGCTGTTTTTTCATGCCTGGGCCAACCGCGCTTCGCGCCTCTTCCAAATACGACAAGCGAGGAGATACAGCATGAAGAGAGAGACCATTTTCCGCGGCGTCGCCACGGCGCTCATCACACCGCTGAATGAAGACGGCATTGACTTCGAGGCCTTCGGCCGGCTCATCGACTGGCAGATCGCCGAGGGCGTGAACGCGCTGGTGATCGCCGGCACCACCGGCGAGGGCTCCACGCTGACGGACGAGGAACACCGGGAGGCCCTCCGCTTTTCCGTGGAGAGGACGGCGGGGCGCGTGCCCGTCATCGCGGGCACCGGCTCAAACGACACCGCGTATGCCATTTCGCTGTCGCAGTACGCCTGCGAGGCCGGCGCGGACGCGCTGCTGGTGGTTACGCCCTACTACAACAAGGCCACGCAGAAGGGGCTTGTCGCCATGTTTACCGCCATCGCGGACGCCGTGACGAAGCCGATCATCCTGTACAACGTGCCCTCGCGCACCGGTGTGAACATCGAGCCCGCCACCTACGCGGCGCTCGCCGATCATCCGAACATCGCCGCCATCAAGGAGGCCAACGGGAACATCGCCAAGATCGTGGAGACGGCCGCACTGGTGGGCGACCGGCTGGACATCTATTCCGGCAATGACGACCAGATCGTGCCCATTCTCTCGATGGGCGGCGCCGGCGTCATCTCCGTGCTGTCAAACGTGCTGCCGAAGAAGACGGCCGAGCTGTGTGAGCGCTTCTTCCGGGGCGATGTGGCGGGCAGCGCCGCGATGCAGTGCGAGCTGCTGCCGCTCATCAACGCCCTGTTTTCCGAGGTCAATCCCATCCCCGTCAAGGCGGCCATGGCGGCCATGGGCTGGTGTGAAAACCGCGTCCGCCTGCCCCTGACGCCGATGGAGGAGGAGCACTGGCAGAAGCTGCGCGCGCTCATGGCGCGGCAGGGCCTGAGCGTCTGAAAAAGAGAGGAGCTGCGGCATGAATATCGTTATCAACGGCGCATGTGGCCGCATGGGCCGGATCCTGGCGGAAATGGCGGAGGCGGAGGACGGCTGCCGTGTCGCGGCGCGCATTGACCGCAGCGCCGGCCCGGACAGCCTGACCGAACTCGGGCAGTACGGCGGACCCGCCGATGTGGTGATCGATTTTTCCCATCACACGGCGGCGGCGGCGCTGATGGCCTATTGCACCGCGCGCGCGCTGCCCGCGGTCGTCGCCACCACCGGCCAGACCGGGGAGGAGCTCGCCCTCATCCGGCGCGCCTCAGCCGGGATCCCGGTGTTCCTGTCGGCCAACATGTCCATCGGCGTGGCGCTGCTGGCGGATCTGGCGCGCCGGGCGGCTTCCGTCTTTCCGGACGCGGACATAGAGATCGTCGAGCGCCATCACAACCAGAAGCTGGACGTGCCCAGCGGCACCGCGCTGCTGCTGGCCCGACGCATCCGCGAGGTGCGGCCCGGGGCTGAGTTTGTGGTCGGGCGGCACGAAAACGGCAGGCGGACGGCGCGGGAGATCGGCATTCACTCGCTGCGCTACGGCGGCGAGGTGGGCACGCACGAGATCATCATCGCCACGGGAGAGGAGACCGTCACGCTCAGGCACGAGGCGGAGAGCCGCGCGCTGTTCGCCCGGGGCGCGCTGGCGGCCGCGCGTTTCCTGATCGGCAGGGCGCCCGGCCTCTACGACATGCGGGACATCATTGGGGAGGGGAATCAATAGAATGAACGCCCAGGAGCTCATCGATTACATTGCATCGGCGGAAAAGAAGACGCCGGTAAAGCTCTATGTGAAGGAAAAGGCCCCGATCGACTATGGGGAGGCCAGGGTGTTCGGGGCGGGCGACAAGATCGTCTTCGGCGACTGGAAGGCGCTTGGCCCCATTCTCGAGGCGAACGCGGATCGAATCGAAGACATCGTCATCGAAAACGACCGGCGCAACAGCGCCGTGCCCATGCTGGACATCAGGAACCTGCAGGCCCGCATCGAGCCCGGCGCGATCATTCGCGAAAACGTGACGATCGGCCGGAACGCCGTCGTCATGATGGGCGCGGTGATCAACATCGGCGCGGTCGTCGGCGAGGGCACGATGATCGACATGGGCGCCGTGCTCGGCGGCCGGGCCATCGTCGGCAGCCGCTGCCACGTCGGCGCGGGCGCCGTGCTGGCCGGGGTGATCGAGCCGGCCTCCGCCACGCCGGTGGTCGTCGAGGACGGTGTGCTGATCGGCGCGAACGCCGTGGTCATCGAGGGCGTGCGCGTCGGCCGGGACGCGGTGGTCGCGGCCGGCGCGGTGGTCATCGAGGACGTGCCGGAGGGCATGGTTGTGGCGGGCTGTCCGGCGCGCGTTATCAAGCGCAAGGACGAGGGAACGACGCAGAAGACGGCGCTGCAGGAGGCGCTGCGCCGGCTGTGACGGCGCGGGAGACGCACGGGCCGGCGCGGGGAGGCAGTCCATGGGAATGCAGGATCGACTCAACACGGCGCTTTACGGCGCAAAGCGCAGCGCCATCCGGGAGTTTTCGCGCCTGGCGGCGCAGACGCCGGGCTGCGTGCGGCTGACGCTGGGCGAGCCGGACTTCGACACGCCCGCGCCGATCTGCGCGGCGGTGGGCGCGGCGCTCGACGCCGGCGAGACGCACTACATCCAGAACAACGGAACGGCGCCGCTCCGGGAAAAGATCGCCGCGTTTGAGCGGGAGAAAAACGGCCTTCCCTACGGCGCGGAAGACGTGATCGTCACCGTGGGCGCCACGGAGGCGCTTTTCGTGGCCCTGTTTGGCCTGCTCAATCCGGGCGACGAGGTCATCGTGCCCACGCCGGCCTTCGTGCTCTATGAGCGGATCATCGGGCTGTGCCGGGGCGTGTTCGTGCCGCTCGACACCTCAGCGGACGGCTTTCAGCTGCGCGCCGGGGCGCTGGACAGGCTGATTTCGCCGCGCACAAAGGCCGTCGTCCTCAATTCGCCGAACAACCCCACCGGCTGCGTGTATGACCGGGAAAGCCTCGAGGCCGTCCGCGAGGCGGTGAAGGAGAAGGAGATCTTCGTCATCTGCGACGACGTTTACCGCCGGCTCTGCTATGAGACGGAATACCACAGCTTCGCCGAGTATCAGGCGCTGCGCGACCGGATCATCGTGGCGCAGAGCTTTTCAAAGCCCTTCGCCATGACCGGCTGGCGCATGGGGTATCTGATGGCGGACGCGCCTGTCCGCGAGCGGCTTGAGCTGGCGCATCAGTTTATGGTCACCTCCGCGGCCGCGCCCTTCCAGAGGGCGTGCGCGGCCGCGCTGGATTATGATCCGCGCGACATGATCGACACCTATCGGCGGCGGCGCGACGTCGTGCTTTCGCGGCTGCGCGCCATGAATCTGGATGTGGCGACACCCGGCGGCGCATTTTACGCGTTTCCGTCGATCGCAAGGTTTGGCATGGATTCCACCACCTTCTGCATGCGCCTTCTGAAGGAGGGCGGCGTGGCGGCGACGCCGGGAGCCTGCTTCGGCGCGGACGGCTACATCCGCCTGTCATACTGCTGTTCGGACGATTCGCTGCGCGTGGGCCTTGATCGCCTGGCGCGGTTTGTGCGGACGCTTGAGGAGGCGCGATGAGGCGTGACGCGTGATTTCCTGGCTGAGGCGCGACGCCTGAGCGGCGAATTCGCGCAGCTGCGGCGGGCTTTTCACCGGGAGCCGGAGCTGGGCAACCGCGAGTTCAGGACGGCGGAGAAAATCGAACGATACCTGAGCGGCTGCGGCGTCGAAACGCGGCGCATTCTCGGCACCGCCGTCGTCGGCTGCCTGACGGGCGCGCGGCCCGGCCGCTGCGCCGCCCTGCGCGCGGACATGGACGCGCTGCCGCTGCAGGAGGCCACGGGCGCGCCCTTCGCCTCGCAGGTTCCGGGCGTCATGCACGCCTGCGGCCACGACGTGCATCTCGCCGCGGCGCTGGGCGCGGCCCGGCTGCTTGCCGGGCGGCGCGATGTGCTGCGCGGCCGCGCCGTGTTTCTCTTTCAGCCGGACGAGGAGGGGAGAGGCGGTGCGCAGCGCATGATCGACGCCGGGGCGCTGGAGGGCGTCGACGCCGTGTTCGGCGCGCACGTCTCGCCCGATCTGCCCGCCGGGCACGTCGGCGTGCGCTACGGCAAGTTTTACGCGGCCTCCGACACCTTCCGCGTCGAGGTGAAGGGCTGGAGCGCGCACGGAGCGGAGCGCGAAAAGGGCGTGGACGCGCTGGCGGCCGCCGCCGAGATGGTGACGGACGTGCTCGCGCTGCCGCAGGCCATGCCCGGCGACCGCTGCGTGGTGTCCGTGGGGACGCTTCGGGCCGGAACCGCGGAAAACATCATTGCGGACAGCGCCGAGTTCGCCGGCATCATCCGCACGCTCGGCCCGACGGCGCGCGCACAGATGCGCGCCCGCTTTGAAAGCGCCGTCCGCGCGGTTTCCGAACGCCATGGCACGACCGTTCGGTGCGCGCTGCGCGAGAGCTATCCCGGCGTGGTCAACGACGAGCCCATGACGCGGCTGGCCGAAGAGGCGGCCCGCGCCGCGCTGGGCGCCGACCGCGTCCACGTCATCGCGGCGCCCACGATGACCACGGAGGACTTCGGCTGCTTCCTGCAGGCGCGGCCGGGGACGTACTATCACGTCGGCGCGGGCTGCGACGTCCCGCTGCATCACCCCGCCTTCCTGCCGGACGACGAGGCCGTCGTCACGGCCGCGGCGGTTCACGCCGTCGTGATCGGGGCGTTTCTGGAGACGGTCTGAACGGGGCGTTCATCAAAACGGCCCGGCCGGGCGCGGCCGCGTTGCGCGGCGCTCCCGCCGGGTCGTTTCTCCTTTTGCCGCGCGTCAGCCTTCCTTCAGGACCCTCAGCAGCGGCTCAATCTCGTTGGCCGTGATGAGCGAAGCGCCGTGCGCGATGGCGTCGCGCACATCTTCCTCGGTGTCGGCGCAGTACATGTGCATCTTCATGCCCTTGTCGCGATAGACAGGGAATATCTCGCTGCGCATGATGCGCATGTTCAGGCCTATTTCGTCGTAATAGTCGTAGGAATCCGGCTCAAACTCAGCCATCTGGAAATCGGGATAGCCCATCGTGCGCGCGCCGCAGGCTGTCTTCAGATACCGGATGATGCGCGCGTTGAAGGCGTAGAAGATGCACCTGTCGAAGAAGCCGTACTGCTTCAGCAGCGCGACCGACTTGTCGCAGGTTTCCTCGGTCATGTTCTTGATCTCCACGCCCAGCATGATGTCCGGCCGCATGGCCCTGGCCTGCACGAGCAGCTCCTCCAGCGTGGGCACGCGCTCGCCCGCAAACTTCTCGTTGAATTTGCTGCCCGCGTCCAGCCGCTTGATCTCCTCCAGCGTCATGTCGGCGAGATTGCGGTCCACGCCGCAGGTGCGGTAGGCGTTGCCGTCGTGCATGATGACCGGCACGCCGTCCTTCGACAGCCAGACGTCGAATTCAAAGGCGTCCACGCCCGCCTGCATGGCCGCGCGATAGGAGATCAGCGTGTTTTCCGGATAGCGCGCGCAGTAGCCCCTGTGTCCCTCCGCGATGATCTTCTCCATGCTTCACTCTTCCCCTTCCTCTTCCCTTGTCTCTTCCGCCCTTATCAGTGCGTCCAGGCTGTCCAGCCGCGTCCTGAGGGCGCTTTCCCGTTCGGCGCGACGCTCGTCGGCTTCGGAATCATCCTCGTCGTACAGCGCCCAGTTCACCCATTCGGCCAGGTGTCCGGCCACGTCATCCCGCAGGGCGCGGCAGAAGGCCAGCGAGGTCATGGGGCAGATGATTTCCGGCGACGTGTGGAAGATGTCCGGCAGGTCGACGTCGTCCGTCCAGTACACGAGGCACTCGTTCCACGTCACAGCGCACACCATCCAGCCCGGCTCACAAAATCCCTTCACCACAAAGGGATTGCCGTGCGTCAGGCCGGCGATGGCCATGTCCAGCCATTCCATGGCCACATCGGTGACGTAGCCCAGGCTGAAGCCCGTCTCCTCGTTCGGTGAAAACTCGGTCCAGCCGTATTCCGGCGGGGTCAGCATGAAGATTCCTCCTTTCGGCCGTGCGCGGCCGGGACGCCGCCCCAGAACGCGCGCAGTCTCTCTGTGATGTCCTCCGCGCCGCGCACCGGCGTCACCCGCCAGTGGGGCGGCGTCAGCGCCCGGTGCTCGGCGTCCGACCAGCGCGCGTCGATGAGCAGCAGCGCGCCGCGGTCCGTTTCGGAGCGGATCACGCGGCCGGCCGCCTGCAGCACCTTCGCCGCGCCGGGATACATGTACGCATAGGCGTAGCCGCGCCCGTAGCGCGCCTCATACAGCGCGCGAAGCGCGTCGCCCTCGAGGCTGAGCTGCGGCACGCCCGTGCCCACGATGGCCGCGCCGGAAAGCCGGCCGCCCGGCAGATCGACGCCTTCGGAAAACACGCCGCCCATCACGATGAACGCGGCCGTCGTCTCGTCGGGCTCCGGCGCGAGCGCGTCCAGGAACGCGCGCCGGGCCGCGTCGTCCATATCCGGCGTCTGGACGAGCAGGCGCGCGGGCCACTGGATATGCTCCGCCGCCTGCCGCAGGAAGGCGTAGGACGGAAAGCAGATCAGGTAATTGCCCCGCTTCGCGCCGATGAACGCCCTGAGGCACGCGCACAGCCGATCCATCGAGCCTTCCCGCTCCCTGAAGCGCAGCGGCAGCGGGCAGCGCAGCGCCAGCAGGTTTTCCGGCGGGAAGGGGGAGGGCAGGTCGAGCAGCGCGTCGTCTTCCCCGGTCAGGCCGGTGAGGTCGCGGTAGAACGTCATGGGCGCGAGCGTGGCCGAAAAGAGCGCCGCACCGTGCACGCGCCCGAGACAGCCGGCGATGTAGGCGGACGGGTCGGCGCACCACAGCCGCACGTCGCACAGGCTCTTGCCGTCCGGCACGACGAGCGTGCGGAAGTGCCCGTCATACGCCGAAGCCGCGCGCAGAAAGCCGAGCGCGTCGAAGAAGGCGTCGCTGAGCGCGCGCCGGCAGGTCCAGCGGCGCGCCTCGAAGGCTTCGCCCGCGCAGGAGACAAAGGCGCGCGCCGCCTCGGCAAGCGCGTCGGGCGGGTTTTCCAGCGCCGCGCCGGCGTCGTCTTCGCAGGCGGCCGCGCGCAGCGCCTTCATTTCGTTCAGCAGCGCCGTGAGCGCCGCGCAGAGCGGATGCTTCCGCCCGGCTTCCCGGCCCGCCTCCCGGCGCAGATCGCGCAGGCGGCGCTGGGAGAGCCCGCCGGAGAGCATGTCGCGCGCGCGGGCGGCCAGGTTGTGCGCCTCGTCGACGAGGAGGCCGGCGTCCGACCGGCCGGTGAAAAAGCGCTGCAGCTTCACGCGCGGATCGAACACGTAGTTGTAGTCGCACAGCACCACGTCCGCCGTCTCGCTGAGGTCGAGCGACAGCTCAAACGGGCACAGCGCGTGCTTTTCCGCCAGCGCCGCGACGCCGGCCCGGTCCAGGCACTCCATGCCCAGCGCTTCGCAGAGCGCCGCGCGCCGGCGGTCGTAGTAGCCGCGCGCCAGCGCGCACGCCTCGGGGCGGCAGTCCCGCTCGGGCATGGGGCAGGCCGCGTCCCTGGCTGTGACGGTCACGCAGCGCGCCCTGAGCCCCTGCGCGCGCATCCTGTCCAGGGCCTGAAGCGCGGCCTCGCGGCCGGTGGTGCGGGCGGTGAGGTAGAACACCCGCCCGATCCGCCCCTCGCCCAGCGCGATCAGCGCCGGAAACAGCGCCGCCGCCGTCTTGCCGATTCCGGTGGGGGCCTGGCAGAGCAGGTTCCTGCCGTCCCTCAGCGCCACGTAGACATTTGCCGCCATCTCCCGCTGGCCGGGGCGATAGCTTCCGAAGGGGAAGCAAAGGCGGCGCATCGTCGGGCGGCTGAGCGCCTGCCAGGCCGTCACCCGCTTCAGCCATTCGAGCATGGGCGCGAGGTATCCGTCGAGCTTTTCCAGGAGGCGCGCGCGGGTATAGTCGCGCGTGAACAGCGCCTCGCCGCCTGCGAGGTTCAGGTATCGGAGCCGCACGCGCACGCCGCCGAGCCCGTCCCGCTCCGCCAGCATGGCGGCGTACAGCTCGGCCTGCGCCCAGTGCACGGGATACTCTTCGCCCGTCATGCCCGAGACATCCTCCAGCGTGGTCTTGATCTCCTCGACGACGGACCGGTCGCCGTCCAGGAGCAGGCCGTCGATGCGGCCGTGCAGCAGCAGGGAGAGGCCGTTCCGATCCAGCGCCATGCGGATGGGCACCTCGCTCGCCCAGAGCGGGCCGTAGTCGCGCTGGACGAGCTGATGGGCCCGCGTGCCTTCGAGCATGCGCTGCGCCATGCCGCGCAGGCTCACCAGGTCGCCGCCCTCGAAGCAGAACTCCGCGAGCGCGCGCACATTGATCCGAAGGCGATTTTCTTCCATGGAGGGACCCCTTTGCCAATCCGTAATCAGGAAATCGTTGACAAACCGCATTTCTTGGGTACAATATGAATTGTATCCCATTCTCACGCGAAACGCAAGCGAAAGCGAGTGATTATTCATGTTGTATCCGCTGAAGATGATTCCCTACTTCCGCCATGGCGAGGAGACGCCGTGGGGCGGACGCGCGCTGGGCGATTATTTCGGCAAGGATATTCCCGACGACCGCACCGGCGAAAGCCTGGAAATATCCGCGCTGCCGGGCCGCGAGAGCGCCGTGGCAAACGGGCCGCTGGCCGGCCTGACGCTCACGGAGGTCATCGGAAAATGGGGGAAGGATCTCACCGGCGATGTGGAAGGCTTTCCGCTGCTGTTGAAGCTGCTGGACGCGCGGGACATGCTGTCCGTTCAGGTCCACCCGGACGACGCCTATGCCGGGGCCCATGAAAACGGCAAGCTGGGCAAGACCGAGGCCTGGCTGGTCATCGCCGCGGAGCGCGGCGCGAAGCTGGTGTACGGCGTGAACGCCGAGACCAGCGAACAGCTGCGCGCGCTGGTCGGGGCGGGAAAGCTGGAGGAGAATCTGAGATGGGTGGGCGTACAGCCCGGCGACGTTTTGTATATTCCGCACGGCTGCGTGCACGCGCTGGGCGGCGGCATTGTGATCTACGAGATTCAGCAGTCCAGCGACGTGACCTATCGCTTCTGGGACTGGGGGCGCGTGGGCGGGGACGGCAGGCCCCGTGCGCTGCATACCGAGGCGGCGCTGGATGTGAGCCGGCCGGAGCTGAAGCTGGACAAGCTCCCCGGCGCGACGCTGATCGCCACGGGCGGCAGCAGGACCGCCTACATTTCCGACGCGAATTTCGAGCTGTGGCGGCTGAACGTGGCGGGCGACATGCCGCTGGAAGCCGGCCGCATGCTGCTGCTGACCTCGCTGGGCGAGGCCGGGGTGAAGTGGGAAGGCGGGTCGTTCGCGCTGAATCCGGGCGAGAGCTGTCTGGTGCCCGCGGCGATGCGGGGCGTCGCGCTCGCCGGCAGGACCGCCGTGATGTGCGCCACTGTGCCGGACAGGCCCGCGCTTCGCGAGGCGCTGGGCTATCGCGCCGAGCTGGTGGCCGGGCTGACCGGGGACATTTGAAGGCGGTGGAGGCAATATGAGAATCGTCGTCAAGGTCGGCACGTCCACGCTGGCCCACGCCACGGGGAACATGAACATCCGGCGCGTGGAGCAGCTGTGCAAGGTGATGAGCGATCTGAAAAACGCCGGGCACGAGATGGTGCTCGTGTCGTCGGGCGCCATCGCCATGGGGCTGGGCAAGCTGTCGCTCAGGGAGCGCCCGCGCGATATTCCCACCAAGCAGGCCACGGCCGCGGTGGGACAGTGCGAGCTCATGTACACCTATGACAAGCTCTTCTCAGAGTACAACCACACCGTGGCGCAGATCCTTCTGACAGGCAGCGACGTGGATCACGCCGAACGCCGCCAGCACTTCCGCAACACGCTGTTCCGGCTGCTTGAGCTGGGCGCGCTGCCCGTCATCAACGAAAATGACACCGTCGCCACCGACGAGATCGTGATCGGCGACAACGACACGCTGGCCGCCATCGTCGCGCGCGAAATCGGGGCCGATCTGCTCGTCCTCCTGAGCGATATCGACGGGCTCTATACCGCCGACCCGCGCAGGGACAAACACGCCAGGCTCATTCCGCTCGTGGAGGACATCACGCCCGCCGTCATGGCGCTGGGCGGAGGCAACGGCACGGCGCTGGGCACCGGCGGCATGGCCACCAAGCTGCGCGCCGCGCAGATCTGCACCGGGGCCGGGGCCGACATGATCATCGCCAACGGCGAGAACCCCGCCGTGCTCTACGACATCCTGGAGGGGCGGCCCACGGGCACCCGCTTCATTGGCAGGAGGGACAAATCATGACAACACAGGACATACTGCGCGCCGCCAAATCCGCCTCTCCCGCGCTGGCGGCCGCCGATACCGGGCTGAAGAACCGTGCGCTGCTCGCCATGGCCGCGCAGCTCGTCGCCCATGAGGCCGATATTCTCGACGCCAACGCGCTCGATCTTGCGGCCGCGCAGGGGAACATCGCTCCGGTCATGCTCGACCGGCTGCGCCTCACGCCGGCGCGCATCGCGGCCATGGCCGAGGGCATCCGTCAGGTGGCCGCGCTGCCCGATCCGGTGGGCCGCGCGCTCAGCCGCGTCGAGCGGCCGAACGGCCTCGTCATCGAGAAGCGGTCCGTGCCCATGGGCGTGATCGCCATCATCTATGAGAGCCGGCCGAACGTCACCTCCGACGCGGCCGCGCTGGCCGTGAAGAGCGGAAGCGCCTGCGTGCTGCGCGGCGGCAAGGAGGCGTTCCGGTCCTCCAACGCCGTCACGCAGGCCATGCAGCGCGGGCTCGCTGAAGCCGGGCTGCCCGCCTCCCTGGTGCAGCTGGTGCAGGATATCTCCCGCGACAGCGCCCGGGAGCTGATGACCGCCGTGGGCCTCGTGGACCTGCTCATCCCGCGCGGCGGAGCGGGCCTCATCAACGCCTGCGTGGAGAACGCCACCGTGCCCTGCATCCAGACGGGCACCGGCATCTGCCACATCTACGTGGACGACAGCGCGGACCTTCAGAAGGCGCTCCGCATCATCGAGAACGCCAAGACCAGCCGTCCCTCCGTGTGCAACGCGGAGGAGGCGCTGCTGGTGCACAGCGCCGTTGCGTCCGCCTTCCTGCCGATGCTGAAGCGCCGCCTGGTGGACGACCGCGCCGCGTCGGGTCAGACGCCCGTCGAGCTGCGGCTGGATGAGCGCGCCGCGGCCGTCATTCCCGGTACGCCCGCGGGCAGGAACGACTTCGACACCGAGTTCCTCGACTATATCCTCGCCGTGAAGGTGGTGGACAGCGTGGAGGAAGCCGTCGCGCACATCGCCCGCCATTCCACCGGCCACAGCGACGCCATTCTCACCGAGACGCCCGCGCACGCCGATCTGTTCACCCGCGCGGTGGACAGCGCGGCGGTGTATGTGAACGCCTCCACCCGCTTCACCGACGGCGGCGAGTTTGGCCTGGGCTGCGAGATGGGCATATCCACCCAGAAGCTGCACGCGCGCGGCCCGATGGGACTGGAGGAGCTGACCACCTACAAGTATGTCATCCGCGGAGACGGCCAGGTGCGGTAAACCGCCGTCGGGACCATGCCGACCCGCCATCCAGCCGTGCTGCCATGCGCCAGCCGAGGAGGTTTTTATGGAAAAGGAATTGTATATCAGCGAAGTGCGGCCCGGCGTCTATCTGATGGACGAGGCCCATGAGGCCACGGGCTACCTGGTGGTCGGGCGGGATCGGGCCTGCGTGATCGACACCATGAACGGCTACAGCGATCTGCGCCAGGCGGTGAGAAAGCTCACCGACAAGCCCCTGATCGTCGTCAATACCCACGGCCATCCCGACCACATTTTCGGCAACGTATACTTTGAGGAAGCCTTCATGAACCCCGCCGACCTGCCGCTTGCCCGGCAGTTCACCGGGGACCCGCAGTTTCTGGAAATGTGCAGGGAATGCCGCCGCTCCATGCCGCCCTTCCGTGATATTCACGGCGGCGACGTGATTGACCTGGGCGGCAGGACGCTGGAGGTCGTTCCGCTGCCCGGCCACACGCCGGGCGGCATCCTGCTGCTGCTCCGGGAGGACAGGATCCTCTTCACGGGCGACAGCGTGAACCATCACCTCTGGATGCAGCTGGACGGCTGCCTGCCCATGCGGCGGTTCGTGGAGGAGCTGGACAAGGTCATGTATCTGGAGGACAGGGCGGACATCATCCTGCACGGTCACGCCCGGGCGGAGGACGACATTTCCCTCCTGCGCTGCCTCAGGGAGGGCGCGGAGGAAATCTGCGAGGGGAAGACGGAAAACGATGCGCCGTACCGCTGGTTCGGCGGCGCCGGTCTGCAGCATCCCTTCCGGTGCGATCCGGCCAGGCGCTACCAGCAGGACGATCATGTGATCTGTTACAAGGCGGACAACATATAAACGGCCGTCCAACGGGCGGCAGGAGCGGAGGCGGCATCATGTCAACCTACGAATTCGGCTTTATCGGCACGGGCAACATGGGCGGGGCGCTGGCCCTCGCCGCTGCGAAGTCCATCGACCCCGCGCGCATCATTCTGAGCAACCGCACGCAGGAGAAGGCGGCGCGCCTGGCGGACGAGCTTCACTGCGCGCACGGCGTCAACGCGGACGCGGCGCGGGCGCGCTTCGTCATGCTGGGCGTGAAGCCGCAGATGATGGCGGACGTCCTTGCGGAAATCGCCCCGGTCCTGGCCGCGAGAGGCGACCGCTTCGTGCTGGTGACGATGGCCGCGGGCCTCTCCATGGAGCGGATCAGCGCCATGGCGGGCGGCGCGTATCCGGTCATCCGCATCATGCCGAACACGCCGGTGGAAATCGGCCGCGGCATGGTGCTCATGGCGGCGAACGACCGCGTGACGGACGGCGACAGAAATGATTTTCTCGGGGCGATGAAGGCGGCGGGCCGCTTTGACCAGCTTGAGGAGCGGCTCATCGACGCGGGCAGCGCCATCAGCGGATGCGGCCCGGCGTTTGCGTATCTGTTCATCGAGGCGCTGGCAGACGGCGGCGTGAGCTGCGGCCTGCCCCGCGCGAAGGCCATGGAATACGCCGCGCAGATGCTCTCGGGCGCGGCTGAGCTGCTGCTCTCCTCCGGCCGTCATCCCGGCGCGCTGAAGGACGCCGTGTGCAGCCCGGCCGGCTCGACCATCGCGGGCGTGCGCGCGCTGGAGGAAAACGCCTTCCGCGCGGCCTGTATGGACGCCGTGATCAGGGCCTGCGAGCGGACGAAGGAGCTCGGGAAGTGACCCATGATGCGGATGCCCTGTCGGATCGCGCGGGCGAACCTCATGCGCAGGAGAACGCTTCGTTTTCCTGCGCTGTTGTCATTTCTGCCGGCGTGTTTCCCGTGCAGCGCCATCCGAAAGACGGCGCCGCGGCGCGCGCCAGGATTAGCGGAAAAATAACACCGGACACATGCGCAGTTAACGGCGCCGCTTATAATCATAAATAGGGGGCAGGGGTATTTTGTCCGCCTGCCGGGGCCGTTCCGCTCCGGCGGGCGTCGGTCATGGGAGCTGAGAAGAAATGAAGCAGTATAACGTAACCGGGATGAGCTGCGCGGCGTGCAGCGCGCGCGTGGAGAAGGCCGTGTCCAAAGTGCCGGGCGTGACGTCCTGCTCGGTGAGCCTTCTCACCAATTCGATGGGCGTCGAGGGGACCGCCGCGCCGCAGGCTGTCATCAGCGCTGTGGAGCAGGCGGGCTACGGCGCGTCGGTCAGGACGGCGGACGCCGCAAGGGCCGCGAGCGCCGCGCCGGAGGAGGACGCGCTGAGGGATCGCGAGACGCCGGCGCTGAAAAGGCGGCTGATCGCCTCGATCTGCCTGCTGCTGCCGCTCATGTATGTTTCGATGGGCCATACCATGTGGCGCTGGCCGCTGCCGCGCTTCTTTGAAGGCAATCATGTCGCCGTGGGGCTGGTGCAGCTGGTGCTTTCCGCGCTGGTCATGGTGATCAACCAGAGGTTTTTCATCAGCGGCTTCCGGGGGCTCGTTCACCGCGCGCCCAACATGGATACCCTGGTGGCGCTGGGCTCGTCGGTTTCCTTCGCGTGGAGCCTGTATGCCCTGCTCGCCATGACCCGGGCCGCCGTGGACGGCCGCGGCGACGCGGTCATGGACTGGATGATGAATTTCTACTTCGAGTCCGCCGCCATGATCCTCACGCTGATTACCGTGGGCAAGATGCTGGAGGCGCGCTCCAAGGGCAGGACGACGGACGCGCTCAGGGGGCTGATGAAGCTCGCGCCGAAGACGGCCGTGCTCTGGCGGGACGGCGCGGAGGTCGAGGCGCCCGTCGCGCAGGTGAAGCGGGGCGACATCTTCGTGGTGCGGCCCGGCGACAGCATTCCCGTGGACGGCGTCGTGCTGGACGGAGTCAGCGCCGTGAACGAGGCCGCGCTGACCGGCGAGAGCATTCCCGTCGATAAGGCCGCGGGCGACATGGTGTCGGCGGCCACGATCAATCAGTCGGGCTTTCTGAGATGCGAGGCGACCCGGGTCGGCGAGGACACGACGCTCAGCCAGATCATCCGCATGGTGAGCGACGCGGCGGCCACGAAGGCGCCCATCGCCAAGGTGGCGGATCGGGTATCCGGCGTGTTTGTGCCCGTGGTCATCGGCATCGCCCTCGTGACGACGGCCGCCTGGCTGCTGGCCGGCCGCGAGGCCGGCTATGCGCTGGCGCGCGGCATTTCCGTGCTGGTCATCAGCTGCCCGTGCGCGCTGGGCCTGGCGACGCCCGTGGCCATCATGGTCGGCAGCGGCGTGGGCGCGCGGAACGGCATTCTGTTCAAGACGGCTGTGTCGCTCGAACAGGCCGGCAAGGCGGACATCGTCGCGCTGGACAAGACCGGCACCATCACGCTGGGCGAGCCCAGGGTGACGGACATTATCCCCGCGGCGGGCTACACGCAGGAATCGCTGCTGCGCCTGGCCGCGACGGTTGAGAAGCGCAGCGAGCATCCGCTCGCCCGGGCTGTCGTTCAGGAGGCCGAAGGCCGGGGCATCGTGGCCGGAGATGTGGCGGATTTCAGAGCGCTGCCCGGCAGCGGCGTCAGCGCCTCGCAGGACGGCGTGCCGCTGATCGCCGGCAGCCTGCAGTTCATCGCCGGGCAGGCGGCCGTATCGGACGAGCTGGCCGGACGGGCCCAGGCGCTTTCCGGACAGGGCAAGACGCCGCTGCTGTTTGTCAGGGGCGGCGAGCTCGCGGGCGTCATCGCCGTGGCGGACATCGTGAAGGAGGACAGCCCGCGGGCCGTCCGCGCGCTTCAGGATATGGGCATCCGCGTGGTCATGCTGACCGGCGACAACCAGCGCACGGCGCAGGCCATCGGCGCGCAGGCCGGCGTGGACGAGGTCATCGCGGGCGTTCTGCCGGACGGCAAGGAGAGCGTCATCCGCGCGCTGAAGGAGCACGGCCGGGTCGCCATGGTGGGCGACGGCATCAACGACGCGCCCGCGCTGACCCGTGCGGACATCGGCATCGCCATCGGCGCCGGCGCGGACGTGGCCGTCGACGCGGCGGATGTCGTGCTGATGAAGAGCCGCCTGAGCGACGTGCCCGCCGCCATCCGGCTGAGCCGCGCCACGCTCAGAAACATCCATGAGAACCTGTTCTGGGCCTTTATTTACAACGTCGTCGGCATTCCGCTCGCCGCGGGGCTGTTCATTCCGCTGTTCGGCTGGACGCTGAATCCCATGTTTGGCGCGGCGGCCATGAGCCTGTCCAGCTTCTGCGTGGTGTCCAACGCGCTGCGCCTGAACCTGTTCCGGCTGCACGATGCCGGCCGCGACAGAAAGCGCCGCCGCGCCGCGCGCGCTCCGCTGCCAGCCGGGACGCCGCAGGCGGGGCGGGAAGCCTCCGTCGTCGTCCGGGAGCTCACGATCGAGGGCATGATGTGCGAGCACTGCGAGGCCACGGTGAAGAAGGCGCTGGAGGCGATTCCGGGCGTCGTGAGCGCGGAGGCGAGCCACACGGAGGGCCGTGCCATCGTGCGCGCTGGCGCCGCGATCGACGAGGCGCAGCTGCGCCGGGCCGTCGAGGAGCAGGAGTACACGGTGACCGCCGTGAGGGTGCTGTGACGGGCGTCGGCCCCCGTTTGTTAATTCTGATGATTTTTGTCGGAATTCCTTTTCAAAACAGGGAAGGCGTGATATAATATTAATTCGGATGGATTCAGTCGGAATTCATGCCGGGAGGAGCAGGGTCATGAAGCTCTCAACAAGAAGCCGTTACGGCATTCACGCCATGTACGACCTGGCGTGCTGCGGCGCGGAAGAGCCGCAGTCCATCAAGGCCATCGCGGAGCGGCAGGGCATTCCGGAGGCCTATCTGGAGCAGCTGATCGGGCCGCTCCGGCGCAGCGGGCTGGTGCGCAGCGTGCGGGGCGCGCAGGGCGGGTATCTGCTGGCGGAGCGGCCGGAGGACATCACGGTGGGGCAGGTCATCCGCGCGCTGGAGGGCGATCTGAACCTGATCGACTGCCTTTCCGAGGAGGACGCCTGCGGAAAGTCGCGCTCGTGCGCGACGCGCATTGTCTGGCGCAAGCTGCGGGACGGCGTGAACCAGATTCTCGACGGCATTACGCTGAAGGACATGATTGACGATCACGAGCGCATCTGCTCGGGGGAGGGTATTGAGACACCATGAGACGCATTTATATGGACAACGCCGCCACGACGCGCATCACCCCGCCGGTTCTCGAGGCCATGATGCCCTATCTGACCGAGATATACGGCAACCCCTCCAGCATTCACGGCTTCGGCCGCGAGGCGCGCAGGGCGCTCGAGGCCGCGCGCGCGCAGGTAGCCGCCGCCATCAATGCCAGGCCGAATGAGATCTACTTCACCGGATGCGGCACGGAGGCCGACAACTGGGCCGTGCGCGGCAGCGCCTTTGCCCAGCGGAAGAAGGGCAATCACATCATCACATCCGCCGTGGAGCATCACGCCATCCTCCACACCTGCGAACAGCTGGAGCGCGAGGGATTCCGCGTGACCTATGTGCCCGTGGACGAACAGGGCGTGATCCGTCTGGATGAGCTGGAGAAGGCCGTCACGCCCGAGACCACGCTCATCACCGTCATGACCGCCAACAATGAAATCGGCACGATTCAGCCCATTGAGGAGATCGGCCGCATCGCAAAGGCGCACGGCGTCCGCTTCCACACCGACGCGGTGCAGGCCATCGGCGCGATCCCGATCGACGTGCAGGCGCTGGGCGTGGATCTTCTGTCGCTGTCCGGCCACAAATTCCACGCGCCCAAGGGCGTCGGCGCGCTGTACGTCCGCTCCGGCGTGAGGCTGCAGCGCTTCATGCAGGGCGGCGCGCAGGAGCGCACGCAGCGCGCGGGCACCGAGAACCTGGCCTCCATCGTGGGCATGGGCAAGGCCATCGAGCTGGCCACGGCCGACATCGAGGGCAAGGCGGGGAAGCTCGCCGCCATGCGCGACCGCCTGATGAAGGGCATCGTGGAAACCATTCCGGAGAGCCGCGTCAACGGACATCTCACGCGGCGCCTGCCCGGCAACTGCAATGTCTCCATCCGCTATATCGAGGGCGAAAGCCTGCTGCTGAGCCTGGATCTGAAGGGCATCGCCGCCTCGTCCGGCTCCGCGTGCACCTCCGGCTCGCTCGATCCGAGCCACGTGCTGCTGGCCATCGGCCTGCCGCATGAGATTGCGCACGGCTCGCTGCGCTTCTCGCTGAGCGAGGAGAACAGCATGGAGGAGGTCGAGTACGTGCTCGACAGCCTCAGGGACATCGTTCAGCGGCTGCGCAACATGTCGCCGCTGACGCCCGAAGCGCTCAAACGGTTCTGAAAGGACATTGTCTTTGACAGCTTAACGACATTGTGATAAGATAGTGAGAAAAGAGGCAACAGGATGCTGTATACCGAGCAGGTTATGGATCACTTCATGAATCCGCGCAACGTGGGCGAAATCGAAGACGCGAGCGGCGTCGGCACCGTGGGCAACGCCAAGTGCGGCGACATCATGAGGATTTACATCAAGGTGGAAAACGACGTCATCGTGGACGTGAAGTTCAAGACGTTCGGCTGCGGCGCGGCCATCGCGACGTCCAGCAAGGCCACGGAGATGGTTATGGGCAAGACCATCGACGAGGCGCTGAAGATCACAAACAAGATGGTGACGGACGCCCTGGGCGGGCTGCCGGAGGTCAAGCTGCACTGCTCCGTGCTTGCCGAGGAGGCGCTGCACGAGGCCATCAAGGATTACAGGGCGCGCCAGGCCGCCGGCGAGGTCAGCGGCGCGGCCGGAGGCGAGGAGCCGACGCGGTTTGTCTGATTCCTCGCGGAGAACGGAATACGCCGCATTGCCCGGTTGTCCGACGGACGGCAGGGCATTTGTTTATGCCGCGCGCGAGGGGTGAAGCGCCATGCACGAGCGGGACGAAAAGAACGTTCGGGCCGTCGCCGAGAAGACCCGGCGTCGCTGCCGTTCTTGCCCGGCGGGATCGCGGAGGACGTCGCCATCCGCATCCTCCCGGATTTGGAAACACACCCCAAAGCGCGGCTGAATTTGCGAAGGACTGTCACGGCTTGACGAAGAGAAAGGGGCACTATGATTCGAGGCAACACCCAAGGCATCCGCCAGTCCGCGCTGGACGAGCTGGAGCGCCTGTTTGACACCGACTGGGCGCGCGATCAGTTTCTTCCGGACCGGCTGCTCAATACGCTGGTGCGCTTCACCGACCAGCTCAACCGCGAGCTCATGGTCTACATGAGCCGCGACGGCAACGTGCTGGAAATCTCCGTGGGCTCGGCGGCCAGCGTGTCGCTGCCCGAGCGGAGCCTCAGGCGCAGCGTGGAGCGCCTGTCCGGCATCCGCTGCATTCACACCCACCCCGGCGGCTCGGCGCGCCTCTCCGACGTGGACGAGCAGGCGCTGCGCCTGCTGCGGTTCGACGCCATGTGCGCCATCGGCGTGCAGGACGGCATCGCCACGGGCATCACCGCCGCGTTCCTCGGCGAGATGGAGTACGGCCAGCTGGCCATCCACGTCCACGGGCCGGTGAAGCCGGGCCGCGTGCCGCAGGAAAAGTGGCTGCACGAGATCGAAATCGCCGACGAGCGGGTGCTCAGGACCATCCGCGAGGGCAACTGGGAAAAGACGCAGGAACGCGTGATGCTGGTCAGCACCGATTCGGAGGAGTCGCTCGACGAGCTCGAAAGCCTCACCAACACGGCGGGCGCGATCGTCATTCAGCGCGTGCTGCAAAAGAGGCAGCGGCCCGACCCGGCCACGTTCATCGGCTCGGGCAAGGCGCAGGAGCTCGCGCTCATGTGCCAGGCGTCGGACATTGATCTGATCATTTTCGACGACGAACTGACGGCCGCGCAGTCGCGCAACATCAGCGAGGCGCTCGGCGACGGCGTGCGCGTCGTCGACCGCACCGCGCTCATTCTGGACATATTTGCCCAGCGCGCGCAGTCCCACGAGGGCAAGCTGCAGGTCGAGCTGGCGCAGATGAAGTACAACCTGCCGCGGCTGGCCGGCCTGGGCACGGTGCTGTCGCGCCTGGGCGGCGGCATCGGCACGCGCGGCCCCGGCGAGACGCAGCTGGAGGTCGACCGCCGTCGCATCCGCCGGCGCATCACCGACCTCGAGCGCGAGCTTAACGAGTTGGACCGCCAGCGCGCGCTGCGCCGTTCGCGGCGCGAAAAGAGCGAGCAGACCGTCGTGGCGCTGGTGGGCTACACCAACGCGGGCAAGTCGACGCTGCTGAACGCCTTATCCGGCGCGGACGTGCTGGTTGAGGACAAGCTGTTCGCCACGCTCGATCCCGTCGTGCGTCGGATTGAGCTGCCGGACAACCGCGAGTGCCTGCTGGTCGATACGGTCGGCTTCATCCGCAAGCTGCCGCATCAGCTGGTGGAGGCGTTCAAGTCCACGCTGGAGGAAGCGCTGTACGCGGACCTGATCGTCATCGTTTCGGACGCCTCGAACGAGCACTGCGCCGAGCAGCGCGCCGTGGTGCTGGACGTGCTGAATCAGCTGGGCGCGTCCGGCCGGCCCACGCTGGAGGTGTTCAACAAGTGCGACCGGCTGGCCGAGCGGCCGCTTGCCACGCCGGATTTCATTCCCATTTCCGCGCAAAGCGGAGAGGGGCTCGACGAATTCCGCGCGGCGCTGGGGCGGCGTATCGGCCAGATGCGGCGCCGCGTGCGCCTGACCATTCCCTACGCGGAGGGCGCCGTGCTCCCGCTGGTGTACGACGGGGGACAGGTGCTCTCCGAGCAGTATACGGACGCGGCGACGGTGGTCGAGTGCCTCCTCGACGGCACGCTGTGCCAGCGCGTTGAAAAAATGATGAAAAAGGGAACGATCGAGCGGCTCTGATCGTCTCTAAGTACTGAAGAGGTGTTGTAACCATGCGACGTTTCCTGGCCGCGCTGCTGTGCCTGACGGTCCTGATGTCCCTGGCGGCGCGGGCCGATGTGTATGAAAGCACGATGATTCTGGTGAATAAGCAGAACTGCCTGCCCAGTCATTACGAACCCAGCGACCTGATCCGTCCCGATGTGACTTACGCCCAGGGCGTTCCTGAATCGCGCAAACAGATGCGCGAGGAGGCGGCGCATGCGCTGGAGGATCTGTTTGCCGCCGCGTTGGAGGAGGGAATCGAGCTTCAGGCCATCTCCGGCTATCGCTCCTATTGGACGCAGCGCGAGATCTACGAGCGGCGTCTCAGGGAGGCGGGGCTGGAGCATGTGTCGCTGTATGTGGCTGAGCCCGGCAAATCGGAGCACCAGACGGGCCTGGCGATGGATCTTGGCGTCGAGGGCTGTCTGGATCTGACCGAGCGCTTCGCCAATACCGACGCCTATCGATGGCTCACGGAGCACGCGCATGAGTACGGCTTCATCATCCGCTATCCGAAGGACGGCGTGAGCGAAACCGGCTACGCCTTCGAGCCGTGGCATGTGCGCTATCTGGGCGCGCAGGCGGCGGACGTGTACGAGAGCGGTCTGACGCTGGAAGCCTGGTACAGGCAGAAGCTGGCCGGCAGCCGTCTGCTGCGGGAGAAGCGCTTCCGGCTGTTTGACTGGTTTGGATAAGCGGATGGACGAAAGGTCCCGTTCCTCAAAATAGATTGCCCCGGGCCGGCGGCGTGCGCCTCGCGCCGTCTGTACCGGGCGCAAAAACGCCGAACAGGCGGCCTGTTCCGAACAGCTTGTGCCCGAAGGATCTCTGAGCTGTTCGGCTTGTTTTTGTCCGGAGCGGGAGCGTCGATGGGGGCGTCTGTGAGGCGATGTCAATATTTTTGACGCAAACTGGGCCGCACAGACGCTTCATCTGACAAGCCGGTTTTCGCATCATTCGGCAGACTGGCGTTTGCCGTCGGCGTTTTGCGGCGGCGCCCGGGGATGGTTTTCACCATTTTCTCTTTGTTTCGACGACCTTGCCGGTGATGCTGAAATCGGCGAGCTGTTCGCCGCTCAGCACCCTGTCGGCGTATTTCTCATTGAACGCGTGCAGCGTGACGGTCGAGCCGCAGCGCAGATACTTTTTGATGGTGCCCATCTCGCCGTCCAGTACCGCGACGACGATGTCGCCGCTCTCGGCGGTGGGCTGGCGATGCACCAGCGCCAGATCGCCGTCGTTGATCTGCGGCGCCATGCTGTCGCCGTGCACCTGGAGAAAGAAATATTCCGAGGGCGAGCCGACGTCGGCGTAATCGACGCCCAGGATTTCCTCAAGCGCGAGGCCGTTCCACCCGGCGCGCACGGAGCCGATGATCGGAATGGGCCGCAGGGTGCGCACGGGAATCACCCGGGGCGGCTCCGGCTGTTCCTGCGCGGGCCAGCCCAGCAGCGCCTCGGGCGTGGTCTGCAGCGCCCGGGCCAGCGGTTCCAGCACCGTGCTGGGCAGGCTCTCGATGCGGCTGTTTTCGTAACGGTATATCGTGGAGCGATTCTTGCCCAGCAGGCGCGCCAGGTCGTCCGGACTGATGCCCAGCTCCAGCCTGCGCCGGTGGATTCGCTCGCCGACGCTTTCCCTCTTGTTCATACTGATCACCGTGTCCATTATAGCATATTGGCCGGGTCGGTGGATGAAAACTGTGTAAAAAAGAACATGTGATCGGTTGCACCGGTCGGAATCCGCCGCCTCATCTGGCAGGCCGGTTCCCGCGCGCCCGCCAGACGCCAATACATGAGTGAGACGCCCCCGGAATCCGAGCGATTGTTCTTGCTTTTACGTGCTTTCACTGGTATAATGAAATGGAAATCTGAAGGGAGGCATTTCAATGAAAAAGGCATTGGTTGGCTATCAGGTCTATTCGGCGCGCGAGGAAGCGGCGAAGGATCTGCGGGGCGTGCTGAAGAAGCTGGCCGGGATGGGCTATGACGGCGTCGAATTCGCCGGCCTCTATGGACACACGGCGGACGAAGTGAAGCAAATGCTGGAGGAAACCGGCCTGAAGGCGATTTCCGCGCATCAGGCGCTGCCCGAGACGACAGCGGACATGTTCGATCAGATTGCGATCTACAAGAAGATCGGCTGCGAATACCTGGCCGTGCCCTATCTGGACGAGGCGCATCGCCCCGGCAGCGACGGCTTTGCGAAGACCATTCACGACATCTATCGCTTCGGCGCGCTGTGCAGGGAAGCGGGAATCCAGCTGCTCTATCACAACCATGACTTTGAATTCATCAGGCTGAGCGGTCAGTACGGCCTGGATTTCATCTATGACGCCGTGTCCGCCGACATACTCAAGACCGAGCTGGACTGCTGCTGGGTCAAGTATGCCGGAGAGGATCCGGCCGCGTTCGTGCGCAAGTACGCCGGCCGCGCCCCCATCGTGCACCTGAAGGACTATGTGGGCAAGAAGGGCGGCAAGCAGCCCTACGCGCTCATCAGCAAGGACGGCAGCGGCAGGGACGACGGGGCGGCCGCCGATCCGGGCGACATTGCGTTTGAATTCCGCCCGGTGGGCTATGGCTGTCAGGACGTGCCCTCGCTGATCGAGGCCGGCCTGGATGCGGGCGCGGGCTGGTTCATCGTCGAGCAGGACCAGTGGTACGACCGTCATCCGCTTGAGGCCGCGAAGATGAGCATAGACTATCTGCGCTCCATCGGCGTGTGATGAACGGACAGAAAGCGGAGCCGCCGCCCGGCAGGGATGGCGGCTCCGGTTTGAATGGCTTATGCTGAATGTCATCTGAAATGCGGCGTCCTGTCCGGCGCGGGTGCGCCCCGTCCGGCTTTGCCGGGGCGGGAAATCCGCCGCTTTGTCCGCATTTCAGAAGGCGTTTCGCATTCATGGAGCGGGGATGATACGAATGAAGCGCGGAGAACGCAAAAAACTCATGGGGCGACATGCCCTGACCGTCGGCGCCGTCCTGCTGGTCGCCCTGACCGGCTACGAGCTGTGGGTGCGGCTTGAGGACTTTTGGGCGTGGACCGAAGGCGTGCGCCACCTGAGCCAGGTCAGGGGCACGCCGTTTTTGCAGGACATGGCGATCGTCTTTGAAGCGCCGCAGATGCGCCAGCTCGGCGTCAGGCTGGTTTTCCTCGTCTGCGCGCTCAGCTTCGGCATCGTGTGCCTGATACGGCGCAATCGGGCCGGGGGAGTCTGGGTCCTGCTCGCGCTCGACCTGTGCGTGGCGGCCGTCGGCGCGTTTCTCCAGCTCTATGACCTGCGCCATCTGGACTGGCTGCAGGCGATAAAGCTGCTTCCGATGGGCCTGATCATGGCCGGCTGCGTGACCAACGATGTTCATGGCAGACGTCAGAGCGCGTGACACGGCCCCGGCCGCAAGGGAACGCCGGCGGACACGGAAAATCAGCGAAGGAGTTAGACCGTATGAATGACGTGCTGCGTGAGCATGCGAACCGGATCGTCGGGGAATCCATCGCAGCGGTCCAGCCGGACGCCGCGGTGGCGCGCGCCCTTTCCGGCCGGCGCTTTCCGGGCCGGGTGCGGCTGGTCGCGGTCGGGAAGGCGGCGTGGCGCATGGCAAAGGCCGCCGCGGATTGTCTGGATGGGCACATTGAAAAGGGCGTCGTGATCACGAAATACCATCACGTGATGGGTCCGATCGCGCGGTGCGCGTGCTATGAGGCCGGGCATCCCGTGCCGGATGAGAACGGCTTTCTGGCCACGCAGGCGGCGCTGGATCTGGTCGATGGCCTGACGGAGAAGGACACCGTTATCTTCCTGCTTTCCGGCGGCGGCAGCGCCCTGTTTGAAAAGCCGCTGGTGTCCCCCGCGGAGCTCGGCGACATCACCGCCCAGCTGCTGGCCTGCGGCGCGGACATTGTTGAGATCAACACCATCCGCAAGCGCCTGTCGCAGGTCAAGGGCGGGCGGTTTGCGCAGCTCTGCGCGCCCGCGCGCGTGGAAGCCGTGATCCTCTCGGACATCGTGGGCGATCCGCTGGACATGATCGGTTCGGGCCCGGCGTGCCCCGATTCTTCGACGGCTGAGGACGCCCGGCGCGTCGCCGCCCGGTATGACCTGCGCCTGTCCGACGCGGCGCGCCGCCTGCTGGATGTTGAAACGCCCAAGGCGCTGGACAACGTCCATACGCAGGTCAACGGCAGCGTGAGGGCGCTCTGTGCGGCGGCCGCGCGGGCCTGCGCGGCGCTGGGCTACGAGCCCGTGATGCTGACCGACCGATTGTGCTGCCAGGCCCGGGAGGCGGGCAGCTTCATGGCGTCCATTCTCAGGACGCATGCGGGCGGCGGCCGCCGTCTCGCGTTTATCGCGGGCGGCGAGACCGTCGTCAGGCTGACCGGGCACGGCCTGGGGGGACGCAATCAGGAGCTGGCCCTGGCTGCCGCGCCGGGCATCGACGGGCTGAACGGCGCGGTGTTCTCGGTGGGAAGCGACGGCACCGACGGCCCCACCGATGCGGCGGGCGGCTATGCGGACGGCGATACCTGCCGGAGCCTCGGGGAGATGGGCGTCAGCATCGACGCGGTCCTGCGGGACAACGACGCCTATCACGCGCTCCAGAAGGTCGGCGGGCTCATCGTGACCGGCCCGACCGGTACAAACGTCAACGATGTGGCGGTCGGACTGATTCGCGGCTGACCGTCCGCGCACGGAACACTGGAACTGACGACATCGAGAAAAGGAGGACATGACCATGAACGAAACGCTGAAGAATCTCCTCGAGCGCCGCAGCTGCCGCAGCTATCGGCCGGACCCCATTCCCGAGGACGTGCTGAACCAGATCCTGGAGGCGGGCACCTACGCCGCCACCGGCATGGGCCGTCAGTCGCCCATCATGATTGCCGTTACGGACAAGGCCGTCCGCGACAGGCTCTCGGCCATGAACGCCGCCGTGATGGGCGCCGGCAGCGATCCCTTTTACGGGGCGCCCGTGGTGATCGTGGTGCTGGCCGACCGCGCCGTGCCCACATACCTCTACGACGGCAGTCTGGTGATGGGCAATCTGATGAACGCCGCCCATGCGCTGGGCATCGGCAGCTGCTGGATCCACCGCGCCAGAGAGGAGTTTTCCGGCAAAGAGGGGAAGGCGCTGCTGAAGTCCCTGGGCATCGAAGGGGATTACGAGGGCATAGGCCACTGCATCCTGGGTTATCCCGCGAAGCAGCCCGGACCGGCCGCGCCCCGGAAGGAAAACTACATATACAGGATCTGACCGTTAAGCGGGCGGGCAGGCGGCCGGAAAGCAGGCCGGCGGGCGCAAAGATTCGTTAATATTTGACAAAAAGCACCCGATCATGACAAATTGTCGCCATTTTATGGCGGTTGTGGTCTTGATTTTTTCTTCAACAACATGTAAAATGGATTTAACGAACAAGGAGGAGGTGCCCAAATTGAATTACGCGGAAGAATCCCTGCGTCTGCATAAGGAATGGCAGGGCAAAATCGAGGTTGTTTCACGTGTTCCGGTTGAGAATAAGGAAGATCTTTCCCTGGCCTACACCCCCGGCGTCGCGCAGCCCTGCCTTGAGATCCAGAAGGATTACGATAAATCGTTTGAACTGACCAGGCGCCACAACCTGGTCGCGGTGATTACCGACGGCACGGCGGTGCTGGGCCTGGGCGATATCGGCCCCGAAGCCGGCATGCCGGTGATGGAGGGCAAGTGCGCCCTCTTCAAGGCGTTCGGCGACGTGGACGCCTTCCCGCTGTGCATCCGCAGCAAGGACGTGGATGAGCTTGTGCGCACGATTTACCTGATTTCCGGCAGCTTCGGCGGCATCAACCTGGAGGACATCGCCGCGCCGCGCTGTTTTGAGATCGAGCGCAGGCTGAAGGAAATCTGCGACATCCCCGTATTCCACGACGACCAGCACGGCACGGCCATCGTCGTCGGCGCGGCGCTGATCAACGCCCTCCGGGTGGTCGGCAAGGACATCGGCGAGGTGAAGGTGGTCATCAACGGCGCGGGTTCCGCGGGCATTGCCATCGGACGGCACCTGATGAACCTGGGCGTGAAGCATCTGAAGATGGTCGACCGCTTCGGCATTCTGTGCGAGGGAGAGCAGATGAACCCCGCCCAGGCGGAAATGGCCGCGCTGACCAATCCGGAGAAATTCAGCGGCAAGCTGGCGGACGCCCTGAAGGGCGCGGATGTGTTTGTCGGCGTCAGCGCGCCCCACATCGTCTCCAGGGACATGATCCGTTCCATGGCGAAGGGTCCCATCGTGTTCCCCATGGCCAACCCCACGCCGGAGATTGAACCCGACGAGGCGCTGGAGGCCGGAGCCGCCGTGGTGGGCACGGGCCGCAGCGATCATCCCAATCAGATCAACAACGTGCTGGTTTTCCCCGGCCTCTTCCGCGGCGCGCTGGATGTGCGGGCCCGGGACATCAACCTGGAGATGAAGCTGGCGGCCTCTCACGCGCTGGCCGACCTTGTTTCGCCCGGCGAGCTGAACACCCGCTACATCCTGCCTCCGGCCTTTGACAGGCGCGTCGGCCCGGCGGTGGCGCGGGCCGTGGGTCAGGCCGCGCGCGACAGCGGCGTGGCCCGGCTGTGACGATCCCCCGGACAGGATGAGAATACGACATCGTGATGGAGGGGAAAAAGATGAGTAAAGCCAGACATGCGGCGGAGAGGAAGCCGCTGCGCCTGTTCAATCTGCCCTGGCAGATTTTCCTGATCATCACCGCGGTTGTGCTGCTGGCCACTTACCTGGGCGTGCTGCCCCAGGGCATGGCGGGCTGCTTCATCTTCATGATCGTGGTGGGCGATATCCTGGCCTGGATCGGCGACCACACGCCCGTCATCAAGGACTTCCTGGGCGGCGGCGCCATCGTGGTCATCTTCGGCTCGGCGCTGCTGGTGTACTTCGGCATCATTCCGGCCAAAACCGGCGTGGACGAGGCGGGACAGGCCGTCTACAACATGACCCTGCCCTTTGGCAAGCTGGATCTCGTGGGCAACATCGGCACCTTCTTCAAGACCACCGGCGGCTTTCTCGACTGGTATATCGCCGCCCTGATCACCGGCTCCATCCTGGGCATGAACCGCAAGCTGCTGGTGAAGGCTGCGGCCCGCTACTTCCCGGCCATCTTTGGCGGCCTGCTTCTGGCGTTTGGCCTGTGCATGGGCGTGGCCGCGCTGATGGGCTATCCCGTGATGAACGCGCTGCTGCTGATTGCCCTGCCCATCATGGGCGGTGGCATGGGCGCCGGCGCGTCTCCTCTCTCCAAGATCTTTGAAACCAGCGGCTCGATGAGCGCCGCGGAAGCCCTCTCCGTCATGACGCCGGCCGTGGCCATCGGCAACGCCGTTTCCATCGTGCTGGCCGGCGTGCTGGTGAAGGTGCTCTCGGGCAGGCTGAACGGCCAGGGCAGCCTGATGCAGAGCGGCAGCATCGATCCGAAGGAGCTGGAGATCAGCCCGGAAACGCAGGCGAAGCGCGACAGGATCAGCCTGCCCAACCTCGGCATCGGCCTGCTGGTGTCCGGCGCCTTCTTCGCAATCGGATACATCCTGCAGGGCTGCTGGAACGCGCTGGGCACCGGCATCACCATCCATGCCTACGCCTGGATGATCATCACCGTGGCTGTGTGCAAGATCACCAACATCGTGCCGGAACACATCGAAATCGCCTGTTATCAGTGGTTCCAGTTCATCATGAAGAACCTTACGAACGTCCTGCTGCTGGGCATCGGCGTGTGCTATCTGGAGATCGGCACCGTGATCAAGAGCTTCAGCCTGACATACCTGCTGCTGTGCGCCGCCACCTGCGTCGGCGCGTTCATCGGCGCGGCGCTGATCGGCAGGCTGGTGGGATTCTATCCCTTTGAAGCGGGCATCACGGCCGGCCTGTGCATGAGCAACATGGGCGGCACCGGCGACGTGGCGGTGCTTTCCGCCGCCAACCGCATGGAGCTGATGCCCTTCGCACAGATTTCCTCCCGCCTGGGCGGCGCCATCATCCTCCTGCTGGCCAGCCTGATGCTGTCCGTTCTGGCCCAGTTCCTGGTGGCGGCCAATCCGGAAGTAGCCATGCAGATTCAGGACGCGGTGAAGACTGTCGCCGCTCTTGTGCCCGTCGCCTGACCCCGTCTGCCGGCGCGGGCCTGCATCGGTCAACGCAGCGCCGCTGCGCCTCCCGCCGCACAGCCGAGCGGCGACGAACAATCCGTACAGGTTTTGGAAGTCAAACAGCATAAAAACGCATCCGTCTCCGAAGAAACAGGGACGGATGCGTTTTTTCAGATTCTTCACGGAAACCCTTTTCGGCGGACAGGCGTCAGGCTTTGCTGATTTCGCCGACGATGGCCTCCAGCGCCTCAAAGTCGTGATAGCCGACGACGGTGCGGGCGATTTTGCCGTCCTTCATGAAGACCAGCGTGGGTATGGCGGACACCTTGAACTGGCCGGCCAGGTCGGGCTGCTCGTCCACATTCACCTTGCAGACCTTCAGGGCCGGAATGGCGCCCTCGGCCTCCTCCAGCACGGGGGCCTGCATGCGGCAGGGGCCACACCATGTCGCCCAGAAGTCGACGACCACGATGCCGCTGGCCGTTTCCTGCGCAAAATTCGCTTTCGTGAGCTCAGTCATTGCAAATACCTCCCATTGCGCCAATTGATCGGGAAAAGCGCTGTTCTTATCATGCGCGCTTTTCCGCTTCTTATGATGATTCCATCATACTGTATCTGCGCCGTATAGTCAAGGCCGAATTGATTAGTTTTTGCAGGAAAATTTCTTTCAGAAAATTGTTGACAAACGATAATTCGTGTGCTATACTGGCTTTGAAATTATCGAGATGCGATAATTGTGAAAGGAAGTGGGGACATGAAGAAGACACATGCCGTCCTGATCGGGATATGCTTCGCGCTGGGCGCTGCGGTGCCTGCCGTCTCGGGCGGCGCGCGGGCGCTCATGGGGATCGGCGCGGCGCTCGCCGGGCTGGGCCGGGCGCTGCGGAGCCTGTCGCTCTCGGGCGGCGCGGGCAACGCGCTGGCCTGGGCGCTGCTGGCGTCGCTGGGGCTGACGCCGCTGCTGGGGCTGCTGCCCGCGAGGCGCGCGCGCACCGCAGCGGATTGGCTGTGGCCGCTGGCGGCGGTCTACGCGCTGTTCATGCTTTACATGCTGGTCAATCCGCACCTGCTGCGGAACGTCGTCTATCCCGACTGGGCCGCGCCCGAGTCCGGGCTGCTGGCGGTGATGCTGCTTTGCCCGCTGGCGGGGCTGATTGTGACCGCGGTGTTTTTGAACGCGGCGCGGGCGGAGGCGGATGGCGCGCTGCTGTTTCGGCGGCTCGGCCTGCTGCTCACCGCAGCGCAGCTGCTGGCGGCTGAAGCGGGCGGCGAATGGATGGGCGCGCTGCCTGCGCTGAGCGGGGCCGATCTGGCCTACGGGATATTGGAGGCGCTGGGCGCGCTCGTCGGGCTGGCGCTGCTCGTCGCCCTGTGCGAGGCGGGCAAGGCGCTGCTGGGCGGCCTGTCGCGCGGCTGGCTGAACGACGAGAACGGCCCGCTGGCGGACAACCTGGCCCGCTGGGCGCGGCGCATGCTGGCCGGAGACCTGATTGTGATGCTCGCGGGCTGCTTCCTCACGCTGGCGTTCGGCGCGCGCCTGACGAGCGTGGACATGCGCGTGAGCCTGGAGCTTGGCGACCTCGTCATATCGCTGTGCGCCCTGCTCCTGGCGCGCTTTGTGCGCGCGGGCATTCGCGTGCGCACGGAGAACGACCAGTTTATCTGAGGTGACCGCGATGGCGATTGAGATTAAGCTGGATGAAATGCTGAAGGCGCGCGGCATGACGAGCAAGCAGCTGTGCGAAAAGGTGGGCATCACCGAGGCCAACATGAGCGTGCTGCGCAGCGGCAGGGCAAAGGGCCTGCGCCTGGGCACGCTGAACAGGATCTGCTATTTTCTGGATTGTCAGCCGGGCGATTTGCTGGGCTTCGACGGACATCTCGAGGAGGATGAGGAAGAATGAAAAACGCGGCAAAATGGATGGCGCTATGGGCGCTGGCGCTCTGCGCGGCGCTCATGGCGGGCTGCTCGCTTTCGCTGGCGCAGGAGGACGGCGGCGCCGGCGCCGACGAGCTGGCGGGCGTGTTCGTGCGCCTGCAGCCGGACGGATGGCAGGACGACGACTTCTTCGGATACGATGAGGCGGCCCTTGCCGACTACCTGCAGGCGCATGCGGGCGATTTTTCCGGCGGCGATGTGGCGCTGCCGGACGGCCTGATGTCCGGCGTGCACGTCCTCGCGGATGAGGAGCGGGACATGTGCCTGATCTGGGAACACGATGAGAATGAAAACGGCGAGCGCTCGGTGGGCGTCGCATGCGGTCCCATCTTTACGGACGTGCATCAGGCGATTTCCGCGACCGACGCGGGCGAGCGCGTCGACGTGAGCGCCGTGATCTGCCTGGATGCCGCCATCGCCAATGGCGGCGACGCGATGCTGACCATATGCCCCGTCTACAGGCGGCCGGACGGCGCGCTCTACGCGACGCCGGCGAACAGCATGGGCGGCCTCCTCGGCGGCTATTCGGTGACCTACGAGACAAAGGCCGAGACAACCGACGTGCAGGGCCAAAAGACGGAAAATGGGCTTTCCTTTGCGGTGAGCACCGAAAAAAAGCCCAGCCTCGAGCGCGCCGTGCTCGTCGAGATGGGCGCGGACAATCAGGCGCTCGCCTCCCGCGAAATCGACTTCGCCCGGGAGGAGCTCGTCGAACGGGTTTCGCCGGCGACGGCGTGGGTGCTGCTGGAGCAGTATGTCACCGACATGGCGCCGGGCGAAGCGCCGCAGAAAAGGGTGCTGCGCGAGGCGATCAGCCTGGACGAGGGCCAGGCCGGGACGGTGCTGTATCTGCCCTCTGAGCAGGCGGGGCTGCTCGCCGCGAATGAGCTGACGATCACGCGTTCCGGCCCCGGCACGGCCTTCAGCGAGGGGATTTGACAGGCCGGCGCAGACGGCGTATAATAGGGCAAAAGGAGTTGATCGATTATGAAGACCATCGTTTCCACGAAAAACGCCCCTTCCGCCATCGGCCCGTATTCTCAGGGCATCGCCCTGGACGGTCTGGTGTTCACCTCAGGCCAGCTGGGCCTCGATCCGGCGACCGGCGATTTCGCGCCCGGCGGCGTGGCCGGCCAGACGCGTCAGTCGCTGACCAACATCAGGGCCGTGCTGGAGGCCGCGGGCACCGGCATGGACAAGGTCGTCAAGACCACCGTGTTTCTCAGGGATATGAACGACTTCGCCGCAATGAACAAGGTCTACGCTGAGTTCTTCGGCGAGGGCGGCTGTCCCGCGCGCTCCGCGGTGGAGGTGGCCCGCCTGCCCAAGGACGGGCTGGTGGAAATCGAGGCCATCGCCGTCAGGTAACGCTCTTTTCCTTCTCATCCCTCCCAACAGTAAGATACGTCAAAGCGCCATGCCCGGCCCGGGACATGGCGCTTTTCCTGCGCAGGGTCGATGGGGGGAACGCGTTATCGTCCGAACAGCTGCACCCAGTGGAGGATACCGTTCACCCGGATGCAGGCCGCGCCGATGCTGCCGTAGGAGGCGCGCAGGATGTTTGCGCGGTGCCCCTCGGAGGTCATCCAGGCGGCCATCACGCGGTTGACGGAGTTATGGCCGCGGGCGATGTTTTCGCCGAACGCCTTGGCCGACACGGTGAAGCAGCTGCTGCCGTCCGGGCGGGTGTGGCTGAACGTCTGAGCGATTTCCCGCGCGCGAATCAGGGCGGCGGCAGTCAGATCGGCGTCCACGACGAGCGCCTTCAGGCCATACCTGGCGCGTTCGGCGTTGGTCTCGGCGACAATCTGCGCGGCCATGGCGCTCTGAACGGCGACCGACGGCTGCGCGGCGTTCCGGGCCGGCGCGGCGCTCTGGGCTGCGGACGGGCCGCAGATCCAGCCTCCAAACTGCGAAGCCGCCTGGCAGCCGCCTGAGGCGGCCTGAGCCGGCGCGGAAAAGGCGGCGAACATCAGGGAAAAGAGCAGAAGGAAGGAAAGCAAACGTCTTGTTGTCATCAGATAGCAACTCCTTTGTTATAAATTTGAAATATATTTCGCAATTATTGTAAGCCGAGCGCGGCTCCGCGTCAATGGAAATGAATGGAAGGGCGCGGGGATACAGAAAAGCCGCGGTCCCAAAGGAACCGCGGGCCGATCACGTTTTTGCCAGGAGGATCGTGGTATTCTCCACGCGCAATTTCTGTTCGACCGCCGCAAACCCCGCCTCGCGCAGCACCGACGCCTGATGCGCGACGGTCAGGGGCGTGTCGTAATGATAGAATCCGTCTGGCGGGAGGCCCTGCTCGCGGCGCATCCTGTCCAGCTCCGCGAAGTGGAACGCTTCCTCGTCATCGTCCTCAATCATGTAGTCGCACTCGATGTACACGCCGCCCGGCCTGAGCGCGCGCCTCACGCGCGCGTACAGACCGCGCTTTTTCGGCGCCGTGAAGTGATGCATGGTCTGGAAGGATATCGCGGCGTCGAATGCGTTTTCACCCAGCGGCACGTCAAAATAGCTGCCGCAGATGAGCGTGAGCGCCTTGTCCGGATGCTTGCGCCTGAGCTCGTCCAGCATGGCCCGCGTGAGGTCGACGCCGGTCACGGCGAGGTTTGCGGCCCTTTGAAAGATGAAATCCAGCTCCAGGCCCGTGCCGCAGCCCAGATCAAGCAGGGTCTGTGTGCCGCCCGGCAGGAGGCGCGCCATTTCCTCGTAGCATTCGCGACAGCCGCCCACGTCCTTCAGCATGTGCTCGTCGTATCCGTTCAGGCGCTTTGTGAAGAACGCGCTCATTTCCTCAAGCATGGCTCGTGATTCTCCGTTCGCATCGATAAAAGCAGGATTCGACGCCGTCCTCTTCAAAGCGTTCCTTCATCAGGAAGCCGTTCTTCTCAAGCATCCGGCGCGAGGCCGCGTTTTCCCGCTGCGCGTTCGCCCGGCAGGCGAACGCGCGCCGCTATTTTCTGTGCGCCTCGTGCGCTGCGCGCACCATGGCTTCGATGTCCTCGCGGGTGATCTCGCCCTCGACCCGTTCCTCGGGCAGGAAGTCGGCCAGGAACTCAATGTTGCCCTCCGGGCCGGTGATGGGGGAGAAATCGACGGCGCGGGTCTTCCAGCCCAGCGTGGGCACGAAGCGGACGATGGATTCCACCACGTCCGCGTGCGTGGCCGCATCGCTCACCACGCCCTTTTTGCCCACGCGCTCGCGCCCGGCCTCGAATTGCGGCTTGATGAGAGAGATGAACCGCCCGCCGCTTCCGAGGATTTCAAACGCCGCGGGCAGAATCAGCCTGATCGAGATGAACGACACGTCCATCACGCCGAGCGAGGGCGGGGGATCGAACATGTCCGCGGTGATCGAGCGGGCGTTCGTGCGCTCCATCACGGTCACGCGCTCGTCCGAGCGGATGCGCCAGTCCAGCTGGCCGAAGCCCACGTCGACGGCGTAGACGCGCGCCGCGCCGTTTCTGAGCAGCACGTCGGTGAAACCGCCTGTCGACGCGCCCAGATCCATGGCGACAGCCCCCGTCGGGTCGCAGCCAAACACGCGCAGCGCCTTTTCCAGCTTCAGTCCCCCGCGCGACACATAGGGATGCGCCGCGCCGCGCACGGTGAGCTGATCGTCCGGCTTCACGGGCTCGGAGGGCTTGGAAACCTTCTCCTCGGCGATGTACACCAGCCCCGCCATGATGAGCGCCTGCGCTTTCTCCCGGCTTTCCGCCAGGCCGCGCCCAACCAGCGCCACGTCGGCGCGCTGCTTTTTCGGCTTATCCAAGATCATGTCTCCTTTATGAAAAGCACATTCCGATTTTTCAGGGAAATCTTCTCCACCCGCCAGCCGTAAGACGACAGCTCCTTCTTGTATGTCAGGAAGGCGTGGTCGATCGGCAGGCCGGCAATCGCCTCGATGTCCGCAAAGGTCAGGGAGAGCGACGAAGCGCCGCATGCCGCGACATATCGCCACAGCGCGTCATATTTGCTCACGGGTGACACCTCCTTGCCGCGCCTGTCAGAGCGGCGCGTCGTTCACCATGTTTCCCGCATATCGTCAGATTCCCTGAAAATATGCGTATCAAAGCTCGTTTTATCTACAACGTGGCTCATCGTCCCTGTTTTTGCCTGTTTTGCGCCGGAATCAGCGCCGATTCGGCGCCGCGGCTTGCCGTCAGCTTTCACTGGAACGGCGCTTCAGCCCGCGGGTGACGACCGTCACCACGGCAATGGCCAGCGCGATGCTGGCGGCGACCAGCACCGTCTCGACGCCAATGGCCGCGGCCTGGCTATATTCCTCCAGCACCAGCGAAAGCATCGTGCGATACAGCCCGGCCCCGGGCACCAGCGGCACGATGCCGATCATCGAAAAGATGATGGCCGGCGCTTTCTGACGGCGCGCCAGCCATTCGGCCGCCAGGGCCACGACCAGCGCGCCGATGAAATTCGCGCCCACCGCCGAGCCCAGCAGCGCCATCGACCCCATGTAGGCGGCATAGCCGGCCATGCCGGTGAGCGAGGCGGTGAGCAGACAGCGGCGCGGCATGTTGAACAGCAGCGCGAAGCACACGCTCGCGCCGAAGCTGCCGACAAAGCCCTTCACCACGCCGATCACATCAGCCATGTCGCCGCACCTCCCAGCCTGAGATAGCACCACATGGCGATGCCCGCGCCGCCCGCCAGCACGACCGCCCGCATCACCGCGTCGGTCACGCGCGCGCCGCCCGACACCATGTCGCCGCGCATGGAATCGCGTATCCCGTTGGTAAACGCCAGGCCGGGCAGCAGCGGCATGATGATGGACCAGACGATGAGGCTCAGGTTGCCGCGCCCGCACAGTGTGACCGCGGCCAGCGCCAGCGCCGCCGCCAGAAAGCCGCCCATCAGGCAGCTCAGCGGCGCGCCGCCCTGATCCGGGATG
>Ga0208297_1000441_pt1 | contig 83151 bp, 63 predicted proteins | sample LMS_cellobiose_e_FD_187367 | JGI IMG/M metagenome (GOLD analysis project Ga0208297, IMG submission 187367) | Rumen-fistulated moose microbial communities from Alaska, USA - LMS_cellobiose_enrichment (SPAdes) (version 2) | ecosystem: Host-associated > Mammals > Digestive system > Stomach > Rumen... | reverse complement strand
CTACTACGTTCAAATGCACCAGAGATGAGGAACCGCCGTATGCCGAACGGCACGTACGGTGGTGTGAGAGGTCGGAAAACAAAAGTAGGAGGAAAACTCACTACTTTTGTTTTCCTCCTACTCGATTGTTTAGGGATAGTCCTGTCAGTTACCTCCTGCTGTTACAGTACATTGTGACGAGGCCGTGATGTTGCCGCGCGTGACGGAGATGGTGCAGGTACCTGCGGCCATGGCGGTGACAACGCCTGCGGAGGTGACGGTGGCTATGGACGGATCACTGCTGCTCCAGACAGCGGGCGCATCGGTCGTGTTGGCCGGGCGGAAACCGCAACGCATCGTCTCCGTAGCGCCGACTTCAAGCGAGAACTTCTGCGGGTAGAGCGTGATGCTGGTCGTCGGAATCTCCCGGGTGAATTCGGCCACGCGCATCAGGGAATGGCTGTTCCAGGTCAGGAAGAATGCGATGCGGAACTTGTGGCTGGCATCCCAGGTGCTGGCTTCGCCGGTCGTGAAGCGGACGTCATAGATCAGATTGTATTCGACCCCTTCCTGGATGGGATTGGTCGTCATGCTGACAAAAGCGACCTGGTCGACGTAACCGCCGGCGTCCACGGCGATGGCGTCTGCTTTCAGGTCGGAGGCCTTGCAGAAGTCTTCATACGAGAGTACCTGGGTGGATGCCAGCGTGTCTTTTACGAAAGCCAGCAAGTAGAAGCGGTATTGGGTCGAAGGAACGACCACCTGGCTCTGGTATGAAAATTCCGTGACGGAAGGCGCGTATTCCCGTGTGCGCGGCAGGCGGACGACCGTTCCGTCCGCCATGGTCAGTACGACCTCCGACGGATCGGAATAGTCTGCGGCCGTAAAGAAGTCCAGGACGACTCTGCCCGTGGCTTCAACCGGATTGCCGCTGCTGTCCTTCATGGTTTCGGCCTCTCCGCCGGCATAGGCGATGGTAAAGTAGATATGTCCGTTCGACTCGGTCAGGCCGATGTGCGGCGTGACGTCCTCATAGGAAACACAGATCATCTGGCCGTTGTAGAGAAGCCACTGGTACTCCTGGTCGGAGCGGTTGCGATAGACCCAGTAATACTTGCCGTCGGTGTAAGCCTTGGCGCTCAGCAGGACGGAATCGCGGCTGCTGCGGCCGGTGCGGATGGTGAGTACCTTCCCGCTTTCGAGCGTGATGCGGCAGCCCTTGTCGCCGCCTTCTTCATATTCGACGACCGACTTGACCCAGGCATCGCCTGGAATCTTGTTCACGAGATCCGTATAGGACTTGAACTGCTGGTTGACCTGGTCGCACAGGCTGGTAAGCTCGTCGAAGGCCCGTTGGGTAGGAACCCGGAAGAAATTGAATTCGCCCAGACCGAAGGACACGAAGTAGGGATCGGAGGTATCGATGCTGGTGAAAACGGACGAGCCGCTCTCGCCCTGTGCAGGGCCCCAGCCGGTCTTGGTCCAGGAGGTGCCGTCGAAACTGTACCACCAGATGCCGTCTTCGATCTTCAGGGTAGGGACGGTTCCGGTGGCTTTGACCCGCAGCCCGTAGCTGTTGGTCATCCAGGTCGGGGTGCCGTCCGGACCCATCTGGATCGTCCAGTAATAGGCTTCGTACTGTTCGTTGTAGCGCACGCCGACAATGGGCGAAACGCCGTCGGTTCCGCTGCGCAGGACCAGCGTCGTTCCGCTGGTGAAGGTGATGCGATAGGCCTTGCGTCCGTCTTCCGTAAATTCCGTGATACCGGAGATATGGTCGTTCTTCTCCAGCGCGGAAATCAGGTCGGAGAGGGAGGAAATGCTGTTGTTGAGCTTCGAAACGCGTTCTTCCAGGGCCACGATGTCATCTTTCAGGCTTACGATCCGTTCGTCGAGCTCTTTGTGGCAGGCGGCCGCCAGCAGGGTGACCAGTGCCAGAAGCAGGATATTCAACTGTTTTTTCATGATCTGGATCCTCCTTATGATTGCGTCGTTTGAGCTTGTTTGGCCTCGATGGTGATCACGACCGTCTTCAGGGCGCCCAGGCCGTTCGAAATGAGCAGGTTGAGTTTACTGCTCGCCGGCGGGGCGAAGCCGGCGGGAGCGGTCACGCTGATCTTCCAGTTCTTGCGGTCGCTCGTCGAGGCGGTCGCATAGAAGTCGTCGGTGGTTACCGGCAGGATTTCCGCCTGCTCGTTGCCGCTCGTCAGCACGCAGGTGAAGCTTACCGTCTCTTCGGCTTCCATCGACAGCTTGTTTCCCGATACGGGGGCGGAGATCGTCACCGTGACGGCCTTGGCCAGCGGGATGAGGAGGCTCTCGCCGCCGTCAAGCTTGATGCTGACCATGTCATCGCTGACCGAAACGATGGAAAGGACCACGGGGTCCGGTGCTTCGACGGAAGCGGGGACGCGTTTGCCGTTGCAGAGCAGGTATTCGGGCTTTCCGTCGCCGTAGGCGATGGTCCAGTAGTAGAGGCCGTCGGCATTGTCTTTCTGGATGGCGATCTTGGGCGTGAGTCCCTGCGGGGCGTTCGCCTGGATCCGTTTGCCGTTTTCATCCAGGATCCACTGCGCGGGGTTCGAGCCGTAGCGGATGGTCCAGTACCAGTTCTGGTCGGAAGGGGTACTGCCGTCTTGCCGGGCGCCGATGACCGGGGCGTTGGTCCCGGTTCCGTTGTAGAAGGAATAGGAGGTTCCGTCCGTCAGGGTGAGGGTCCAGCCGATGGTGTCGTTGCCGTTGAGAATCGGGATGATTTCGTTGACGCAGACCTTCTGGCTGACGCTGGTGACCAGTTTCTCGAAGGTGGTCAGGTTCTCGTTCAGCTTGCGGCACGACTCCTGGAGCTTTTCGTAACTGGCCCAGGTGGGCAGGTTCACGGTCGTACCGTTGAGCAGGTTGATCTGGACATAGTCGCCCATGTTCTCGATGCTCTTGAAGAAGGAGGCGCCGTCTTCGCCGGTGGCCCGGCCCAGGTTGTGCCAGATCTCGCCGCCGTCATAGGTGACCATCCAGTAGCCGTTCTCGATCTTGATCTCGGGCGAAGCGGCCGAGGTCGGAATCCGCACACCGTAGTTGTCGGTCAGGAAGGTGGCTTCTTCGTCGGCCGGATATTTCACGGTCCAGTACCAGACGCCGTCTTCGCCGCGGGCGACCCCGAGGATCGGCGTGGCGGCATCGGTTCCGTTGTAGAGGATCACGGGATCGGAGTGCGTGAAGGAGAGTTTGTATCCGATGACTTTGGTCCCTTCGCGGAGCGTTTCCACGCCGGAGAGGAAGTCGTAGGTATTGAGCTTGTCAACAATGTCGCGCAGGCCCGAAAGGGTGGTGTTCATCTCCTTGCAGCGCTGTTCGAGCCGTTCGATGCGGCGCTCCAGCAGGTCCAGGTTGTTGGCAATCTCATTGTAGCAGCCTGTCAGCGGCAGCATGCAGAGGATGAGGGTGAGGATGTGTTTCTTTTTCATTGCCGGGCCCTCCTATGAAATGGTGATTGTCTTGATGACGGTGACGGGTACGTCCTTCGCGGAGAACGAGAAGAAGGCCATCACTTTTCCGCCGCCGGATGGTATCGAGGCGGGCGCTTTGATGCGGATGCGGCCCTGTCCGGCGGAAACGGTCTCGGCCGTGGCTGTAAATCCGCCCTGCACCATGAGAGTCAGCGTGGCGGAGGGGCCGTAGGCCGTGTAGTTGAGGACGGTTTCCTGTCCGGCGGCCAGCGACAGGCTGCCGTTCACAGCGTGGCCGCCGGCATCGGTGAGCGTGACGGCGTACTGCTTGGGCAGGACGAAACGGGTGGTGGTGTCTTTGAGTACGACGACCAGCGAATCGCTGTAGTTCTTTACGGAAGAGAAGGCCCGGGCTGTCGAATCGACAACGCGCGGCTCCCAGTTCCCGTCAACCTGGTATCGCAGGAACTCCACATTGCCGCCCGTCGTCACGGTCCAGTAGAACTGGCCGTCACGGTCGCGGGTGACGGAGACCTGGGGTACCTGTACGCTTTCGCTGGAAGCGGAGATCTTGCTGCCTTCCGGCGAAAGGACCCACTGCTCGGGTGAATTCCCGATGGTGTAGGCCCAGTAGAATTTCCCGTCGGTATCTTTCTTGATGAAGATGGCCGGACTCACCGACGAAGTCCAGTCGTTGATGCGGAAACGCTTCCCGTCGGAAAGGACCACTTCCTGGCCGATGGTGTCGCCGCTGGAGAGGATCGGACTGACACGGGTGATGTAGAGCAGCGTGTCGAGCTGGGCGGACAGCAGGTCCGCCTGGGCGTCCGCATTTTCGTTGATCTTCTCGAATTCCGACTTGAGCGACAGATAGGCCCGGTAGGTGGGAATCTTGAACTGGGCGCCGGTCGTCAGGGTGAAGATCACATAGTTGTCGTTGCGGGTGTCAATCGTCTTGAACATCTGGTCGCCGTTCTCGCCGTCGGCCTTGCCGAGCTGGACCCAGTTGATGCCGTCGAGCGTGTAGCAGAACCAGCCGTCCCGGATGGTGACATAGGGAAGGACGCCGATGGAAAGCATCTTGCTGCCGTCCGGCGCAAGCAGCCACTCGGCGGTGCCGTCCCCGTACTGGACGGTCCAGTACCAGTTGCCGTCTTCGGGATCGCGCTGGCTGGCGACGAGGGGTTTGTTGCCGTCCTTGCCGTTGGAGATGGTCACGGCGGCATGATCGACGAAATTGATGCGGTAGCCGAGGAGCGTCGTACCTGAGCGGAGTTCGGTCACGCCGGTGATCATGTCTTTCTTTTCAATGGCAGAGACCAGGCTCTGCAGCGCAAGCAGGTCGCTGTTGATCTGGTCGCAGGTTTTCTGCAGCTCCGCCACCCGGTATTCCAGGTCTTCGAGCTTCTCGTAGTAGGGGTCGGCACATCCTGTCACCAGGAGTACCGAAGCCAGAAGCAGGGCTGTTAAGAAATGTTTCATATCGAATTCAATTATTTTTCTAGAAGAGGAAGCCTGTTCCGAAAGACAGGGCGCCCAGGGAGCCGTTGTCCTGACGGCTGAAGGCCACGCCGTAATCCAGGGAAACGATGAAGTTCCGGTTGAGGATCATCCGCAGGCCGGCGCCGGCGGTCAGGTGGAAGGCTTCCGGCCGGCCCTTGGTCAGCTGTTCGGGGAATTTGCCGCTGGAGATGGGAACTTGCCAGGTCGTCGCATCGACCGACACGTCGGTATATTCTTTCAGGACGCGGCCGCCGTCGAAGAAGACATTGGTCCCCAGCGACAGGTTCTGGTTCCAAAGGCGGGTGTCGAAGAAGCGCCAGCGGAGTTCGGTGTTGAAGTAGCATACGGCCTGGCCCTGAATGCGGTTGCGCATCAGGCCGCGGATGGTGTAGGGGCCGCCGAAGCCTTCGCGGTCATAACCGGGACCGCCGATGGCCGATTCGAGCGGGAGTACATAGAAACCGGGTTTCCCGATGAAACCCTGCACATTGGCGCGGTAGGCGAAGACCAGCTTGTCGCCCGAGATCGGAAAATACTGACGCAGCACGGCGTAGTAGCGGCCGTAAGGCTTGTTGGTGCCCATCCATTTGGGTGCCCATTCCACGAAGGCGTCGGCCCAGAGGCCGCGGCTGGGCATCGCTTCGGCGTCGCGGCTGTCATACGACAGGCCGGCGCGCCAGGCGCTGGTCATGCCGCCCTTGAATTCATCGGCCTCGATGAAGCCCATGTCCTTGTACCAGGCGAAGAGGGTTTTTCCGAAAGGCAGCGTTGACAGTTGGCTGTCGCTGAATTCGTCCAGGATGAAATATTTGAAATGGTAGCCGAATTTCCAGTAGAAGTTGCCGCCGATCCGGCCCGTGAAGTCGAGTTTGCCGGCGGGCATCATGCGGCTCATCCGGTAGTACGGCGTGGGCAGCGCTTTTTCGTAGTAGGAGGCGTAGCCGCCGAAACCATAGAAAGGCAGGGCCTTGTCGTTGGTGAACTGGGCGGCGAAGGTGAAGCGGATGCCCGGAATCAGGAAACGGTTGTCGTAGCTGAGCGCGTAGCGCTGGGAACCCCGCATGAACCAGGAAGCTTCCACATAGAGCTGCTGGCGGGGATTGGGATATTCGCTTTTCTTGCCGAAGTCGTACAGATTGCCCAGGACACCCAGCTGAAAGCCCTGGTCCTGCTCATATCCCAGGATCGGGAATGCGCCGAACGAGAGGCCTTTCTTCTGGATTTCAGCCTCTCCTGTTTCCTGTGCGGCCGCGTTGAAGGCCAGGGACAGGACGATGAGCAATGTCGTTATATGTTTCATTTTCATATCGTTTTCAAATTCTCTTTCAATTCATTCTTCATGCGCCGGACCCGGCCGTTGCCGAGGTAGCGCCAGGCGGAGGCGCAGCGGCGCAGTTGTTCGGCCCAGTCATAGGCCAGCATCGGGGCCGGCACCAGCAGCACCAGGGCCGCCAGGGCCCAGTACCATTTCACGCTGCAAAGCAGCACGACGGTCCAGGCGATCAGCAGCAGGGTCCACACCAGCAGGATGGCTACGCAGCGGAAGGAATTCCGGAACGTGCGGTCCTTTACGCCGGCGGCCAGATATTCGCCAAGGCCCCAGGCGGGCAGGGATGCCGCGCCGCAAAGCAGTGCGAAGGGCATGCCGAGCACGGTCTTGAGGGTGCGCCACAGTGCGGCGCCCAGCGGCCTTTCCGTGTAGGTGGCATGGGTGCTGATCCGCGCCTGCCTGCGCACGCGGGCGTAGGCAAGTGCCTTGTCAAAGAGCTTGCGGGCCTTTTCGGGCTCGTTTTCGCGGAGCCGGCCCATTTTTTCCGCCATACGGCGGTTGGTTTCGAGCCGCCCCCGGAGATTGAACTCCGAAACGGGACCGCTCGCGAGTTTGGCCAGTTCCCAGACCGCCTCGTAATCGTCGTCGTCCGGGATATAGACGATCAGTTTCTTCATTCCCTCGGCAGTCAGGGCGCGGATGTCGTTCAGCAGGGCCGCTTCGCTCTGTCCGGAACGGGCGGCGATGAAGGCCGAGATATCGACCGGCTCGCCGACGGTCACCAGCAGCGTGGAGCGGAAACGGTAGTAATCACCGTATTCGCAACCCAGCGGGACGATGTACACGGGGCGCTCTCCGGCGATGGCCTTGTCGGCGCCGAGGGCTATCCTTGCAATTCCCTTGCCGAGCGGAAGCAGGCTGTGCATCGAACGGTGCATTCCCTCAGGTAAGATGCAGAAAGGCACCCGATTGTTGAGTACTTCGATCGATTTTTCGATGGTCTCTTCGGTGTTGATCACGCTGCGGAAGCCGTCGCGGACCCGGTTGATCGGCATGATTTTAAAGAAAGTCAGGATCTTGCGCAGGACCGGTTTCCTGAAAATGTCGGCGCGTGCCACGAACACTTTCTCGCTGTGGTCCATGGCCAGCACGGCGAAGGGGTCCATCAGCGCGTCGCAGTGGTTTGGGGCGAAGATCACGGCGCCGTCTTTCGGGATTCTTTCCAGCCCTTCATAGCGTATCTTCTTGAAAGAGCCGTGTATATAGGCATCCACGATATAGCGGAGATGGTCGTACCACCAGTCGTCCTCGTAGATTTTCTTCATTTCGCGATAGTTCTCCAATTTTAATAATAACTCGCTAAGGTAGAAAAAACAAGCGAAAAATCACAGATTTTTGTTTACATTTGTGCTATGGCTTATACCTTTATGTTCTATAACCTGGAGAATCTCTACGATACGCTGGACGATCCCCTGAAAGATGACGATGACTTCACCCCGATGGGTGACAAGCGCTGGACCCGCGACAAGTATCTCAAGAAACTCTCCAACCTGAGTGAAATCTTTTCCGCAGTGGCTTCCGCCCACGGCGGTTTCCCCGTGGTGGCAGGTGTTTCGGAAGTCGAAAACCTGAAGGTCATGCAGGACCTGGCGGCGCAGAAACGGATGTCCGGCGCCCACTACAAGTGCATCCACTTCGAATCGAACGACGCGCGCGGCGTGGAGGTCGGCATGCTCTACCGGCCCGACAAGTTCACGCTGATGGGCTGCGAACCCATCAAGCTGGAACTGCGCAGCGGCCGGGAATACATCGGCCGGGACATTCTTTCGGCCTGGGGGGCGGTTGACGGGGAGATGTTCGCTTTCTACGTGTGCCATTTCCTGTCGCGGCGGGCCGGCGTGGCCTCCTCGGCCGGGTTCCGCAGGGCCGGCGCCGAGACGGTGCGCGACCACGCGGCGCAGATGCGGGCGATGTATCCCGACATCAAGGTAGTGGTCATGGGCGACATGAACGACTGCCCTTCCGACGAGTCGCTCGCCACCCTGCTCAGGGCCCACAAGACCCCCTTCAACATCCCGGAAGGCGAATACTACAATCCGTTCTGGATGCTTTCCGACGAAGGCAAGGGCACCAGCATCCACAACCACCGCTGGGTGCTCTACGACAATATCATCGTCTCGAACAACATGCTGCCCACCTATCCCGCCCTGCGGGGCTTCCGCCTGGTGCGGATGGACGGCAAGAACCATTACGGCGAGATCTTCCGCCGCAATTTCATGCTGCGCAAAGGCGCTCCCCGCCGCAGTTACTACGGCAACACGTTCGACGACGGCTACAGCGACCATCTCCCGGTGTTGGTCAAGATTGACAGGCGATGAAGCGGCACTACGAAGACTTCGTGTTCGACATCGACGGCACGCTGCTCGATACCGAGCGGACGGGTGTCCTCTCGCTCATGCAGACCATCCGGGAACTGACCGGCGTGGGAATGTCCTATGAGGAAGCCTATCGCTTTTTCGGAGTGCCCAGTTCGAAAGCGGCGTCCACGCTCGGCTATGCCGACGAGGCCCGTTTTGCCGAAGTATGGGAAGTGCATTTCCAGGAAATGATGTATCTGGTGTCGCCTTTCCCGGGTGTGGAGGCGGTGCTGCGGGACCTGCATGCCAGTGGTGCGCGGATGGGCATCGTCACCTCGCGCTCCCGGGCTGAGATCGCGTACGATACGCACCTGGCCCGGCTGCTGCCCCATTTCGATGCGCTGGTCTGTTCGGAAGATTCCGTGCGGCACAAGCCTTTCCCCGACCCGATGCTGGCTTACCTGGCCCGGACCGGAGCCCGGAAGGAGACGACGCTCTACCTGGGCGATACGGCGTACGACTGGCGCTGCGGCCACGATGCGGGCTGCGATTTCGCGCTGGCCGACTGGAAGGGACGCGGCCGGCAGGACATCGAGGCGGAGTACTACTTCACGGATGCCGATTCGCTCCGGGAAATTCTGGGAATCTGAAACTTACAGGATGCCGCCGCGCTCCCGGATCCGTTTGTCGCGGCGTTTCTTTTCCTTGCCGTAGGCGGATTTGAGGTATTTGGTCCACTGTTCTTCGGTGAAGACTTTCTGCAGGGCCTCGTCGGTGGCGGCCATCCATTTGTCGGAGATGATCTGGTAGGTCTCCCCGTTGCTGGCGCCGGTTTTCTTGGTACGTTCGAATTCGTCCATCATCGCCGGGTAATTGTGCTGCAGGATGGAGTCCACGAAGAAGATCTGCACGTCGTCGAGCTTGAAGCTCTTGCTGAGGTTTTCGAGCTGGTTGTTGATGATCTGGTTGGCGTCGGGCTGCTGGGGTTCCTGGGCCTGGAGCCGGGGTGCGGCTGCCAGCAGGGCGGCGGAAAGCAGGGAAAGGAAGAGAATTCTTTTCATGGCATGGACTCTTTATTCAGTTTCCGGTTCCGGTTCCGGCGCGGGGGTGCCTTCCTGGATGACGACAAGGTTGCGCAGGATGGCTTCCGACTTGACCGGGATGACGGCCGTCCGGCTTTCCGTCGTGGGGTTGTCGTAAACGCGGATGAACACCGTGGCGTTCTGCTCGAGCCATTCGGGGCGGGCGTGGACCCAGTAGTCGTCGTCCTCGGGATAGAGGGTGGTGATGACGTTCGTGGTGACCACTACGGCCTGGGAATCGGCCGTGGCACCGAAGCGGAGGGTGTCGGGCGCAATCTCCAGGGAGGGGAGGACGTACTTCTCACACGCCGAGAACTGGGCGGCGAAGACGGCCAGCAGGAGAACCGGAATGATTGTTGCAAATGCTTTGCGCACGTTGATTTTTGATTTATGGTGCGAAGGTATGAAAAAAAACCGATATATTTGTAGTATGAAAAAGACTCTGATTCTCGCCGCGTGCATGATGCTGCTGGCCGCCTGCTCCCAGGACACGTCGCTCAGCATCTCGTCCGACATCGCGTCGTACCGTTTCGATGCGGACGGCGGCGCCTTTGATGCCATCATTTTCACCAACGGAAGCTGGACGGCCACCTGTGAAGACGAGACCGTCTCCCTGACGCCTTCTGCGGGTGACTATACCACGCCGATGCACATCGTGGTCGGCGCCAATGAAGAATACTATACCAAATCCATCCGCATCACCCTGAATACGAAGCTTGACAATCTGTCCCGGAGCGGAAAGATCGTCATCACCCAGGACTGCCGGCCGTTCATTTTCTGCCAGGAGAGCCGGGTGAATCTCACGGCGCAGGGTGGAAAAGCCCGTTTTTCGGTCAATGCCAACGAATCGTGGAAAGTGACGGAGATCCGCTGCGACGGGACCCCCGTGGAACTGGCGGTCGATCCGCTCGTCCACGGCCCCAACCTGGCAGAAGTGACGGTCGGCATCCCCGCGAACACGACGGGCCGCGCCCGCAGCTATGCCGTGACGCTTGCGCTGGAAGCACATCCCGAATGCACGATTGTGCTGACGGTCGGGCAGGAAGCCTGAAATTGACTTTTAATTCGATATACTATGAAAAAGCTGTTATTCATGCTGGCAGCATGCCTTTTCGTCCTGGCGTCCTGCGAGCCCGAACCTGTACTTTCACTTGACAAGGAAAGCCTTACTTTCAGCCAGGAAGGCGGTACCGCCACCGTGGCCGTGACGGCCAACAACGACTGGACTGTGACGGGCGCCAATAATTATTGCAGCGTATCTCCTTCGGCCGGCAACAAGAACGGCTTCATCACCATCACCGTTTCCGAGAACAACGCGACGATCGGACGCTCGGTTTCGCTCGTGGTCAGCTGCGTAAGCCGTTCCGAGACGGCCTCCAAGACCCTGACCATCAAGCAGGATGGCGCGGCCGGCAAAGCTGAGATCGTCAAATATGCCGTCGCCGGCGACCTGGCATCCATTCCGGCGGCCGGCGCTACGGTGACTTTCGACATCGAAGCCAATGCCCAGTGGATATTTACCTGCGATGCCGCCGACGTGACCATTGACAAGGCTTCGGGCGTCTCGCTCAAGACGACCATTACGGCCACGGTCGGCACGAACCCGCAGTTTGAAGGCCGCGAACTAAAGTTCAGCCTCAGCTGCATGACCGAATCGGGCGGCAACACGGCATCTGTGACTATCCCCCAGGACGGCGGCCTGCTGACCTACGCAGGGGAAACCTACCGGACCGTCAAGATGAAGGACGGCAAGTGGTGGATGGCCGAGAACCTCCGCTACATCCCCGCCGGCATGACGCCGAGCGACGACGTGACGGCCGTCAAGGCCGGGATCTGGTATCCGCTCGTGGTTGATGAACTGACCCCGGACAAGGCTTCGGTGAAGTTCAGCCGCGAGGCGGCCGTCATCAAGGCCAACGGCTATCTCTACAATACCGAAACGGCCCTCGGCCTGAAGACCGGCGACCTGACCGTTGACAACTGCAAGAATTATGAAGGGGTCCGCGGCATCTGCCCCGAAGGCTGGCACATCCCGACCCGGGCCGACATCATTGCTTTGGTAGGCAAGACGAACGCGAAGGAAGACACCAACCCGAACGCCCCCTATTACGATCCCGACCTCAATGGTGGTAACGCCAGCATCGCGCTGCTGAATGCCGACGGCTTCAATGCGGGAGCCTGGGGCGCTGTCTCGATCTCCAATACGACTGCGGCCAAAGCCTCGCTCATGGGCGCCGTCAAGTCCTATCAGGGCGGCATGAATACCGGCTATCTGGCGGGTTCCACCCTCGTGGATACGGGCAAGAACCTGACAACCAATGAGGACGGTTCCATCAAGAACTGCCAGTTCATGGGCTTCATGCCTTTTGTCGGCAACGGAACGTACAACGGAGCCCTCAACAACTACCGCAACGGCGTCTCCGTCCGCTGTGTAAAGAACAACTAAGCCGATGTCCGGCCGAATCCTTCGGACCGGACTGATGATACTGCTTGCCGGCCTCCTGCTGGCAGGCAGTTTCACTATGGTGTCCGGTCAGAGCCGGGCCCGCTACAAAGTAGCCGGCCTGGTGGTGGAGCGCGGACTTGGCGAGCCGGTGGTGATGGCCTCGGTCGTCATCAAGGAACTCGGCCTGTGGGCCGTGACCGATGCCGACGGTCATTTCGAAATCGCCGGTGTACCGGCCGGCCGGCACGAGCTGGAGTTCGCGCTGCTCGGCTACGAAACCCTGAAACTGCCCGTCGAGGTCAAAGGCGACCTGCTGAACCTGGGCGTGGAACTGGCCATCTCCAGTCTCTCGCTCGATGCCGTGGTGGTGACGGCCAAGGAAGGCGGCGAGATCACCACCGCTTCGAAAATCACCAAGCAGACGCTCGAGCACATCCAGCCCTCCAGCCTGACCGACGTGATGCAGCTGCTGCCCGGCAGCGTGACCGAGAATCCCACGCTCACGCAGGTAGGCGCGCTGTCCATCCGCGACATCGGCACCAACAACGCCAATGCCGCGGGAACGGCCCTGATCGTGGACGGCGCCTCCTTCTCCAATGATGCCAACCTGCAGATGCTTTCCACCAGCACCGCGATGGGCGGCGGCGAACGCAACGTGGCCGCCACGGCCGGCAGCGGTGTGGATACGCGCCAGGTATCGACCGACAACATCGAGAGCGTGGAAGTCATCCGCGGCATTCCGTCGGTGGTTTACGGCGACCTGACCTCGGGCGCCGTCGTGGTCAAGACCAAGGCGGGTGTCACTCCCTGGGAAATCCGCCTCAAGGCGGACCCGCAGCTCAAGCAGCTTTCCTTCGGCAAGGGCTTCTCCCTGGGCGAGAAAGCGGGCGTGATGAACTTCGACGCCGACTATGCCCAAGCGCTGAACGATGTCCGCACCCCGGCCTCGGCCTACCGGCGCTTCAATTTCCAGACCGGCTGGTCGGGCAATTTCGACAAGAAGCTCACGGTCAATGCCAAGCTTCGGGCCAACTGGTCGAATGCCAGCAATGCCAGCGATCCCGACCTGATGCTCGACGAGATCCGGCAGGAGCGGGACCGGGGCCTGCGGCTGAATGTCAACGGCCGCTGGATTGTCAACAAGCCCTGGCTGACCAATGTCGAATATCTGCTTGCCGGCAGCATCACCGACCAGTTCTCCCGCAACCGGATCTATCAGGGATCGGCCGGGCGGACGCCGACCTCCGCGGCCATGTCCGACGGCGAGAGTGAAGCCTTCTTTACACCGGCCCAGTACTACTCCGACGTTCAAGTCTTCGGCCGGCCGGTCGATGCGCAGGCCCGCGTTACGGCCCACCAGACGGGACGGTACGGCGCCGTTACCAACAAAGTGCTGCTCGGCTTCGAATGGAAGACCCAGGGTAACGTCGGCCGCGGCAAGGTCTTCGACCCGACGATGCCGCCGTCGCCCGGTTCGGCATCTGCCTTCCGCGAGCGTTCCTACCGGGATATCCCGTTCCTGCATACCCTGACAGGCTATCTGGAAGACAATCTCAAGTTGCTGCTGGGTGCCACGACGCTGGAACTCCAGGCCGGCGCCCGCGTCAATACGGTCCGGGCTTCCGGCATTTCGACCGATGCCTTCTTCGGCGTCGAGCCGCGCTTCAACGCCCGCTATACGCTCGTCAAGCGTCCTTCCGGTCTCCGGGAGCTGGTGCTGCGCGGCGGTTGGGGCCGTACCTTCAAGATGCCTTCGCTGATCTATCTCTATCCCGAACCGGCCTACAAGGACATGGTCTCGTTCTACTACAACGATTTCGATGCGAACGGCTCCGGCCTGGCGGTCATCACCACGCAGCGTGCCGAGACCGGCAATCCGGTGCTCCGGCCCCAGCAGAGCCGCAACATCGAGGCCGGCCTGGAATTCGAGACCGACCACGCTTCCGGTTCGCTGGTCTGGTTCAATGAGAAGATGACCGACGGCTATGCCTTTGCCACGGAATACCTGCCGATGGTCTTCACCCGCTATGGCTACACCTGGCAGGGTGGCGTTCCCACGCAGGCCGTCCTGCCTTCCGGCGCTTCTGTTGACTGGCGCATCGGCGAAGTCCGTGCCGACGGGCAGGCGCTTCCGTCGATCGTCGATACGACCTTCATGGCCCTTTCGCGGCCGGTCAACGGCGTGGCGGCCGACAAGTGGGGCGTGGAGTTTACCCTCGATATCGCAAAAATACCCGCCCTGGGCACCTCCGTCAATGTCAGCGGCGCCTATATGCAGATTGCCAGCTACGGCAATGCCGTGACGCAGCGCCTGTATGCCGGCACCTCGAGCGGGCGTACCTACCCGTACGTGGGCCTTTACGGCGGCTCGTCCACCACATCGAACGGCTCGGTGAAGGAGCGTTTCAACACCAATATCCGCCTGATTACCCATATTCCGGCGCTGGCCATGGTCGTGACCCTGACCACCCAGCTGGTTTTCTTCGAGCGGACGCAGAACATCTGCCGCTTTGAAGGCCAGGACAGGGCCTACTTCGACGATGCGGCCGGAACCTGGTGCGTGGACCCGCTCTATGTGATGGACCGTTCGGGCCGGCTCTTCCCTTTCACGGAAGCCATGCGCAGTGACCCGCAGTACCGCAACCTCATCCTGACCACCAATACCTCGACCTATTACCTCGCGCAGCGCTATCCGTTCTACGGGATGCTGAACCTGCGCCTTTCGAAGGAGATCGGGCGGCTGGCCACGGTCTCGTTCTACGCCAACAATTTCCTGAACCTGCGCGGACGCGTCCGCAACAGCGTCACCCATTACCCCAATGACCGCAACACGCCGCTGTATTTCGGCGCGGAAGTCAAGATAGCCATCCGGTAGCCTATGAAGAAACTGATTCCATTCTTGTTTGGTACGTTCTTGCTGCTCGCGGCCGTCTCCTGCTACCGCGAGGAGCCTGCTATCGGGCATCTGACCGTGCAGCTGGAATTCGAGCATGCCACCGATGCGGTCGATATCACCCGGATCGAAGTGTGCCTGAACAACAAAAACGCCGATTTCCACTATACGGCCTTCCCGGATGCTTCCGGTAAGGCCACCTTCGACGTGCAGCCCGGCAAGTACGATGTCATCGCTTCGGCCTGGTTCCCCGCCACCCGGATTGCCGTGAACGGTGCCAGCGAGGAATTCCTCCTGCTGGACGAGCACACGGTCCGGGTCCCGCTGCATGTGGCCATCCCCAATCCCCTCATCATCCGGGAGGCCTACTTCCACGGCTCCAAGACGCTCGAAGGGGCCAACTACACGAAAGACACCTATATCGAACTGTACAACAATGCCGGTCCGGGCGGGCAGACCCTTTATCTGGATTCGCTCTGCCTGGCGGCCATCTTCCCCTACAATTCGACCACCGGCAACAACGCCTGGGCCGGCAGTGACCGGCTGGCCATCGCCCAGATGTACTGGATGTTCCCGGGCGACGGCAAGACTTATCCGCTTGCCCCGGGCGAATCGGCCGTGGTGGCCTGCATCGCTGCGGTGGATCACGCCGGACGCGCCACGTCGGGCCTGCACCTGAACAAAGCCCATTTCGGCTGCTGGTCGGAGACGCTGCCGCGCCACGAGATTGCGGCCGGCGTCGTGCCGATGGTGCTCAACATGACCGGCCAGGGCAACGCCTGGGCGCTTTCCGTCCACAGCCCCGCCATCGTGGTCTTCCGTCCGGAGATGGGCGTGGCGGCCTGGCAGGCCCGGGCTGCGGAGTGGGAAGATTATGAGCCCGGAACCAGTTCCGGTACGAAATACTGGCACATCCACAAGGACTGGATCCTGGACGGCGTGGAATGCGTGGATTCGCCGGCCCAGGCCGTCAAGCGGCTTCCGGGTACGGTGGATGCCGCCTATGTCTGGATGCGCTCAGGCCACTATTCCGGCCTGTGCGTGACCCGGCGCCTCGACTTTACGGAGGGCGGCATCGACGTCTTCCAGGATACGAACAATTCGGATGCGGACTTCCTTCCGGACAGCGCGCCGTTACCCCGTTTAAAACCCTAGCGTCATGAAAAAATTGCATTTGACATTTTTATTGGCGCTCTGCCTCCTCCCGCTTTCCCGGCCGGTGTACGCACAGGAGCTGGTGACGCGCAACATGGCGCGCCTGACGCTCGAAGACAGCACCTATGTGAACGTGCTGCTGGGCGCCCATGGGGAAAACGGCGATTTTCAGGAAAAGGACATCTACATGCCGGAGGCGATGCTCTGCGGGACGATGGATGCCACATCCCGGCAGACACTCGGAAAAGTCCGTCTATTCGGCCATTTCGGCTACAACTACGAGATCGGTAAACGGAGTACCTGGCGCGGCTGGATCAATCCCTATGAGACCCCGTTCATGCTGGCCGATTCGATTCCGGGCGACATCTCCCTCGAGCGCTATGCCATGCAGGCCGGACTCGGCCTGCCGCTGGGCGGCGGCTGGTCGGCCGGGCTCGACCTGGCCTATGATGTGGCGCTGATGGCCAAGCACAAGGATCTCCGCAACAAGAATACGGGCATGAATTTCCGGGTCGCGCCCGGCATCCACTGGCAAGGCCGGCATTTCGGCGCCGGCCTGGACCTGGGCTATGTCCGGGGGACCGAGCGGGTGGAGTATTCACAGGAATCCTCCAACGTGGAACACGTCCTCTTTGCCATCTACGGCATGTGGGTCGGACAGGGCTACGGTTTCGGCAGCGCCGAGACCAAACGCCTGAAGGAAACCGACCGGTATTTCGGGAATTTCCAGACAGACCTCCAGCTGGGCGACGTGGTGCTGCACAACAACTTCCATCTGTCCTGGCGGCGGGAGAAACAGTCCGAAACCGGCTACAACAACCTTCAGCACGGGACCGTCCGCAGCTGGATCTGGCAGGACGACCTGTCGCTCGCGGTCGGACCCGCCTTCCAGGTCGACGCCGGTATCTACTGGGCGACCATGCAGGGCTTCCGTCCGGTGCAGCAGCAGGAGCTCGACCCGGATTCCAAGATCCGGATCTGGGTGACCTACGGCGATCCGGTCTTCTGCTATTTCAACGCCTATCAGCGGGAATACCTCCGTTTTACCTTCGGTCCTTCCTGGAAAGTGACGGTCGGGGCGGAAAATACCCGGCTCAACCACGCCTATACGGAGTATCCGCAGCGTTTCGACCAGCGGTTCTCGGCGGTTCAGCCTTATGTGGGACTGGACCTTCCGCTCGGACAGGCCTGGCAGCTGGCGCTCCAGACCGGTTATCACTACAGTTATGAGGAGGTCCACGACATAAGCAAGTGGCAGCTGGCCCCGCCCCTGGAACAACAGCTCAATTTCTGGACAGGCAACAGTGTTTTCGGACAGTTTTCGGCTTGCTGGACGCGCGGCCGGATGACCCTCGGCATGGACTATCGCGTGGATGCCGCCACCGCCTTCGACGGGTTCCGCCACGCATTCAGCCTGACCGCCGGTTTTGCGTTCTGAGTATGGGGTTGTCACGCAAATTGTTGATAAGAAACTATTTACAGATTTTGCCTATACAACATTGTGTATAGGCGGTTTGACTAAGATGTTGAAATAAAATAAATTAGATGACAAGATGAAAAAAGCCTGCTTCGTGGCGGTCTTGCTGCTGTGTGCCGCCAGCGCCTTCGCCGACGAAGGCATGTGGATGATCAATACCATCGACCGGGTCCTCGAGAAACGGATGAAGGCCACCGGCCTGAAACTCGACGGCCGGATGATCTACGATGAAGAGAAGGAAAGCCTCTCTGACGCCGTGGTCGCCCTGGCTTTCAGCTGCACGGGCAGCATGATCTCCGAGGACGGTCTGATGATCACCAATCACCACTGTGCCTACAGCGACATCCACGCCTTGAGCACGATGGACCACAACTACCTGGAAGACGGCTTCTGGGCGATGAACCGGAGTGAGGAACTGCCGGTCAAGGGCCAGGCCATCTATTTCCTGAAGAAGATCTTCGACGTGACCGGCGAGGTGATGCGCCTGCGCGATTCGCTCGACGTGGCCAGCCATCCGATGGCGATGCGGCGGGTCTATAAGCTGATGGAAGACAAGTATGCGGCCTTTTATGAAGGGCAGGGCGAACTGATCTGCTCTTCGTATTACAATGGGAACCAGTACTATATGGCGCTCTATCAGGTCTATCCCGATGTCCGGCTGGTTGCTGCGCCGCCCGTGTCGATCGCTGCGTTCGGCGGGGATACCGACAATTGGGAATGGCCCCAGCACAAGGGCGATTTCGCCATCTACCGGATCTATACGGCACCCGACGGCTCGCCGGCCGAATATTCTCCGGAGAATGTGCCGATGCATCCGAAGAAGACCCTGAAGATTTCGCAGGCCGGGCTCAAGGACGGCGATTTCACGATGGTCATCGGCTATCCCGGCCGGACCAACCGCTATGCTTCGTCCTATGCCGTTGAGGAGATCGTCCAGGTCCAGAATCCCATCCAGGCCCAGTTCCGCCTCGACCAGATGAAGATTCTCGACAAGTGGATGAACGAGGATGCCGGCGTGCGCCTCAAATATGCCGACCGCTATTTCAGCCTGAGCAATGTCCAGGAAATCCGGGAAGGCGAGATCTACTGCTACAACCGTTTCGGCGTGGTCGAAGCCAAGCGGGCGGAGGAGCAGCGGCTCCAGAAGTGGCTCGGCAACTCCGACCTGATTTATCGCCTGGGCCAGAAATACGACGATGTGGCGGGCATCAACCAGCAGATCGTCTATTTCCAGGAGACACTGGTGCGCGGCACCAATCTGCACCGCTATTCCAATGCGCTTTTCCGCGGCGATCCGGTTCTGGCAAAGAAGGAACTCGCTTCGCTCGATATGCGGGTCGAACGCGACCTGCTCCGCTATTCGCTCCGCCAGTTCTATAAATACGTGCACCGGGAATACTGGGGAGAATACCTGACCCGGATGTATGACAGCTGTGGCGGGGATGTCGATGCCATCCTCCGGGATGTGATCGATGAAGGCCATATCCGCGAGGCGCTGACATCCTGCCGGATTGTCAGCTTCAACGAAAAGCGCGACCAGATCGAGGCGGGGGAGAGCAAGAATGCCCTGGAGCGGCAGTATAAAGATGCTGTTTACCGGATGAAGCGCGCTTCGAAGCAGCCGATGTATCCGGATGCCAACTCGACGATGCGCCTAACCTACGGCAAGGTCCGGCCCATCCGTCCGCGCGACGCGGTTTCCCTGGCGGCCAGCACGACGACGGCCGGCATCCTGGAGAAATACGATCCGGACAATTATGAATTCACGCTCAAGCCGGAGGTCCGCGAGCTGCTGGAAAAGAATCCTTCGGTTCCGGTCAATTTCTTGACGGACAACGATATTACGGGCGGTAATTCGGGTTCGCCGGTGCTCAATGCCAAGGGTGAACTGGTCGGCCTGGCCTTCGACGGCAACAAGGAGTCGCTCGCCGGCGACACCTACTTTGTCGATGAAATGAACCGCTGCATCTGCGTGGACATCCGCTACGTCCTCTGGGTCCTGCGCGAATACGCCCACATGAACGACCTTCTCACGGAGATTCTCGAAAAGTAAGCTATTCTTTTCCGGAAGTGTTCGGGTATATGGCTTTCAGACCGTCTCGCCAAGGCGAGACCCCTCCCACCGCCAAGGCGGCGGGCCCCTCCCTCTAATAGCCGAGGGTGGCTAAGGTCTTCAAGCCATATACCCGAACACGGGAGGTAACGAGGTAACTTGGGATGCTACCCGGCGAAGGCGAGGGTGGCGCAGATGATGCGGAAGCCGGCGGCGCGGAGCGGGGCGGCGCAGGCGGCCAGCGTCGAACCGCTGGTCAGGACGTCGTCGACCAGCAGGAGATGGCGGACGCCGTCGCTTTGCAACTGCGCGCTCCGGCTCGCATCGAGGCGGAAAGCGTCGGCTACGTTCCGGGTTTTGGCTGCGCCCCGCAGGCGGGTCTGCGTCTTCGTGTAGCGGCTGCGGCGGAGCAGGGCCGTCTCGACCGGCAGGTCGAGGGCGGCTGCGATGCCGCGGGCGATGGCTTCCGCCTGGTTGTAACCCCGTTTCCAACGCCGCAACGGGTGAAGCGGCACGGGGACGACGGCCTGGATGTCCCGGAACTGCCGGCTTCCCTTGAGCTTTTCTCCCAACAACTGTCCCATCCGGCGACCCAGGTTCGGTCTGCCGCCGTATTTGATGGCATAGATGATCTTGCGGAAATCGCTCTGCTGGCGGAAGAAGAACAGCGCGGCGGCCGCTTCGGGCTCGAAGCGGCGCGCCAGCCGTTCGAATGCAGCGTTCTGGACAATATCCCACTGGTAAGTCAGCGGCAGTTCATCCCGGCAGTGCGGGCACAGGTCCTGCTCACCGGCCGCCAGCACGCGGCCGCACACGACACATTTGCGCGGGAAAAACAAGTCCCGCAGCCCCCGGAGGCTCGTCAGAAAAGCAGGTATGAAAGATCGGCACATATCGCTCACCTCGAAAATCTTTCGCAAGATACAGAATTATTGCTAACTTTGTCTGAATATGTTTGATTTCATCGACATCTCCTTTATCGACGTGCTCGACGTGCTTATGGTCGGGCTGCTGATCTATTGGCTCATCCGCGTCGTTCGGGGGACATCGGCCGTCAATATTTTTCTCGGCATCCTGCTGCTCTATGTGGTCTGGATCGCCTCGCGTGCGCTGGGTATGAAACTGCTCTCGTTCATCCTGGGGCAGGTGCTGGGCGTAGGCGTGGTGGCGCTGCTGGTGATCTTCCAGCCGGAGATCCGGCGCTTCCTGCTGCGCATCAGTTCCAGTACGACGGCTGCGCAGAAAGGCGTGTTCAACAAGCTGTTCCGGGCCCGCAAGTCGGGCGGGATGGCCCCCCGCGAGCTGGAAGAGCTGACCGCCGCCTGCCGCAAGATGTCGGAGACAAAGACAGGCGCCCTGATTGTGCTGCGGCACGGGTCGGCGCTGGGCGACATCCTGGAAACGGGCGACGAGATCGACGCCCGCATCAGCCGCCGCCTGATCGAAAACATTTTTTTCAAGAATTCCCCGCTCCACGACGGCGCCATGATTCTGTCGGAGACCCGGATCCTGGCCGCGCGCTGCACCCTGCCGATCACCCAGCGGCAGGACATTCCCGCCCATTACGGCATGCGGCACCGCGCCGCCCTGGGCCTGGGCGAAGTCTCGGACGCCTCGATCATCGTGGTTTCGGAAGAGACGGGGAACATTTCCTTCGTGAAAGAAGGCAACATCCGCACGATGGGCAGCATCACCGAACTCCGTCTGGCCATCGAAGAATCGTACAAATAGGAGGAACGGCGCAGCATGGTACTCGAACAGAAGATCGGATTTGACAAGGTCAGGGAAAAGATTGCCGCCAAATGCGCCACGCAATATGCCCTTCGGAAAGTGGAGGCCGAACAGATCTCCCGCGACCCGGGAGAAATCATGTTCCGGCTTCGCCTGACCGACGAGATGCGGCTCATCTGCCTGTTCGAGGACAGTTTTCCCGCCGGCGGCTATCTCGATACGAAGGCTTTCCTCCTGCCCCTGCAGGCTGAGAATACGACCATCGACCTGCCCTCGCTGCGGGCGCTGCGCACCAGCCTCGACACCCTCCGCCGCATCCTGGCCTTTTTCCGGGACTGCAAGGACGACCTCTATCCCACGCTCCGGCAGATTTCGGCCTCGGTGACCTATGAGCCGGAAATCGGCCGCCGCATCGAGACGATCCTCGACCGGGCGGGCGAGGTGCGCGACATCGCTTCGCAGGCGCTCGGCGAGATCCGGCGCACCCTCCGTTCCAAAGAGGGCCAGGTCTCGCGCCGCATCAACGCCATCCTGGGCGCGGCCAAGGGCGAAGGCCTGGTCGATACCGACGCGGAAGTGGTGGTCCGCGACGGCCGCGTGCTCATCCCCGTGCCGGCCGGCGCCAAGAAGAAACTGCCCGGCATCGTGTACGACGAGTCGGCCAGCGGCAAGACGGCCTTCGTCGAACCGCTGGAAATCATCGAACTGGGCAATCAGATCCGCGAACTGCAGTTCGACGAGCAGCGTGAGATTGCCCGCATCCTCTTCGAATTCACCGAATTCCTGCGACCCTACCTCGGCGGCCTGATCGCCGCTTCCGAATACATCGGCGAGATCGATTTCATCCGGTCCAAAGCCCTGGTGGCACTCGACATGATCGCCGGCATGCCCATCCTCTCCGAAGGGGGCGAGCTCAACCTGCGCCGGGCCCGCCATCCGCTGCTCGAAGCCTCGCTCCGGCGCGAGAAGAAAGAGATCGTGCCGCTGACCCTCTCACTGACGCGCGACAAGCACATCCTGCTGATCTCCGGCCCGAATGCCGGCGGCAAGTCGGTGTGCCTCAAGACGGTGGGCCTGCTGCAATACATGTTCCAGTGGGGCATGCTCATCCCGACCTCCGAGGTGAGCGAGATGATGATCTTCGACAGCATCTTCATCGACATCGGCGACGACCAGTCGCTGGAAAACGACCTGAGTACCTACAGCTCGCATCTGAAGAACATGCGTGAGATCCTGACGCATGCCACGGCTTCGTCGCTCGTGCTGATCGACGAATTCGGCAGCGGAACGGAGCCGGCGGCGGGCGGAGCCATCGCCGAAGCGGTGCTCGCCCGGCTCGACGAGATGGGCGTCTATGGCGTGATCACGACCCACTACACCAATCTTAAACTCTACGCCGACAAGAGCTCCGGCGTGGTCAACGGCGCCATGCTTTTCGACGGAGCCGCCATCAAGCCGCTCTTCCAGCTCCAGCAGGGAATGCCCGGCAACTCCTTCGCCTTTGAACTGGCCCGCAAGATGGGCCTGCCCGGCGAAGTGGTCAAGGATGCCGAAGAGCGGGCCGGCAGTGAATTCGTCAACATCGAACGCAACCTGCGGCAGATCGCCCGCAGCCGCCGCGCCCTCGACGAGAAATTGGCCCGCATCAAGACGACCGACAAGACCCTCGAGAGCCTGACCGACAAGTATGAGAAGGAACTCAGTGAGGTCAAAGCGCTGAAGAAGAGCATTCTGGACGAAGCCAAAAAAGAGGCGCAGGAAATTCTCGCCGAAGCCAACAAGCAGGTCGAGCGCACCATCCGCGAGATCCGCGAGGCGCAGGCCGAACGCGAAAAGACGCGCACCGCCCGCGAGAACCTGGCCAAGTTCAAGGAAGAGATCCAGGCGGAGCATCCCAGCCAGAACGACGCGGCCATCGAGCGCAAGATGCAGCAGATCGTCGCGCGGAAGGAGCGTGAGCGCCAGCGGAAGGTGAAACGCGGGGAGATTCCCGGTCAGGCCGGGAATGACGGAAAAGCCGGGACCCGTAAGGACAAGGCCGCTGTGGATGACACTCCGCTCCAGGTCGGCGACAAGGTCCGGCTCAAGGACAACGACATGGTGGGCGAAGTCACGCAGATCGCCGCCAAATACATCTCCGTCTCGATCGGCAGCATCATCTCGAAGATCGCCCCCGGCAAAGTGGAGAAGATCTCGAACCAGCAGTACAAGGAAAAATCCCGCAGTACGTTCCGCCCCGTCATCCACTATGACAGCGAGTCGATCAGCCGGCGCAAACTGGAGTTCCGCCCTACGATCGACATCCGCGGCGAACGGCTCAACGACGCCCTGGAGATCGTGATGCACTTCATCGACGACGCCACGATGGTCGGTGTCGGCCAGGTCAAGATCCTGCACGGCAAGGGCAACGGGGTGCTGCGCGAGGAAATCCGCAAATACCTGAAGACCGTACCGGCCGTCGCGTCCTTCCGCGACGAGGCCGTCCAGCAGGGCGGCGCCGGCATCACGGTGGTCGAAATGGACATCTGAAAGCTATGAAACGAATCCTGATCCTTACGGCGGCCCTGTGCTGCCTGCTGGGCCTGACCGCCTGCCAGTCTCCCGAAAAGCGCGCGCAGGCGACGGCCGAACAGTTCCTGACGGCCTTTTATGCCGGGGAATACGGCGCAGCGGCTGATTTCTGTACACCTGCCTATGCGGCGCGGCTGTCCAAAGTCTCCGCCGTCCAAAGTGTCGTTCCCGACGAGATTGCACAAAAAATGAAAGAGGCCGTCAGCGGGACCTCTTTCAAAATCGTTTCTGTCGAAGTGGATGAGGAGGCCGGTACGGCCGTCGTCCACTATGCGCTCACGGTGCCTGGCATCGAAGGGGCGGTGTCCAAGCAGCTTCGCTTACAGTTGGAAGGCCGCTCGGCAGCGGTCGACGGCATCGAGTAGCTCCCAGCCGAAGAACTGCACTTTCCGGCGGACGATCTCGCCGCCGCGGATCATTTCCACTTCTTGCACATACGGGTCGCGGCCCATGTGGCCGTAGGCGGCCGTGGGCTCGTAGATCGGGTTGGTCAGGCCGAATTTTTCGACGATGGCCGCCGGTCGCAGGTCGAACAGGCTGTTGATCTTTTCGGCGATCGCTCCGTCGCTGAGGGCGACGTGCGCCGTACCGTAGGTGTTGACGTAGATGCTAACGGGCCGGGCCACGCCGATGGCGTAGGAGACCTGGACGAGCAGTTCGTCGGCCACGCCGGCGGCCACCAGGTTCTTGGCGATGTAGCGGGCGGCATAGGCCGCGCTGCGGTCCACCTTGCTGGGATCTTTGCCGGAGAAAGCGCCGCCGCCGTGGGCGCCGCGGCCGCCGTAGGTGTCCACGATGATCTTGCGGCCGGTCAGGCCGGTGTCGCCGTGCGGCCCGCCGATGATGAACTGGCCGGTGGGGTTCACGTGCAGGATCATTCCTTCGCGGAACAGGGCGGCGTTCGCTTCGCTCAGCCGCGCCTTGACGCGCGGGATGAGGATCGTCTCGACATCCTTGCGGATCCGGGCCTGGTCGGCGTCGGGGTCGTGCTGGGTGGAGAGGACAAGCGTATGGATGCGGTGTGCCGTGTGGTCGTCGTTGTATTCGACCGTGTACTGGCACTTGGCGTCGGGCCGCAGGTAAGGCATCGGGGAGGGGACTTCCCGGCGGATGCAGGCCAGCTCGATGAGCGTGACGTGGGCCAGGGTGAGCGGGAGCGGCATGAATTCCGGAGTCTCGTTGCAGGCGTAACCGAACATCATGCCCTGGTCGCCGGCGCCCTGGTCTTCTTTGTCGGCGCGGTTGACGCCCTGGGCGATGTCGGCGCTCTGCTCGTGCAGGGCGGAGATCACGGCGCAGGAGTCCGCGTCGAAATGGTATTCACCCTTCGTGTAGCCGATGCGGCGGATGGTGCGCCGCACCACGCTCTGGATATCGACCCAGGCGTCGTGCGAGGTGACTTCGCCGCCTACGACGGCGAGGCCGGTGCTCACGAAGGTTTCACATGCGACGTGCGATGCCGGGTCCTGGCGGAGGAAGTCATCGAGAACAGCGTCGGAAATCTGGTCGGCCACTTTGTCCGGGTGGCCTTCTGAAACGGATTCAGAGGTGAAGAGATACATAATTTTAGCCTTTTTTTAGCGTGGTTGGCAAGCAGTCAAATCCATCCACAGGGTTTCAAATGGACGGCAAAGGTAGATATTAATTTCCAGAAACAAAAAATATTGCTACTTTTGCAACAAAGTTTCAAGCTGCAGAAATGAAACCTTCCAGACTGCTTATTTTCTTTGCTGTCTTGGCGTTCGCTTTGTCCGCGTGCGGACAGCCCGAACCTGAGAAGCAGACTGTTTCCGTGTCTCCTGCAACCGTTTCCTTCAAGACCCAAGGCGGTTCTGAAAAAATTTCGGTCACTTCGAATTCGAACTGGTATGTCCAGTCGGACGCCAGTTGGGTCAAGCTCTCGGCAAGCGCCGGCAGCGGCAACGGCACCGTGATTGTTACCACCGAGGCCAATACGGGCGAGGCCCGCTACGCGACCCTGACGTTCACGACCTCCGACCAGGCTGTCACGGTCAGCGTCTCGCAGGATATGTATGTGGAAGCCGGCCCGGCGGAAAAATCCATCCGCGAGGTCCGCTCCCTTTATAAGGGAAGTGACTATACGATCAATGACAACATCGTCATCGAAGGACTGGTGGTCAGCGACTACCGGCGTGACACCGACGGCGGCCTGAACAATTATACGTCGGCCAAGACGATCATCATCAGCGACGGCGACGCCGGCATCATGCTCTACTGCCAGAACGACAACAAGGATATCACGCGCGGCCAGCGTGTCCGTGTCCGGCTGAAAGGCCAGACGCTTTCGGTCTACAACAACGGCGCGCTCCAGGTCAACGGCCTGCCGAACGGCAATATCGCGGTGAGCGGAAACGCAACGCCGGCTGCCAAAGAGATTACGGTCGAGCAGCTCCTGACGGGTGACTACGAGTGTATGTACGTAGCTGTCAAGGATGTGCAGGTCGCCCAGGAACACATGGGCAAGACCTTTTCCACATCCGACGCCAATACTTCCATCAAATTCGTCGGAAAGAACGGCGGCGAATTCGATCTCTTTACCTCACGCTACGCGACTTTCCGCAACGAAACCGTGCCTTCCGGCAGCGGTGTGCTCAAAGGCATCGCCGGCAAATACGGCAGCCGTTTCCAGCTTTCTGTTTCGGAGAAGAACGACTACGCCGGCCTGACCGGCGAGCGTTTCGGCGGCGTCGCCCGTTTCTCCCTCGAAACGACCGACAAGACCGTCAGCGGCGATGCAGGTACCTTCAATATTACGCTGGCCTCCTCGGTGGCCTGGAAGGCATCCTCGTCCCATCCGGACTTCTCCGTCAGCCCGGCCTCCGGCACGGAAGGCGGCCAGGTGACTGTGACCTACCGGGACAATCCCAGCAGTTCGGTTACCCGTACGGCCGTCATCACCTTCACCACGGAAGATGCCGCCATTTCGCAGAAGGAGCTCAAATTCTCCATCACCCAGCAGCCTTTCGAAGCGCTGGTGCCCAGCCCAGTGCAGAACTGGCTGGAACTGCCCGCCCTCCCGGCTTCGGATCCCGATGCGGCTTTCTTCAGCCACGACATGAGTTACAACGGCCAGACCGTGCGCAACTACTCCTTCCTGCTCGACCTTCCGGGCCGTGTCTCGCGCTGGGTGGCCTATCCGCTCTACAAGGGCATGACCACGGGCAGCACCCGTACCGACAAATGGGAATACGATCCGCTGGTACCCAAACGCTACCAGGGCAATGCCTACCGGAGTTATACCGGCTATGACCGCGGCCATCAGCTGCCCTCCGCCGACCGGCTCTGCAGCGCCGCGGCCAACGAGCAGACCTTCTATTTCACGAACATCACGCCGCAGAATGCCGACCTGAACCAGGGACTCTGGGAGCGGCTGGAGGTGCAGGTCCGCGGCCAGATCAATTCCTGCGACACCCTTTACGTCGTCACCGGCTGCGTGCTGACGACGGCGTCCGATCCTTCGCGCAAGACGGTGAACGATGCCGACGGCAATCCCGTGGCGGTTCCCAAGGCCTATTACAAAGTGCTGCTGAAATATACCTCCGGAACTGCCAACGGCGGCTATTCCGCCATCGGTTTCTGGATGGAGAACAAGGCATACGGCGAAACGGCCCTGAGCCGTTCTTTCGTCCGGACCGTGGACGAGATCGAAGCCCTCACGGGCATCGATTTCTTCCACAACCTGAATGATGCGTATGAAAAAGAGGCGGAGGCCCGATACGATGCTTCCTCCTGGGGACTATAGACTGAACATAACTATTTACTATATTCTATAAACTTTAAACAACATCCATGAAAAAAACATTCAAGTTTTTTCTCTGTGCCGCAGCTTTCCTGCTGATGGCCATCCCTTCCTTCGCCCAGATCACCACGGCGAACCTCGCGGGACAGGTCCTCGATGAAAGCGGCGAGCCTCTGATCGGTGCGGCGGTCGTCGCCGTGCACACCCCTTCCGGTACCCAGTACTATGCGGTGACCAACGAAGACGGACGCTATGCCATCCAGGGTATGCGTACCGGCGGTCCTTACGAGGTGACCTATTCCCTGATCGGTTGCCAGACCGTCGTGGTCCCCGACATCGTGCTTTCGCTGGCTGAAACCTACCAGCAGAACGTCACGCTGAAGACGGCTACCGAGCTTCTCAATGAAGCCATCGTCGTGGCTTCCGCCCTGTCCAAATTCTCCACGGAGAAGACGGGTGCCGCCACGAACATCTCCAACCAGCAGATCACCAACCTGCCGAGTGTGAGCCGCGCCATCACTGACGTGACCCGCCTGTCGCCGTACGGCGGCAACGGCATGAGCTTCGCCGGCGCCGACGGCCGTATGGCCAACTTCACCGTGGACGGCGCGAACTTCAACAACAACTTCGGTCTGAGTTCCAACCTGCCGGGTGGCGGCAACCCGATCTCCATCGACGCCATCGAGGAACTCCAGGTCGTGATCTCCCCCTACGATGTCCGCCAGACCAACTTCATCGGCGGTGGTGTGAACGCCATTACCAAGTCCGGTACCAACACCTTCCGGGGAAGTGCCTATGTCTATCATAAGAACGAAAACATGCAGGGTGATGCCGTGGACGGTGAGCAGATCACGGGCGCCCGCAACAAGAGCCGTTCGACGACCTACGGCTTCACGGCCGGCGGCCCGATCGTGAAGAACAAACTCTTCTTCTTCGTCAACGGTGAGTATTCCAAGGTTCCGTCGATCGTCAACCGCTGGCGCGGTTCCACCGACGGCGTGGCCGATCCGGACAACTATGTCTCTCGCACCCGCCTGAGCGACCTGCAGCGGGTTTCCGAATATGTCAAGAGCAAATACGGCTATGACACGGGTTCCTGGACCGACTTCCCGGCCGACGAGAACAACATGAAGATCCTCGCCCGCCTCGACTGGAACATCAGCCAGAAACACAAACTGGCCCTCCGCTACAACTATACGAAGAATAATGTCTGGAATTCGCCGAACGGCAGTTCCATGGACGGCGGCTCGCGTATGTCCGGCGCACGTATGTCGCAGTATTCGATGTCCTTCGCCAACGCGATGTACTCGATGCAGAACATCGTGAGCACCTGGTCCCTCGACCTCAACAGCCGCTTGTCCGACAACCTGTCGAACCAGTTCCTGGCCACCTTCTCCAAACTCGACGACGTCCGCGGTACGAATTCCGATGAATTCCCGTTCATCGACATCCTGGACGACAGCCAGAGCAACAACTACATGGCCCTCGGTTATGAGCTGTTCACCTGGAACAACGCCGTGCACAATACCATCGCCAACGTGAAGGACGATATCACCTGGTACAAGGGCAACCACAAGCTGACGGCCGGTATCAGCTATGAATATCAGATGGCCGACAACCAGTATATGCGCAACGGTACGGGTTATTACCGCTACCGTACTGTCGAGGACTTCCTCAGCGGCGCCACGCCGGAGGTGGTCTGCCTCACCTATGGTTATGACGGCGAACAGTATCCGGCCGCCCGTGTGCAGTTCCACAAAGCCGGCATCTACGCCCAGGACGACTGGAACGTGACCGACCGCTTCAAGCTGACCTACGGTGTCCGCATCGACGGCCTGTTCTTCGACAACGGCGACCTGCTGACCAACCAGGCGATCATGAACCTGAGTTACTATCCGCGCATTTACGACTATCAGGAAACCCATATCGATACCGGCAAGTGGCCTACCTCCAAGGTAACCTTCTCGCCGCGCGTGGGCTTCAGCTGGGATGTCTTCGGTGACAAGAGCTTCAAGGTGCGTGGCGGTACGGGTCTCTTCTCCGGCCGTCTGCCGCTGGTGTTCTTCACCAACATGCCGACCAACGGCGGTCTGGTGCAGTACCAGGCCCAGATCAATGCCAAGAACGCCGAGGCCCGCGGCTTCTCGATGGACGTCTTCAACGGCGGCCTCGTGACCGACGCAAACGGCAAGGCCACGGTCGATGCCCTCTACCAAAAACTCATCGGCCTGGGTTATCCCAGCACCGTTTCTTCCAAGGACGGTACGGTTCCTTCCGCCGTCAACGGCGTGGATCCCCGCTTCAGGATGCCGCAGGTCTGGAAGAGCTCCCTGGCCTTCGACTACAGCTTCCCGACTTCTTTCCCGTTCACCTTCACGGCTGAAGGCATCTTCAACAAGACCATCAATGCCGTGGCGATCTCCGACTGGAGCATCAAGAACGTCGCCGGTTTCGCCCGCTTCAACGGCGCTGACAACCGTCCCATCTATCCGTCCAACTATCGTACGGGCACCAAAGCCTTCGTCCTGGAGAACACGAACAAGGGTTATGGCTGGAGCGCCAGCGCCCAGATCAACATGCGCCCGATCGAGAGCCTGAGCCTCATGGCTGCCTACACGCATACCGTGAACAAGGAAATCACCGGTATGCCGGGTTCCGCCGCCGAGAGTGCCTTCACCTATGTGCCGACCAACGAGGGCCCGAACTACATCAAGTTGCACAACTCGCAGTATGTGACGCCGGACCGTGTGGTCGCCTCCCTGACGCACCACGACAAGAGCGGCAACCACTACAGCTTCATCTATGAAGCCTGGCGTGGCGGCTACAACTACAGCTACATGACCACCAACGACATGAACGGTGACGGCTACAACTACGACGCCCTCTACATCCCGACCGACGAAGAGGTCTCTTCCCGTGCCTTCCGCTTCAAATCGAGCGACGACCAGACCCGTTTCATGGACTTCGTCCACAACGACAAGTACCTGAGCAGCCATCAGGGCCAGTATGCTGAAGGTTACAGCGTGTACAGCCCGTGGGTCCATCGCTTGGACTTCAGCTACAAGCACGACTTCACCGTCAAGTGCGGCAAGAACACCAATACCCTGCAGCTCTGCCTCGACCTGAAGAACGTCCTCAACCTGTTCAACTCCAGCTGGGGTGTGAGCAAGTATCTCAACCCGGCCATCGGTTCCGACGCCCGTATCCTCAAATATGAAGGTGTCGATGCAGATGGCTATGCCACGTTCTCCACGCCGTCCGCCATCAGCGGTACGACCGAGACTTTCGTCCCATACCACGCGCTCGGCCAGTGCTGGTACGCCTCCGTGGGTATCAAGTATCTGTTTAACTAATAATAAGATTGCAATATGAAAATCAAGAATATCCTTGTTTCCCTGCTTGCCTTTGTCGCATTTGCAGTCGCTTGCAACCAGATCGACCCCGACCACTATCTCTCCGAGATCAAGCTGGATTCCTCTTATCTGGCCTTCCCTGCGGACGGTGGCAGCGTGTCCGTCAAATATGTCGCCACGGGATCCTGGACGATAGCCGGTCTTCCCGAATTCATCTCGGCTTCCCCGGCTTCCGGCGGTGCCGGTGAAGGTTCCATCAGCTTCACGGCTTCGGCTGCCAAAGATACCCGCGACGGCAGCTTCTCCATCACGGCGGGCGACAAGACCCAGATCGTGAACTACATCCAGGTCACACAGAAAAGTGAACCCGTTACGTTGACCGTCAAACAGGCCCTGGACATCATCCGGCCTCTTGGCGACGGTGACGTGGCCGGCGGCACTTTCCGTGTGAAAGGTATTGTCTGCCGGATCAACGAGATCAGCAAACAGTACGGCAATGCCACCTATTTCCTGTCCGATGACGGATCCTATTCGGGTTCCAGCATCAGCGACTGCAACTGGCTCGAGGTTTACCGCGGCCTGTGGCTCAACGGCGCCGCCTTCACGAGCGGCGACGAGTTCTCGGTCGGTGATGAGATCACGATCGAAGGCCTGCTGATGAACTACAAAGGCACGCCGGAGACCAAAGAGAAGGAAGCCTTCGTCGTCTCCGTCAACAAGTCTCTCATCAAGATCGACACCGTCGAGCCCGAGAACGCCACCGTGCCTGCCGAAGGCGGTGAATTCACCGTGACCCTCGCCAACAAGGGCAACGGCCTCTACATCGATATGCCCAAGAATCTGGACTGGCTCACGATTTCCGCCATCGCCGGCAATGTCGTGAAGTTCCGCGCCGCGCCCAACGCCGGCGGCGACCGTACGGCTACGATCACCTTCCGTACCACCGACGGCAAGAAGGATTATACCACGCAGCAGACCTTCACCCAGAAGGGCTCCATCGTGGCTGTCAGCGTGGCTGACTTCCTGGCTGCCGAAGTGGGTGCCGGTCCGTTCCGCCTGACGGGCGTCATTTCCGCCACCTATGCCAGCGACAAGCAGGGCCAGAGCTTCTATATCCGCGACTGGTCCGGCGAGACGCTTGTCTATCGTGTCGACAACTTCAAGGATTCCGGCCTGAAGGTCGGTGACATCGTGTCTGTGGTCGGCAAACGCGGCGCCTACAACAACAACCCGCAGCTGGTCAGCGGCACGATCGAGTCGACCGTGGCTACAGTCCAGGAGATCAGCATCGTTGACTTCCTCGCCAAACCGGATGACAAGAATACCTATTACATGGTAAGCGGTACCCTCGACGAGATTGCCAACGCCGTGTACGGCAATGTCTATATCAAGGACGATGCCGGCAACCGCTTGTATTCCTACGGCTGCTATCCGGGCTGGGGCGCGACGGGCGATGCCCGCAAGAACCTCCTTTCGACCCTTGACATCAAAGTCGGCGACAAGCTGACCATCATCGGTACGAAGAGCACGCACAACGGTACGCCGCAGATCAACAACGGTATCTATTTCAGCCACGTTCCGGCGAACTAGGCCGGCCAGGCAAGATGCCCGCGCAAGCCGGGCATAACGATAAGGACAGGATGTTCTCCTTCGGGCAGGACATCCTGTTTTTTTGTACTATTTTACGATAATCTGCGTTTTTTTTGTCAAAAATCGCTACTTTTGCAGCCACCAAGTGTATTATATTTATTAACAACCTATGAAACAAACACTTAAGCTTTTCGTTCTTGCAGCGCTCGGGCTTTTCGCCACGCTGACGCTCCATGCGCAGATGACGACCTCTTCCCTGAGCGGTAAGATTACCGATGCACAGGGTGCCGTTCCCGGCGTGGCGGTCGTGGCCATCCACACCCCTTCGGGTACGCAGTACTACGCCCTCTCCAACAATGAGGGCCGCTACACCATCCAGGGCATGCGCCCGGGTGGCCCCTACGAAGTCACCGTCCAGCTTCTTGGCTACAAGACGGTTGTCTTTGAAGACATTACCCTCAAACTGAGTGAGACTTACACGCAGGACATCGTCCTGGAAGACGCTGCTGAACAACTGCAGGAAGTGGTGGTGGTCGCTTCGACCACGAAGTTCGGTTCCGAAAAGACCGGCGCTTCGACCAACGTGTCCAACCGCGAGATGATGAACCTGCCGAACTCCAACCGCAGCCTGGCCGCCATCACCAAGCTCTCCCCGTATGCCAACGGCATGAGCTTCGCCGGCAGCGACGGCCGTTCCACCAACTTCACGGTTGACGGTGCGAACTTCAACAACAACTTCGGTCTGAGCTCCAGCCTGCCGGGCGGCGGTACGCCGATCTCCCTCGACGCCATCGAGGAGATCCAGCTCGTGGTCGCTCCCTTCGACGTGCGTCAGTCCAACTTCGTGGGTGGCGGTATCAACGCCATCACCAAGTCGGGTACCAACACCTTCAAGGGTACCGTTTACGGCTACTATCACAATGAGAAACTCCGTGGCAACAAGATCGCCGGCGAAGACCTCGGCGACCGCGATGCCGAACTCATCCGCACCATCGGTGCCACGCTCGGCGGCCCGATCATCAAGAACAAACTCTTCTTCTTCACCAACTTCGAGATGAACGACCAGCCGGGTCAGGCCATCCGGACCAACGGTATCGGCAAGGGCATCACCGAGGCCCAGCTGAAGGCTGTCCAGGACAAGCTGGTCAAAGACTATGGCTACAATCCGGGCTCCTACACGGACTTCCCGGGCGGCACCCAGAACATGAAGATCCTGGCCCGCATTGACTGGAACATCAGCCAGAGCCACAAGCTGGCCCTGCGTTTCAACCATACCAAGAACCTGACCTGGTACGCCCCCAACGGCAACTCCTGCGACGACTCCTTCCGCAACCGCGGCTTCAACCGCGCCAGCGACCAGGCCCAGCCGTTCTCCAACAACATGTACAGCCAGCAGAACAACGTGACCTCCTTCGCCGCCGAGCTCAACAGCCGTTTCGGCGAAAAGGCCGCCAACCAGCTGATCGCCACCTACTCCTTCATCAATGACCAGCGCGGATCGAACTCCGACATCTTCCCGCACGTGGACATCATGGAGAACGGAGACCTTTCCAGCGGCAACTTCAAGCCGGCCACCTCGTTCGGCTACGAGCTGTTCACCTACAAGAACGGTGTGACCAACAAGGTGTGGAACGTCACCGACAACTTCACCTACTATGCTGGTTCGCACAAGATCACGGCCGGTGCCAACTTCGAGCACATGTTCGCCGACAACTCCTATATCCGCAACGGTACGGGCTACTACCGCTTCGCCAGCGTGGACGACTTCCTCAACGGTGCCCGTCCACTCAGCTTCGCGCTGTACTATGCCTATGACAACTCCCCGGAGACCGCCCAGATCACGTACAACCAGCTGGGTGTCTATGTGCAGGACGACTGGAACGTCACCGACCGCTTCAAGCTCAACTACGGTGTCCGTTTCGATACGATCATGTACGACGATTCCGACCTGATCACCAACAACGCCATCCTGGCCTACAAGATGGGTTCCAACGCCGTCGATACCGGCCACTGGCCGAAGACCACCGTCCAGGTGAACCCGCGTATCGGTTTCAACTGGGATGTCATGGGTGACAAGAGCCTGACCGTCCGCGGTGGTACCGGTATGTTCCAGGGCCGTCTCCCGCTGGTGTTCTTCACCAACATGCCGACCAACTCGGGTATGATCCTCAACCAGGCCGTCTTCTCCGGCCGTCTGTCGAACGGTGCCGTGACCTACACCGATGAGGTGGCATCGGCACTTGACAAACTGGTCGCCGGCGGCAAGATCATGACCGACACCGACCAGATCAAGGATGTCCTCGGTCTGAAACGCACCATCTCCGCAAGCGAAGGCAACCTGACCGGAACCATCAACGGTGTGGACCGGAACTTCAAGATGCCGCAGGTCTGGAAGAGCTCCCTGGCTATCGACTGGAATGTCCCGACCGAATTCCCGATGACCCTCACCGCCGAAGGCATCTTCAACAAGACGATCCACGGCGTCCGTCTCGTCGACTGGAACATCAACGACGCCACCGTCGAGAGCGGCGCCCGCTTCTCCGGCCCGGACAAACGCTACAACTACAACGCCATCGGCAATTACAAGTACGGCAAATCGACCGCTTATGTGCTGACCAACACCAACAAGGGTTATGGCTGGATTGCCAACGTGACCCTGCGTGCTACGCCGGTGCGCAACCTCGACCTGATGGTCGCCTACACGCACACCGTCAACAAGGAGATCTCCGGCATGCCGGGCTCCAACGCCACCAGCGCCTATACCGGCCTGTATTCGGTCAACGGCCCGAACTTCGCGACCCTGCAGAGCTCGCAGTACGTGGTGCCTGACAAAGTGATGGCCAACATCAGCTACTTCCTGCCCTTCAAGGTATTCGGCGGAAACGGCCTGCATCTGAACCTTTACTATTCGGGCTATAGCGCCGGCAACTACAGCTACATCTATTCGAACGACATGAACGGCGACGGTATTTCTGCCGACATGATGTACATCCCGGCTTCGAAAGATGAACTGCGTTTCGCCAGCGACGCCGACAAGAACGCCTTCTGGGCTTTCCTCGAGCAGGACAAGTATCTGAGCAGCCACAAGGGCCAGTATGCCGAGGCTTATGCCGCCGCAGCTCCCTGGACGCACCGCTTCGACGCCCGCATCGCCGAGGACTTCGCCTTCAAGATCGGCAAGACCAAGCACAACTTCCAGCTGAGCGTGAGCATCGACAACATCGGCAACATGATCAACTCCTCCTGGGGTGTCACCCGCTGGTCGTGCTACACCACTTCGAACGGCACTTTCACCAACCCGGTGCTGAAACTCAGCGCGGTTGAGGACGGTACCCCGGTGTTCTCCATGAACAAGGTCGGTGATTCCTATCCGACCCAGACCTGGAACAAGTACTACAAGAACCCTTCCGAGTGCTGGCAGCTCCTCTTCGGTCTGAAATACTACTTCAACTAGACTGACACTCGTTACTAAGTGAAGATGCCCGGTGGTAGCCGGGCATCTTTTTATTATCTTTGCGTATATGAAACGAATCCTTTTCCTTCTCCTGCTGTGGCTTGGTCTGCCGGCGGCTGCGCAGGTGACGACCGCTTCGATCAGCGGACGGATCGTCGACGAGAACGGCCCGATCGAAGGCGTGACCGTGGTGGCCATCCATCAGCCGACCAATACGCAGTATTATGCCACGACCGGACGCGGCGGCTGGTATCAGCTGCTCGACGTGCTCCCTGGCGGTCCCTATACCCTCCGTGTCCATTATTTCAGTTACAAACCCCTGACTGTCCGGAACCTGTATACCTACGCCGGGCAGAACGTCGTCGTGGATGCCGACCTGGAGGCGGGAACGTCTGAAATCCGGATTGACGAAGCGGCCACGTCGCTGCGGCTGGGCGCTTCACTGGGCGGCGGTGCCGTGCCGGTCTCGCCGCTGGGATTCGACCTGGTGTCGCAGGAGATTGACACGCCGGTTCCGTTCGACGTGCGGCAGGAAGCGCCGCTGGAGGGTGTCAGCCGACTGCGGATGACCCCGACGGGCACGAACCGTTTCCACGGTTCCGCCTATGCTTATTATGGCGCAACGCCCTCCCTGTTCGGTATGCTGCCCGGCTTGACGTCCGGTGCGGCGACAGGTATGACAGGGGCAGGAGGCCTGACATTGTCTGCGCCTTTGGCAAGCGAAGACTACCAGCTGTTCGCCGGTATCCAGTATGATGGTGTTTCCGGGTTCAACGGTTCCGGCCGTTTCGATGCCCGGCTCGGCAGTGCAAACCGGCTGGATGTGAGCGGCGGCCGGCTCGACGGCGCGGATGCCTGGGCTTCTGCGGGGTTGACGACTTCGCTCCGGGACGGCGCCGCGTCCAACCGCGCGCAGGTCGGCTGGTACGGAACGGCGGGCGGACGGCAGCTGCTCTTTGCCGACGACTTCACGCTGGCGGCGGGCCCGCAGCGCCTGCTGCTGGGTGTTCGGGCTGCCCACAGCGATGATTTTGCGCTGGATTCATCTGCCACGCAATTTGACGTCTATCTCCAGGATGTAATCCGGATGGGACGGCGGATGACGCTGCAGGCAGGCCTTCGTTTCAGTTTCCCCTTCGCCTTCTCACCGCGCCTGAGCCTGAACTGGGATCTGCTGGGCAACGGGGCCCTGCTGCTGCGCGCCGGGACGGCGGTTTATGCTGTCCACGGGGCCGGTACGGTCTGGAAGAATCTGGCCGCGGTCGATACCCGGCTGCCCGGCCGTTTCTACCTAACCCTGGAGGGCATCTATGGCCAGACTTGGGAGAAAGCGTACTATATTTCTTACCAGAATATCCTCGACAGCCATTACGCCTTGACGGCGCGGCTGGAGCGTCCGCTTGCGGACCGCTTCTGGGCCCTTGCCGCTTATACGCGCAGTGACGGTGTCAGCCGCAACCGGACGCTGGGCGGCCTTTCCTACCGTGCGGAATACGGCAGCCGTTTCGCCACGACGGCCACGTTGCTCTACAGCGGCTACAGTTATCAAGGCCCTGACTATTCAAGCAGCCAGCTTCCGGCACCGAGCAGCCAGCTTCCGGCATCGGAAGTCAGCCGCTGGTTCCACTGCATCGAAGCCCGCCTGTCCCAGGATCTTTCCATTGAGATTGCCGACCGGCTCCACACCCTCCAGCTGACGGCCTACGCCCGCTACAACGGCCAGGCCGCCTACCTCTTCGGCGGCATCCGTTACAGCCTGTAGCCGCACCCGCCGCACTGCACCCCACCGTGCAGCACTGCACCGTACCACTCCGCACCACTCCGCACCGCACCCCACCTCACCTCACCACTCCGCGACACAGACCGAACGCCTCGCACGTCTGTGTCACCACAGTTTTTGCCTGGTTTTTCCCGCTTCCTCTGTCACGACACAGACCGCACAGCCATCCTGTCTGTGTCGCAGCGGCTTGAGCCGCGATTTTCCCGTTTCCCCCGCCACGACACAGACCGAACGCCTTGCACGTCTGTGTCACCACAGTTTTTGCCTGGTTTTTCCCGCTTCCTCTGTCACGACACAGACCGCACAGCCATCCTGTCTGTGTCGCAGCGGCTTGAGCTACGATTTTCCCGTTTCCCCGCCACGACACAGACAGAACGCCTCGCTCATCTGTGTCGCGGGAGAGAAGATGACGCAACGCAACGCGAAAAGACATCGCCGTCGCTCTCAATCGGTAAAAGGATACTCCGTACAGAGGCAACGCCGCAATTGCGGTATCGTGACCGTTTTCTTGTAGGCAAGGGGTATCGCCTTCCAAAGTTTGTTACCCAAGTCATTACGCTGGGTACGTGTGAGACTGTAAACCGACGGCGTCAGGTCCTGGCTGCGGGTCAAACGCGGAAGGTAGTCGTTGTCGATAATCTGACAGAGTTCCATATCCGTCAGCCTGTTGGAATTGACGCTCCCGTGTTCGTTGCGAAGACACTCCGCAACATCCAGTTCTTTTACGCCTGTTTCAATCAGGGCGAGCGTAATGTCCGGCGTTTTTGTCTTGTCAGCCTTTTGTTCGTCAATCCACTTTTGGTCGCTGATCCTGTTCATCTGGAACAAGAAATTGCGGGGCGATACATAAATCTTTTCAACATGGGATGTGTCCAGAATATCTTCCCGCAGGAGCAGGCCGGAAGCATTCATCCGATAACCAGTCGGCACGCTTGAGCGGTCGGGAAGAAATTTGTATCGTAATTCGGACGGCATCAGCATTTCCGGCGAAGTCCTGCCAAGATCTTTCCGGAAGAAAGCATTCGCGGAACAATGCGGGTATCCAAAGGGTGTCGCTGTTATACCATGATGCAGTCCCTGACGAAGCACATAGTTCAAAGCGACGGTAATGTGGTACAACCCGTCAATGAGCAGGGTAAAGACGCTCCTTTCTCCCAGTCGTCCCTTTCTTTCATACTTTGCATTGAAATACCGGGTGTAGGCATAGCGGTCAATGCGAATTAATTCCTTAAGCCTGTCCGTGAACGCCAGTCCATGAAAATGTGTTGACAGGAACCCTTCTGCCAAAAGACTGGATTCCGTCTCCAAGCTGGCTTCCGCCAGACAGTTGAACCCGTGGTTGAAATCAGCCTCGTTCCGGTACATTACTTCTTGATGGGAAGCGAGGGAAAAGTGAAATACTTCTCTCATTGCATTTCTTTTTAGATGGCTACACAAATCGTTTTCACATATCTCCCGAGGCGCTGGGCGGATTCGCCGGCAGAAATGCTCCTTGCAAAGATAATAGCTTTTTGGACAAATTCCGTATATTTGTGTCAACAAGCAAGACAAATGTTATGATTTCTTTTACCTGTGACTATTCCGAAGGGGCGCATCCGGAGATTCTTGCGCGCCTGGCCCAGACCAATCTCGAACAACTGCCCGGCTACGGCGTCGATCACTACTGCGAGAGTGCCAAAGAGAAGATCCGTGCCGCGTGCGACGCGCCGGAGGCAGAAGTCTTCTTCCTGGTGGGCGGCACGCAGACCAATTCGACGATCATCGCGGCGATGTTGCGCGACTACGAAGGCGTCGTTTCGGCTGACACGGGGCATATCGGCGTGCACGAAGCGGGTGCCGTGGAATACACCGGGCACAAGGTGCTGACAGTCCCGGGGCATCAGGGCAAGATGGATCCGGGCGAGCTGCGGGCTTACCTGACGGCAGCCACGACCGATCCGAACTATGAACACATGGTGTTCCCCGGGATGGTTTATATCTCTTTCCCCTCAGAATACGGAACGCTGTACACCCGCCGGGAACTGGAGGAAATCAAAGGCATCTGCGAATCCTTCTCGCTTCCGCTGATGATCGACGGCGCCCGCCTGGGGTACGGGCTCACGAGCCCCGCCTGCGAGCTGACGCTCCCGGACATTGCACGGCTCTGCGACGTATTCTATATCGGCGGAACCAAAGTAGGATGCTTCTGCGGCGAGGCCGTGGTCTTCCCCCGTGGCAATGCGCCGAAACATTTCTACACCATCACCAAACAACACGGGGCGATGATGGCCAAAGGCCGGCTGCTGGGCATCCAGTTCGATACGCTCTTCACGGATAACCTGTATTTCACCATCAGCCGCCATGCCATCGACATGGCCATGAAACTCAAGGAAATGCTGCGCGAGAAAGGCTGCCGCTTCTTCATCGATTCGCCGACCAACCAGCAGTTCGTGGTGCTGGAGAACAAGCAGCTGGAAGAACTTTCCAAGCACGTGTCCTTCGACCTGTGGGACCGCGTCGATCCCGACCATACGGCCATTCGTTTCGCCACCAGCTGGGCAACCCCGCCGGAGCACATCGAAGAGCTCCGGAAGTGGCTGTAAATCGCATCGATGCTTCACTGTTTCGTTTCGCTGCTTCCTCCGCGACACAGATGCGTGGGGAGTTCGGTCTGTGTCGTGACAGAGGAAGCGGGAAAATGCCGGCAAAAACTGTGGTGACACAGACGTGCAAGGCGTTCTGTCTGTGTCGTGGCAGGAGAAACGGGGGAATCGCAACGCGAGCCGCTGCGACACAGATGTACGGGGTGTTTTGTCTGTGTCGTGGCAGAGGACGCGGGAAAATCCCGGCAAATACTGTGGTGACACAGACGTGCACGGCGTTCTGTATGTGTCGTGACAGCTACGAGGCTACGAGGCGGCTCCAGGGCGGTGGCGGCGGCGGTGACGGTGCGAAGCGCGTCGATGCTAGATGCTATCTACGGCGGTGCGGAGCGCGTCCCATAATTCGGGGTGGCGGGAGAAGGCTTCCAGGGAGAAGAAGCAGATGCCGTCGGCGCCTCCGTCGCGGGCCAGCTGGATGCAACGGGCGAAGCCACCGTCTCTCGGGACGAGTACGCCGGCATAGAGCCGTGCCGGATTTCCTGCCGCTGAAAGCTCTGTAACGCCTTCCCGGACGGCGGTTTCAATCCATTCTTCCGTTTTGTCGTAGTAGGGGTAGTAGATCATCGGCAGCAGGGCGTCGGCGTGGCGGAACTGCGGCCAGTCCTGCCGGACAAGCTTGCGCGATTCTTCGGGCGAAGCGAAGACAGCGGCGGAAGCCGTTTTCCCGCAGGAACGGATTTCCTCCAGCAGCGCGTCTGCCAGCTGGGCCATCGAATCCCAGCGGAACTGCATCCATTCTTCGCAGGCCGAAGGGTCTTCCAGTTGCAGCGGGTCGATGCCGGTCTGCGCCTGGAACTTGGCCCGGCATTCCTCGCAGTAGCAGCAGTCCCACTGCGGATAGACCTTGTCCTGAACGACGCCCCGGGAGGCATGCAACCCGTAGGGCAGGATGGCGTCGGGGTAACGGATGAAATCGAGGTGGATGCCGTCGAGCCCTTCTATTTCAGCGAGTTCATGGACCCTGTCCTTGAGATATTCCGTTACGCCTTCATGATTGGGGCAGAGAAAGCGGTAGTGCTTGCGCCCGTACATCTCGATCTCGGCAAGCGATTCGCCCAGGCCGTTGGTCTGGTACCATTCCGGATGCGCCTCCAGCAGATTCGCCTCGCAGCGGTTGGTGGTCCACATCCAGGCGTGCAGTTCCAGGCCGTATTTCTTTGCGTAAGGCACGGCCCGGCGCAGGATGACCAGCGCGGCGCTGTCGCGGAATGCGGTGGTGTCGCCCAGCAGCGTCGGATAACCGCCGTGGCATTCCAGGTAAATACCGGAGATTCCGGCTGCGGCTGCCTGGGAAAAATAGTTTTCGAGCACTTCGTCGGGCATGTCCAGTTTCCCGGACATCCACGCATATACTTTGAACGGATGCTCCCGCTGTCCGCATGCCGTCGCTGTCATTCCGATCAGCGACAGGACCAGAAAGAACCAGGTAATCTTCTTCATATCACAAATATAAGTAAAAACTGCCAATGGAGGGTGATAAAAGCTGGCGGAAGGTATCGATTATTGTTGTAACTTTACCCAATTCTTTCGAAAGAACAATAAAAACAAATAAGCAAAAGCATGAAACGTATTATCTTCTTCGCTCTTCTGGCCGTTACCGGCCTGATGGCGGCCTCGGAAGCCCGGGCGCAGGAATCCCCGCGCTGGCTCCGCAAGAATGCCATTTCTCCCGATGGCAGACAAGTCGCTTTCTCCTACAAGGGCGACATCTACGTTGTCGGCGTCCAGGGCGGAACCGCCCGGGCCCTGACCACCAATCCGGCCTATGATTCCGACCCTGTCTGGACACCGGACGGCAAACAGCTCTATTTCAGCTCCTACCGCGAAGGCAGCAAGGACATCTTCTGCGTGGCGGCCGAGGGCGGCACCCCGAAACGCATCACCGACTATCCCGGAAACGAGACCCCGAAGGCCGTGCTGCCCGACGGACGCATCGCCTTTACGGCCAATCTCCAGCAGGATGTGCATTTCGACGGCTTCCCCGGCGATCCGCAGGTCTGGGCCGCCGCCGGCGACGGCAGCCGTCCGCAGCTGCTGACCTCCGTCACGATGTCGGAACTGAGCGTCCGCCCCGACGGCGCCATGCTCTATGAAGACTACAAGGGCTATGAGGATCCGCTCCGCAAACACCATACTTCTTCGGTCACCCGCGACATCTGGCTCTGCAAGGACGGCACTTTCACCCAGCTCTCGCAGTTCAACGGTGAGGACCGCCAGCCGGTCTGGGCCGCCGACGGCGACACGTTCTACTATCTGAGCGAGCAGGGCGGCAAGACCATCAACCTGTTCCGGAGCAGCGTCAGCAATCCGGCCAAGTCCGTGCAGCTGACCCGCTATGAAAAGGACCCGGTGCGTTACGTCTCCGTGGCGCAGGACGGGACGCTGACCTATTCCCAGAACGGCGACCTCTATGTCCTCAAGGAAGGCGGCCAGCCCCGCAAGCTCGACATCAGCGTCATCCGCGACGAGAACGAGCGTGACATGGTGAAGATGAACTTCACGGGCGGTGCCACGGCAATGGCCGTCTCGCCCGACGGCAAGGAGATCGCGATGGTCATCCGCGGCGATGTCTTCGTGACTTCCACCGAATACCGCACCACCCGCCGCATCACCAATACCCCGGAACAGGAACGCGGCGTGAGCTTCTCCAAGGACGGCCGTGAGCTCTACTACGCCGCTGAGCGCGGCGGCTGCTGGGGCATCTGGCGCACTGTGCTGACCGAAAAGAACGACAAGCTCTTCACCTATGCCGTCAAGACGAAGGAGGAGCTCTTCTCCGAGCCCGGCGAGACCAGCTTCCAGCCGGTCGTCTCGCCCGACGGAAAATGGGTGGCCTACCTGCGCGACCGCACGGAGATCGTGGTCAAGCCCACCAAGGGCGGCAAGGTCAAATCGCTGCTCAAAGGCGTCAACTATTCCTACAGCGACGGCGACCAGAGCTTCGCCTGGAGCCCGGACAGCGAATATCTGCTGGCCACCGACATGTCCAACGGCGGCTGGAACAATACGGACATCGCCCTGATCGAGCTGAGTACCGGCAAGGTCACCGACCTGACCCGGAGCGGTTACACCGACGGTGGCTTCCGCTGGGCCCTCGGCGGCAAGGCGATGACCTGGGAATCCGACAAGAACGGCTACCGCAGCCACGGCAGCTGGGGTGCGCACGATGACGTGTACATCATGTTCTTCGACGGCAAGGCGATGACTTCCTTCAACCAGGACAAGGAAGACGAGGAAATCGAGAAACTGCTCAGCGGCAAGAGCGAGAAGCAGCTGGCCAAGGAAGAGAAGAAAGACTCCCTGGCCCAGGAGAAGCCCAAGAAACTGGAACTGATGCTCGAAGGCCGCGAGTACCGTGTGCAGCGGCTCACCTCCTCGAGTGCCGCCTACGGCGACCACATCCTTTCGAAGGACGGCCGCAAGCTCTATTACGTCTCTCCGCTTGAGAGCGGCATGGGCCTGTGCGTGAAAGACTTGCGTGAAGGCAGCGTCAAGGTGCTCGCCCGCGGCGTCTCGGGCCGCATCACCCCTTCGGCCGACGGAAGCGAGATCTATGTTTTCTCCGGCCGCGGCATCACGAAGGTGACCCTCTCTGGCGGCCAGACCAAGCAGATCGGCTTCTCGGGCGACTTCGAATTCCGCCCCAAGGCTGAGCGCGAATACATGTTCGGCCACATCTGGAAACAGGTGAAGGAGAAATTCTACGATCCGGACCTCCACGGCATCGACTGGGACTATTACCACGACAACTATGCGCAGTTCCTGCCGTACATCGACAACTACTTCGATTTCCAGGAGATGCTCTCCGAGATGCTGGGCGAGCTCAACGGTTCGCACACCGGTGCGCGTTACCGCCCTGCGGGCGGTGAATCGCTCGGACGCCTGGGCGTGCTCTACGACTACGGCTATGCCGGCGACGGCCTGCGGATCGCCGAAGTGCTGCCGGGCGGCGTGCTGAACCTGGCCGACAGCAAGATCAAGGCGGGCGACCTGGTCATGGCCATCGACGGCCACGCCGTCAAGGCGGGCGAGAACTGGTTCCCGCTCCTGGCGGGCAAGGCCGGCAAGAAGATCGTCGTGACGGTCCGCAAGGACGGCAAGGACGAAGACCTGATCGTCAAGCCGGTGGCCAATGAATCGGCGCTGCTCTACCGCCGCTGGGTCCGCCAGCGCGAGGAGATGGTGGAACGCCTCTCCGGCGGCCGCATCGGTTATGTCCACGTGCAGGGAATGGATTCGCCTTCCTTCCGCGAAGTCTATTCGAAGGCGCTGGGCAAATACCGCACTTGTGACGCCCTGATCGTGGACATCCGCCACAACGGCGGCGGCTGGCTCCACGACGACCTGGTCACCTTCCTGGGCGGCAAGGCCTATGTCGAATGGCGTCCGCGGGGCCAGTACATCGGCACCGAGCCCTACAGCAAGTGGACCAAGCCGTCCTGCGTCCTGATGGGCGAGGACTGCTACTCCGACGCTTCCGGCTTCCCCTATGCCTACCGGGCTCTCGGCCTGGGCAAGCTCATCGGCATGCCGGTGCCCGGCACGATGACCGCCGTGTGGTGGGAGACGCAGATCAACCCGTCCATCGTTTTCGGCATTCCGCAGGTGGGTGGCTGGGTTCCTGCCCAGTATTACATGGAGAATCACCAGCTGGAACCGGACATCCGCGTGGCCAACGATCCGGCCTCTTCGCTGCGCGGCGAGGACAAGCAGCTGGAAGCCGCCGTCCAGGAAATGCTCCGAACGGTGAACAAGTAATAGGATAATCCCGCCAGATTTTGTATCTTTGCCGAAATATCCCTAAATCCAGCGCGTGATGAATACCGACAAGATTGTTATGGAAGGACTGACCTACGACGACGTACTGCTCATTCCTGCCCGCTCCGAAGTACTTCCCCGGGAAGTTGACATCCAGACCCAGTTCACCCGGGACATCCGGATCCAGGTGCCGATCGTCTCGGCGGCCATGGATACCGTGACCGATGCCAACCTGGCCATCGCCATCGCCCGGGAGGGCGGCATCGGCGTCATCCACAAGAACATGCCGATTGAAGCCCAGATGGAGCACGTCCGCAAGGTCAAGCGCGCTGAAAACGGAATGATCTACGATCCGGTGACCATCGATGTGGAGGCCTGCGTGGGCGACGCCCTGCGCCTGATGGCCCAGTACCACATCGGTGGCATCCCGGTCGTGGACCCGGCTCACCACCTGATCGGCATCGTAACCAACCGCGACCTCCGTTTCCAGGACAATCCGGCCACGCCCATCCGCGAGGTGATGACCTGCGAGAACCTGATCACTGTCGGTCCGAAAACGACCATCCCCGAGGCTACCGAGGTGCTGCGCAAGAACCGCATCGAGAAACTGCCCGTGGTTGACAGTTCCAACCGGCTGGTCGGCCTGATCACCTACCGGGACATCACCAAGATCAAGGACAATCCCAAAGCCAGCAAGGACAGCCTGGGCCGCCTGCGCGTGGCCGCGGCCGTGGGCATCAACTCCCACAGCCTCGAAGACGTGGAGCGCCTGGTGAGCGTCCATACCGACGCCGTGGTCCTCGACACGGCCCACGGCCACTCGGTCGGCGTCCTGAACACCATCAAGAAGATCCGTGCGGCCTTCCCCGACCTGCAGATCGTGGCCGGCAACATCGCCACGGCCGAAGCCGCCCGCGCCCTGCGCGACTGCGGCGTCGATGCCGTCAAGGTCGGCATCGGCCCCGGTTCCATCTGCACGACCCGCATCATCGCCGGCATCGGCGTCCCGCAGCTGACCGCCGTGATGGAGACCAGCGAAGCCCTCAAGGGCAGCGGCGTCCCGGTGATCGCCGACGGCGGCATCCGCTATTCGGGCGACATCGTCAAGGCCCTGGCGGCCGGCGCCAGCACCATCATGGCCGGCTCGCTGTTTGCCGGCGTGGAGGAGGCTCCGGGCGAGGCTATCATCCTCAATGGCCGTAAATTCAAGTCCTACCGCGGCATGGGCTCGCTCGAAGCGATGCAGAAAGGCTCCAAGGACCGCTATTTCCAGGACATGGAAGAGGATATCAAGAAACTCGTTCCCGAGGGAATCGTGGCACAGGTGCCCTATAAAGGCACGCTGGGCGAGGTGATCTACCAGCTGATCGGCGGCCTGCGCGCCGGCATGGGCTACTGCGGCGCCAGGGACCTGGCCGCCCTGCGCGGAGCCAAGTTCGTGAAGATCACGGCTGCGGGCATGGTGGAAAGCCATCCGCACGATGTGACCATCACCCGCGAAGCGCCGAACTACTCCACCCGTTAAGTTTGGCGCAGGACTTGCTGCAAGCGGAATGCTTGTTTTGATTATGAAGATGAAAAAGATACTTACAGCCGCTTTGCTGCTGCTGGCCGTCCTGCCGTTGCGGGGCCAGAAATACGACGGTGTCATCGACAAGTCCGTCGCCCTGATCGGAAACGATATCGTGATGCTCTCCGAAATCGAGGCGGAAGCCCAGATGGAGCGCGCCCGCGGCATGGCGGTCGACAAGACCGCCCGTTGCGAGATTCTTGAGAATTTCCTGGTCTCGAAGCTTTTCCTGACGCAGGCCCGTCTCGACTCGCTGGTCGTCAACGACGCCCAGGTGTCGGCGATGCTCGAGCAGCGCATGAACGAGGTGGTGATGACCCTCGGCGGCGAACAGAAGACCGAAGAGTATTTCGGAAAACCGCTCTACAAGCTCCGCCAGGAATGGCGCTCCACCTTGAGCGACCAGTCGCTCATCCAGGAGATGCAGCGCAACGTGGCGCAGGAAATTCCGAAAGTGACCCCGAGTGACGTCAAGAAATATGTCGAGGAGACCCCGGCGGAAGACCTTCCGATGGTCAGCACCAAATACCGGATCCGCCAGATCGGCCTGTATCCCGACAAGGAAGCGGCCGAGCTGGCCGTCAAGGAGCAGCTGGTCGGCCTGCGCGAGCGCATCGTGAACGGGGAGCGCTTCTCTACGCTGGCGCGGCTCTATTCGCAGGATCCGGGCAGCGTGGCCAAGGGCGGCGAACTGGGCATGGCTTCCAAGTCGATCTTCTGGCCGGCCTTCTCCGACGCCGCCATGTCGCTCAAGGTGGGACAGGTCTCGCAGGTCGTGGAGACGCCCGACGGCTTCCACATCATCCAGCTCATCGAGCGGGAAGGAGACAAGTTCAATGCGCGCCACATCCTCATCAAGCCGCAGTACACCTCCGAAGACCGCAGCCGCGCCTTCCAGCGGCTCGACAGCATCCGCAACCTGGTGGTCGAGGAGAAGATAAGCTTCGCCGACGCGGCCCGTTCCTTCTCCGAGGAGCGGCACAGCGCCACCAGCGGCGGCCTGATGGCCGACGAGTATTCCGGTTCTTCCTATTTCGAGAAGGACCAGCTCAAGCCCACCGACTACAATGTCCTGCGCAACATGCAGGAAGGCGACGTGTCCGAGCCCTTCGAGTCGCTCGACAACGAAGGCCGCAACGGCAACACCATCTACAAGATCCTCTACCTGGAGCGGGTGATCCCGGCTCATGTGGCCACGTTCCAGGAAGACTACAACACCCTGCTGGAAGAAGTCAACCAGAAGAATTCCCTGGCTGCCATCGACAAATTCATCGAGGAGAAGCAGAAAACCACCTACATCGTCATCGACCCGATGTTCCAGGGCTGTGACTTCCAGCGTAAGGGTTGGATCAAATAACGGCGCAGGATGGACCGCCTTTTCCGACGGATGATGCTTGTCGTGCTGCTGGCGCTAGCCGGCAGCGGTTTTTCCCGGGCACAGAATGCGTCCGAGGAAAGCGTCTTCCGTCTGGTCCAGGCCGAACGGGCCGAGCAGTATGAGAAATACGGCCTGAACTACCGACTGGTCAAGGGGCACGCCCGCTTCCTGCACAACGACACCTATCTGCTGTGCGACTCCGCTTCCTGGAACGTGGATGCCAAGTTCATCGAGGCCTACGGCAACGTGCAGATCATCCAGAACAACACGATGCTCAAGAGCGAGGAGATGCTCTATTGGATCGATGACAGCAAGGCGCAGTTCCGCGGCCCGCTGGTGGAACTTTTCGACAAGGACGGCAACACGCTGCGCACCTCGAAACTGATCTACAACACCAAGGACAGCGTGGCCATCTTCGAGTACGGCGGCGCACTCAAGGACAAGGACGGCAATGTCATCGAGAGCAGCAGAGGGACTTATGACAGCAAGGAAGGACTCTTCACCTTCGAAGAGCGCGTGGAGCTCTATATGGATACGGTCGAGATCAAGACCCAGACGCTCCGCTATTTCACCGAAGAGGAGAAAGCCTATTTCGGAAAGAACACCTACACCTGGCGGGACGAGGGTTTCCTGCGGGCCGACGGCGGCTGGTATGACCGCAAGAACCAGATCCTTCACTACAACGACCACGTGTTCATGTTCGACCCGAATTATGACGCCTGGGCCGATGAAGTCTATTACTACCAGTACGACGGGGCGGCCGACCTGTTCAACAATGCCCAGGTGCTCGATACGGCCAACAAAAGCATTTTCCTGGGCGACCACTTGAAATATACGCCCGCCGCGGACTCTTCCTCCGCCAGCGGCCTGCTGACCGGCAATCCGGCCATCATCTATTTCGGCGAGAACGAGAACCATGTGGTGGATACGATCTTTACCCGCGCGGACACCTTTTTCGTGTACGCCGTGCCGCGCTGCGATATACCGGAGGCCGAGCTGAAAGAATCCCAGAAACGGCTGGAAGACATCACCTACGACGCCCTGGGCAAGAAGCGCGAGGAGGATGCGAAAGTCCATGAGGAGGAGCGCATCAAGAAGCTGCGGGAAGTCGGGAAACTGCCGCCCGAATGGCTGGAGAAGCAGCAGCAGGCGACCGCCGACTCGCTGGCCCGCCTGGCCCGTCTCGATTCGCTGGTTACGGTCGGGGCGCTCGATTCCCTGACCGCCGCTTCCGGCAGCTTGCGCGCCAATCTCTCGTCCGTCGATTCCCTCATCAAGGCGGGATTTGCCGCCCTCGCGCCGCCCGCGCCGCCTGTTCCCCCCAAGGATACCACCGGCCTCCTCCCGACCGATTCGACGCTCGTTGCGACCGATTCGACGTCCGTCATTCCCGGCTCGACCGGGAATCTCCCCGATTCCTCCGCCGTCGCCCCTGCCGCCCCCCGCGACACGACGCCCGTCCGTTACGTGCATGCCTGGAACAATGTGAAGATGTACCGCAGCGACCTGCAGGCCGTCTGCGACTCGGTGGTCTTTTCCGAAATCGATTCCATCGCGCGGCTCTATGGCACGCCCGCGCTCTGGAACCAGGTCACCAATCAGCTGACTTCCGAGGAGATGCAGCTCCTGATGCGTGGCGGATCGCTCGAGCGCGGCAGCATGATCACCGATGCCTGGCTCATCTCGGAGCAGGACAGCACCCATTTCAACCAAATCAAGAGTACCGAAATGCAGGGCTGGTTCCGCGACAACAAACTCTACCGTTTCGATGCGCTGGGCGGCGTGTCGGCCATCTTCTATATGACCGACGAAGAGGTGATCACGACCGTCAATGTCAAGGAATCCAGGACGCTGACGGCTGCCATGAAAGACAACCAGGCCCAGCGGCTGCTTTACGTGGATGCCATCAAGAGCGATGTCTATCCCGTCGGCGACCTGGAACCGTCCAAGCAGCGGCTCAAGAATTTCAAATGGCGGGGCGACGAGCGTCCCGTCTCGCCGGAAGCCATTACCCGGCGGAAAATCCGGCAGACCGAACGGGCCCAGTACGAGGGCATGCGCCGTCCGCTCTATCGCGAGACCAACAAGTTCTTCGACAATTATCTTTTCGATCTCTTCGAGAAGATCGATGCTCAGAAAAAAGCCGAATATGAGCGCCGTCAGGCCGAACAGGACAGTCTCGCACGGCTGGACAGTCTGGCCCGGCTGACGATTCCCGACCAGGCTCCGGTTCAGGTCGATGACCTGATCGCCCCCGGCGATTCAACGATATTCATGCCCGACACTTTGTCCGTCGTTCCCGACTCGCTCGCTGTCATGCCCGACCCGATCGGGCATCCCGACACCACGGACGTGAACGCCCATCCAGACACCGCGGACGTGATCGCCGGCAAGCCGCAGCGGGTCCTTATCCCTGACGACAGGCCCGTCCGTCCGCAGCGTCCGGCGCGCGATTCCGCCGCCGCACCCGGCTCGCCTTCCGCCGCCGTCATTCCCGGTTCGACCGGGAATCTCACCCCCGCCAGCCCCGAGACGGTGGTACATACCGAACAGCTCAGCCGCGCCGAAAAACGCGCCCTGCGGCGCGCGGAGCGGCAGGCCCGCCGCGAAGCCCGGAGGGCTGCGCGACAAGCCCGCCGTGCTGCCCGCGCCGCCGCCCGATTAGCAAAGAAACTCCCGAAATATGAAACAACTGATCAAGAATAAAGAATTCGGCGGCGAGAGGCCGCTTTTCGAACTTCACGACGCCCGTCTGGAGAACATCACCATCATCGACGGTGAATCGGGCATCAAGCATTGCAGCGACCTGGAAGCCGACGGCTGCAAGTTTTATGGCAAATATCCCTGGTGGCACGTGGACCGCTGCCTGATCACCAACTGCTTTTTTGCTCCGGGCTCGCGCTCGGCCATCTGGTACACCAACGACCTGACCATGCGCGACTGCACCATCGACGGACCGAAGTTCTTCCGCGAGATGAAGAACGTGTCGCTCGAACGCGTGCTGATCACCGACGCCGACGAGACCTTCTGGAAGGTGGACGGTCTGAAGATCAAGGATGTGGAACTGCGGGGCGGTACCTATCCCTTCATGTTCTCCCGCAATATCGAAGTGGACGGCCTTGTCAGCGATGCCAAATATGTGTTCCAGTACTGCCGGGACGTGGTTATCCGCAACGCCAGAATCACCACGAAGGACTCCTTCTGGGAGTGTGAGAACGTGACCATCTACGACTCCGAACTCAATGGGGAATACCTGGCCTGGCACTCGAAGAACGTACGGCTGGTCAACTGCAAGCTCAGCGGCGAGCAGCTGCTCTGCTATGCCGACGGCCTGATCCTGGAGAACTGCACTTTCGATGCCGCCTGCGACCGCGTGTTCGAGTATTCGACGGTCGAGGCCGACATCCGCGGTCATATCGAGAACATCAAGAACCCGACCTCCGGCCATATCGTGGCCGACAGCATCGGCAGCATCACCCTCGACGAAAACATCCGTCAGCCCGCCGACTGCGTAATCGAGCTGCGACAGTAGGCCGCAGGTCCTGCACCGGCCCTTTTACCTTAACCGCTCTTTCCGCGCTGCAATGTACACATCAGTCAATCAATCGTTTATGGAAAGTGACCCCTCACTTTTTGAAGGGGGTCAGTTTGCCTAAAAGGCTGATGATCAAATGCGTCCGTTGCAGCGAAAAATTCGACTATGAAACAGAATTCCGACAGCGAAACCCCGTTTGATACGCGCTTTGATTTCGATACGCCGGTGGAGCGTCGCGGAAGCGGCTGCTACAAGTGGGATGAACCGCTCGGCGAGGGGGCGCCCGCCGATTTCATCCCGCTGTGGGTGGCCGATATGGATTTCCCGACGGCACCGCCCGTGCGCCGCGCCGTCGAGGCGCGGGCCGCGCACGGCGTCTTCGGCTATACCCAGGTGGGGAAGGACTACTACGAAGCCATTCTTTCGTGGTTTTCCCGCCGCCACGGCTGGCTGATCGACCGGGAGGATATCCTCTATACCTCCGGGGTCGTACCGGCCCTTTCGTGCGCGATAAAGGCCCTGGCGATGCCCGGCGAACAGGTCGTCGTCCTTTCGCCCGTGTACAATTGCTTCTTCTCGAGCATCCGCAACAACGGCTGCCAGGTCCTTGAATGTCCGCTCCTGTATGAAGAGGCTACCTACCATGTGGACTGGGATGCCTTCGAAGCCTGCTGCGCCCAGGAAAAGACCACGCTCTTCCTCCTGTGCAACCCCCACAACCCCGCCGGCCGCGTCTGGACGCCCGACGAACTGGCCCGGATGAACGACATCTGCCTGCGTCACGGCGTCACCGTCGTCAGCGACGAGATCCATTGCGAACTCGTCATGCCGGGCTACCGCTTTACGCCCTTTGCCGCCGTCAGCCCCGCCTGCCGCGACAATGCCGTCGTGCTCAATTCCCCGTCGAAGTCGTTCAACACCGCCGGCCTGCAGATCGCCAATATCATCTGCCACAACGCGGAATGGCGCCGCCGCATCGACCGGGCCATCAACATCAACGAAGTCTGCGACGTCAATCCCTTCGGCCCCGTCGCCCTGGTCGCCGCCTACACCGACCCCGGATCCGAAGCCTGGCTCGACGCCCTGAACCACTACATCCAGGGCAACTACAACCTCCTCTGCGACTTCTTCGCCCGGGAATTCCCCGCCCGCGAGTTTCCCGCCTGCGGCGACGAAACGTCGGCTTCCCGCCGTCCGGTTGTCACCGTTACCCGCCTGGAAGGCACCTACCTTGCCTGGCTGGACGTGCATCGTCTCCTTCAGCCCGGCTTGCCCGACAGCGTCATGCCCGGCTTGACCGGGCATCTCACCGACGCCCTCGCCGACCGCCTCCTTGCCGAAGCCCGCGTCAAAGTCGCCTCCGGGACCCTCTACGGCCCCCGCACCGGCGAAGGTTTCCTCCGCCTGAATCTCGCCACCCAGCGCGCCCGCCTCGCCGAAGCCCTGCAGCGGATGCAGCCGGTGCTCCGCACCGCCGCCCGCTGCGATTAACTGGAGACTAACTTGCTGATACATTGTGCGAAATGCAATCCTGCCCACCCCGGATAGAGGTGGGCAGGATTGCATTTCGCGTTGAAATACAGTTTTTTATCCTCCAGCGGCCCGATCGTTCTTTGTAAGCGGTTTCGAAAATAAAGAGACGAGAGGGAGAGGAAATCTAACAGTGGCTTCTGATCTGAGCTGTTCTGTCCTGCCGTCTGCGACACAGACAGCGGTGCAGATTTATCCGTGTCGCGTCAATTGGGAGCCGCTTTCCGACCGAAATCTGCTCGCGACACAGACCAGAAGGAAGAAAGGTCTGTGTCGCGAGCATCGAAGGCCCCATAGCACACACCGGCTGACCTCGTTTTCGCCGTGCGTTTGGACGCGACTGTATTCGGGGACTTCAAGAACCGGTATAAGTCTATAGTCGGTTTTCTTCGGTGTAATCTGTATTTTTGCAAATTTTTGGAAATCGGTTAATCTCACATCGGTATTTTTATTTACGGGTCGGCCGGCTGTATATTTGCCGGGCAAACCAATTAATATCAACACCATGGAGAGATCTGTACAAAACGTAAGAAGAGGGCCGATCAATCCCTTCATCGACTGGGGATTCAAGTACGTATTCGGCCGAGAGGAGAACAAAGACCTGTTGGTGGGTTTCCTGAATCTGCTGCTTGAACCCGATGTGGCAATTCAAGACATCCGTTATCTGAACACGGAGCTGCTGGGCGACAGCCCTGATCTGAAACGCTGCGTCGTGGACGTGCTCGCCACTGACGAGGACGGGAACCGCTATCTCATTGAAATGCAGAATGCTTCCGACCGTTCAATGCGGCAGCGGCTGGTCTATTATGCCTGTCGTCTGATCGATCAGATGAGTCAGCACAATCAGGACTGGGACTACGGACAGATCAAGCGGGTCTACGCGATTTGCCTGATGAACTATACGTACGAAAAGAATCCGATGCTGCGCAATGATTTTCAACTTCGGAGTAACGATGGCAGCCGGCTGTTTTCGGATCTGCTGACCATCATTCCGCTGCAACTCCCCTGCATCAAGGCCCGAAGTGTTGCAGAATGTAGGAAATCATACGAAGTTTTGCTATTTTTGCTGCAAGCAATGAATAAACGTATGGCAACAAAAGAAGAACTGCTGGCAGAGGTCAACGGCATGAATCTGCCGGAACAGATGAAAGAGACGTTCCGCCGGGTCATCAACACCGTCGAAAGTGAATTGACGGCTGAACAGTGGCGCGATTATGAGTTGGATCTTGACAAATACCAACGCACGATGAGCGAATACCGAACGGCCCGCGAGGAAGGCCGTGAGGCAGGTCGTGAAGAGGGTCGTGAAGAAGGTCGCGAAGAAGGCCGCGAAGAGGGTCGCGAAGAAGGCCGCGAAGAAGGCCGCAAGCAGGGCCGTACCGAACGAGCACGTGAAATCGCCAAAGCTTTAAAGGACAGGGGTGTGGACATCGACTTGATCAGTGACAGCACAGGGCTTTCCAAAGACGAGATTCGTGCATTGTAGCTTATCGCCTTTGAGTATTGTATGAATAACCCACTTACCTGGTTCTTTGTAGCCGCCGTTGTAGTGGTCGTGATAGCCATCCTGGTCACACGGGCCATCGTCCGGGGTCGGCTGTCCTCCGGCACTGCCCGTCTGGAGACGGAGCTGGAGCATCTTCGCAGCGACAAGGAGGGCCTGCAGAAAGAGCTTTCTTCGCTGAAGGAAGGTGAGCAGGAACGCGTCCGCAAGGCCGTGGAAGAGGCCAGTGCCGCAAAAGATGAGGTGATAGCGGCGCGCGACAAAGCCCATAACGAAGCGATGGCCACGCTCCGGGAGCAGTTCGCCGATGCGCTTTCCCAGATGAAGGTGCAGGCGAAGGATGCGACGGACGAACTGCTGCGTTCCCGCCAGAAGGAATTTCGCGAGACGTCCGCCGAGGCGATCGGAAACCTCATCTCCCCAGTCCGTGAAAAGATTGAGGAGCTGCGCAAGGAAATGAAGGACAACAGCCAGGTCCACCGCGCTGCGGAGAGTTCCATCAAGAGCGATGTCCAGACGCTGATGGACTATACGGGGCGCGTGGCGCACAGCACCGACGAACTCACCGCAGCCTTCAAATATGGCAACAAGATCCAGGGTACCTGGGGCGAGACGATCCTGGAGGAACTGCTTTCGTCGCAGGGCCTTACCAAGGGCGTCCACTTCGATGTGCAGCCGACATTAAGCGGCAGCACCGACGGAAAGCCGCTCCGCCCCGACGTGATCATCCACCTGGACCGGCGCCGCGAAGTCATCGTCGATGCCAAGACGTCCATGAAAGACTATATCGCCTATGTCAATGCGGAAAGTGAAGAAGAGCGCGCCCGTCACCTGAAGGCCCACATCGACAGCATAAAGAGCCATGTAAAGGAGCTCTCCGACAAGCGGTACGCCTCGTTTATCAAGCCGCCGAAGATGTCGGCCGGCTATGTCATCATGTTCGTCCCGAACATGGGTGCCCTGTGGTCGGCCCTCAATGCGGCACCCGACCTGTGGCGCTGGGCAGCGGCGCAGAACGTCTATATCGCCGACGAGCAGTCGCTTTACGGCGCATTGAAGATCGTGCAGCTTACCTGGACGCAAGTGGCCCAGGCGGAGAACCATGAGAAAGTGTTCCAGCTGGCAGATGAGATGATTGACCGGGTGGAGAAGTTCCTCGAGTCCTATGAAGCCGTCGGCACGGCGCTGAAGAACGCCGCATCTGCGTACGAGGACGGCCGGCGGAAACTGGCCCCCGGCGGCCACAGCATCTGCACGACCGCCGCCAAACTTGCGAAACTCGGTGCGAAGAAAGGCAAGCTCATCGAAAAGGCCTTGGTGGACGTCGATGATATAGCGCTTCTCGAGGAAGGGGACCGGGAGTAAGACGTTCCGTTCCAGGGCAAAAAGGGGCTCCGTTTTTTACTCCCCGTACAGGTACTTGTGCTGGGCGGGCGTCAAGGTGTCGATGGCGCAACCCCAGTAGGCAAGGAGGCGGCGGGCGACTTCCTGGTCGATCTCGCGGGGGACGTCGTGGGTCATGGCGCCCGGCGTACGCGGCAGCGCGGCGGGGTCGTCCTTGTGCTGGACCAGATAGCGGGCGCTGAGGGCCTGGATGGCGAAGGACATGTCCATGATCTCGGCGGGATGGCCGTCGCCGGCGGCCAGGTTCACGAGGCGGCCTTCGGCGATGACATAGAGTTTATGCCCGTTTTCGAGGCGGTAACCCATGATATTGTTGCGGGCGGGGGCGGTCTCGACAGCCATTTCGCGCAGGCCCGCCACATCGACTTCCACGTCGAAGTGGCCGGCGTTGCAGAGAATGGCGCCGTCCTTCATGGCCAGGAAATGCTCGCGGGTGATGACGCCGGCGCAGCCGGTGACCGTCACGAAGAGGTCGCCCACGCGGGCGGCATCCTTCATCGGCATCACCGTGAAGCCGTCCATCACGGCTTCCATCGCCTTGATGGGATCGACTTCCGTCACCACGACTTTCGCGCCCAGGCCTTTGGCCCGCATGGCCACGCCTTTGCCGCACCAGCCGTATCCGGCCACGACCACCGTCTTGCCGGCCACGATCAGGTTGGTGGTGCGGTTGATGCCGTCCCAGACGCTCTGGCCGGTTCCGTAGCGGTTGTCGAACAGGTGTTTGCAGTCGGCATTGTTGACCAGCATCATCGGGAAGCGGAGCTGCCGGGCCCGGTCCATCGCGAGCAGGCGCAGGATGCCGGTGGTGGTCTCTTCACAGCCGCCGATAACCTCGGGGATCAGCTGCGGATACTCGCTGTGCATCAGGGCGACCAGGTCGCCGCCGTCGTCGATGATGATGTTTGGGCCGAACTCGAGGACGCGGCGGATGTGTGCTTCGTATTCCGAAGGGGTGGCGCCATGCCAGGCGAAGACGTTGAGCCCGTCATGGACCAGGGCGGCGGCCACGTCGTCCTGCGTCGAAAGCGGATTGCTGCCGGTGATGTACATCTGCGCGCCGCCGGCGGCCAGGACCTTGCACAGGTAGGCCGTCTTGGCTTCCAGGTGGACGGAGAGGGCGATGCGGCAGCCGGCGAAAGGCTGCTCGCTGAGGAATTCGGCCTCCAGGCCGCTCAGGAGCGGCATGTGATGGCGCACCCATTCGATCTTGAGCGCGCCGGAGGGCCACAACTCAGGATTGCGGATCTCACGCATGGCTGCAAGCGGTTAGAGCGAATTGTAAGCGATGGAGAAGGTATCGCCCTGCGAAGGATCGCCGGTGGCGATGCCTTTCCGGAGCCACTTCGAGCGCTGGGCCGAGGTGCCGTGGTTGAAGGCGTCGGGGACGGTATAGCCGTAGGCCTGTTTCTGCAGGTAGTCGTCGCCGATCTTCGAGGCGACAGCCAGGCCTTCCTCGATGTCGCCCGCCTCGATCGAACCGTACATCTTGTTGTCGTGGTGCGCCCAGACACCGGCATAGAAGTCGGCCTGGAGCTCCAGGCGGACGCTGATCTGGTTGTATTCCTTGCTGTTGGCTTTGTAGCGGGACATCTGCTGATGGGCCTGGCCGAGCGTGCCGAGCAGGTTCTGCACATGGTGTCCCACTTCATGGGCGATCACATAGGCGTAGGCGAAGTCGCCGTCGGCCCCGATCTGTTTCTTCATCGAGGTAAAGAACGAGAGGTCGAGATAGACGCTCTTGTCGGCGCTGCAGTAGAACGGACCGGACTGCGAGGTTGCGCCGCCGCAGCCCGACTGCACGGCACCCGAGAAGAGCACCAGGCGCGGAGGTTCATAGGTCAGGCCGTTGGCTTTGAAAATGGCTGTCCAGACATCTTCCGTTCCGGCGAGGATCTGCTTGGCGAAAGTGGCCAGTTCCTCTTCTTCCGCCGTGGGGGTGTAGCTGCCCGTGGTCTGGGTGCTGCCGCCCAGCACGCCGCCGGCTTCCTGGAGTACCGTCGTGGGATCGCCGCCCAGGATCCAGATGAGAAGTCCACCAATGATGAGGCCGCCCAGTCCCAGGCCGCCGATTTTGCCGGCCGAGGAGCTCCTGCCCCTGCGGTCGTCTACGTTCGTGCTTTCGCGTCTTCCGTCGAGTTTCATGATCGAAAATGATTTGTCAGACTACAAAGTTAAAAGTTTCTTCGTAATTTTGTAAGGATTGAATCCCAGAATATGAAACGCTTTTTTACTTTTTTCCTGTTGGCCGCCTTTGCAGGCGCACTGACCGCCGGCAGCGCTGCGGCCAAAGTCTATAAACTCTCGTCGCCCGATGGACGGACCGCCGTGGAAGTGGACGTCCAGAAACAGAAACCGGTCTGCTGGAGCGTCAGCCACGGCGGTCGGCAGGTACTGGCCCCTTCGGCCATTTCCCTGACTGTTTCCGGCAATGAGATCGGCCGCGACGCCAGGGTCCGTGATGATGTGCACCGGAAAGTGAACCGGATGGTGTCGGCGCCGTTCTGGCGGCAGGCGGTCATCCAGGAACGTTACAACGAGCTGGAACTCGTGCTGGCCGACGGCTGGAGCCTGACTTTCCGCGCCTATGACGGGGAAGGGGTGGCCTACCGTTTTTCCTCGACGGAACTCAAGGCGGGCGAATGTGTGACCGGGGAAACGGCGGAATTCAATTTCGACCGTGACTACACCTGTTATGTACCCTACACGACCGGAACAAGCAATCCCTACAGTACATCGTTTGAGAACAAATATACGGTGGCGCCGCTCAGCCGCTTCAAGGACAATACCATCGCTTTCTCTCCGCTGCTGGTCTGCCTCGACGGTCCGCTGCGCGTCGCCGTGACCGATGCCGATATCGAATCCTATCCGGGTATGTTCCTCAAGAAAGGCCGCCAGGCCTATTCGCTCGAGGGCGATTTCGCGCCCGTCCCGGCGGTCGTACGCGAGACGCCGCGCCGCGGCCAGGTGCTTGTCGACCAATATACGACCAACCTGGCCGTCATCAAGGAAAATGCGTCTAAGAAGTCGCCCCGGCATTTTCCCTGGCGCGTGCTGGCCATTGCGGAAAGCGACGCGGACCTGCCCGTCAACAACCTGGTCTATCTGCTGGCATCGCCTAGCCGCGTGAAAGACATCTCCTGGATCAAGCCCGGCAAGGTGGCCTGGGACTGGTGGAACGACTGGAACATCACCGGCGTAGATTTCGAAGCCGGCATCAACACCCGGACCTATAAGCATTACATCGATTTCGCCGCAGAGAACGGCATCGAATACGTGGTGCTCGACGAAGGCTGGTCGGCGCCGCTCGACATCATGAAGCTCAATCCCGCCATCGACCTGAAGGAACTTGCGAAATACGCCTCCTCGAAGGGCGTGGACCTGGTGCTCTGGGCCGTGAGCTACGTGCTCGACAAAGACCTGGAGAAAGCCTGCAAGACCTATTCGAAGATGGGCATCAAAGGCTTCAAGGTCGATTTCATGAACCGCGACGACCAGGAAGTCACCGAGCAGCTCTACCGCATCGCCGAAGCAGCCGCCCGGCACCAGATGCTGGTCGATTACCACGGAATGTACAAGCCGGCCGGCATGAACCGCACCTGGCCCAACGTGCTCAACTTCGAGGGCGTGTGGGGCCTCGAGCAGATGAAATGGACCACCGAGGACATCGTGGAATACGATGTCACCTTCCCCTATATCCGCATGCTCTCCGGCCCGGTGGACTACACGCCCGGCGCCATGCGCAACGCCCTCAGGCGCGAATTCGCGCCCAACAACAGCAATCCCGTGAGCCAGGGAACCCGCGCCCGCCAGGTGGCGGAATATGTGGTCTTCGACGCGCCCTTCGAGATGCTGTGCGACAACCCGAGCGCCTACCGCAAGGAGCAGGAAACCACGGACTTCATCACCGCCATCCCGACCGTATGGGATGAGACGCGCATCCTCCAGGGCACCGTGGGCCAGTACATCGTCACGGCCCGGCGCAGCGGCACGCGCTGGTACATCGGCGGCCTGACCGGCTGGGATGCCCGCGACCTGTCGCTCGACCTGAGCGGCCTGGTGAAAGGAAAACACAGCGCCGTCCTTTACCGCGACGGCGTCAATGCCGCGCGCAACGCGACCGACTACAAGATCGAGACGGTCGAAGTGCAATCGAAAAAGCCGCTGCCGGTACACATGGCACCGGGCGGCGGCTTTGTGCTGGTCATCGATTGACGCGCCCCGGTCAGCGGATGCTGCTGTTGAGCTCGTCAACCGGCTTGATGAAGCGGGCCAGTTCCTCGTCTGAGAGCTGATAGTTCTGCATCTCGCCGGAGAAATACTGATCGTACGCGGCCATGTCCACGAAACCGTGACCGGAGAGGTTGAAGAGAATGGTCTTCGCTTCTCCGGTTTCTTTGCACTTGAGCGCTTCCTGGATGGTGGCGGCGATGGCGTGGCAGGATTCCGGCGCGGGGATGATGCCTTCCGTGCGGGCGAAGATCACACCGGCGTTGAACGAATCGAGCTGGTTGATGTCCACGGCTTCCATGTAACCGTCTTTCATCAGTTGCGACATGATCACGCCTGCGCCGTGGTAGCGGAGGCCGCCCGCGTGGATGCTGGCCGGTTTGAAACCGTGGCCGATGGTGTACATCGGGAGCAGCGGCGTGAGGCCGGCTTCATCGCCGAAGTCGTATTCGAATTTGCCGCGGGTGAGTTTCGGGCAGGAGGCCGGTTCGGCCGCGATGAAGCGGGTCTTGCGCTCCCCGCGCATATTGTGGCGCATGAACGGATAGGCGATGCCACTGAAGTTCGATCCGCCGCCGAAGCAGGCGATCACGATGTCGGGATATTCGCCCGCGATGGCCATCTGCTTCTCGGCCTCCAGGCCGATGATGGACTGGTGCAGGCACACGTGGTTGAGCACCGAGCCGAGGGTGTATCTGCAGTTGGGCGTGGTGACAGCCAGCTCGATGGCTTCCGAGATGGCGCAGCCCAGCGAACCGCGGTCATTGGGATTGATGGTCAGGATATCCTTGCCGGCGCGGGTGGACATCGAGGGCGACGGGGTGATGGCGGCGCCGAAAGTCTGCATGATGGAGCGGCGATAAGGCTTCTGCTCGTAGCTCAGCTTGACCATATAGACGGCCAGCTCCAGGCCGAATCTCTTGGCGGCATAGGATAGGGCGCCACCCCACTGACCGGCACCGGTCTCGGTGGTGATGTTGGTGATTCCCTGGGCTTTGGCATAGTATGCCTGGGCCAGTGCCGAGTTGAGCTTGTGGCTGCCGGCGGGGCTCACGCTTTCGTTCTTGAAATAGATGTGGGCCGGGGTGCCGAGGGCCTTCTCCAGATCGTAGGCGCGCACCAGCGGCGTGCAGCGGTACATGGCGTACTGCTCGCGGACCGGTTCGGGGATGGGGATCCATTCGTCGGTCTGGTTGAGTTCTTGCTTCGCACATTCTTCGCAGAAGATCGGGTAGAGGTCTTCGACCTTGAGCGGCTCTTTCGTAGCGGGATTGAGGATCGGGAGGGGTTTGTTGGGCATCACGGCCTGCATGTTGAAGTAGTGGGTCGGGATTTCGCTCTCCGGGAGCAGGAATTTTTTCTGTTTCATGGCGTTTTTGTATTTGTTAATGATTTGTTTCAAAAGAAAAAGGCCTGTCGCAAGTTCGACAGGCCTTTTATGGATACAAAAGCTGGCTTCCTTGCGACTAATCGAGTTGCAAGTGCCACCACCAGATGTTGTTCATTCTCTTCATTGCGTTGTAAAGTTAACAAAAAGATTCCCCCGATGTATCGCCGCCTTCGCGAAAAAACGTATCTTTGCGGAAAAGTCCAAATATTCTCCGCGTATGTTCTCAGAATTGCTCTTCGGGACCGGTACGGCCCATATCATATTCATCCTTGCGGCCACGATCGCCCTGGGCACCCTGCTGGGAAAAGTCAAAATCGGCGGCATTACGCTCGGCGTGACCTGGATCCTGTTCGTGGGCATCGCCTTCGGCCATTTCAAGATGGGTATCGATCCGAAAGTGCTGGGCTTCGTCAAGGAATTCGGCTTGATCCTCTTTATCTATTCGGTCGGTATGCAGGTCGGTCCGGGCTTTTTCTCCTCGCTCAAACAGAACGGCCTTAAATTGAATATGGTGTCGATCGGCGTCCTGCTGCTCGGCATCCTGGTCACCTGCCTGATCGCCCTGTTCAGCGGCACCAGCCTGGTGACGCTCACCGGCGTGATGTCCGGCGCCGTGACCAACACTCCGGCCCTGGGTTCCGCCCAGCAGACCTATCTCGACACGGTGGGGACGAGCGAGCCCTCCATCGCCCTGGGCTACGCCGTGGCCTATCCGCTGGGCGTGATCGGCCTGATCCTTTCGCTGATTCTGCTCCGGCGCGTGTTCCGGGTCGATCCGCTCCGGGAAGACGAGCGGCTCCACAAGGAGCACGTCATCGAGACGCACGACCCCGACCGTATTACGGTGGTCGTAACCAATCCCCAGCTCGACGGCAAGAAAGTCTGGGAACTGGCGCGGCTGCTGAACCGCCCGTTCGTGATTTCGCGCGTGATGAAAGAAGGCGAGGCGCCGGAACTGGCCGACGCACAGACCGTCATCAGCCTGGGCGACAAAGTGTTTTTCGTCTCCGACCCGCGCGACAGCGAAGCCGTGGTCACCTTCCTGGGCCGGCAGATCGAGATGCCGCAGGAAGTCTGGGATGAAGAGAGCCGGAACACGGAACTGGTGTCGCGCCGCATCCTGGTCACGCGCAGCAGCATCAACGGCAAGCAACTCGGCTCGCTGCAGCTGCGCAAGAATTTCAAAGTCAATGTCACCCGCGTCAACCGCTCCGGTGTGGACCTGATCGCTTCGCCTTCGCTGGAACTCCTGCTGGGCGACCGCCTCACGGTGGTCGGCGCCGAGAGCGCCATCGGGGAAGTGGCCGGTCTGCTGGGCAATTCGCAGAAACGCCTGCGTGAACCCAACATCATCCCGATGTTCATCGGTATCCTGCTGGGCGTGGTCGTGGGCATGATTCCGTTCCATATCAGCGGCATCCCGCTTCCGGTGAAGCTCGGTCTGGCCGGCGGCCCGCTGATCGTGGCCATCCTGCTGAGCCGTTTCGGCGCCCGTTTCCATCTGGTCACCTATACGACCATCAGCGCCAGCCTGATGCTGCGGGAGATCGGTATTTCCCTCTTCCTGGCGGCGGTCGGCCTTTCGGCGGGACCGGAGTTCGTCAGCACGCTGGCCGGTGGCGGCTATGTGTGGGTGGGATACGGCGTCCTGATCACGGTGATTCCGATCCTGGTGATGGGCATCCTGGGACGGCTGGTCTTCAAACTCAACTATTTTGCCCTGATGGGGACCCTCGCGGGCAGTATGACCAATCCCATCGCCCTGTCGTTCGTCACCACCGGCTCGCCCAACGACATCCCTGCCGTGAGCTATTCAACGGTCTATCCGCTGACGATGTTCCTGCGCGTGGTCTCCGCCCAGATATTGATTTTGGCGGCTTTGTAAAAACTGGATTATATTTATAGTCTATGAACCGCTTGTCAGAACAGACGCCCGCATCGCCTTCCGGGATCATGTCTGCTGCAATTGCCATAAAGCGTTTTGCCACCCGTTTGCTGCTGGGAGCCGTGCTGCTTTTCCTGGCTTCCTGCCAGAAAGATACGGCTTCATTGGACTTGTTCCGGATTTATGAGCTCAGCTTTTCCGATGATGCAAAGAACGCTGCGCCGGTCGATTCGGGCGGTGTCGTGGTGTTTTCCTCCATTCACCCGAAAGGCCGGCTGGAGGGCCTTTTTTACCGGGACACCGGCGCGGTGTATGCCGATACGGTGCGTGTCACCGCGTTTTGGAAACGCGGCGCGTTCCGGATGCGGTTTCCAGACGGCCGTGTGCGCGCTTTCTCTTGCCGTCCCTATGAAGCCCCTCCGTTCGAAGACCGCCCTGCGGTAAAAGCGTATCACGATCCCTCTTACGGTGTACGGGTAGAAAAAGATGTGGTTTATGGCCGGGCGAGCGGCTTCTGGACCAGTTATCCGCCGGTAGGGAACCAGCGCTTTTCCAAGATCTATTTCGACCGGGCAGGCGAGTTGACGCGGAAACGGGACTGTCCGCTCACCCTGGATGTCTATCTCCCGGAGGACAGTGGTGTGCGCCCGCGGCCGCTGTTTGTGATGATTCACGGGGGCGCTTTCTATAATGGTGACAAGGCGGAGCCTGAATTCGAAGGCTGGTGCCGCTACTTTGCCTCGCTGGGCTATGTGGCCGCGTCGATCAATTACCGGATGGGATTCCGGCTCTTGTCGGATGAAGTCGAACGGGCCGGTTACCGGGCGCTGCAGGATGCCAGTGCGGCGGTGCGCTTTCTCGTGTCGCAAGAACGCTATGGGGTCGATCCGCAGCGGGTATTCGTGGCAGGTACGAGCGCCGGGGCCATTACGGCATTGAATCTGGCTTTCATGCGCGAGAAAGACCGTCCGAAAAGTTCCCGGGGCGGCGTTGTGGGGGATATCCTCGGCCTTTTTGGCAGCAATCCCGTGGATGAAGGGCCGATCGACAAGATCAATCCTCAGGATACGGCATTCTTCCGCATCCGGGCCGTGGGCAATATGTGGGGTGCGCTTTCGGATCTCTCCCTGCTCGGCAATGACAATGTTTCCATCATTTCTTTCCATAGCAAAAATGACCCGATCGTCCCTTACGGCTATGACCATCCGTTCCGGATCTTGTTCAAAGACAAGCCTTTTGAGCCGCTGAATGGCGTGGTCTTCAGTAAGATGTATGGTTCCAGCATGATCGACCAGCGGGCCCGCACGCTGGGCTACCGCACCCAGCTGTACACCTACACCGAACCGGCCCACGCCCTGCATCAGGACCCGGAAGGCAATCTGACGCCGCATTTCTACGAATTCGAACACCTGATGGCGGATTTCTTCTCCGCTGAAATGGAAGACGATCCTGTCCGCGTCCACCTCGAATCCGGGCAGTGGATCCGCGTCGGAAGCAAGGCCGCAGGATCGCTCTCCTGGCGCGTCGAAGGCGGCCTGATCCGCGAAACCGCGCCAAACGGCATCCGCATCCTCCTCTTCCCCGATGCTTCTTCACACCGCATCACCCTCACCGGCACCTATCCCTCCGGCACCACTTTCCGGGAGGAGATGGTGTTGTAGATCAAGAATTTTACTACCTTTGAAGACCGGAAACCCATTGAAACCAATTAAACCCTGCGATATGAAAAGATTTTTTGCCCTGATGCTGATGGCGGCGGTGGCCGTCATCGCGATGACCTCCTGCAAGGAGACGCTGCCGGCCCGCTTCGACAAGTTTGTCAGATATGTCGAGAAGCGCTGCGACAAGTTCTCGGAAGATGACTGGAAGAAGGCGAACGCCCAGTTCGAGAAGCTGGTCGATGAATACACCCAGAACCGGAGTTCCTACAATGCGGACCAGCAGAAGCAGATCCGCTCGGCCATCACCAAATATGTCGGCCTGGCTGCCAAGAGTGGCATCAAGTCGGCGGTGGACGCCGTCAACGGCGTGATCGAACAACTCCCTTCCTTACTGGAAGGCATCGGGAACTTCCTGAAAGACCTGGGACTCGGTACCGAGGAGTGAGCCGGTCGGCTCTAAAAAAAAGCGCTTGCAGGTCACTGCAAGCGCTTTTTTATTGGCGTTCAATCCGCCTACTGCGGCATCTGGGCGCCGTAGCCGGGAACTTTGCCGAAGAGGTCTTTGGCCTTTTCCCAAGGATACTTGTTGCAGTACATGTTCGGGCGGACAATCTCACTGCCGGTCTGGTTCATACCGAAGATGCGGTTGATCTGGTTGGCTGTGGAATTGGCGTCATAGCTCTGGGAAGAGATGATCGTCAGGTTCATGTAGCCCTGGAGATACGGCTGGTCGATGGCGTTGAGGAAGGCGTCGTTGCCGGCGGGGAGTTCCATGTTGCCTTCGTATTTTGGACCGATCTGCTCGGCTTCCTCGATGCGGGCGGCCGGAACGGAAATGGTGGCGGCGCCCATCGAGGCGATCTCGAGGTCACGCTTGTTGGCGAAGAAGTAGTTGTCGTAGAGATTGCTCTGTTTGAGTTTCTCGATCGAGGCATTGGTCTCGTAGTACACGCGCTCGACACCGCAGTTGCTGTTGCAGCCGAAGATGTTGTTGTGGACATCGATCGTGCGGATGCCGTTCATGAAGCGGAAGCCCTGGCCCATGTCATCGAATACCTTGGTGCGCGTCCAGGTGAAGAGGACGGTGTTGTGGTGGAAGTCCAGCGAAACCTGGTCGATTTCACTGTCTTTCGTGGTGCCCCTGACCTGGCAGGAAGCGTAGCGGCAGGAAATGAAGATGTTGTTGCAGATTTCCATGTGGCCCTTGCCCATCATCGCGGCGATGCCGTAGTCGCGGCAGTTGACGAAGATGCAGTTGGAGACGCGCACGTTGCCTTCCACATCCATGTGCAGGCCATACTCGTCGCCGTTGGCATAACCGACCTTGGGGACGGCCGGTGCGCCGTCCGGCTCGATGAAGCGGCCGGTGAGCACGCCCGTGTTGGGAGTGCCGGTCCGTTCGTCATCCACATTGGCTGCGCAGTAGAGGTTGTTTTCGCCCAGGTCGAAGACGAAGCCGTCGATGACCACGGTGCCCATCGGGCCGGAGTAGCCGTAAGGCCTGCGGGCGTTGATGTTGAACAGCGGGGCGATGAATTTCTGGCTGGTCGGCTGGAACTTGGTCACGTGTTTGATGACGTCGCGTTCCGTGAAATCGGTGGAGTAGCCGCCGTAGAAACTGATGAATTTGCCGCGGTCGTTCTGGGCGTTTCCGAATTTGCCGCACTCGATGTAACCACGGTCCATGTTGCCCAGGTAATTGCCTTCGGCGACAAAGATCTGGTCGTTGTCTTCCGCCGCGTCAATGGCCTTCTGCAGGTCTTTCATTGCGGTAGCGGGCGTCAGGCCGTCGGCGCGGGCCGAACCGGTCGATACGCTCACATAGTAGGTCTTGCCTTTGCCGGCCGGGATGGACGAGGTGGCTTTGTTGAGGGCACCGGAAACTGCATTCGTCCCGGAAGACGTCTTGTTTCCGTTGTTAACAGTCTGCTTGACAGCTTTTTCAGCTTTCTCCTTGAGCCCTCTCAAAAGGTTCTGGGCTTGGATCTGGGTGCCGCAGGCTAAGAAAAGCATCACCGCGACAGCCATGCATTTGACGAAAAAGTTCTTCATAAGAGGTATTTTTAAAAATTTGCACGCTTAATTCTATGCAAGTTATCGAAAAAATGTCAAAAACACCACGCTTTTTGTTAATTTTGTGTAAACGAAAGCGATCATTTCCGATGAAAAGGATGCTTGTTCTGTTTGCGGCACTTTTGCTGCCACTCTTGCTGAAGGGGCAGAACGACAGGGTTCTCCGTGTGGGAATCGATGCCAGTCTCGACTGTTTCCTTCCAAGTAGCCCTTCCGTTACGCCCAGTTTCGGGCTTGGGGTGCGTGCCCGCGTAGGCAGGCCTGACCAGTGGCTTAATCTGCTAGGTGGCGTCCGTTATATCTATGGTACGCGCCTGTCCGGCATCCAGGTTCCGCTTCTCTTGAATCTGAACTTGATCAAAGGGCGACAGGTTACCGCTTATCTCGGAGGCGGCTATGAATTCGATTTCATCGGAACCTATTGGGGCGCTGCGAAATTCCAAATCGGACTGGCAGGCAGCCATTGCGATTTCCGGCTCTTTTACAAGCCCTATCAAGCTGACCTGGGTGCCGGGTTTACGTATTTCTTTTAGAACCTGCCTATCCGGATCAGCCGTAAAAAACGGATCACCGCCAAAATCGGGTGATACAGGAAGGCCGAACGGACTTTTCGTCGGCCAGCCGTGCCCGTATCACAGGTCGGCCGGCCATGCCCATATCACGTGTTGTTTGGTCACGACGACGATGTGAACAGCCTAACAGTGCCGTCGCGACACAGACAAAGCAGCACACCCGTCTGTGTCGCAGCTCGGAAACCGCAATTTTGGCCCGGAACTCTGTCGCGGCACAGACGCAACAAGCGAATGGTCAGTGTCGTGGCAGAGAAAGAATTCCGAATCCCGAACCCGAAATACACCTTTCCCATCAACGCGGGTCGCACGGGAAGTCGATTGTCAGGTTTATCAGGTTCGTTCTGCTGTCTATCTGTTTTAAACGACAACGGTGGTCTATTCCGCCAAACTGGCGCACAGCGACCCCGCGCTGGCGTAAGCGTCGGTCACACGGATGTGCGCCATAGCCGGATTTCAGCTGTTGGCGCACACCCCTCGGCATCTGGCGGCGTATATGGCGGGTCCTTGTGCGCCAGTTTGGCGGCAGGGCGAATCGGGTCGTCCCACCCACTTTTGGCGCTGATCCTAAAAAACGACGATATTGAACCTCTATCCAAGAACAAAACCCTCTTTACATACAGCTTGCTGTCAGGGAGTTGCGGAGAAAAAGAAAAAGGACAAACCGATAATTTTACCGATTTGTCCAATTTGGCTCCTCAAGTAGGACTTGAACCTACGACCCCCTGATTAACAGTAAGTGTAATATTTGCTATATTTTCTTCTATAATTGCTTGAAAATCTTTATATTTGCACTGTATATTATTTAGATGTGCAAAACTCCTTTTTATATGAGTATGAATCAAAAACTGCGACTAAACTGCGACTGACTTTATGACAACTATAAGGATTGTTCTCAAATCAAGTGGAAGTAAGAATGGAAGATTCCCTGTAATGCTTCGTGTTTCTGACAGAGGAGATCGTGAGTACTTCTCTACAGGTTTCACTGCCACTGAGAAAGAATTTGATGGAAGTAAGAATGGTGGTCGATTCCTACAGGGAAGGGGGGTCAGGCCTTTTCAAGTAACAAGAAAGGAAGAGGATGGCAGTACCAAGGTCTATTCAAATAAGGATGCGAATGATAAACTCGCCGAATTGGAGGCTCGTGCTAATCATATTTTGGATCAGTTTAATGCAGAACGTGTGAATTGGGGCCTTGAACAGTTTAGGGATGCGTATACTAATGCCCCTAAACGGACGTTGTTCTCTGAATTTGCAAGTGATGTGATTGAACGTGTGTATCTGTCAGCAGGCCGATTTAAAAAAGCTACTATTGCGAGAGATGCATTGAACTCATTCGCGAGATATGACAAGGGGTTTGCTAAACGGCCATTTCAGGATATAAATGAAAGATACATACAGGATTACATAGTATTTGCGAGGAAATCGGGAAACTCTGATAATACTATAGCTATCCGCTTACGAGAGATACGTAGATTCTACAACATTGCAGTCTCTGAGAAAGTGGCGACTCGGGAACAATATCCGTTCAATGATGGTAGGGAAAATGGAAAAGCCAAAATACCAAAAACCATCCCTACAAGAACTGACCAGTATCTTCCCATGGAAAGTATGAAAACTATGGCCAATGCGCAACTAGATGACTACATTCTTGATAGGACAAGGCATTTATTCTTGTTCTCCTTTTATTGTCGCGGTATGAACTGGAAGGACATGGCCCAACTGACAGTAGACAATTTCCATCCTGACTTGGTCATTGATCCTGAAACGAAAGAGGTAAGGGAGGTGAAGATGTTACAGTATCAACGATCCAAGACGGAAGGCGTGTTCAGAATTCAAATCACAGATAATATCCAACGTGAGTTAGACTGGTTCGCACAGAATACCCCATTGTGTGCGCCATACGTACTACCTATCATCAGCCAACCAGTCCCTGCTGAAAAGTTGGATGAGTATCTGAAACAAGTTCGAAAAAGATTCAACCGATCCCTAAAGGAACTGGCGAAGGTGTTGAAACTGCCGGATAGCCAAAGAAACCTGACCATTTATTCGGCTAGACACAGTTTTGCGATGGCCATGCAGAATCAAGACAAGCCAGTTGAGATCATCAGCCAGGCATTGGGGCATCAGTCAATTGAGACAACCAAGCACTACCTTGAAAAGTTCAGCACTACAAGAATGGCTAAGGAAACGGATATCGACCTTTCCATGTAGACATAAAAAAAACCGCAGCCAATGAATGACTGCGGTTTACTTATGGATTAATTGATTATGCTGACCAGCTGGTTGTCGCCTCCATTGTATCAGTGTCAAGAATCAAACTTGTTAAATAACAGCGCCTATCAAAGAAGTGCCCCGTTTCCTTCTGAATGCTCTTGATATAATCAATTATTTGTTCGATTACTTCATCAAGCTGTTCATAGATTACAACCTTTACCATGCTCTTGGTCATTTTCCATTGACCCCTTTCGTTCTGAATGGGGTGAGTGATTATTACTTTCATATACTGGAATATATGGCTGGGAGCGCCAGTATAGACTGTCCAGCTTTTGTTCGGACTATAGTTTTTTGTGTTTACAACCATATTAGGCATTAAATCGAGTTTCATCGTATTAGGCCACTTGAGGCAGGTCCTTCTCCTGTTTTAACTGCTGGCAGTCATGGGCCGTCAGCTTACCCTTATTGTTATTGCCTCCTGCTGCGACGAAGGCTTGTAATGCAGCTGTTTCAAATAGGAGTTTCCCTCCTACCTTATGGGCCCCGGGAATTAGTCCTTTGGAGTGCATCTGGTAAAGGCTGTTTTTACTATAGCCTGTGATTTCCGATGCTTTCTCGACATTGACTCGCTCGGGGTAGCGAGGCTGTTCCGTTTCCATTTTTTGGAATGCAGACACCAGCGCTTCGCTCAAGAGTTCGACCATGTAGGGTTTCAACTCTTGAAAGATAGGAGAGAGACCATTATTCATGACTATTCTCCCGTTGGTTTATTTTTCCACAAGCCTCATTTAAGAGTTTTGGATCAGTATGGAGGGCCTGGTGAAACAGTTTGATTTTTTCTCCATAGGCTTGAAGGCCGTTCATTCGAACGAAGTTGCAAGCTTGTTGGCCTTCCAGTACAAGGTGCTGGGCAACGGCTGTTTCATCGAGACCAAAGTTCTTACAAGTCTCGCTAAAATCCCAGACCCTTGTCAAGAGCTTGGTTTGGTCTTGGAGCCACGCCCAATAGTGTCCTTCGTCACTCACCCACTGTGGATGTGTTGAGATTGCCTGTTTGACGCAGAGCTTTTTCGTGTTGGTATTCTGCAGCTCCTGCGGCATCTTGTGGAAATGTACCATCGCTGCGTTGCTGATTTTGCGCTCGGGGGCAACATTATATACCCGCTTGTGCGCTTTCGGTGTTTGAGGGCTTACACTCTGAGCAGCCTCGTTATTTTTTAAGTTTTTCATATTATTTTGAAATCAATTGTTTATAAAAATTTTAGTATATATAATTGCATCGTGTTGTATCTGTCGTGTGGCCTGATCTTCACTTTCCTTCCTTCTCGCTTCTCCTCTCATCGGTCGCCTCGCATTTTCGTTGACCACACCCCCAGGATCATAAGGTAGCCTGAGGACCTTTTTCGCGGTTCAGGTTTTCCGCGGACCCACCAACCTGTCAAGGATCTTCAGCTGCAGCCTCGCTGTCTCACTGTTCGCCTGCTCTCTGGCTCGGCTTCGTTTTCCTATCTCATATGCGTCTAGGTTTCTGTTTTTCCATTGGCAACCTTGCCGTTGGTGTAGAAACACGATGCAAAAATAAAATCTTTAAAAACAATGGACAACTATCTAATAATCAAGTTTTTGTAAATAATATTCGGCAAAATCCGACCTGTTTTTTACCACTGATTTTGAGGCAAAAAACAACCGACCAGCTCTTGACTGATCGGTTCACTTTCTTGCGGAAAGGCTATATAATCTATCCCTCTGACTCCTTCTTAGCTTGCTTGGGGTGGAATAGCCAGAAGTACGATGATTCCTCTGGGGTTGGGCGTGACAGCTCCTCTATCGAAACCTTCTTGAACTCAGCGTTGACGAATTGTGGTGATGCTGTCTCTTTCCTCATGTTGTGAATGTACGCCTTGATTGAACTGGGGGCGAGCGACAATCTGTCTGTAGGATCGCTCAGGTATCCCATGGCATCAAGGTAATCGAACAGGAATTCGCACAGATTAGTTGGTGCGACACTATCAACAAGCCCTTCATCGTGAAGGAACAAGTCTACTCCGTGGATGATGGCGTTCGTTTCTGTCCGAGATTTTCGTCCCACCTTCTTCCTCTTCTTTTTCCAGATTCTTTGTGCATCTTCATCACTTGCGACATCGGGAAGGCAGTTGGGGAAAAGATAATTTTCGAGCAATGCTTCAAACCAGCATGAAGTGTTGTGGATTCTGAGGGATGACTTATCCTCGGATCCAAACTCAATAGGCCTCCCTTCCAATCCATATTGCCCATCGCCTATAAGTTGTATACTCTTTCTCTGCTGGATGAAGGTGAAGAGTTGAGCGATTTCTTCCCTGATTTGCAGTTCTTCCCTTTGATCCAACGTAAACTCTATATCCAGTTGTTCCTGCTCTTCAATATTGCCATAATAATACAGATTGGCAACCAGCCAGAGAAAACTGGGAATAGAGCTCTTAGCATCGATGTGGTCAAAGTGTTTGTTCAACAACTTGCAAATCTTCTCATATGTGACAGATTCGATTATTCGGAATTCATGTTTGGCTTCAGGATTGGTTTCCCTTTCCGCAGCCATGCATTCCAATTCCAGTTGTGGGAACGGGAGGCCAATGTAATTTTGCAGAAGTGAGATGTAAGGTTTTAGCTCGCGGACATCTATGCTCCTAACGGTTACTGTGTTTTCAGACATCTTCGTAAATTTTTCTATAAAGATACGACAATCTTCTCATTGTTTGCTGCTTTTTGACTCCACGCCCAATTCGATTAATACCGTAAAAGCATCTGTATATCAGTTAAATGCGCTCTCTATAAAACTTGTATAACTCGCTATTATACCCTATCTTTGTGCTCGGAATCCAGAGGTTATTGGTATTTGCTCAGATTCCATGGCGCGTCATAACTGGTCTTATGCGCCATTGTTTTTCATATAATACTCGATTCCTTCCCCACACCTCCGACCAAGTGCGGGTGAATGGCATCATAATCCCGAAGATATACCTGTCGAGAGTGGTGGTGTGTACAACCGCCACTCTTCTTTTGCCCAAAATGTAATTTTTTTTGAGATGTGTATTTTTTTTGATATAAAAAATACTTTTATATTTTTAATAAATGATTAATAGTTAGTAAATTATGAATAATTTGACAAGTCTTTCAGCTCCTGAAGGAGCCTATTACCTAACCCCTGATTGAATGCCCGAAATCCCCAAAAACTGTGTGCTCAACAAGGGTATCACCGGCTGTGGGGCTACTACCCTTGCCATCAACCAACCCGGCCATACTATCATCGTTGTGCCGTTCGTAAGCCTAATCCAGAACAAAGTGGCTCAACACAAAGATGTCCTCCTCGGTATCTACGGGGAAGGAGACAAGACAGCAATAATAAAAGATTATGTCGACTGTCATCCCTCAGTAAAGATCATGACCACATTTGACTCCCTTCCGAAAGTGTGTGGCATCCTTACAGAATTAAAACGTGATCCGTATACGACCTTCCATCTGGTGGTGGATGAATGACATACCCTTTTCCAATCCTACCAGTTCCGGAACAATGCTGTGCGGAAGCTATTGGACGAGACTAAAAAGATGGAGAGCGTCACCTTCGTATCAGCAACCCCGATTGAACCTGAGTATTGGCTGGAGGAAATGAAGCATCTTCCGGAATTCAAGATCGAATGACCCAATGCGGAAACCATCAAGGAGGAAGTCATCAAGGTGGACCGTCCGCTGGATTATATGGCATCTCTCTGCCGTGCCCGGATCAAAAACGGTGGCGAAACCAACAACCATATCTTCCTAAATTCGGTAAGGGGCATCTCCAAAATCATCCGCTTGGCAGATCTGTCCCAATCTGATGTCCGGATTGTCTGTTCCAAAAGTGAAAATACCGAGAGGCGTAACAGAAGTATCCTGCCGGAAGGATTTGACATTGAAACGACCACCGATCCCGTCAAACCCATCAATTTCTATACATCAACCTGTTTTGAAGGCCAAGACATTTACGACAAAAACGGTTGCTCATACATTGTCAGCGATGGCTTTACTGACCATACCAAAATTGACATCTCCACTTCGTTGATCCAGATCTGCGGCAGAATCCGTGATACCCGATACAAAAACCACATCACTCACATTTTTGCGACATCCCGATACAAGGACGTAACATTGGACGAATTCAAGGCCAGCATCGAGAAGGAACTTGCGGTAGCCGAACGGGATGTAGCCCTGATGTCTCAACTGTCCGAACGGACGAAGAAGAAATGGCTGCTGAATGCTGCCAAGAAAGGGGATCCCTTCCTTATTATTACGGATGATGAAGTCAAGGTGGACCGTAACATGGCCCATCTGGAAATCGTAAACTACAAAATCGTCAACCACATTTATGGATCTCTCTGTACTATGGTCGGGGAAGTCAAGCAAAATGGTATCGTTGTAACCCATGCATACGAGACGGTAGCCGAACCGGTCACTACCCCTGCCCCTAATGCAGCAAAAATCAAGTTCAAGGATGCGTTCGAGGAATATGTCTTGTTGAAACAGAACCATCCGATGTTTGATGCCGCAGCTGCACTACGGATGGAACGCTTAATGTATGACAAGCCGCTCGTCAAGGAAGCCTATGACAAACTGGGTGTGGAAGAAGTCCGGAAACTGGAATACAAGATGGCGCTTATCAAACAAGCCATCATAGTAAAGAGCAAAGCATCCGATGACGTCAAGATCGTCAAGTTGGTCAACGCCAAGATTCAACAGCAAAATCCAGTTCCAGCAAAAAAAGCAAAAGAAGTACTGCAGGGCATATACGATGAACTGGGCATAGAGAGCAAAGCTAAGGCAACGGATTTGGCCAAGTGATATGAAATCAAGAAAGCCACTGTCAGGATTGACGGTACACCCACTTCATGTATTACGATAATCCGTCCGCTTATCAACATTGGATTATAGCCAAAAGATTATGAGCAGAATCACCCGACAGACCAACTTGCAAATAACCCAGTATTTGGTTATCTTTGAGTGGTTAATATATCATCGATATGAAACACCTTGTATTTCTTTTCTCCCTCTTATTGATTTCTAATCTGGGCAAGGCGCAGTATATCAATACTTACAATCCGTATCTTGCTGCCGCTTTAACTGCCGAGGCCGTTGACAACAAACAATTGGGGAACATCCGATTTGATCCTAATGCCATAAAGCAAAATTTGGCAGCATGGGAGACTTACCAGACATATCTGGACCAAGTAGAACAATTAAAAAAGAAGGATAAGGTCTACACTGCATTGGCTTTTTCTGGCCTCGGTATTATGGCCGTTTCGCTAATTCCCATGTTTATTGGGGAAAGCTATGCTATCGGTGATCCGAGATATGATACAACATTTGCCTGGGGGATAGGTCTATTAAGCACAGGGACAGTTGTTGGAGCCATAGGATTAATAGGCTCCCTTGTTCAATCTGATAGAATAAAAGGGAAGAAGAAAGACTTTATCTATTATCTCAAGACAACCAATAATGGAGTAGGAATTGTCACCCTCTTCTAGTTTCGCAGACTATCAATTTCTTGAACTATATCTTTCAGAACTATTTTAATGTCCAAAAAGCGTCAAACAGACAAAAATAACATGCAGAACACAGCTAATAGGACAATTTTACATGTCGAAAAGTGTCTATCAGGACAAATAATCATGATGAACGGCACTAATAGGGTAAAAAACAGCCACTGGCTATTAGATTTGTCCTATATATCGGCCTCATTTGCCATTTCCATTCTTGCTTTCTCGACCAACGAGGGCGACTTATACATAACAGAGGCGACATAATAGTCATTACTACTATACCCATAAGAAACCACCGCTTCAGTTGTTTTATCTGTCCACACTATGGTACGGTCGTCTATAGGAGCAGATATAGTATCACCGTATTTCTGAGAAAACATCAATTTACATGCATTAAAATAAGACTGGGCTTCACTGAGATTCTTACATGCCTTTTGGAAATCCACAGAACAAATCGTATTGTCTGGTAAAAGTGCGATCACTATGCGCCCCCAATCAAGACCAGCATATTTAATTGTTCCATTCTTGGCCACCAACGTGACGAAATTTAAAATCAAAACCGCCTCACTGCTGGATTTGAGATTAATTCCCATTTCATCCTGAACAGTCCTTCGTATTTCATCTTCGGTCGCGACTTCACCGATTCTAAGGCCGCAAATGGTACTCTTAATCTGGGGAGCAGAAGGAGCGGGGTCCTGTTGCTCTGTTTTACTTCCTTTATTACAGGAACATACCAACAATAACAGAGTTATCAACGATGCAATGGAACGAATTGCGTTACTCATGAGCAAATAAAACAAAAGTGGTACTAATAGTCACATTAAAAGACTTGAAAAGGCCCCATAGCCTTAATCTCGCCCCTTATGAACAACAGGATCTACTAACAGTAAGCATTTATTTTGAGTATAAAGATAGCCAGAATTTTTTAATTATCAACTTTTTTTGAGATAAAGCGAAACAGGACCATCCCGATGTCATACCTACAACTAAATAGGGGTTTTGACACATAACCCTCTGTTTCTTAATTAAACTGTTCCCATAAACCCTACTGAAAGTTCTTTCATAATGTATTATACATACCTTGGCACGACACATAATCAACCCCCTCCAACTACCTATGGGAAAAGCATGCTTTGGCTCTTATTACTGTAATGAGATATCGCAATAAAGCATTCTTTTTCAATTACTAAGGGCGGAGTCCCAAAGTAAAAGGACACAAAACCCAATTCCAAAACCCGGGAAATCAGTTTCAGAGCCGTTCTCCAATTCCGGAGGGCGGCTCTTGCTGTATATGTTCAACCCTTTATACCCTAACTGCTTATGCAACAATCAACTTTTGCAACGCTCAATGCCGTCAACTGCAACGAGCACACTGAGAAGAAGGGCAACCTTACCTATCTCTCCTGGGCATGGGCTTGGCAGATTGTCAAGTCCCACTTCCCGGAAGCACACTACACCATCTACGAAAGTCCTGATGGCTGGAATTACTTCACCGATGGCAAGACCTGCTGGGTGAAAGTCGGTGTCACCATCCAAAATCTGGAACACATCGAGTATCTCCCCGTAATGGATGCCAAGAACCAATCCATCCTCCTGACCAATGTCAAGAGTACCGACATCAACAAGGCTATCCAGCGTGCCCTTACCAAAGCCTGTGCACGACATGGTCTTGGACTCTACATCTATGCCGGTGAAGATCTTCCGGATTCTGAACCAAGACAGATCAGTACTTCACAGACAGTACGGCAACTTCCTGCACCAAGAGAACAACAACCCTCTCCAGTAGCTGCACAGCCCTCATGGAGACAGAATCGCAACCAGTATTTCGCTGGAAAGTAATCCAACTACTCTTTACTACCCATTTTTAACCCTTTTACACAATTCTTTATGGAAAGAACCCCAATGTCACAGCCTGCAACCGCATTGTTGCCGCTGTATGTCCAACCTGTCGGGGAGCAAACAGACAATCTCCCTGTACCTGTCCAGCATTCCTCCTCGGATCTGGAACCTGCCACACTTCCTTTCATTGAGGCCAATACCAAGCCTGTATCCTGTGAACACCTACAGAAAGACTGCATCATCCCTGTTTTCAGCAAGGACAATGAGGTGACCATCTCCCACCAGAGTTTCATCGCTGCAATTCAGGAGGCAGCTTATCGCGTATTCCCCTTTGACACCATCGGTACACCATCTATCCGTGTCAGCCATATCGTCAAAGGACGTATCCCCGAAGCCATCCACAAACCAGTCAGCCAACTGCTGGAAAGTGACAAGACCATCTACTATGAACGGATGATGTTCTGCTTCGATATCCCGACCATCCATCAGGATATTGCCGGATGCAGGCTCAATCTCACCATCGGAGGGGTTCGTGCTTACAACGAGCAGAATCTCTATGCCAAGAAATCCCCTGAGAAATTCAAGATCTTCATCGGATTCAAGAATCTGGTGTGCTGCAACCTTTGTGTTTCCACGGACGGTTATATGTCTGCTCTCCGTGTGATGGACACTACTGCCCTTGTCAATGCTGCAGAGGGACTGTTCCGCGGTTATGCAATGGAGCAGCATCTTGCACTCATGAATGCATACCAAGGCTGCACTCTTTCTGAGCGACAGTTCGCCCAGTTCCTTGGCCGCTGCAGGATGTACCAGTATCTCTCCAGCAGAGAGAAGAAACAGCTTCCTGAAATGCTCATGACGGATACCCAGATTGGACTGGTCACTCGTTCCTACTATGAGGACGAAAACTTCGGCAAGGAGGGGGATGCCATTTCCCTCTGGAAGGTATTCAATCTTCTGACCGGTGCCAACAAGTCTTCCTATATCGATAACTTCCTAGACAGGGCCAGCAATGCCACTGACATCACAACAGGTCTGGCAAGGGCCCTCAGGGGAGATTCTTCTTATTCCTGGTTCATCCAATAGAACACAGGTTCTCTCCATAACCTTCCCGCAATATGTCCTCGGCTTCTGTTACTATGAGGTCGGGGGCATATTGCATTTATAACCATCGTATAATCATGAACAATTTTGATGACATTCCTACCCATCTTGCAGGGCTGAATCCACAACAACTGGATGCAGTAAGATGCCAAGAGCGCATCGTCTTTGTCAATGCTGGTCCGGGTACAGGCAAAACAACCCTGCTGGTTTCAAAGATGGTCGACCATCTCATTACTTCCCATACGCCACAGAAAATCGTGGCATTGTCTTATACCAATACTGCTGCCCGTCAGATTGGAGAACGCTTCTATCGCCAGATGGGACAGTCCTTCATTCCATTTGATTTCTTCAACGGTACGATCCATGCCTACTGCTTCCGTATGATGAAGGCATACTATGAGCATATGGGCAGACCGTTCGACTATACCATACTGGATGATGAAGAATTGACGGAACTGGCCAAGGAAGTACAAGATCAATCCGGCGATCTTTCGCAGTATAAGCAGCGTCTGAAACTCATTTCCGTGGAAGACATCCTGAATCTGTATCTGGAACTGCTGCAGAAGGACATGATATATCGGGATTATATGAAAGAGCAGGCAACCTTCATGGCCATTGACGAGGCTCAGGATCTTTCTGCAGCCAACTATGAGATTCTGGATAAGCTGCTGGATATTATCCCAAATCTGCAACTGTTTCTGGTAGGTGATCCTAGACAGAACATCTTCGAGTTCAATGGCGGATCTTACAGGAATCTGGATTCCTTCCTATCCAAACACCACCATGAGGTACGGAACCTTACTATTACTTACAGATGTGGGCAGAAGATTGCAGACTATGTGAACACCTTCCAGTTCACGGACTGTGAGAACCATCCGCTCCAATCCCATAGTAAAGAAGAAGGGATCCTGACAGTAAGACAAGCCAGTGATGAACAATCCGAGGCAAGGGAAGCAATCAGTCGTATCATGCAGCAAGACCAACTGGCAGACTGTGCTGTACTGAGCAACAACCTCAAATATCTGGATACTCTCATCCGTGAACTGAAAAAGGAGCAGATTCCCTACAAGGTCTTTGGTGGAAGGAAACTCGTCAAGCGGCATATCCGATTCCTGAACCATATCCTGCGTATCCTTGACAATGAGAATCCATACAGCATCAGCAAGATTGCGCAGTATGCCGGACTGGACATCACTCAGGATGGCAAGAAACGCAAGAGTTTATTCTTTACTACGGAATTGGGACAGTTGATCCTATCAGTCAGGGATGATTGTGCAGCATTGGGGTTTACTGACCTTATGAACTGTGTCCTTGAACGGATCATGAGGGATCCTGAGGATGATGAAGCCATTTCGCTGGACTATGATGCATTACTATTACTTTCCGGACAGTATCAGACAATCTCTGACTATCTGATGGCCTTTGCATCCGACAAGGAGACATTTGCCATGTTCTACCGCAAGGACTATGAGGACTGTGATATAGCTCCGGATGGAGACTACCTGACAGTTTCCACCATCCACTCTGCAAAAGGACTGGAATGGGATACCGTGTTTGTCATGGGACTCTGTGAGGGAAACTTCCCAAATTCCTATTTCTGCAAGGACAAGCCTGAATCTGAGCAGCAGGAGTTCTTCAACAATGAATGGAAGAAGATGTATGTTGCAGCCACAAGGGCCAGGAAGCAGCTTGTACTGTCATACCCATCTTCTATTACCCGAAAGGGCTACACTTTCAAGAAGGCTCCTTCTCGTTTCATTCCAAACAACTAATCAGTCATGGATACCATACACAACAGTAAAGAAGCTGTCCAGTTGGTATATCCTGTCCTCTTGGATCTGGACCACGAAGAAGCATGGGTAATCTTCCTGACCACCTGTAATAGAGTCATCGCAAAGGAAATGTTGTCTAAGGGCACTCTGACCCACACTGCCATAGACAGCAGGACTATACTCAGGCAGGCACTGCTTCACAATGCAGCTGCCATTATACTCTGTCACAACCATCCTTCAGGAAATGAGAATCCCAGCAGGGCTGACATTGGACTGACTGACAATCTCCGGAAGGCATGCAGGCTGATGGACATCTCTCTCCTTGATCATATTATTGTGGGGGATGGTGCCTACTTCAGTTTCTCTGATGAACAAACCATAAGAATCTAATCCAATGGAACAATTGAACAAAGTAGAAATCCGGGGCATCATCGGGAGTGTTTACGTAAAGGATTTCGGAAACACCAAAGTTGCCAACATCTCAGTCGCTACTAATCATGCATACAAATCACAGGATGGCAGTCTGGTCATCGAAACCACCTGGCACAATGTTGTTGCCTGGGAGGGAGAACAAATCCAAAACTTGAATCAGTTGAAGAAGGGATTGCTCGTTCATATCTGCGGCAGGCTCAGGAACAGGAAGTATCTTGCTTCTGATGGATCTGAAAGGACTGTCTGCGATATTCTGGCAGGATCACTTAAACTGGTAAGGTAATGACTGAAGCGGGGAGGAAAATTAGGCCCTCCCCGCAACTGTATTATGCTAAGAAAACTTCGGATTAATCCATATTACATAGTCAATCCCTTCCTTCAATGAGAAATCAGATTGGTTATCAATAGGTGTCCACCTTTCAAAAGAAGAACAAACAATGCCTTTTTGATTGTCGAAGGTATTCTTACGTAAAGAGCCGTTCTTTACCAATTCACACCACATATTTGTTTCAAACTCATTTTGGCGGCAATGGCAACACATTGTGCATCTACGTGCCTTGGGGACTCTCTCCACCAAAACAGACAATGGATCGAATGTGTCGGGAAGTCTTTGACAATTGTATGTTATATCCGCAATCGCTGACTTCTTGTGTTTATCCATTTCATCTTCAAAAATCCCACAACTGAATCTTTTGCCACTCTGATACATGATTAATCGAATGTTTGGAAGGAACTCCCTTTTACTATTTTTTGACCTGTAACAAAGTGGAAGCAAAGAATCTATGTCAATATCCTCATTGAGTAAAGCGATTTCATCAGACATTCTTCTGAATTCTTCTCGTTTCATTCTCCTTTCCTTGAAATTATAGAATGAGATTCGTTCAGATTCTTCAAGACAAAGTTGATCAAGATTTAATAATTCATACCAATCGTTAACACGAATCTCGATAATACAATTCCCAGATTCTTGTTTTTGGGAACTGATTCTATGTTTATGATATACTTCAAGATATATTGGGGCACGGTTTCCATTACTGCTTCGAATAATTACATCCGGTTGAAACACTTCTCCTGAAGAATCCTTTATTCTGACTTCTTCAATGGCAGGCAGGTCATAGAACTGATGGAGATCAAACTCATCCATTAGTATATTCTCACAAAAGTACTGTTTATAGTCTTTACAAACCTCTTTCTCCTTACAAATGCGTTTCGCTTGAAATCTTACTGTGAACGGCCGGGAACGATCATTGAATCGCTTAGTAAGGATAAGTTTGGCCATCTTATGGATATAACTCTCAACTCCGCACGGTTGATTCTCACTATGAGCAAAGCAATGGGCATTATGATCACCAAGACGCGGTAACATAGAATGGCCACAATTAGGGCAGCGATAAGAGTGATCATGTCGATTCTCTCTATGGATATCCTCGATGTAGATGAGATTATTCTGCTCATCTACTGCATACGGATATTGAATATCCTTCTTCGCCATAAAAACCCTAAAGCTCCGTTATATCATCATCAATACTCTCTATAATGTCATATACGAAATGATTTTCTACCGGAAGCATATTATCGGAAAGTTCTTCGTAGAAATCTTTGAACGGGACTCCTAATCCAGCAGAGGTATCAGATCCATGATAACTATTACTCTCAGGAAACTCGAAAGGCTTTAGCGACACATAGAAATTTTCGAGATCGTTTCCAAAGCCTAAAGCTACTATCTGGTCATGATAATACCACATTATCTTACAGGCCTCGTAATTCTTCCAAGCAACATACATTTTTTCAAGATCAGATGCCTTATTTGAATCAGCGTACTTATCGTCTGCGTCATTATAGATTTGGAGCGCCTGAAACTTCATTCCATCATAATCTCGTTGGGCAACCAACTTTTTCAACAAGGCCTCGCCCTTGAGACCAATATAGTTAAGCTCAATATCAGGCAATAGGAGCACCTTTTGTTTAGCAGAAGAAAACGCCCCAAATAGTTTAGAAAGAAGTGACATACTGCTATATTATGCTTATTACGCTAACAAAGATATCGTTTTTTCGGGATAGTTTTATTAACTTTGAAGAAATGAGTCCACTTTAAAAAGTCAACGCCCCCTCATCACGCATTGACCTCCTGCCGAGGGGTGATGACAGAAGTGCGAAAATAGTTGCAGACGAAGTAAGATATTTTGCATAATTCATTGATTTTTATTAA
>Ga0208297_1000439_pt1 | contig 83598 bp, 72 predicted proteins | sample LMS_cellobiose_e_FD_187367 | JGI IMG/M metagenome (GOLD analysis project Ga0208297, IMG submission 187367) | Rumen-fistulated moose microbial communities from Alaska, USA - LMS_cellobiose_enrichment (SPAdes) (version 2) | ecosystem: Host-associated > Mammals > Digestive system > Stomach > Rumen... | reverse complement strand
GCACGCCGCCAGCGTTCGTCGTGAGCCAGGATCAAACTCTCTTGTTCAATCCCTCTCGCACCGCGGGCGCCAACCCGCTGCGCGATTCTTTGCTCTTCTCAGAATCTGACTCTTTCTTCATTCTTCCCTATATCGTTTTCAAGGATCGCCGCTCTCGCACCCGGCTGCCACTGAGGCCGCCGTTCGCGACAGCATTAAGTATTATACTCGCCTCCGCCCCATTTGTCAACTACTTTTTTATCCGACAGGATTCATTTTTCTTTCCTATTTATCCTCTATTTTTGTACTGTTTATGATTGTTAAGTATTTGTGTATTCGACATTTGCTGACGCCTCTTCGCATGGATCACAAGCGCAATGTCGGGCGGCCGGCAATTTCCAAAAAAGCCCTTGCCACAAAAAAAGCGGGGGAGAAACGCTTCCTTCCCGTTTCTCCCCGCTCTGTCACTTCTTCATTTCATCCATGAACATCATGCAGATGTCGTCCGAATCCGGATATCCCTCGTGGCCGAAATCCGGATAAATGACCACGCTCTTTTTCGCCGTTATTTTGTTGTAGGCCGCAAACTGCGAGGAGGGCGGGCAAATCGTATCCATCAACCCCGTAAACATCTTGACCTCCGCCCGGATGCGATGTGCCAGATGCTGGTTGTCGATGTAGCCCAGCTTCGTGAAAATCTCCTTCTCTCGCTCGTGACGCGGATCGAAGTGCCTGAAGTGCTCCCTCAGCTCTGCGTAGGCCGCCACATCGAGGTCCATCTCCCACACACGCCGATAATCGCAGAGGAACGGCATCATGGGGGCGGCGCGGTTCAGCTTCGGCGTCAGCGCGGCGCAGGCCAGCGTCAGCCCGCCGCCCTGGGAACCGCCCGTCGCGCCCACGCGGGTCTCGTCAACCTCGTCCATCGCCATCACGATGCGCGCCATCTGGGCGACGTCCAGAAACACGTTGCGGAAATACAGCTTGTCCGGATCGGGATCGTCCAGGCCGCGGATGATATGTCCGTGGTGCGTGTTGCCCTTCACCGGGATGATGTCCTCGGAATAGCCGCCCTGCCCGCGGCAGGTCATCGACGCCGCGACATAGCCCGCGGCCACCCACTTCAGCAGACCGCTGAACGAACCGCAGTTGCCCGTGTAGCCATGATAGAGGCACATGGCCGGCAGCTTGCCCGCGCGCTTGGCGGGACGCGCCAGCCTGCAGTGGATCCGCGCGCCGCCCACGCCGGCAAAGTACATTTCAAAGCACTCCACGCCGTCCAGCCGGAACGCGGCCGGCAGCAGCTCGCAGCCCGTTCCCAGCGCTTCCATCTCGGCAATCGCCCGATCCCAGTATTCCTCCATGTCGTCCGGACGCTCATTGAGGCCCTTAAACTGATACAGCTTCTCCAGTGGCATGTCGACGATTGGCACAATACTTCACTCCCCACACTTCTGTCTTTTTGTTATTCCTCCACCTGCGCCACCGGAAACTGGGAAATCCTCAGCCCCGTGTCGCCATATGGCACCAGATTGATGGGCACGATCCCGCTCTTGCCGACCTTCAGGTCGATCGGCGTCGGGGCGCAGCTTGCGCCCTTCATGCCCCAGCCCCTTGCCTCCACGGCGTCGACCGCAACGCGCGCGCCTTCTCCGCCGTTGCCGAACGCCGTCTCGCGGCCCGTCAGCGCCGCCTCCATTTTCCCGTTTTCGACCAGCGCCCAATTCCATTTCCCGTCCGTCGTCACGGCATAATCCGGCACCGCGGGGCGCTCCTTCACCACAGTCCAGGTTTCCTCCGGCCGGAAAGCCATCAGCAGCGGGCCTAGCTCCACGGCGGCCGAGCGGCGACTCCAGCGCGTCAGGCGCGGCGTCATGGGCAGCCTGAGCTCGATCACGTCGCCCCTGCGCCATTCTTCCTCGATCACGCTGTACTGCCCCGCCACGGGCGCCATGTCCTCGCCGCCGTTTACGCGCAGCGCCGCGTTTTCCGCCCACTGCGGAATGCGCAGGCAGATGGGGAACGTCTTCGGCGCGCCGGCGTCCACATGGATCCGCACCGTCTCCTCAAACGGATACGCCGTCTCCACGCGGAGCTTCACCGGCACATCGCCCGAACGGAAGCGCACGGTACAGGGCGCGTAGCTCACCGCCGCGAAGCCCTCGTCCGGCGTGGCGTACCAGAGACTCGCGGCATACTTCGGCCAACCCTGGTGCAGGTTGGCGGTGCAGCAGCCAAAGTTCGGCTCCAGGCCGAACAGGTTGGCGTCAGACGCGTTGTTATACCAGCCGCGCTTCTCGTCCGTGCATCTCACCTGGTTGGCCTGCTGGTCGTACTGGTGCAGCAGCATGTCCGGCGACATCGCGCCCGGCAGCGCGTTGAACGCCAGCTTTTCCAGAATGTCGCCCAGCCCGTCCTCGGGAATGCCGCAGGTCAGGAGCGTCTCCAGGCTGTACATCAGCTCGACCACCGCGCACAGCTCGGTGCCCTGGGTGGGGCTGGCGCCGCTCAGATGCTCGTCGCCGGTGAACATGCCGTAGGCCACGCCGTGATGCTTCATCAGCTTCTGCCAGCCGGCCGCGAACGCCTCGCGCTCCTTCGCGCCGCTCTTGAACTGACTGATGACGCCCGGCGCCTTCAGACCCATGGCCACGTTCACCACGTGGGACAGGTGATACTGCGTCGCGTAATAGGGCCTCTGTGTCCCTTCAAGTGCTTCGCCCTTCTCCTCCTCCGCCGCGCGGCCCTGCTTCATCTCCTCCCATGGGATGAGTCTCTGCATGCTCTGCGTGTGCGGAAAGGCGGAAAAGTGCCCCGTCCAGTCCAGCGTCTGCTCCTTCAGCCTGCGCATCAGGTCGAGCAGAAACCGGTGTTTTCCGCCGGTGAGGTTGTAGAGCCACACAACCGCCTCGATGTTCTCCGCGCCGCGCGCCACCGCCCACTCGCGCAGCGGCTTTTTGTCGATGTTCCTGTATTGATACCGGAAATAATTGAACATGAACTCCGGCACGCGCCGGTCCACCGTGGCGCTGAAATACTGGATGAGCGCCTTCAGCATGACCATGCGCGGCCACCAGTCCCCGTCGCTCTCCGGGCCGAAGGAGCCGTCCTCGCGCTGGCTGTTCAGCGTCCACTCGATGTACTCCATGCACACCGCCCTGAGCCTTTCGTCGTCCAGCAGCCAGGCCAGCGGCACCAGTCCGTCCAGATAGTAGGGCGCGCGCTCCCAGGCGTCGCCCGCGCCGCCGCGCCAGGCGCTGTCCCGAACGTCCGGCCAGAACTCATACAGCTTCCCCGTGAGGCCATTGGCGGCGGTTTTCAGCTGTTCCCTGAGCCAGCCCTCGGGCCTGATCGCCCCCAGCGGCAGCGCCGCCATGCCGTTTCTGCTCAGCGGCGGCAGGTTGAACAAAGCGCGATTCATCATGGGTCAAAGCACTTCCCTCGTCAATAAGTATTTTCCTCGTCCAGAACCCACGGAACATGGAAATCGATCTCCATCTGAACGGCCGGCCGCGGGAAATCGTCCGCAATCAGGTCGCACTCGCTCCTGAACCACACCCGATAGCCCTCCGCCAGCCGCACAACGCCCTCGCCGCGCCGGATGACGCCGCACAGGTGATAAAATCCCCCGTAGGACAGCCGCATCCCTTCCGCCTCGGCGCAGTTGACGTACACCTCCGCCGGCTTTTCGGGCGCGAGGCCCAGGCTTTCCAGGAAATCCCGCACCGCGGCCGGAAACGCCGCCGCGGCCTTTTGATAATTCCTGCATCCGTCGCACGCGCATGCGATGCCCGCATCCCGATCGCAAAACGCCCGCGTCCGCCCGACGTCGACATCCAGCTCATACGCGCCCAATTCGAACCGTATACCGCGCCCATTTCGGATTTCCATCGCGATCTCCTCCGGCGCGGAATGTTGTCTTCCGGCCGCCTCATCCTTCCCGGTCAGTTCTCCATTTATCACGGCGTTGGCATCGTCAGCAGGTAAATCGCCGCCAGATGCACCGGGTAGAACAGATAAAACACCCATTTGTTGACCCTGATCTTCGTATTCATCGGAATGTAAATGAGCGGCAGCGCCATCAGCGCGTAGAGCTGCACATACACGCGCACATTGTCCAGCGGCCACAGCCTGGCGCGCAGCGTGGGCAGGCCGTACCACGTCATGTACGCGGCCACCCACACCAGCGACGCCAGCGGCCTGTCGATCAGCGCCCAGAACAGCACGATCAGGTAAATGCCGTACATGCCGTAATCGAGCTGCCCCTGGAGATACCAGCATGCCGCGAACACCACGGCCGTCGCGACATACTTCTTCTCCTGCAGCGTCCACACGAGCAGGATGCCCATGAACAGCGTGAAATGAATCGCCAGGTTCACGCCCGCGTAGTAGTGCTGGAAAATCAGGTCGGGCCGATAGAAATTGCGCGCCCAGTTGAACGCCATGCGCGTCTGGTGATTCATCGCCGTCACGTACAGCGGCTGCACGAGCACCGCCATGATCAGCACGCGCAGGGCATATTTCCCGATGTTGCGGGTATAGATGCAGCCCGCGGCGATACAATAGGCGAAAATCGGAAAGGCGATGCGCCCGATGACGCGCATGACGGGATACTGCGGAAACATCACCGCGCCCAGATGGTCTATCAGCATCGTCACAATCGCAATCAGCTTCAGGAAGCCCGTGTCCGTGTTGAGTCGTATGGTTTTCTTCACACCTGCCACTTCTGTCACCTCAGTACAGATTATACGATACTCCGCCCCTCCATTGCAAGCCCCGTCCCCAGCCCCGCCGCGTCTGGCAGGCCCGTTTTCGCATGCTTAACAAATTGGCGTTTGGCGGGCTGTCGAAAAACGCAATGAGTCTGCCGGCGCAGGCAGCGCACGCCCCTTCCCCGCGGCATGAAAAAGCCGCCGGAGCGGCTCTTCACAGGTTTTTCATGATGTCCGTGGCGATTTCCAGCATGCGGATGGCCACATCGCGATTTCCCACAATGACGTCGTAGCCCAGATCCTCGGTAAGCACGCCGCGCCTCAGGCCCTGCGGCAGGCGGCCCTGCTCGTCGGCCTCGCGATCCTCAAACCACGTCTCCCCGCCGATGTAGTCGGACAGGATCCGGATTTTCTCCTGAATCGCCCCGAAGCGCTCCGTCGCCTCCGCATAGGCGGCCACGGCCTCGGCGCACTCGTTCAGCAGCGTCTCCATGGCCTCGATGCGCCCGATCCGCGCCCCTTCCGCCCCACTCACTGCGCCCTTCACCCGCCTTCCGAAATGTCAAACGCCCTTCACTGTCCGTTCTTTTCCCGCCTTTTCGCGTGCAGCTTGCCGCTGAGCTTGCTGATCTTGCTGAAATCCAGCCGGTTTTCCGTGTGGTTCAACAGCCGCGCGATGTTCGCGCGGTGACAGAAGAGCGCCAGCAGGCACATGACCAGCGCGAAAACGATGTAGCCCGCGTTGTCGCCATGGCACAGGGCGACGATGATCGGATAGGCGACGGCCGTGCAGATGGAGGCCACCGACATGTAGCGCGTGAGGCCTACGATGACGACCTGCAGCGCCAGCAGCGCCAGCGCCAGCCAGGGCTCGTTCGCCAGGATGATGCCCAGCGAGCAGGCCATGCCCTTGCCGCCCTTGAAGTCGAACAGCACCGGCCAGTTATGCCCCAGCAGCACCGCGATGCCCGCGATATAGCCGCCCGCGTCGCCGCCGATCCATCGGCCCAGCTTCACGGCGATGAAGGCCTTGAGCGTATCGCCCGCCAGCGTCAGCACGGAGGGCAGCCAGCCCAGCGTGCGCATGATGTTCGTCGTGCCCGCGTTGCCGCTGCCGGTCTTGCGGATGTCGATGTTGCCGAAGGCCCGGCCCACGATCACGCCCGTCGAAAAGTTGCCCAGAAAATATGCGCCGACTGAAATCGCGATCCACAAAAGAAACTTCACAGCATTCACCCCTTTTCCCGTTTGCAGAGAAATCCTCGCCGCCCGAACCGGTCGTCAGTCCTCCTTGCCGCTGCGCTCCCGCATGACAAACCGCAGCGGCGTGCCCTCGAAGCCGAAGGCCTTGCGGAACTGGTTTTCCAGATAGCGCTCATAGCTGAAATGCATCAGCGTCAGGTCGTTGATGAAAAACACAAACGTCGGCGGCTTGATCTGCTGCTGCGTCACATAGTAGATCTTGAGCCGGCGGCCGGATGTGGACGGCGGCTGCAGCGCGGCCTGCGCGTCCGCGAGGATGTCGTTCAAAAGGCCCGTCGTGATGCGGCGGCAGCTCTGCGCATGCGCGGCCTTCACGGCCTCCATCACGCGGTTCACCCGCTGGCCTGTCAGCGCGGAGATGAACAGGATGGGCGCGTAGTCCATGAATTTCAGCTCCGCGCGCACCTTTTTGACGTATTCCTCCATGGTGCCGGTTTCCTTCTCGACGGCGTCCCACTTGTTCACCACGATGACGGCGGCCTTGCCCTGCTCGTCAATGTAGCCGGCGATCTTGCTGTCCTGCTCGGTCACGCCCTGCGAGGCGTCGATGAGCAGCAGCGCCACGTCGCAGCGGTCGATGGCGGCCAGCGAGCGCACAATGGCGTACCGCTCCAGCGACTGATACTCGATGGACTTGCGTTTGCGGATGCCCGCCGTGTCGATGATGACGAACTCTTCGCCGCTCTCGTCGGTAAAGCGCGTGTCGACGGCGTCGCGCGTCGTGCCCGCGATGTCTGAGACCATCACGCGCTCCTCGCCCAGCAGCCGGTTGACCAGCGAGCTCTTGCCCACGTTGGGCTTGCCCACCACGGCAATCTGCGTGGGGGCGTCGGGGTCTTCCTCCTCGTCCGGGTCGGGGAAGAACCTGCACAGCGCCTCCAGGAGGTCTCCGAAGTTCATCATGTTCACGCTGGAAATGCCGATGGGATCGCCGATGCCCAGGTTGTAGAAATCGTAGATTTCCGCCTCCATGTTCACGTGGTCGATCTTGTTCACAACCAGCATCACCGGCTTCTTCGCGCGCCGCAGCATATCCGCCACGGTCTCGTCGTCCGCGGTCATGCCCTGCCGCCCGTCCACGAAGAACAGGATCACGTCGCAGGTCTCGATGGCGATTTCGGCCTGCCGGCGCATCTGCCTGAGCAGCGGGTCGTCGCTGTTCGGATCGATGCCGCCGGTGTCGATCAGGGTGAATTTGTGGTTCTGCCATTCGCAGTCGGCGTACACGCGGTCGCGCGTCACGCCGGGCGTGTCCTCCACAATCGCGATGCGCCGCCCGGCCATTTTATTGAAAAATGTTGATTTGCCCACATTCGGGCGGCCGACGATGGCCACAAGGGGTTTCATCTGTGCCTGTCCTCCGTCTTGATTTTCTCTCTATGCAATTCGCGCAAAAATCCGCGCCGTTCGCGGCGGTTATGGTTCTTTCCAGAATCCTCCCTTGTGAAAGCTCCCGTTTCCAAGGGGCGTCGCCGTCAATCGGAAGACCACGCAGCCGTCCGGACACACGATTGTTTTGCTGTATTTGCCGTCGCCGCCGAGGTTTTCGAGGTCGCCGCCGCTGCGCACGGCCTCCATCAGCGGATACAGCATCGTCATCGTCTTCGAGCATATGCCGTATCCTTCCTGATTCACCGGGCACCCGTATGTGCAGGCATACCTGTCGCCGATTTCCTCGCCGTTGCGGCAGTAGCGCTCCGTGCGATCTCCGCGGACAAAGCCCACCACCTCGACGTTGAACTGATACTCTTCGTCATACCACTTTTTCATAACCGCTCTCCCTGCAGCCGCCGGCCTGTCGCGCCGCAAAGAACTAGGCGTTCATCAGCGCGTCCAGCAGCTCGTCGCCCCTTCGGCCCACCTTCACGATGGGCATGCCCACCTGGCGCTGCACCGCCTCGAGCGTCATGTCGTCCAGGAACACGTCCTCCTGATCGCGCAGCATGCACTCGGTGACGAGCACCCGGTCGGCGTTGTGTCCCGCGAGGCCGCGGATGAGGTCGCCGCCGGTGAGCAGCCCCGTGACCGTCACGCTCGGGCCGAAGAAGCCGTTCTCGACGGGCACCACCTCGACCTCCACGCCCGGCAGCGGAAAGCGCCGCATGAGGCTCTTCATGAACGGCCCGGCGGACACGCCCGTCACCACCAGCAGCTTCGCGGGCCGCGCGCTCTCCAGATCGGCCTCGCCATAGGCCGCCTCCAGCTCCGTTTCGAGCAATCGCATCATGCCGATGCCGTTCTCGATCTGCGCGTAGTCCTCGTAGAATTCATCCGGCGGAATCGGCCGTTTGGCCGCAAGGTAGAATTCGTCGGCCGGAAAGACGAAATTCGTGCCGAACTTCTTCAGAAATTTCCTCTGCCACTTTTCCGCCGCGTCCAGCACCGCGCGCGCCTCGTCGCGCGTGTATTTGCGCAGCTCGCTCAGGCCCTCGCGATGGTTGGTCAGCCCCACCGGCACCAGCGCCAGCGACTGGCAGGCCGGATGCAGCGCCGCCAGATCGTTCACGGTCTTTTCGAGCGCCGCGCCGTCGTTGACGCCGGGGCACAGCACGGCCTGCGCATGGAACTGAACGCCGCCCGCCGCGAGCCGGTTCAGCTGCTTCATCAGCAGCGCGCCGCGCTCCGTGCCGAGCATACGCGCGCGCAGCGCCATGTCCGTGGCGTGCACGGAGATATACAGCGGCGAGGCGTGCCGGTCAATGATGCGCTGAAGCTCGCGCTCGCTCACATTGGTGAGCGTCACGAAATTGCCCATCATCAGCGACAGCCGCCAGTCGTCGTCCTTCACGCGCAGCGAATCGCGCGCGCAGCACGGCAGCTGATCCACGAAGCAGAAGATGCATTTGTTGACGCACTCCCGCACGCCGGTCATGAGCTGCGAGTCGAACGTCAGCCCCAGCGGTTCCCAGTCGTCCTTTTCCAGCGAAAACTCGATCTCCCCGCCATCCCGCTCGATGACGAGGTCGATGCGCTCCTCGCTGCTGAGCGCCTGATAGTCGATCCAGTCGATGATCTGCTCCCCGTTGATGCTCACGAGCCTGTCACCCGCCTTCAACCCCAGCTGTCCGGCGATGCTGCCCGGCTCAACGGCAATGATCGTATGAGGCATAGCGTCTCCTTTTCCGTCGCGACACACCGATACATGTTATATTATGGCTCAGGATTGTGTTTTCGTCAATCTCTGAAAGGAAATTCGCGTGAAAATTTCCGTCAAACGGGCGGCCGCATCCGCCGTGCCGACAAAACTGGCGCCGCCGCGGAAGCGCAGGCCCGCGGCGGCGCCGGTCGTTATTTCTCGCGCGTCGGCCCTCATCGGCCCAGCATGGCCGCCCCGATGATGCCGGCGTCGTTGCCCAGCGTGGCCAGCTCGACGCGCGCGTACGGCATGGCCTTGTAGAAGATCTTCTTGGCCAGCTTCTCGCGCACGGGCTTGATGAGGAATTCCCCCGCCGCCGACACGCCGCCGCCCACCGCGATGATCTCCGGGTCGATGAAGTTGATGATGTTCACCATACCCACCGCCAGATGCTCCGTGTACTCGTCGAACACCTCCAGCGCGGCCTTGTCGCCCGCCTTGGCCGCGTCGATGACCGTCTTGGCCGAGATGTTCTTGGCCTGATTCAGCACGGATTCGGGATGCTTCTTCGCCGCCTCGGCGCCCATGCGGATGAGCGCCGTCGCACTGGCATAGCGCTCCCAGCAGCCGCGGTTGCCGCAGGTGCACAGCTCGCCGCCCGCCACGGTGATCATGTGGCCCAGCTCGCTGCCCACGCCGTGCGCGCCCGAATACACCTTGCCGTCGATGACCACGCCTCCGCCCACGCCGGTGCCCAGCGTGAGGAACACGCTGCTCTTCGCGCCGGCGGACACGCCCGCCACGTTCTCGGCCAGCGTCGCCACGGTGGCGTCGTTGTCCACATAGATCGGCTTGTCAATGATCTTCTGCATCAGCTGAATCACCGGCACGTCGTGCCAGCCCAGATTGGTGCAGAACGGCACGCGGCCGGTGCGCGGATCGAGGATGCCCGGAATGCCCACGCCGACCGACTTCACCTCGTCCAGCGACACGCCGGCCTTTTCTATGGCTTTGAGCGCCAGCCGCGCCATGTCTTCCACCACGGCCTCGTGTCCGCGTTCCACCTGCGTCGGGCAGTCCACCTTGCTGACGATCCTGCCCTGTTCGTCCACCACGCCCGCCTTCAGATTCGTGCCGCCCACGTCAACGCCCACATAGTACATGTCGATATCCTCCCTCTCCTGCTGCGAAATGGCGCAGCAGCCTTTCTTTCACAATCGGGAACGCCCGCGCGGCCGCGCCGCGTCACGGTTCCTCGTTCCCCTCGCGTCCTGCCGCCCTGTCCATCCGCGCCATCATGCGCTTTTCCAGCTCCCGGGCCGCGCTGTACCCCTGTTGCTTGAGCATCAGGTTGCGCGAGGCCACCTCCAGCACCACCGCGACGTTCCGCCCCGGGCGGATGGGCAGCAGCAGCCAGGGCACCTGCACGCCGAGGATCTCGCTGGTCCGGTCGTCCAGGCCCACGCGGTCGTATTCCTTGCCCTCCACCCAGTGCTCCAGGTGCACGATCATGTCGATCGACTTCGACCGCATGACCGAGCCGATACCGAACATGGTCGCCACGTCGATGATGCCGATGCCGCGGATCTCCATGAGGTTGCGCACCATCTCCGGCGCCTCGCCGATCAGCCGGTTGTCGCTCACGCGCCGCACGTCCACCACATCGTCGGCCACCAGCCGGTGCCCGCGCTTCACCAGCTCCAGCGCCGCCTCGCTCTTGCCCACGCCGCTCTCGCCGGTAAGCAGCACGCCCACGCCGTATACCTCCACCAGCACGCCGTGCATGGTCTGCCGCGGCGCCAGCTGGTTGTTGAGGAAGTAGATCATGTCCATCACCAGCTTGGTGGTGTCCACATCGCTGCGATATACGGGAATCTTCCGCTCCGCAGCCAGCTGGATCAGATCGTCCATGCCTTCCAGGCGGCGGCAGATGATGATGCAGGGCAGGTCGTAGCTCACGAACTGCTCCAGCCGCCGTCTGCGCGTGTCCGGGTCAAGCGAATGAAGGTAGCTTGTCTCGACCAGGCCCATGATCTGCGGGCGTTCGTCGGCAAAGTGCTCCCAGTAACCGGCGAAGGGCAGCCCCGGCCGGTTGATGTCGCTGGTCTCGATGGGCAGAAAGCCCGTCGGAGAGGGCACGAGCTCCGTCAGCTTCAGCGCCCTGATCATCACCGCCGCGTCAACCATGCCTCACGCACCCCCGCAATCTGTTCGTCCCGAATGAGCCGCTCCACCACCTGCGCCACGCCGTCCTCCGCGTTGGAGGGCGCAATCAGATCGGCCTGGGCCTTCACCTCCGGCGCGCCGTTGGCCATGGCGCAGCCCGTTCCGGCCCATTCGATCATGTCCAGATCGTTCAGGCCGTCGCCGAAGGCCATGACGTCCTCCCGCGTGATGCCCAGCAGGCCGCTCAGCTGCCTGAGCGCGGCCGCCTTGCCTGCGGCGGGGCTCACAAATTCGATGAACCGCGGCTGCGACGTGGCGATCTTCACCCGGCCCGCGAACCGCTCGCGCAGCACGGGCAGCAGCGCCCGCACCCGCTCGGGCGTGTCGATGGCCAGCAGCTTCGGCGTGTCGAAATCCAGCCAGTCGGACAGCTTCCTGCCCACGAATTCGAGCCGCACCGGGCAGTCCAGAAACGCCTGGTAATCGCGCGCGAACGCGTTGGTTCGCTCGCAGCAGACCGCGTCGCCGCGATAGGCCTGAATGTGCAGCGCCATTTCCTCGCAGGCCGCGGCGATTTCACGCCCCAGCGCCGCCTCGATGGGAAGGCTGGCCAGCGTCTCCTCCGTGCGCGAATCGGCGATCAGCGCGCCGTTATACGCGATGAGCGGCGCGGTGATGTTCAGCTCCCGCACGAACGACCTGAGCGCGCACGGCATCCGGCCGGAGGCCAGCACCACGCCCGCGCCCTTTTCCCCGGCCAGTCGAAGCGCCGCAGCCGTGCGCTCCGTCAGCCGGCTCTCCGGGTCAAGCAGCGTTCCATCCATATCCAACACAATCAGCCGAACCGGCACGCGCATCATCTCCTTCATTCTCGTCGATTTTCATTATAATACAAAAAACCCCGCACGGCAAGCCGCATTTCGCCTCCGCGGCCGCCGTTTGGGACGCCGCTTTTCGATTCACGCTTTTTATGCCCGCCCCGCCGCCGTCAACTTTTTTGCGCATTGTCCCGCCGAACGAAAGGAAACGCAAAGCCGGACGGCGCGCGCTTCGCCGTCCGGCCGGATATATGACCGCTTTTCAGAAAGCCGCGCGGCGGCAGGGCAGGCGCTCGCGCTTTACGGCGCTGGCGCTCCGCCGCGAACCATCTCCAGAACCTCCTCCGGCGTGAAGAGCTGCAGGACGACCTGATTGGGCAGGCAGATGATCATATTGCCGAGGATGCGGCCGTCCCTGTTTTCCAGGGTGACCGCGCCCTGCTGAACGCAGTCGTGGTTTTCGCAGGTGGCATCCTCCATGCATACGCCCTCCGGCGTCAGGTGAATCACATTCAGCGTCTCCGTTCCGTCCGGAAGGATCTGCCTCAGAGGGTAGGAACAGGCGCCCTCCTCCGGCAGCGTCAGCCAGCCGGTCTGCGTGGCCGACGAAACCAGCACGTAGCCGCGGGCCGCGAGGATGCGCTCCTCCGCGGCCTGCGGGTCATCCGGCCCGTCGCCGGCCGCCGGGCCCCCGCCCCGGCCCGCCGCATCCGGCGGGCCGGCGACGACGCCCTGCAGCAGCGCCAGGCACGCCAGCAGGATGGCCAGTATCCTCATCATCAGCCGCTTCTCCTTTGCCGCCCTTCATCGAAACGAGGGCCGTCGCCTCATGCAAGCCCGGTAAAGCCCATGAAGGCCAGCGCCATCAGCGACGCGGAAATCAGCGCGATGGGCAGTCCCCTGAGCGACTCCGGAACCTTTGAGAACGCCAGGCGTTCCCGCACGCCCGCCATGCACACGATGGCGAGCAGGAAGCCCAGCCCGTTAAACAGGCCGCTCAGCAGGGCCTCGCCCAGGCTGCAGGCCTTTTCCATGTTCAGCACCGCCGTGCCCAGCACGGCGCAGTTGGCGGCCGCCCATGTCAGGCTGCCCTCCAGCGCCTCGCGCAGAGCCGGCCTGATCCGGCCGATCAGCGCGGCGCACAGCACGGTCAGCAGGATGATGACCGCCACAAACGCGGGCGTCTGCAGATACGCGGCGTCCAGCGGCGTCAGCACCCAGCGCCCGACCATCCACGCGCCGGCCGAGGACAGCGTCATGACCAGCGCGGTGAACAGGCCCACGCCCGCGGCGGCTCCGAGCCTGCGGGATTCATCCAGCGCGCAGCAGCCCATCAGCCGGGTCAGGAAGATGTTTTCGGTAAATACGCAGCTCACCATAAACAGCAGAACGCGCGCGACGCCGCTCATGTCCGCTCACTCTCCTTCTTTCCAGAACGCCCTGAGGCAACCGCTCTGAAGACGCCCATCAGCAGGCCCACCATCAGAAATCCCCCGGCCGGCATCGCCGCGAGCAGCATGGGCTCATAGCCGGAGGGCAGGATTGCCGCCCCGAACACGGAGCCGCGTCCGATCAGCTCCCGCAGCGCGCCAACCAGCGTCAGCGCGGCGGTATAGCCCAGGCCCATGCCGACCGCGTCGGCCGCGGCCGTCATGAGGCCGCTGCGGGAAGCCGCCTCATCCGCCCGGTTCAGGATGAGGCAGTTGACGGCGATCAGCGGAACGAACACGCCCAGCGCGCCGTTCAGCGCCGGGAACCAGCCCGCCAGGATCATCTGCGCCACCGCCGCAAACACGGCGCTGACCAGGAGGAACAGCGGCACGCGCGCCCTTCCGGCCACAAGGCCGCGCAGCGTCGAAACCGTCAGGCTCGTGCACAGCAGCACGCAGGCCGTCGCGAGGCCCATGCCCAGACCGTTCATCGCCGTGACGGTCACCGCCAGCGCGGGACAGAGGCCCAGCCCCAGCCGCAGGAGCGGATTGCCGCCCAGAACGCCGTATTTCAGCGCCTCGCCGGGCGCATGTTTCCTGTCATCCATTGTGCGCATTCGCCCCCTTCCCATGGCCGTACACCCGCCGCCTGACGCAGCGGTCGATCAGCGGCGCGGCAATGTTCATCAGCAAAATCGCAAAGGTCACGCCCTCCGGATACAGCCCATAGCGCCGGATCAGGACGATCAGCAGGCCCGCGCAGGCCGCGTAAACCAGCTGGCCCGCGGCCGACATCGGGCAGGTGACGTAATCCGTGGCCATGAACACCGCGGCGAACAGCACGCCGCCCGACAGGATCGCCGCCACGGGATCGCCTCCGAAAATCCATGAAAACGCGAAGGCGGACGCCGTCAGCGTCACCGGAATGCGCCATGAAACAGTCTTTGTCAGGAGCAGGAAGGCAAGGCCCAGCAGAATCGCCAGCTTGCAGGTCTCGCCGATGGAGCCGGGCACATCGCCCAGAAATAGCTGCCATGCGGTAAAGCTGCCGGGGCTGGCCAGCGGCGTGGCGGCGGACACCGCGTCCACGCAGGCGTTCCAGCCGGCGGGCGCCACCCAGGCCGTCATGTACTTCGGCCAGGAGACCAGCAGCATCGCGCGGGCAGCCAGCGCCGGATTGACGAAATTGTCGCCCAGCCCGCCGAACAGCCCCTTGACGACGACCACCGCGAAGGCGCTGCCCAGCACGGCCAGCCACCACGGCGCGCTGGGCGGCAGGTTCAGGCCCAGGATCAGGCCGGTGACCACGGCCGAAAGATCGCCGATCAGCACCCTTCGCCCCGCCAGCTTCTGCCACAGGCACTCGGCCAGCACGGCGGACAGCGTCGACGCCAGAATCAGCGTCAGCGCGCCGCTGCCAAAATGCCACACGCCCGCGACGGCGCAGGGAAGCAGCGCAATGATCACATTGAGCATGAGCGCCCGCGTGGACTGGCTGCTATATACGTGGGGCGCCGGAGACATACGCAGATTCATGACCGCTTACCCCTTTCCTTTCTTCGCTTCAGCGGCGATCCTGTCCTTCATGGTCTTGAAAGACGCCGTCAGCACGCGATGCGCCGGGCAGATGTAGGAGCAGCCGCCGCAGACGATGCAGTCCATCACGTTCTGCGCCGCGGCCTCCTTCATGTCGTTCGCGTCGCACAGGTACTTGAGACGCCAGGGGATGAGCCCGATGGGACAGGCGTCCACGCAGCGCCCGCAGCGGATGCACGGCGATTCCTCCGGCTCCGCCGCTTCCGCCCGGCTGTACACGACCACGCCGTTGTGGGCCTTGGCGATGGGCACCTGATCGCCGGGGCAGGGAAAGCCCGTCATCGCGCCGCCCAGCACCACCTTGCCGACCTCTGCGTCGGGAATGCTGTAGCCGCCGCACGCGGCGACCAGATCGGCCACCGACGTGCCCACGCGCACGCGCAGGTTGGAGGGCCTGGCAACACGCCCCGTCACCGTGGTGATGCGGGAGATCAGCGGCCTGCCGTCGATGACGGCGTCGGCGATGGCGCAGGCCGTGCCCACGTTCAGCACGATCACGTGCACGTCCAGCGGCAGCTTCCCGGCGGGCACCTCGCGTCCGGTAACCACCTGGATCAGCTGTTTCTCGCCGCCCTGCGGATACTTTGTCCGAAGCGGCATGACCTCCACGCCCGCGCGGCCCTGCGCCGCTCTGCGCATGGCCTCGATGGCGTCGGGCTTGTTGTCCTCGATGGCGATGACGCCCTTCTTCACGTTCAGCGCGCGCATGGCGGCCCGCAGGCCGTCCACGATGCGCCCGCCGCGCTCCAGCATCAGCCTGTGGTCGCAGGTGAGGTGCGTCTCGCACTCGGCGCCGTTCAATATGATGGTGTCGCAGAACTGTCCTTCACGGACCGTGAGCTTGACGTGCGTCGGAAAGGCCGCGCCGCCCATGCCGCACACACCCGCGGCCCGGATGGCGGGCACAATCTCTTCCGCCGGGCACGTCTCCACGTCGCCCAGGGGCCGCAGGCCGTCCGCCCACTCGTCCCTGAAGTCGTTTTCAATGGTGACGGCCATGGCGGCGGGCGAGCTGACAGACTGCACCGGCCCCACCGCGAGCACCTTGCCGGACACGCTGGCGTGCACAGACAGCCCCAGCGGGCCCACCGGCTCGCCGATCACCTGGCCCAGCTTCACATGATCCCCCGCCTTCACGCAGGGCTCGCTGGGCGCGCCCAGGTGCATTCCCATCATGATGGTCACAGTCCCCGCGGCGTAATCCCGCACAGTCTGACCCCGCGTGGGCGCCTTGCCCTCATGCCGGGCGCGCAACGGATGCACGCCGCCGCGGAAGGTTCTGTTGCTTGTCAATTTCAGCCCCTCCAGTCGTCGTTTCAATGATACCGGTCAGCCCTTCTGTTGTTCCGCAGGCCCGCCCGTCAGTCTGGCCGGGGCCGCATGAACCGGCTCACATCCTCCGCGGCATCCTCCGCTTCGGGCACTGCCGCCGCAAACACCGGACGCGCGCGCATGAACCGGCTCGCATCCTCCTCAGCAGTCTCCGTCTCGGGCGCTGCCGACGCAGACACCGGACGCGCGCGCATGAACCGGCTCGCATCCTCCTCAGCAGCCTCCGCCTCGGGCGCTGCCGACGCAGACACGGGACGCTCACGCATGAACCGGCTCGCGTCCTCCTCAGCAGTCTCCGTCTCGGGCGCTGCCAACGCAAACACCGGACGCGCACGCATGAACCGGCTCGCATCCTCCTCAGCAGTCTCCGCCTCGGGCGCTGCCGCCGCAGACACCGGACGCGCGCGCATGAACCGGCTCACATCCTCCTCAGCGGCCTCCGCCTCGGGCTCTGCCGCCGCAGACACGGGACGCGCGCGCATGAACCGGCTCGCATCCTCCTCAGCAGTCTCCGCCTCGGGCGCTGCCGATGCAAACACCGGACGCGCACGCATGAACCGGCTCGCGTCCTCCGCGGCGGCCTCCGCTTCAGGCGCTGCCGACGCAGACACCGGACGCGCGCGCATGAACCGGCTCGCGTCCTCCGCGGCGGCCTCCGCTTCAGGCGCTGCCGACGCAGACACCGGACGCGCACGCATGAACCGGCTCACATCCTCCGCGGCGGGCTGCGCCCCGGATTCCGTGCCGACCGACGCGGACACGCCGCCTTCTCCGCCGGCCGCAAGCGCGTTGACCGCGCCGAGCACCGCATTGGAGGTGATCGTCGCGCCTGTCACGGCGTCGACGCCGTCCTCGCCGTAGGTGAAGGGGGCGCTCCTGCCGAGGAACTGGCCGGTGAAGGCCGGCTCGGAAGCCAGCTTGCCCATGCCGTCCGTCTCGTTCGGCGTATCGACGGCCAGGTACGCGACGGTCCCGTCATCCGCGAAGCCCATGGTGACCGTCACGTCGCCGCCGAAGCCCTTCACGACGGCGGAAACCGTCTCGCCTTCGTACGACGCATTCTCTTCCGCCGTCAGACCCAGCGGATAGGCGCAGATATAGCCGGCCACGGCATTGACGCCGCTGACGACGGCTCTGGAGGATATGGACGCGCCGCTGACGGTGTCCACGCCGTCCTGGTTGAGCACGATGCCCGCCGTGCGGCCCGGAAACTGATCGGTGAAGGCCGCCTCGCGGGTGAGCGCGCCCAGGCCCGGGGTCTCGCTGAAGCGGTCGCCGCCCACTTCGATGCCGGTGATGACGCCCGTCATGTCCACGCCCACGGTGACCTCAACCGGCCCGCCGTAGCCTGTGACGGTGGTCTGACCGACATAGCCAAGCGTCTCGCCCGCTTCGCTGAGGCCCGCGTATACGCTGTCCAGGCTGTAACGGCTTTCCTGCAGCTCGACCGGTTCGAAGCGCTCCGCGCCGCTCACGAGCCTCGCGCGCACCGCGTTTTCGGAGATCGCCGCCTGCCGCTCGATCCGGTCCTTGGTCAGGCTGTTGACGCCGCTCAGCAGGAGCACCGCGCAGACGCACACCGCGAGGATCACAGCCCAACCAGGCAGTTTCTTATTCACATGCCCTTCCCCCTAAATATGCTTATCTCTGTTCCCCGTCCAGCCGGAGAACCCGGAACGCCCGATGCGCGATCAGCCCCGTCAGGCAGCCCACCACGGCGCCTATGCCCGCCAGCACCGGCAGGTATGTGTAGAGGAGCTGCGGCGTGCGGAGCACTGTGCTGGCCATCAGGATCTGCCCGACGTTGTGCGCGACCGCACCGGCCAGCGACGTGCCGTAGACGCCGTAGTCCGGATTGCGGCCAATCACGATGAAGGCGGCTATGCCGGCCGCGCAGGCCAGGGCGATCAGCGCCATGCACCACAGAATCTGACCCCGCGGCGCGGGATGCGCCGCGAGCAGCGCCGCGTCGCTGAGCGCCGCGAGCGCCGCCACGGCCAGCGCGCCCGCCCGGGCGTGCCGCCGCGCCAGCAGCATGACCGCAAGGCTCAGCACGCCGCCCGCGAGGCTGTACAAAATGGTGGAAAGCGAGCCGAACAGGAACCCCGACAGGAATACCTTCGCCAGCATCAGGAGCACGCAGCTCTTCCAGTCCATCAGATAGACCGCGTACAGCAGCACGGTGTTGGCCAGGCCCAGCTTGATGCCGGGCACGGCGCCGCTCAAAAACCATGTAACCGGAATGGCGCGATCCAGATAACCGAGCACCAGTGAGAGCGCCACCAGCAGGCCGAATCGCGCGACCGTTTGCGCTGTTGTTTTCATCGTTTCCCCCATACCCGGCCGCACGCCTCCAGGGCGGGCGCCGGGTTCGCTCCTTCATTAATTATATACGATTTTGTATGTCTTATCAACATAAAAATGACGACGCGGCGGTTAAAAGCCTGCTTCCAGATTGACTTCCTCCGGCTATTCTGCTATATTATATACGGGTTTCAACCATGCAGGGCCTAATTGGAAAAGGAGGAGTAACATGAAGAAAATCGTTTCCCTGCTGCTGGCGCTCTGCCTGGCGTTCGGCGGCATTGCCCTGGCTGAAGGCGCCGCCTTTACGCCCGGCACCTACGAGGGAACCGGCAAGGGCTACAGCGAGACCGATCCCGTGACCGTGAAGGTCACCGTGGACGAAAACGCCATCACGGCCGTGGAGATCGAGGGCGAGGGCGAGGTGCCCTTCGGCCAGCCCGCTTTCGAGACGTATGTCTCCGCGCTGATCGGGCGCTCCGACGCGGACATCGACGCCGTGGCCGGCGCCACCATGACCCGCGACGGCGTCAGGGAAGCCGTCGAAAAGGCCCTGGCGGCGGCCCGAGGCGAAGAAATCGCCACGGACGACGCCGACGTCGCCTTTACGGCCGGCGAGTACACCGCCACCGCCGACGGCTACAACGGCCCGGTGACGGTTAAGGTCACCTACAGCGCGGACAGGCTCGAGGCCATCAGCGTCGAAGCCAGCGCGGAAACCGACCATGTGGGCACCGTCGCCTTCGACATCATGATCCCCGAGATGCTCGAAGCGGGCGGCTCTGGCGTGGACGGCGTGTCCGGCGCCACCTTCTCCGCGCGCGCCCTGCGCAACGCGGTGAACGACACCGCCGAGCAGGCCGGCTGCACCAACCTGGACGCCTTCAAGGCCGCCAGGGTGGAGCATCCCGCCGGCAATCCCCTGAGCCTTGAATACGACGTGGTCGTGGTCGGCGCGGGCGGCGCGGGCATGGCGGCCGCGGCCCAGGCGGCCGAGGACGGCAACACCGTGCTGGTGATCGAAAAGAACGCCGAGGTGGGCGGCAACACGCTCGTCTCCGGCGGTCAGTATCAGAGCGTGATGCCCTATCTGGTGTGGGATCCGGCCGATCCCGACGCCACGACCGGCGTCTACGCGCATGACGGCCAGACCTACGACAAGGTCAAGTCCGTGCAGGGCTGCATCGACGAGCTCAAGATGATTCTGAACTGGTCTGAGGAGCCCTTCGATGAGGATTACTACAAGGACAACGAGTTCGTGGCCGGCGACGCCGCCGAGCTCAGCAAGCATGGCGTGCACGCGGAATATCTGCCCGTGCTGCAGGCCCTGAAGCAGGAGATCCAGGCCTATCTGGATTGGGCGCAGCCCCAGCTGGACGCCGGCGTGGCCGAGAACCAGCTGACCCTGTTCTCCACCCTGAACCTGCATATCTTCCAGACCTATTACGGCGGCCTGCGCCAGAGCGCGGACAAGTCCGAGTGGATCTATGGCGACGTGGATCTGGTGTCGCAGTTCATCGAGGGCGGCCAGGGCCTGAAGGAGTGGCTGGAGGATCAGGGCGCGCTGTTCGTGGAGAACACCCAGCCCACCCTGATCGGCGCGCTGTGGTATCGTGAGAACGAATTCATCGGCTCCACCATCGACCTGGACGGCGACGGCAACAACGAGATGGGCCGCTGGGGCGCCTACTTCGCCGCGCCCATGTCCACGCTGTACGCCGCCAACGAGAAGAACGGCATCATGATCCGCACCACCGCCACCGACCTGATCGTCGAGGACGGCCGCGTGACCGGCGTGAAGGCCGTCCACTATGACGGCACCGAGATCACCGTGAAGGCCGCCAAGGGCGTCATCCTCACCACCGGCGGCTACGCGGCCAACATCAACAAGGTGCTGGAGCACAACGTGTACTGGTCCACCGAGTACCTCTCCACCGCCACCAAGACCACCAACCGCTCCTCCATCCAGGGCGACGGCATCGCCATGGCGGAAGCTGTCGGCGCGGCCACGACCGGCCTGGGCTACACCCAGCTGATGCCCATCTCCTGGGTTGACAACGGCAACCTCGCCTTCGGCGGCGGCAACTATGCCTGCTGGATCAACCCCACCACCGGCCACCGCTTCGTGGACGAGGGCTCCGAGCGGGACGTGCTGTCGCTGGCGGAGTTCAGAAACGGCATGGAAGTGAACGGCACCAAGGGCGTGTTCCTGGAGTTCTACAACGTCGCGCAGATGATGCCCGCGCCGATGCAGCTGGCGGACGGCGACTACGAAGGCCGCTACTATCGCCGCACCATCGCCGAGCTCCCCGAGCTGTTTGAGCAGCTGGGCGTGACGGCCGATCCCGACACCGTGATCGAGACCATCAGGGCCTACGACATGGCCGTCATGGGACAGGGCGAGTATCCCGACGTGGGCAAGGCCATCGCCTCCCGCACCGTGGGCAACGTCGAAATGAACGCGGACGGCACCTACAACGTGGCGTCCTATGATCTGGAGAACACCGTGATGACCGTCCGCCTGATGGCGCCCTCGACCCATCACACCATGGGCGGCATCGTGGTCGATACCGACCGCCACGTTCTGAACACGGACGGCGAGATCATCCCCGGCCTCTACGCGGCCGGCGAGGTGACCGGCGGCATCCATGGCGGCAACCGCCTGGGCGGCAACGCCATCGTGGAGATTTTCGTGTCCGGCCGCACCGCCGCGAAGGCTGTCACGGCAGACAACGAATAAGCGACTGACCCAGCCTGCGGGGCGGGATGAGCGTTCATCCCGCCCCGCGCTTTTGTTGCGCGTCGGGCAGGCACCGGAACGGCCTTTCCTTCCCCCGCGGCAACGTCCCCAACCCCGCCTGCCCTTCGCAGCGACATTGACAGGCGCCCGGCCATCTGCTAGAATGGGGGCGTGCAAATCGCACGAGAGAATGTTGGAAGGCATCTTCCGGGGAGGTTGCTCATGAAACTGCAGAAAAACGACACGCTACTGATGATCGGCGATTCCATCACGGATTTCGGGCGCGCCCGTCCCGTCGGCGAGGGGCTGCACGCAGGCGTCGGCACGGGTTATCCCATGTTCGTCCGCGCGTTTCTGGAGACCAGCTACCCTGAGCTGAACATCCATGTGATCAACATGGGCACCAGCGGCGACAACGTGCGCGATCTCAGGGCCCGCTGGCAGACCGACGTATTCGATCAGGCGCCCGACTGGGTGTCCGTCATGATCGGCGTGAACGACGTGTGGCGGCAGTTCGACCAGCCCGGCATCGCAAAGAGCCATGTCTATCTGCCTGAATATGCCGAGACGCTGGACGCGCTCGTCAAAGAGACGCTGCCGCGCGTCAAGGGCATGGTGCTGATGACCCCCTACTACATGGAGCCGAACGCGGAGGATACCATGCGCGCCCGCATGGACGAGTACGGCGCGGCTGTCCGGGACATCGCGGGGAAATACGGCACGCTGTTTGTGGACACACAGGCCCGCTTCAACGCCCTGCTGCGCCACATGCACTCCACAAACATCGCCTGGGACCGCGTGCATCCCAACCCCACCGGCCACATGCTGCTGGCCCGCGCCCTGCTCGACGCGCTGGACTTCGACTTCACCAAATCATGGCAGTAAACGCCCCGCGGAGGACCGCGCCGCGCCGCAGCAAAAACGGGAACCGCCCCTGCAAGGACGGTTCCCGTTTTTGGTGTTCGGTATGCTGATTATTCGGCAGCGGCGGGCGCCACAGCGGTGATGTGCGGGTTCGCGCCGTTGTACCAGTAGAGGAAGCCCTCCAGATCGACGACGTCGCCGACGTTCAGATTGCGGACGGCCTCGTAGACCTCGGTGGTCTCGTTGCACAGATAGTACTCAACCGTGAAGGTGTAGGTCTCGCCATTGACGGAGGCCTGGAAGTACAGGTCGGCGTCAGTGCCCTCGGCGCCGGAACCGTTCCAGCCGTAGGCGAATGCAGCCCCGGTATCGTGCGCGCCGTCGCCGTCGGTGTAGGTGTAGGACTCAATGGTCAGGCCCTTGAAGGCGACGAACTCGTTCTGATGGTCAGCCAGCTCGTCGGCGCCCAGCAGCTCGGTCACGTCGGCCGCCTCGGCGACCCAGGGCTCGGCGTCCTCGATGATCTCGAAGGTGCCCTCGATGATCTCAACCTCGCCGGACCACTCGCTCTTGATGCCGTTCACGCGGATCTTGGTGCCGGGAACCAGCTTCTCGGCGTCCTCGGCGGAGCAGGCGGCGTTGTAGATGAAGTACGCGCCGTCCTCATCCTGCGTGTAGAGGGTAATCTGGTCGTTCCACCAGGACTGATTCGCCTGGACGTAGGTCTCAACGGTCACTTCGGTATCGAGCTCGGCGGCAACGTACTCCTCATGGGTCATGACGCCCTCGGACTCTTCATTCGCGGACGCGCAGGCAAACAGGGACATAACCATCAGGGCAGCCAGAAGCAGAGTGAATATTTTCTTCATTGCTTTTCTCCTCCTTATTTGGATTCACCTTTATTATACTGAATACTGTAAAGAAAAGCATGACGCTTATGTTATTTTACGATTCTTTTTCTTGCCCGCCGCCTGCTTCAGCGCGTACAGGCCGATCAGCAGCCAGGTGACGCCCAGCGCCGAGAGCAGTATCGCCGCCGTCGCCGGCAGCGGCCCCAGGTCGGCGCGCGTCACGCCCGCGACGCCGCCGCCGCTCTGGTTCAGCCGATAGAGCGAGGTCATGTCGTCGTACAGCTTGTCGATGTAGGCGTCGTCGACGGTCTGCTTGCGCCGGATGGACTTGGTCACGTTCTCGATCATCTGCCCCGCCGCGTCGCGCAGCGACGTGGAGCCGTTGAACACAGGCGTGACGAACGTGTCCCCCGTGTGGTCCAGCAGCAGCTGCGAGGCCCTGATCTTCACGTCGTAGTGAAGGCTCTTGTCCTGGCCCGCGCGGGCGAGATAGTCCTGATAGGCCGGGTCGCTCTGCGCCCTGTCCGTCACGGGCACGTAGCCCTCCGTCTCGGCGTAGGCGATCTGCACGTCGTTGGTCAGCAGGAACTGCATGAACAGCCAGCTCGCCAGCACCTCCTGGCTGTCCTTCTTGTTGAACAGGCACATGCTGGGGCCCTGCGAAATCATCTGCGGATGCTCCGGATCAAACTGCGGCACCGGGTACACCGCCGTCTCGAACTCGACAAACTGATCGGCGGGAATGTCGGAGAGCGGCGCGGAGCTGCCCATCCACGTCGCGCCGGCGGTGGAGTCCACTGCAAACACGCATTGGCCCGCATTGAGGAAATTGGCCGGATAGCTGGATATCTTGAACGTGGAGAACGCGCCCGCCCTCACGTGCTCCGCGATGTCCAGCAGCAGCGCGCGCGTGGTGTCGTTAAAGATGAGAATCTCGCCGCCGTCGGTGGAATAGCCCGCCCCCTTCTGGCGCAGCATCTGAATCATCATGTTGTCGGTCGACTTGTAGATGAACGGAATCATGACCTTCTGGCCGTTGGCCGCGTACACGCCGTCCCCGTCTTTCGCCGCGGCGGCCTCGGCGACCTCCCACACGAAATCCCAGGTGAGCGTGTCCGGCAGCTCGTAGCCCAGCGCCTCGACCATCGTCCTGTTCACGTAGCACGCCTCGGTGGAGCGCATGAAGGGCAGCGCATAGGTGCGGCCGCCCAGCACGCATTCCGCCAGGAACTGGCTGACGATCCCATCCTGACCGGGGCCGTCAAACTTGAGCTTGCCGCCGCCCAGCCCGTAATTCGGGTCGGCCATCAGGCCGTCCAGCTCCGCGACGACGTTGCTGCCGGTGAGATAGGTGGCGATGTGATCGGGATAGCTGATGCACACGTTGGGCGTTGTGTTGGTGGAAATATTCGTAATGACGTCGTTGTAGATGCGGCTGTAATCCGTATACAGGCGCATGTTCACAGTCACGTTGGGATACAGCGCCTCAAAGTCGGCAATGGCCTTTTCATAGATTTCAACCTGCGTCCGGTTCGTGTCGTTCTTGGCCCAGAAGGTCAGCTCGATGGGTTTCGTTTCGTCGAACGTCTCCGGAATCTCCAGCGCCTGACGGCCCGTCGAGCCGTGGCAGCCGGCCAACAGCAGGACGGCGGCCAGCAGCGCGCAAGCGAGCAGCTTTTTCATCCCTTCGTTCCCCCTCTCGACACGCCGGCCATGATCTTCTTGTGGAAAATCAGAAACAGCACGATCAGGGGCACGGAAATCACGACCACGGCGGCCATCATCGCGGGGATGTTCTCGCGGCCGAAGCCGTTCTCACGAATCTCCTGAATGCCGTTGGACACCAGGAAATAGGCCGCGTCGTCGGTGATCAGCCTCGGCCAGACGTAGGAATTCCAGCACTCGATGATCTTCAGAATGGTGATGGTGACGATGGTGGGCTGGCTGATGGGCAGCATGACCTTCACGAGGTACTTGAAGTCCGACGTGCCGTCCACCTTGGCGGCGCGGTACAGCTCGCCGGGAATCTGCTCGAAGTTCTCCTTCAGCAGGTAGATGTAGAACACGCTCGTGACCGAGGGCAGGATCAGGCCCGTGAAGGTGTTCCTCAGGCCCAGATTGGTGATCGTGACGAAGTTCGTGATGACCACCAGCTCGCTGGGAATCATCATCAGCGACAGGAACAGCGTGAAGGCGATGTTCTTGCCCCGGAAGTCCAGCCGGGCAAAGGCGAACGCCGCCAGCACCACCACGAGCAGCATAACCGCCGTGGTGACCAGCGTGAAGACGAGCGTGTTCAGAAAATAGCGCGCCAGCGGCACGGCCGTGAAGGCGTCCGCGTAATTCTGGAGCGTGGGCGACAGCGTGAAAAACCTCGGAATGTATTCGGAGTTGTAGGCACTGTAGCTCTTGACCGAGGTCAGCACCATCCAATAGAAGGGAAACAGCACCATGACCGCCCAGACGGTCAGGAGCGCGTAGATGACCGTCTTGCCGGCGGCGCCGCGCGCGCGGGCCGAACGCCCGATCTTTTCATAGTCAACTTGCTTTGCCATAGCGCGCCTCCTCAGTAATGGACGTGCTTTTTGCTGACCAGGAGGTTGATGCAGGTGATGGTCAGCACGATGACGAACAGGATCAGCGCGGCCGCCGACGCGTAGGAGGGATAGCCGCCGCTGTCGCCGTAGAGCATGTCGTAGACATAGCCCACGATGGTGTTCATGCCCGCCGCGTTCAGGTCGGTGCCGAACAGCGCCACCTCGTCGCTGTACGCCTTGAACGCGCCGATGAAGCCGGTGATGACCAGGTAAAACACCATCGGAGAGATCATGGGCAGCGTGATCTGGGTGAAGATGCGCCACTTGGGCGTGGCGTCCACCCGGGCGGCGCGGTAGTAGTCCTGATTGACCGACGCCAGCGCGCTGGTCAGGATGAGGATCTTGAACGGCATGACGACCCAGATGGTGTAAAAGCACATGACGAACATCTTCGCCCAGTACGGCCCGTCGATGAAGTCGACCGATTCGCCGCCGAACCAGTGGATGAGCAGATTGATCATGCCCTCGGAATAGGCGGTCTTCTTGAACAGAATCATGAAGACCAGGCCGACCGCCAGCGTGTTGGTGACGTAGGGCAGGAAGAAGATGGTCTGGTAGAGATTCCTGAGCGGCCTGACGGCGTTCAGCCCGAGCGAGATCAGCAGCGCGATGCCCGTCGAGAGCGGCACGGTGATGACGACCAGGATGAACGTGTTCTTCACGGCCTGCAGAAAGTAGCCGTCGTGCAGCACATAGGAATAGTTGTATAGCCCGACGCCGAACGAGGTCTGTGAGGCGAAGTTATAGCCCTCCTCGAAGGAGTAGACCAGCACGTCGACCAGCGGGTATACCATGAAAAACCCCAGGAACAGGATGGCCGGCAGGAGATACAGCCAGCCCTTCAGATTGCTGTTTCTCATTGTAATCCTCCCGCGGCGTCATTCGGCGCTGAAGTGAACGCGCTCTTCCGTGTCCCTGTCGAAGATGAACGTCTTGCCGGGCTTCACGGCGAAGCGCACGGCGGCGCTGTCTGTGTTCACGCGGTTCTCCGCGCTGATGATGGAGCGGATGGAGACGCTCACGGCGGCCGGATGGGTGGACACCACGCTGGTGTCGCGGCCCATGACCTCCACGCGGGTGAGGCCGCAGCAGAGCGGCCCGTCGTCCCGCAGCACAAAGCCCTCCGGACGGATGCCGACGTAGACCGGCCGGTCCGCGACCCCCGGCGCCGGCAGGATCTCATCCTGCCCGACGAACAGCCTGCCGTCCTTCACCCGGCCCTCGAACACGTTGATGGGCGGCGTGCCCAGGAACTTCGCCACGAACAGGTTCACCGGCCTGTCGTACACGTCCTGCGGGCGGCCGATCTGCTGCACCACGCCGTCCTTCATCACCACGATCATGTCGGAAATGCTCATGGCCTCCTCCTGATCGTGCGTCACGAAGATGGTGGTGATCTTCGTCTCCTGCTGGATGCGGCGGATCTCCTCGCGCGTCTGCAGGCGCAGCCGGGCGTCCAGGTTGGAGAGCGGCTCGTCGAGCAGCAGCACGCGCGGCATCTTCACCAGCGCGCGGGCGATGGCTACGCGCTGCTGCTGACCGCCGGACATCTCGCCCGGCTTGCGCTCGAGCAGGTTGTCTATCTGCACCAGATGGGCCGCTTCCTCCGCGCGGCGCAGCATCTCTTCCTTCGGGAGCCTGGCGCTGCCCTTGAGGTTCTGCAGCGGAAAGAGGATATTCCCCAGCACGGTCAGATGCGGATAGAGCGCGTAGTTCTGAAACACGAAGCCGACGCCGCGGTTCTCCGGCGGCAGGTCGGTCACGTCGTCGTCGCCGAAAAAGATCTTCCCCGAGCTGGGCTTTTCCAGGCCGCAGATCAGGTTCAGCGTGGTGCTCTTGCCGCAGCCGGACGGCCCCAGCAGGCCGACCAGCTGGCCGTCCGGAATCTCGAAGGTAAAGTCGTTCACGGCGATCACGTCGCCGCGCGCCTTTTTGTTGCGGTTGGGGAAGATTTTCGTCAGATGCTCAAGTACAACCCTCATCAGTATCCCTTTCCTTCGTTCATTATTCAGGTTTCCGGGAAAACGACCTCACATCGCGCTATCATTTTAGCCCATCGGAAGTGGATAGTCAAGCAAAGATGCAAAAAACGCCGACGCGCATATTTTCCGCGCCTTTCAGGCAAACTGTCACTGCAAGGAGCGTGATTGACATGAATCCATTCCACGAGAAACCCATGAAACTGGAAGACACCCTGATGGACTGGCGAGCGATATGCCCCGCGCCGTACGACAAGCACACCGTCGATCCCTATACGCGCACGCGCGTGATCCTGATGAACGGCACGGAATTCGAGAGCGTGTGGTTCAGCCATCAGTTCTCGCGCCACGAGCTGAACAACGACCTGCGCCGTTTGCTGGCGCTGATCCGCCGCAGCGAACAGCAGCAGCAGAAGCTCGTCAGCGCGCTCAAGGCGCCGGACGAGACGCTGCTCGAGCACACCATCGGCTATGAGCAGCTGGCCGTCGACCTGACCGCCGGACTCGCGCAGCGCGAGCCGAATCGGACCGTCAAAGACGCGCTGGATTTTGCGCTGCTGGAGGACTTCGACCACCTCTACCGCTACGCCGACCTGCTCCAGATGGAAACCGGCGAATACGCCGAAAACCTCGTCGGCCGCTATACGGAGATCATGCCCGGCCGCCCGACGATCGTCGAGCACCGCAACCCCCTCGACTCCATCCGCCCGCACATCGACGCGAAGAAGGACGCGCTGGAGACCCGGCTGTGCGTGGGGATCATCACCGCGGCCGAACAGCAGACGATGAACTACTACATGAACGTCAGCGCCGCCTATGCCACCGACCTCGGCCGCCGGCTCTATCAGGAGATCGGCATGATTGAGGAGCAGCACGTGACCCACTACGGCAGCCTGATGGATCCGAGCGAGACCTGGGCCGAGTGCCTGCTGATGCACCAGTACACCGAATGCTACCTGTACTGGTCCTGCGTGGAAACGGAGACCGATTCGCGCATCAGGAGCATCTGGCAGCGCCTGTTCGAGCAGGAGGTCGCCCATCTGCATGCGGCCGCTCAGCTGCTTCAGCGCGTCGAGAACAAGGACTGGACGCAGGTCGTGGGCCGCGGCGACTTCCCCGCGCCGCTGCGTCTGACGGGCCACATCGACTATGTGCGCGGTGTGCTGGCTTCGTCCGTCCAGAACACCGCTCAGGGCGAGGGATATGTGGACGTCTCGACGCTGGCGCCGGACAACGGCTTCTTCGACTACCAGGCCCGCGTGAACAGCGACGTGGAGGCCGTGCCCAGCCATATGGTGATCAGCCGGTACATCGTCCGCAACCGCGAGGACTACCGCTTCGAGACGGCGCCCAATCCCATCGCCGCCCTGCGCGACCGCCGGGCCGACAACACCAGCGTGGGCCGCAAGCCCCTGCCGGTGCTCACCCGGTGATCAAAAACAGCCGGGGGAACCGATGCGGTTCCCCCGGCGTGTTTTTTCAGGTTGATCTGCCTGAGCCGGATCAATCGGCCTGGGCGGCCTTCCACGCGTCGTACTGGGCCTGGACCTCGGCGATCACTTCGTCGATGCCGGCGGCCTTCAGCTCAGCGCGCAGGGTTTCGAGACCCATGGAGGGATCCTCGGGATCCACAGCGCCGCAGTTCATCGGGCTGGCGTACTCCTTGATGACGCTGTTCACAGCGGCCATCTGATCGACCACGTTGTCGCTCACAAAGCGGAAGCCCAGGGAGGCGGTGGCAACGGCGTCGTCAGCATAGCTCTGCAGCAGAGCGTTCTTCTCAGGATCCTCGTTCTCGGTGACATACTGGAGCAGGGTGTTGCCCACGGTCCAGGCGCCGCCGTGCACGCCGTACCAGTTGGCGTCGCCAATCACGCGAACCTTCTGGTCGTCGATCTTCTCGTAGTTCACGCCTTCCTTGCCGAAGAGCATGAGGTTGACGAGGGTGGCGTCAGAGTGCATCAGGTTGATGTACTGCATGGCCTTCTCGGGGTTCTGAGAGGTCACCGGGATGCCGAACATGGAGCCGCCGGCATGCACGGTCACGACAGCCTTGGGCTGCATGGTGATCTCATCGTACTCGAAATCGGTGGTCTTGTTGGCTTCATACATCTCGGCGCCCTTGATGTTGTTGCCCTTCAGGGGCTGCGCGAAGGCCAGGAAGTTGCCCGCGCCGAAGGTGCCGTTGTAGTCGAAGGAAGTCAGAGACTGGTCGGGAGAGATGTAGCCGGCCTGGCCCCACTTGTACATCAGGGCGATGTGCTCGGCCTGCTCGTCGGTGTCATAGATGCTGTAGATGGTCTCGTCGAAGGTGCCGTCCTCTTCGGGGCACATCTTCAGGGAGATGCCGTAGTCGCTGCACAGGGAATCGGGCAGCCAGGGCTCATCTGGCCAGCGGCCGTTGGTGCCGTCCATCAGATAGGGGTACTGATCGGGATGGGCTTCCTTGTACTTCGCCAGCCAGGGCTCGAGGTCGGCCAGGCAGGTGATGGAAGGATCATCGCGGACCATGTCCCAGCCGATCTCGGCCGCGGCGGTCTTGTTGACGATAACGCCGCAGGGCACGCACAGCTCCTTGTTGGTGGGGATGCCGTACAGCACGCCGTTCACGCGGACGCCGTCCAGGAAGGTCTGGGGCAGGGTGGAGGTGATGCCCGCGCCGTACTCGGCCAGCAGGTCATCCAGGGGCAGCAGCAGGCCGCCGGAGACTTCCAGCATATAGCCTTCCCAGTCGGCGGTGAAGATCATGTCCATCTTCTCGCCGGACTGCAGGGCGTTGATGGCCTTGTCGTTCCAGTCGCCCCAGCCAACGATGTGGAAAACGATGTTGGCGCCGATCAGCGGCTCGATGTACTCGTTGATCGCGGCCTCAACACCTTCGCGGATGGCGGTGTTGTCGCCATTGCCGACCCAGTAGCAGTCGATGGTGTAGACATCATCGGCCATCGCCATGGGCATCACGCCGATGAGCAGCACCAGCGCGAGCAGCAGAGAAACCAGTTTACGCATGTGAGTTTCCTCCTTGTATTTTCTAGGGAACCCCGTCCCCTGGGATAACATGAATCAGCCCTTCACGGCGCCCACGGTGAGGCCCTTGATGAAGTACTGCTGGAAGAAGGGATACGCCAGGATGATCGGGCCCACGGTGACCACGGCCATGGCCATGCGGAAGCTCTCGGTGGGCAGGTTGGACACGTTCGCGCCGCCCATCTTCGAGGCGTTCTCCTTCATGAACTGCAGGTTGTTCATCGTCTGGTAGATGGTGTACTGCAGGTTGTAGAAGTAGGACGAGTCGTTCAGCAGCAGGCACTGGCGGAAATCGTTCCAGATGCCGATGGCGGAAAACAGCGCCACCGTGGCGAAGCCCGGAATGGCCAGCGGCGTCACGATCTGGATCAGCGTGCGCCACTCGCCCGAGCCGTCGATGCGGGCGGACTCGATCAGCGATTCAGGCACGTTGGAGGTGTAGAACGTCCTCATGATGATGACCCAGTAGGCCGAGAACGACATGGGCAGGAACAGCGCCCACACCGTGTCCTTCAGGCCCAGCACGTTGCGCATCATGGCGTAGTAGGAAACCATGCCGCCGCCGAACAGCATCGTGAAGAACGAGAAGAACGTGAAGAAGCGGCGGAACTTGAAGTCCGGCCGGGACAGGGCGTAGGCGTACAGGCCCACAGTCACAGTCGCGAGCACCGTGCCCACCACGGTGGCGACGATGGTGTTCTTATACGCGGTGACGATGATGGAGCCGCTCTGGAACAGGTAGGTGTAGGCCAGGGTGGAGAACCTCATGGGCCACATGCGGTAGCCGTACTGGGTCAGCACCGCGTTCTCGGTGAACGAGGCGCTCACGATCAGCCACAGGGGCATGATGGTGAGAAAGCACCCAATGAGCAGGATGATATTCAGAATCAGGTTGGCCTTCTTGGAAATGAGGTTATTGGCCAGGCTGTCATTCCTCTTTGCCATGTTACTCTCCCCCTTTCTCAGAACAGCGCCATCTCGGGCTGGTGCCGCCGCACGATCAGGTTGGTGATCAGGATCAGCACAAAGCCTACGACGGACTGGAAGAAGGCGGCCGCGCTGGCGTAGCCGAAGGAATTGCGCAGGTTGCCGGCTTTCAGCGTGTTGTAGACGTACACATCAATGGTGGTGGTCACCTGCTTGAGGGAGCCCGAGCCGTTGGGCAGGGTGTAGAACATGTCGAAGTCGCCGTTGAAGATGCGGCCCACGGCGAGGATCTGCAGCATCACGATCACGGGCATCAGCTGCGGGATGGTGATGTACATCAGCTGCTTCCACTTGCCCGCGCCGTCGATGGCGGCGGCCTCGTAGAGCTGCTCGTCCAGGCCTGTGATGGTGGCCAGATAGATGATGGAGCCCTGGCCGGTGTACTTCCAGATCTGCGCGATCAGGAAGAAAAAGGGCCAGTATTTGCGGGCCGTGCCGGCGTAGAACCGGATGGGCTCGGTGCGCATCTGGTTGATGAAGCCCTTGTCGCCGATGATGGCGTACAGCGCGTACATGACCACGATCCAGCTGATGAAGTAGGGCATGAACATGATGGTGTGGTACACCTTGGCGGTCTTGCGGTTGCGCAGCTCGTTGATGATGACCGCCAGGCCAACCTGCAGGAACAGGCCGACCACCATGAACAGCAGGTTGTAGCCCACGGTGTTCCTGAGCAGCATCGGCGCTTCCTTCAGGAGATACGTGAAGTTCTTGATGCCGTTCCACTCGCTGGTGAACAGGCTGTAGAGGAACGTGTTCTTGATGAAGGACCCGGCCGGGGCCACCTTCATCATGTAGTTCTTGAACGCCAGAATGATGCCCGGCATGGGCAGATAGTTGAATAGCAGCAGAAAGACGACGCCGGGCGCCACCATCGACAGATAAGCCAGCTGCCGCTTGGTGGAGCCGACGCCCACTTTCTTCTTCCCTCCGGCTCTCGCCTGACTCATGCTGAACAAGCCACCTTTCCGACCGTCGTCACGCCTGCCTGCAAAAATTTACCCAAAATAAATAGCGATTCGGAATGTTCTCAACCGCTTCATTTGCTGAACTCCTTCCGAAACGCGGCCGGGGCGGCAAAGGCGCCGCTGCGGCTCCTGTTTCAGACGGAATTCCCATTAATTATTATCAGTATATCATAGCATACACGAGAGCGCAAGACGGATTTCACCATTTCTTTTGTTATTTTCCCTATCCGTCAGTTTTTACCGCACTTCTTTTGGACAATTCGCGCCGACAAAACGGCGCCGCATACAGAGGCGCGCCTCTCTACCTGACGTGCACGTCCAGCTGCGGGAAGGGGATCTCGATGCCGGCGCGGTCCAGCGCGCGCTTGCCCTCCTCCATCAGGTAATAGTACAGCGTCCAGTAATCGGCCGTCCTGCACCACAGGCGGACGACGAATTTCAGGCTGCTGTCCGCGCACTCGGCCAGATGCACCGTGGGGGCGGGATCGGGCAGCGCCATGTCGCTGCCGTGAACGACCGCCGTCAGCACCTCGAACACCCTGTCCATGTCGCTGGCGTAGCTGACGGCATAGGTCATGTCCAGCCGCCGGGTCCCCTCCCGGGTGTAGTTGACGATGGCCGTGTTGGTCAGGCTGCTGTTGGGCAGCGAAATGTGGCGGTTGTCTGGCGTCGTCAGCTCGGTGTAGAACACGCCGACGGCGCGCGTCGTTCCCTCCGTATCGCCGATCTTCACGTAGTCGCCCGCCTTGAAGGGCTTGAGCAGCAGCATGGTCATGCCGCCCACAAAGTTGCTCAGCGCGCCCTGCATCGCCAGGCTGACGGCGACGCCGGCCGAAGCGAGCAGCGTGATGAAGGAGGTCAGCGGAACGCCCATGACGCTCGCCGCCGTGAGAATCACGACGACATACAGCAGGATCCTCATCAGGCTGTGCAGGAAGCTCTTCAGCGTCGGCTCGATCCTGATGAATTTCTGACTGCGCTCCACAAAGCGAACGATCCAGCGCACGGCGAAGCAACCGACCGCCAGCACCGCAAGCCCCCCGAGCAGGCGCATTCCCTGCGCCTGAACAAACTGAAGCAGCTGGTCCATATCCACGCCCATTCCCCTCTTCCCCGGCGTCTGCCCGACAGCCCTCTCACCGAATCGACGGCCCATCAGGGCCGCGGCCGCCGGCGCGCATTGTCTCAGCGCGCTTCGCCCGGCTCCCCGCCGATGAAGCGCTGTATGGCGTCGAAGGTCGCCGGCGAAATGTCGTGCTCGAGCTTGCAGGCGTCCTCGCGCGCCTCCTCCTCGTCCACCCCCAGCCGGATGAGAAACGTCGTGAGCGCCTTGTGCCGCGCGTAGATGTTCTGCGCGATCTCAAGCCCCTTCTCCGTCAGGGTGATGTAGTTGTCCTGGCCCATCACGATGTAGCCGTTTTCCCGCAGCTGCTTCATCGCGAAGCTGACGGACGGCTTGCTGACGGACAGGCCCAGGGCGATGTCGATGGAACGCACATAGCCCTTCGCCTCCTGAAGCATCAGAATCTGCTCCAGATAATCCTCTGCCGATTTATGGATGTTCATCGTCTCATGACTCTTTCCGCCGCGTTCAGCATCCGCGTCCGCGGATGAAGGCGGCCGTTTTTCTGTCCTTATATTAGCATTTCCTAATGGATATTTCAAGATAATTTTTTACGGCGCGGACATGGAACCGCGGCGGACGCGGCGAACGCCGTCGGACCCGCTGCGGCTCCCGCCGCGCTCCCGGCCCGGCAGCATGGCCGTCGGGAGAGCGCGGTCCGGGGCGCAGGAGACGGAACGGGGCTAGAGTGTGTTTCTAAATCCAAGAGGATGCAGTTTCGAGCGGATCGAGCTGCAGTTCAAGGCAGAAAACCGCAGGTTACCTGGAGGGTAATCAAGGTTTTCTAACGCAGAAATGCTGCTTGAGACGCCGAAAATGCGCCTCGGGGATTTTAGAAACACACTTTAATTATGATAAAGGTTCTGGCTCTCGTGCTTGGGCTCGCAGGTGAGGTTGATGCCCAGCTTGCGCAGCGTGCGCTCGTCCACGCTCGACAGGATGACCGAGGCATGCGCCTCGCAGTCCCGCAGCTTCTTGAGCTGTTCGAGCGCCAGCTTGGCCAGCGGATTCGTGACCGCGCAGATGCTCAGCGCCAGCAGGATCTCGTCGGTATGCAGGCGCGGGTTGGCGCTGCCCAGATAGTTGACCTTGAGGTCCTGAAGCGGCTCGATGACGGCCTTGGAGAGCAGATCCAGCTCCTTGTTGACGCCGCCGAGGGCCTTCAGGGCGTTCAGCATCATGCCGGCCGTCGCGCCGAGCAGCGAGGAGGTCTTGCCGGTGACGATCTGCCCGTCCGGCAGCTGAATGGCGGCGGCGGGCCGGCCCGTGTCGCTTTCGACCTTCAGCGCGGCGGCGATGACCGGACGCTCGTCCAGGGAAATGGACGCCTTGCTCATCAGCAGCTCGATCTTGTTCACCGCGCTCTGCTCGGCCCGGCCCTGCTTGAGCGCGCAGGCGGTGTTGTAGAAGCGGCGGATGATCTCCTGCCTCGACGCTTCGCAGCAGGCCGCGTCGTCCACGATGCAGTAGCCCGCCATGTTGACGCCCATGTCGGTCGGGGATTTATACGGCGACGTGCCCTGAATGCGCTCGAACATGGCGTTGAGCACCGGGAAAACCTCGACGTCGCGGTTGTAGTTGACGGTGGTGACGCCGTAGGCTTCGAGATGGAACGGATCGATCATGTTGACGTCGTTGAGATCGGCCGTGGCGGCCTCGTAGGCCAGGTTGACCGGATGGTTCAGCGGCAGGTTCCAGATGGGGAAGGTTTCGAACTTGGCGTAGCCGGCCTTGATGCCCCGCTTGTTCTCGTGATAGAGCTGGGACAGGCAGGTGGCCATTTTGCCCGAGCCGGGGCCGGGGGCGGTGACGATCACCAGCGAGCGCTCCGTCTCGATGTATTCGTTGCGGCCGTAGCCCTCGTCGCTGACGATTTTTTTCACATTGGAGGGATAATCGGGGATGAGATAGAGCCGGAACACCTTCACGCCGAGGCTTTCAAGGTGCTTTTTGAAGGCGTCGGCGGCGTCCTGACCGGTATAGTGCGTGATGGCGACGCTCCCGACATACAGGCCCACGCCGCGGAAGGCGTCGATCAGGCGGAGCACGTCGGTGTCGTAGGTGATGCCCAGATCGCCGCGCAGCTTGTTCGCGCCGATGTCGTTGGCGTTGATGGCGATGACGATCTCAGCCTCTTCCCTGAGCTTGAGCAGCATCTGCAGCTTGCTGTCGGGCCTGAAGCCGGGCAGCACGCGCGAGGCGTGATTGTCGTCGAACAGCTTGCCGCCGAATTCCAGATAGAGCTTGCCGCCGAATTCGCTGATGCGTTCGAGTATGTGCGCCGACTGCATGGACAGATATTTCTCGTTGTCAAAACCCTGTCTCATTATGGTCCACCCTCCGATTATCCTGTGTGAATGGAACCCGGCCGAGCGGCCGGAAAACAACATAACAAATTTTATCATAGCGGAAAAGCGGCCGGCTGTCAATCGCCGCCCGGTTATGATTCATGGCAAGATTGTTTTCTTTTGAAGGCGCGTCGGACAGGCCCGGCGGCGCTGACAATACAGACGAAAAAAAGCGGTTTTCCGCGGAAAGGGGATGACATTTCCGCGCAAATGCGCTATGATAGCGTTGTGGGAGGGATAAAAATGGATCAGGTTCATTCTGTCGAGGAGCTTCTGCAGCGGGTCGCCGAACGGGGCATGCCGCTGGAAAAAATGCGCTTTTTCATCAATGAGGACCGCCATGAGCCGCGCTGCTTCGGCATCTATCAGGATGAATTCACCGGGCACTGGATCGTCTACAAAAACAAGGCGGACGGCTCGCGGGCCGTGCGCTACGCCGGTCCGGACGAGGCCTACGCGGCGCAGGAGCTGTGGTCGAAGATCAATTCGGAAATCGAGCTGCGGCGCGCCGCGCAGCCGGCGGCGCACGCGCCTTCCCGCAGACAGGCCGGCGCGCTTGCGGCCGTCATCGTCGCCGCCGCGCTGATCCTCGGCATCGCCGTCTATACGGAGGCCAAAAAGCCGTCGCGCGGCTACTATGTCTACGACGACGACATCCTCTATTACCAGAACGACATCTGGTATTGCTTCGGCGGCGACGACTGGTCGCCCTACGACGCGCCGGCGGGCAACGAATGGTATGAGGACGCCTGGTATGGCAGCGACTACCCCTTTGAGGACGACGACAGCGCCTTCCTCCATTCCGATTACTATGAGGAGCCGGACAGCCGTTCTTCCGACGATTCCGCCATCTTCGACAGCTGGGATTCCGGCGGCACCAACTGGAGCAGCGACTGGTGAGCCGCGGCCGCCCTCCGGGCGCGGGCATGCATTTTCAAGAAGCGACAGAAAAGAGACAGGAGGCCATGCATCATGGACAGCCGCATTCCTGAAATCGATCAGGAAGAGCTGGTGCGCATTCGGCGTCAGCTGCACATGTATCCGGAGCTGCGCTGGGATCTGTTCCGGACCGCCGCGCTGGTGCGCGATGAGCTTGACAGGATCGGCGTTCCCTATGAGGCGGACAAATACGGCCGGAACACCGTTGTCGCCACGATCAATCCCGAAAAGACGCATTTCACCATCGGCCTGCGCGCCGACATGGACGCGCTGCCCATCCATGAAAACAATCAGGACAAGCCCTACCGCTCGCGGTGCGAGGGCGTCATGCACGCCTGCGGGCACGACGCGCACACCGCCATGATGATCGGCGTCGCCAGAGCGCTCTATGCCATCCGCGACCAGATCAGCTGCCGCGTGCGCCTGCTGTTCCAGCCCTGCGAGGAGGCGCGCCCCAGCGGCGCGAGCGTCATGTGTCAGCACGGCGTGATGGATGACATCGACTGCATCGCCATGTGCCACGTCAACTGCATCGACCCCGTGCATGTCATTTCCAGCTGCCCGGGCGTGACCAACGCCACCTCCGTGGCCTGGAAGATCGCCCTGGGCGGCAAGTCGGTGCACGTGGCGTCGCCGCACCTGGGCGTCGACGCGCTGGCCGCGGGCGTGAAGATCTACAACGGCATCCAGACGCTCGTCAGCCGTGAGGTCGACCCGTTCGACACCTGCGTTCTGGCCGTGTGCAGCATGCACGCGGGTGCCACGGTATCCACCAACGCGGACGAATGCGTCATGGAGGGCTCCATCCGCTGCCTGAAGGACGCCACCATGAGCTGGGCGCGCGCGCGGCTGGAAAAGCTGGCGCGCCTCACCGCCGAGGAGGCGGGCGTCACCTGGTCCCTCTCCTGGTCCGGCGAGCCGCTGCCCAGCGCGCACAACGATCCCGCGCTGTACGAGGCGTTCGCCGCCTCCGCGCGCAGGGTCGTGGGGGCGGACAGGGTCGTAACGCTGCTGCCCTCGCCCGGCGGCGAGGATTTCGCCTATTACGAGCAGCTGAAGCCCGGCCTGCTGTTCGGCCTGGGGCTGCGCAACGAGGCGAAGGGCGCGTGCCATCCGGCGCACACCAGAGACTGGGACATCGACGAGGACGGCCTGCAGACCGGCGTCAGGGTGTTCGTGCAGTTCGTGCTGGATTATATGGATCACGCGCATGGACCGCGCGAAGCGCTTCAAAAGAATTCAGGGGATGTGTTGCAGCCATGAAGGAGCCCGTCTTCTACTGCCAGCTCGATTATGAATCCGTTCCCTTCCCTTCGCCCGCCACCGGCGCCGGCAATCTCGCCGACAACGGCTGCGGGCCCGTGTCCGCCTCCATGCTGATCGAGAACATGCTGGGCGTTCCCTTCCCGCCGGAGGAGGCCGCGGCGTTCTTCCTCGAATGCGGCGCGCGCGCGGAGGTGGGCACCAACCTGTACGTCGCCTCCGCGGCCGTGGCCCGGCGCTTCGGCCTGACGTCGCGCGGCACCGAGGACGCGCGGGAGGCGTTCGACTTCCTGCGGGCGGGCCGCGGCATGGTCATCGCCAACACCTACGGCGACCGCCCGGAGGACGGCTACATCGGCGTGTTCTCCGATTCGGGCCACTATATCCTGCTCACCGGCGTGGAGGGCGACCAGGTGCGCGTGCTCGACCCCATGTATCGCCCGGGCCGCTTCGACAGGCCCGGCCGCGCGGGCAGGGTGCGCATGGAGGGCAGCGTGGCCGTCGCGGATTTCTCCGTCGTCGCCTCGGACTGCCGGAACAGGCCGTTCTTTCTCTTCGAACGGCCGCGTATGGAGGCGCTATGATCAGAACTGTCGAAATCAAAGACCTGGACGGCCTGCTGCCCCTGATGACGGAGCAGGAATACCGGCCCGACCTGAGCCGCTTCCGCAGCTGGTACATCTACCGCGGCATGTCGGACGTGTCCTTCAGGCTGTTCACCAGCCTGGAGCGCAACTGCGGCGACAAGATGCGCTTTCTCGAGCCGGCGATCCTCAAGAACTTCACAAAATACGCCGCCCGCGAGGATCCGTCCATCGAGCGGTCTGTCTGGCGGCAGATGATCCTGGGGCAGCACCACGGGCTGCCGACGCGCCTGCTGGACTGGGCGCACTCGCCGCTGATCGGCCTGCACTTCGCCACCACCGAGGCGGATCTGGACGCCATGGAGGATCACGACTGCATGGTGTGGCGCATCGACATCACGGAACTGCACGCCATGCTGCCGGAGCGTTACCGGGCCGTGCTGCGCGCCAACAAGACCAGCATCTTCTCCGTCGACATGCTGAGCCAGGTGGCGTCCAGCCCCGAACAGTACGACGCCGACATGGGCGACAGCGCCATGGTCGTCATCGAGCCGCCCTCCATCGACCCCCGCATCATCAATCAGTATTCGTTCTTCTCGGTTATCCCGACCGACATGCATGACATTGAGGGCTTCCTCGACCGCAACACCCGCAACACCGTGAAGTACATCGTCAAAAAGGACATGCGCTGGCGAATCCGCGACATGCTGGATCAGCTGAACATCAGCGAGCGCATCGTCTATCCGGGCCTGGACGGCCTGTCCCGCTGGATCGCAAGGCACTACTACGTCCGCTGAACCCGCGTCTGTCCGGGGCCGGCCTTCGCCGGCCCTTTGCCTCTGCCGTGCGGCGGGATGCGCCTGTTTTTTTAACAGAATACTAATCTTCAAAACCCGCCGGATTCCGCCCGTCTGCCGCCGGAATGAGATATAATAAAATGCAGACACAGATCGGGCAATTCCCCTGCGAGGTGCGTCCATGAGTACGAAGGCAAAAAAGAAGAAATACGCCGGCCTGGCGCCCGTCGCGGCGCTGGCGCTGGTTCTCATAGCGGCCTGCGCGTTGGTGCAGTTTCTCTCCGGCGGCAGCGCCGACTCCGCCGCGCCCGACAGCGGCGTGGTCATCAACGAGGTCATGAGCAAAAACAGCCGCTGCCTTGAGGACGATTTCGGCGCGTATTCCGACTGGATCGAGCTGACCAACACGGGCAGCCGCCCCGTCAGCCTGTCCGGCTGGATGCTGATGAGCCGCAGGGCCTCGTCCGCATTCGTGTTCACGCGCGCGTCCATCGGGCCGGGCGAAACGCTGCTCGTCTTCGCCAGCGGCCGGTCGCAGACCCGCGCCGGCTACGTCTATCACGCGCCGTTCCGGCTGAGCGCGTCGGGCGATGCGATATCGCTCTACGACGCGTCCGGCCGGTGCGTGGACGCCCTGGAGGTCCCCGCGCTGGACGCGGACGTCTCCTGGGCGCGCGCCGCCGACGGCGCGTTCTCCCTCTGCCTGTCGCCCACGCCCGGGCTGGAGAACGGCCAGGCCGCCGCCGTGTCCGCGCGGACCATGACGGACAGCGCGGTGCGCCTGAACGAGATCATGGCCTCCAACGTCACCTACCGGTTTGAGGACGGCTGCCTGTGCGATTATGTGGAGCTGCGCAACGAGACGTATCTGCCGCAGTCTCTGGACGGCTACGCGCTCTCCGACGACGACCTCAACCCGGCCAAATACCCGCTGGACGGCCTCACCGTTCCGGCGGGCGGCTGCCTGCTGATTCACCTGGACGGCCAGGGCGGCCGCGCCGGACATGCGCCCTTCGGCCTGAGCGGCCGGGGCGAGCGCGTGCTGCTGTACGGCCCCGGCGGCGCGCTGGCCGACAGCCTGAGCTACGACGCGCTCGAGGCGGATCAGGCGCTCTCCCGCGTGAACGGCGTCTGGACAACGCTCGCCGCCCCCACGCCGGGCCTGGAAAACACCGCGGACAGCGCCGCCTTCATCGCCGGCCAGTTTGAGGCGGCCCGCCGGAGTGCGCTGCTCATCAACGAGGTGTGCTTCTCGAACACCGCCCGCGTCGACGGGCTGAATACCTTCGACTGGCTCGAGCTGCGCAACACCGGCGCGCAGACCGTTTCGCTGGCGGGCTACGGCCTGTCCGACGATCCGGCCAAGCCGCGCAAGTGGCAGTTCCCGGAAGGCGCGTCCATCAGGGCGGGCGGGTATCTCGTGGTCATGCTCGCCGACGGCGACACCGGCGCGACGGACCGCAACGGCTATTACCGCACCGGCTTCAGCCTGTCCTCCGGCGAATCGGTCACGCTGTGCGCGCCGGACGGCACGATCATCGACCGCCTGCCCGCCATGCGCCAGTACGGCGACATATCCTGCGGCCGCATGGACGGCCAGTCCGGCTTCTTCTATTTTGAATCGCCCACCGTCGGCGCGTACAACCCGAACACGGGCGTGCGCGCGCGCTGCGAAAAGCCGACGTTCTCCGTGTCCGGCGGGCTGTACGGCGCGGGCGAAACGCTGACCGTCGAGATAAAGGCCGAGCCGGACGCGCACATTTTCTACACGCTGGACTGCTCCGACCCCACCACTTCCTCGACCATCTACACCGGCCCCATCTCCGTATCCGCCAATACGATCATCCGGGCCGTCGCCACCCGGCGCGGCAGCATCGATTCCTACACGGCCACCGAGAGCTACTTCTTCGGCCTCGGCCACAGCCTGCGCGTGGTGTCGCTGGTCTCCGACCCGGACAACCTGTTCTCATCGCGCCGCGGCATCATCGCCAACCAGCTGGAAAAGTGGGAGCGCGCCGCCAACGTGGAAATCTACGGCGCGGACGGCGGCGTCATACAGCCCTCGCACGGCTGCGGTATCGCCCTCAACGGCGACGCCTCGCGCCGGCTGGACATGAAGTCCTTCCGCGTGCTGGGCCGCTCCTGCTACGATGAGAGCAATTCCTTCGCCGCCGGCCTGTTCACCGACCGCGATTACCCGGGCTACCGCTCCTTCCTGCTGCGCGGCGGCGGACAGGACAACACCCGCGCCCTCATCCGCGACCCGTTCATCGACTCGCTGGCCGCGGCCACGGAGGTCATGTATCAGGAGAGCGAGATGTGCGTGCTGTATCTGAACGGCCAGTTCTACGGCGTCTACGACATCCGCGAGCGCATCAGCACCTATTCCATCTGCGACTTCGAGGGCTGGAAGCGCACCAAGCGCATGGACATCGTCAAGGGCAACGAGCTGGCCCAGTACGGCACGAACGACGACTACGCGGCGCTGCTGGCCTGGATCAAGGCGCACCCCTCGCCCACGGACGACAACATCGCCTACATCGAGACCCGCATCGATCTGGACAACTACCTCGACTACATGTGCTTCATGGTCTATTCCGCCAACCAGGACATCGGCGTGAGGCGCTACCGCTCCATCGAGGCGGACGGCCGGTGGCGCTGGATCGTATACGACCAGGACTTCGGCTTCTACAACGACACCGACTCCATCACCCGCTGGCTGGACCCCGAGGGCGCGGGCACCCACAAGGACGTCGAGAACCAGCTGTTCCGCTATCTCATGGGCAACGACGCCGTCAGGGCGCGTTACCTCACCCGCTTCGGCGAGCTGCTGGCCGGGCCGTGGGCGCCGGACGAGCTGCTCGCGCAGTTCGACGCGCTGGTCGAATCCATCCGTCCCGAAATGCCGCTGCACTGCGCGAAGTGGGCCGATACGCTGCCGCTGGACCGCTGGGAGAAACAGATCGCGTCCATGCGGGAGCGCGTCGGCGAACGCGCCGGGAAGATCATCGGATACATGAGCGCGTATTTCAGGCTGTCCGACGCCGACCGCGAGCGCTATTTCGGCGAGGCGCTCAGGCGCATCGACGGGCGCTGACCAAAAACAAAACGGCGATTACACGAGGAATGCGAGGCGGTTTCATGGATGCGAGGGAACTCTGGGAGGCCTGGGGACAGGGCGGCGGCGACGCGCCTGAAGCCTGGGCGTTCGGCGACGATCCGGACGGGCTGGCCCGCCTCGTGCTCTCCGGCGACAAGACCGCCACCGCCTCCGCCCTCCCGCTCTATGAGGCCGAAGGCGAACCGCTGCCCCGGGCCGGCGAATACAGCGTGCTGCTCGACGGACAGGGCGAAGCCGTATGCATTCTGCGGACCACGGAGGTCAGCGTCGTGCCCTTCAGCGCGGTGACCGCCCTGCACGCCTTCCGGGAGGGCGAGGGCGACAAGACCCTCGAGCACTGGCGCACGGCGCACCGCCGCTTCTTCACGCGCTGCATGGCCGGAGCCGGACTGTGCTTCAGCGAGGATATGCCCGTGGTGTGCGAGGCGTTCGAGGCGGTGTATCCCCGCCCGGAGAGCGCGTCGAACGCGGTGCTGTTCGATATGGACGGCACCATCTTCGATACGGAGCGCATCTGGTTTGAATGCTGGGAACCGGTGGGCCGGGCGCACGGCCTTGAGGGCCTCAACGCCCTCCTCGACCGCTGCGTGGGCATCACGGACGAGGACATGACGTCCATCTTCATGGACGCCTACGGCGCGGATTTCCCCTACGAGCGGTATGCCGGAGAGGCCCGCGCCATCTTCCGCGCGCGCTACGGCCGCGGTCTTCCCATGAAGCCCGGCGTCCGGGAAATCCTGGGCTTTCTGCGCGACGCGGGCGTCCCGGTCGCGCTGGCCTCTTCCAATGGGATGGACTTCATCCTGCGCGAGCTGGCCTGCGTCGGCCTGCTGGCCTGTTTCCAGGTCATCGCGGCCGGCGACGAGGCGACGCGCGGCAAGCCCGCGCCGGACATCTTCCTGCTGGCCGCCGAACGGCTGCGCGTCGACCCGGCGCGCTGCTTCGTGATCGAGGACTCGTTCAACGGCATCCGAGCCGCCCGCGCGGCTGGCATGCGGCCCATCATGGTGCCCGACCTGCAAAAGCCGGACGCGGAAATGACCGCGCTGGCGGAAATCATCGCGCCCTCGCTGAACGCCGCTGCGGACTACCTGCGCGGCGCGCTCACCCGGACTTCCATCGACAGAAAGGAGAATCCGTCATGCCCTACGTCCACCTGAACGCCAGCCGTCCCTTCACCGACGCGGAAGCCGACGCCCTCCGCGACGCCATCGCCGAGCTCATGCCCCTGCTGCCCGGCAAGAGCCGGGAAAACACCATGATCCACATCACCGGCGGCTGCGCCCTCTCGAAGGGCGATCCTTCCGCGCCCTGCCTCTTCATCGAAGTGCGCACCTACAGGGCCTCGCCGGACGACGCGAAAAGGGAATTCGCCGACCGGCTCACCGCCATGCTCGGCGAACGCCTGGGCGTTCCCGGGGGGAACATCTACATGAACATCATCGCGATGGACGAATGGTTCACCGGGCGGCCATAGCCCAGACCCGTCCGCAGCGCACAGGCCCCGTCTTCCGCTGTTGAGCGGCCGACGGGGCCTGTCATTGATTATTGAAGCCTTTTCACCGGGCCCGGCGCGCATTGGCCGGACGCCGCCGGATCCCTACGGGTCCGGCTGCTGCGCGTCCAGCGCGGCCCGCAGCTGGTCGCGCGTTTCCTGCAGCGACCAGCCGTTTTCGCGCGCGACGGCGGCGACATCCTCATATTCGGGCTTTTCACGCGCGACGCCGAAGCCCTCGCCCCGCTTGACGCGCACCGGACCGAACGGCGTCCCCACGGTGCGGACGGAGCGGTCCAGCACGTAGCGGTCGCAGCTGATCCGCCGCACGCCGAGCGTCGTGGTGTGCTTCAGCATCAGGGCCGCCAGCGCGTCGGCGTCCTCCGGCAGGCACACGCAGCTGAGCATGACGCCCGGACGCGATTTTTTCATGCCGATGGGCGTGGTGTACACGTCGCGCGCGCCGCCGTCGAGCAGACGCTCCATCGCGAAGCCGAGCGCCTCGCCGGTCATGTCGTCCAGATTGCATTCCAGCCTGACAATCGCCTCGCGCCGCGCCGCGCTCTCGCCGAGAAAGGCGCGCACGCAGTTGGCGCGCTCGAAGTCCTTTTGCCCCATGCCGCAGCCGACGGCCCGCGTGACCATGACGGGGCGGTCGCCGAACGCGTCCGCGAAATGCCGGAGCAGCGCCGCGCCGGTCGGCGTGCACAGCTCGCCCTGCACCTGTCCGCCGTAGATGGGAACGCCCTCCAGCAGCAGCGCCGTCGCGGGCGCGGGAACGGGCAGCATGCCGTGCGCGCAGCGCACATGACCCGCCCCCACGTGCACCGGCGAGACCAGCACCCGGTCGGGCGCGAGGATCTCCATCAGCATGCACACCGCCACGACGTCGGCCACCGCGTCCAGCGCACCGACCTCGTGAAAGTGAACCTCCGACACGGGACGCCCGTGAACCCGGCTCTCCGCCCCGGCAATCAGGCTGTAAACGGCCCGGGCATCGGATTTCACGCGCTCGCTGACGGCCAGGCCGTCGATCACCGTCCCGATGTCCGCCAGGGACGCGTGGTGATGGTGTTCGTGGTTATGGTCGTGGTCATGGTCGTGCCCGTGGTCATGGTCGTGGTCGTGGCCATGGTCGTGCCCGTGGTCGTGATCGTGGTCGTGGTCATGGTGCGGCTCGCACACATCCCCGGGGCGCTCTTCCTCGCCGTGCACGCTCACGCGCACATGCGTGCCGACAAGGCCGCATTTGACGGACGGTTCGGCCGTAAAGCGGACGCCGGGCAGGCCCACTTCGTTCATGCGCCGCACGAAGGCCTCCCGGTCGGGCAACAGCTCGAGCAGCGCGGCGGTCAGCATGTCGCCGGCCGCGCCCATGGCGCATTCCAGATACAGTGTTTTCATACTCAGACACACTCCTGTCAGTCGGATATCATGGGCGACAGCCCGGCCTTTTCGAGCGCGGTCACAATCGCCGGAACGAGAACGATGTGGATGAGCGCGCCCGGCGCCGTGGCGACGAAGTAGCTGCTCATGAAGGCGGCGAACGTGAAGGGTGAGCCCGCGCTGATGAGGCCGGCCGCCAGCATCAGCGCCTTGGCCGCGCCGCCGACAACCCGGCCCAGCGCCATGGACGCGACGAGCGCGATCATCAGAGCGGGCAGACGGCCGCCGCCGGCGAGCCGCCTGAGGAGCGCCGGATAGAACAGGCCGGCCAGCGCGCCGTAGGCGGCCAGCTCAAAGGCCATGGGCAGCGCCGTGTTGGGGATGGGCGGCATGCCGAAAAGCGCGCCGCGCAGCAGGGGCAGCACAAAGCCGACGCCCAGCCCCCACGACCAGCCGCAGGTGAGGCCGCAGATCAGCACGGGAATGTGCATCGGGCTGATCCAGCGGGCGATGGCCTGGATCTGGCCGGTCAGAAAGGGCAGCACGACGCCCAGCGCCAGCATGACGGCGCCGATGGTCATTCTCTTCAGATTTTTGTTTCGCATGAAGGACACATCCTTTCATCGGTCTTTCCGAAAAATCCTCCGGGAAAGCGCGGGATCCGCTCCGTCTCCAAACAAAAATACATATGCGTTTATTATAAAGAATCGGCCGCCGCGCAGCAAGCGCTCCGAAGTAAATATGTTAGGCGTTTGTGTAAAGCCGCGGCCCGTTCGCCGGGGCTTTCGCGGGCGGCGGAGCAAACCGGCTGTCGGCGCGGGCCTGGCCGCGCGGGCCGGAATGTCAAAATGTTCAGAGCTGTTTTTATTCGCATATTCCAATTCATATAACCTTAATTTAATGTTACGTCGTAAAAAACATATTGACATTTTTTCGACAGCAAGATATGATTAATGTAAAATATCGGTTCGCATGTCCAAATCATCGGCCTGCCGTTCGATGGGCCGGTCTGTCAGACTGGAGCGTCGGCCGTTTCTTTCTCACCGTACAATCTCACCGGCGGTGAAGAACGGGCTGCTCACATATGCTGCGTAAGGGGGAGTTTGTTTGGCCGCGAATACCAAGAAGAAGTCGTTTCTGGGAAGAATGCGGGGCAACTGGGACCTGCTGCTGTTCTGTGTGCCCGGCATGGTTTTCACCATCATCTATCACTACATTCCCATTTATGGCGTGCAGATCGCTTTCCGCAACTATAAGATGAAGAAGGGCATCTGGGGCAGCGAATGGGTGGGGCTGAAGAACTTCGCGAAGTTCTTCAACAGCGCGGACTGGTGGGTGCTGGTTCGCAACACGCTGATCCTGAGCCTCTACTCGCTGGCGGCGGGCTTCCCCGTGGCCGTCATCCTGGCCCTGATGCTCAACTCCTTTCGCCACAAGAGATACCGCAAGGTCATCCAGGCCGTCACCTACGCGCCGAACTTCATTTCGACCATCGTCATGTGCGGTATGCTGATTCTGTTCCTTTCGCCGCGCGTGGGCGTCGTGAACAACGTCATCCGGGCGCTGGGCGGCGAGACCATCAACTTCATGGCCGAGATCAGCATGTGGCGCCACATCTACGTGTGGAGCGGCGTGTGGCAGGGCATGGGCTGGTCCTCCGTCATCTACTTCGCGGCGCTGGCCGGCGTCAGCCCCGAGTACCACGAGGCCGCCATTGTGGACGGCGCGACAAAGTTCCAGCGCGTGCTGCACATAGACCTGCCGTTCCTCGCCCCCACGATGACGATGCTGCTCATCATGAACATGGGCTCGGTTCTGTCGGTCGGCTTCGAGAAGGCGTACGCGCTGCAGAACGACCTGAACCTGCCGGTTTCCGATATCATCGCCACCTACACCTACCGTCGCGGTATTATTGACAGGGATATTTCCTACTCGTCCGCCGTCGGTCTGATGAACAGCATTGTCAACTCGATTCTGCTGGTAACGGTCAACTACATTACCGGCAAATTGAGCGACAATGCGCTCTTCTGAGGAAAGGAGGAAGGATAAATGGAACTGTCGCACAAGAAGCTCAGGCGCGCAAGGGGAGACGTCATCTACGATACGATCATCTTTATCATCCTGACGTTTCTGTTCCTGATCGTCGCGTATCCGCTGTATTTCGTCATTATTTCCTCCATTTCCGATCCCATCGAGGTGTCGGCTGGCAAGGTGGTGCTGACCCCTGTGGGCTTCACGCTGGATGGCTATAAGGAAGTGTTCAAGACAAGGACCGTCGTGCGCGGCTTTGTCAACTCGCTGATCATCACCATCCTGGGCACCAGCATCAACCTGCTGGTCACCATACCCACCTCCTACGCGCTGAGCCGCCCGGACTTCACGCTGAAGCGGCCCATCACGCTGTTCTATATCCTGACCATGTTCGTAAGCGGCGGCATGATGCCCACCTACATCATCGTGCGGTCTACCGGCCTGCTGAATACCTGGTGGGCGCTGGTGCTGCCCGGGTGTCTGGGCGTTTACAACATGATCGTTGCGCGAACGTTCTTCAAGACCAACATCCCGCTCGAGCTGATGGAGGCGGCCAAACTGGACGGCTGCGGCAACACGAAGTTCTTCATCTACGTCGTGCTGCCTCTGTCCGGCGCCATCACCGCCATCCTGTGCCTGTACTACGGCGTGGGCCACTGGAACAGCTACTTCAGCGCGCTGATTTACATCCAGAAGCGCGAGCTGTGGCCGCTGCAGCTGGAGCTGAGGAACATCCTGGTTATGAACACGAGCGTTGCGACCAAACAGGTCATGACCGAGGCGGAGCTGCTCGAGAAGCGGCGTCTGGACGCCCTCAAGGAAATGATGAAGTACTCGCTGATCATCATCTCCTCCATCCCCGTTCTGGTGATCTATCCCTTCGTGCAGAAGCACTTCGTGAAGGGCGTCATGATCGGCTCGGTGAAGGGCTGATCCCCATCCCCGTATGATGCGCCTTATGGGCGTAGCATAAATATTATTTCAAGGAGGAACCCCTATGAAGAAACTGGCACTCGTGCTGGCCGCTCTTCTGCTGTTCTCCAGCGTTTCCGCGCTGGCTGCGGACTGGAATGAGACCGGCCTCCCCATCGTGAACGAGCCCTACTCCTTCTCCATCTTCCTGGATGACAGCGGTCTGCCGGAAGACAAGATCATGTTCCCGATCATCGAAGAGGCGACCGGCATCACGATCGACTGGCGCATGGCTCCCTATCAGGTGCAGACTGAGAAGCTCGGCATCGAGCTCTCCAGCGGCGACTACGCCGATGTCATCGCCGGCTGGACCCTTGGCGACAAGGATCTGATTGAGCTGGGCATGAATGAGCAGACCTTCCTGCCTCTGGAAGACCTGTTCGAGAAGTATGGCCCCAACATCATGGAAGTTCTGGAGAAGCCCGGCGTGCGCGCCTCCATGACGCTGCCGGACGGACACATCTACTCCGTTCCCTATGTTGTTGCCGAGCCCGAAGTGTTCTACATCCCCTACATCAATGCGCAGTGGCTGGACCGTCTCGGCCTCGAGCTGCCCACCACGCCTGAAGAGCTGAAGGAAGTCCTGATTGCCTTCCGTGACCAGGATGCCAACGGCAACGGCGATCCCGCCGACGAGATCCCCTTCTCCGGCGACCCGAACAACCTGGACATCAGCAAGCTGTCCGGCTGGTGGGGCGTTGACGCGGCCGGCGCCAAGAACCAGTTCCCCTATTTCGCGCTGGTTGACGGCAAGCTCACCTTCAATGCCAACACCGAAGGCTACAAGCAGTTCATCGAGTACTTTGCCGACCTGTACAAGGAAGGCCTGATCGACCCCGAGATCTTCACTCAGGACGTCGCGACCTGGTCCGCGAAGGGCAAGCAGGATCTGTACGGCGTTGACATCTCCTACGGCCCCAGCGACGCCTATGACGATTTCCCGGAGGACACCGAGGAGTACGTGACGTACGTCAAGAACGCCATGCATCCCCTGCCCGTGCTGAAGGGCGTCGAGAACCCTGTGTACCATCGCACCACCCCTGGCGTCACCCTGTTCCGCACCCAGGCCGTCATCACCGACAAGTGCGACGAAGAGAAGCAGGCCATCATCACCCGCTGGTTCAACTACCTGTATGAGGCCGACGTGTCTCAGCAGACCTCTACCGGCCCCCTGGGCATCTGCATGATCAAGCTGGACGAGGGCCTCTATCAGGAGACCGATCAGTCTGACTGGAGCGAGGAGCAGAAGGAAAAGTACAGCTGGGGCAACCGCTTCGCCAACTCCCTGCCGCGCTACTATCATGACAACAAGGTCCTGCCCTTCGGCAAGGACGAGCCCGACCCCGACCTGCAGAACGAGATGAAGATGGAGCTGTACGGCCCCTATCTGAACGAGTTCTTCCCGCAGGTTTGGAGCACCTCTGAGGACGACACCAGCCGTGCCGCGGAGATCCGCGCCGACCTCGAGAGCTACATCAAGAACAAGACCGCGCAGTGGATTGCCGGCCAGGCTGACGTCGACGCCGAGTGGGACGCTTACTGCGAACAGCTCAACGCCTATGGCCTGGAAGAGCTCACCGAGATCAACCGCCGCGCGCTGGGCGAAGCCGAATAATCGCCTCTCCCGCATGATGAAAAGGGCTGCCGTATACGCGGCGGCCCTTTTTTATGGCTGATTTGTACCGATTCCTCTGTGCTTTTGCCGCCTCGCAGGAAACGCCGGCGCATCCATTGGGAGACAGGCGTCACGGGCGGAGAAATCGCCGGCGATTGTCGTTTCATGAGGGCCGTCTCCATGTCAGCCGCAGGAGAGCCGAATGTCCCGGAAGGCCGCCGCCCCGTCCGACACGAACAGGCCGAATCGTCCGCCCTTTCGGTCGAACATCCGCGTGCCCAGCGCCGCCTGATCGTCCACATATAGGAGCAGGATGGTGTCGTCCACGAACACGCGCACGCGGTAGTCCCGCCCCCGCTCCCACTCGAAGGGCCGCTCCTGCTCCACGTCATAGGGGAACATCTTGCCGCCGTCCTCATACATGCGGAGACCGGTTTTGTACTGGATGCGGTGCCGGTTCGGCTCGAAGATCAGATAGTAGCCCATGGCGAAATCCCCGTCCACCTGCAGCGCCACGCCGAACTCGCGGGGCGTTTTGTCAAAGCGCACCGTCATTTCCAGCTTGCAGCAGGCGGGCACGCGGTTCATCAGCAGGCTCGAATAGCCATAGGGCGAGTCGACACGGGCGGCGTTTCCGTCCGTCCGCCAGTCGCCGGTCAGTGAGCGCAGCTCGATGGGTTCGCCGGCCGTGAAGGCGTTGTCCACCGCTTCCGGCGGCTTCACGCCCAGCGTGCCGTCCGCGTTCTGCACCAGCTGATGCACGATCATCGTGCCGCCCCAGTCCCAGGTGTTGTAGTCGAGCCCGTCGTACTGCTGAGGATTGAAATGCCAGATATTCCTGTCCCTGCGGGGATTCCAGCCGTACATGAAATGGTTCTCGCCGTCGGCGCCGTGCTTGGCTGCGTAGAAGCAGCGCGTATCGAAGGTATCCACCGCCGGCGCGATCCAGGGGCCTTCGGGATTTCTTGCCATGCGGTACAGCGTCTGGAAGCGGTCGGTGTAGACGGAGTAGGTCAGATACCACCAGTCGCCCCACCGGAACAGGTCGGGGCACTCGCTGGCGCTCTGGCAGGTGGACGGCGCGTAGAGCGGCTCGCAGTAGCGCCAGCGCTTCAGGTCGTCCGACTTGCACAGCCCCACGCAGCCCTTGCGCATGGTGCGGCCCTTCCTCTGCGCCGCCAGCAGCATCCACCAGCAGTTTTCCTCCTCGATCCACACCACATGCGGGTCGCGCCAGTCGCTCATCTCGTAGATCACGTCGTCCGGCTGGAAGGTATCCTCCGGCAGCTCCGTCCATTCGCGCAGATCCGGGCTGACGGCATGGCAGGCGTACTGCCGGGGATAGGGTTTATCTGAAAACTTGCAGTAGAACACATGGTAGACGCCGTCCACCTTCACGATGGAGCCCGTGCCGCCGTGGATGGACGTGGCATAGGCGTCGTAAAAGTGCAGATGATCCCGCGTGGACACGTTGTTCCACCCGTTGCCCAGGTAAAAGGGCCGGAACACGCCGTCCTCATAGTAGGGGATCACGTCGCCCACCCGGCCGTTTTCGGGATGGTAAAAGAGTTCCATATTTCCCGCTCCTTGCATGATCCGTCGATTCAGTTATAAATGCTGTCGACCGAGAACACCTCAAGCCCTTCAATCGCCACTTCCCCCTCCGCGAACAGCGACAGCCCCTGCGAACCGGCCTTGCCATAGGCGCGCACGCTGACGGATTTGTCGTCGTTGAAGAAGGCCTCAACGAGAGAGCGGTCGATGAATATTTCCATGGTCAGCGCGCCGTCCTTCAGCGGCAGCGCGCCTTCGATGGTGCTGACGCCCGCGCCCTTGCCGCGGTTGGCGGTGTAGCCCTCGATGGTCTGGTTTTCCACATTGTAGGTGAAGGTCGTCTCGTCCCGCCGGCCGTTTGACTTGCACGACAGGCCGAAGGACGCGCAGTCGCCGCCGGGAACCAGCGTGGCCTTCACATAGAGCAGGTCGCCGCTCACATTGGCCAGCGCCTCGTTGGCTTCATCCAGCGTGGCATGCGCCAGGGACAGCAGTTCCCTGTCCAACAGACCGTACAGCCTCGGGTCGGGCGACACGCACACGTCGGCGCCGTCGTCGCTCAGACGGATGTTCCGCGTGAGGCCGACGCAGTGCGCCCAGCCCGCCGCGCCCTCCTCCGCACCGGAGCGCTGATCCTGCATGATGCTGAACAGGCACACCCGCCCGGTTGCGGGATCGACCAGCACGCTCGGCCCGGTGAAGACATTGCTGCCGTAGTCCAGCATGCGCGGAAGTCCACTCATGGCCTCGTCGGGCTGGAATCGGCCGGTCTCCCTGTCGAAGTCGCCGATGAAGTAATACACCTTGTTGTCGGCGATGCCGGCGGGCGCGGGCGAGATGAACAGCGCCCAGCGGCTGATCGTGCCCGCCTCGTTCGAGAGGGGCGTGAGGATCGGCAGCTCCCAGCTGGTGCCGTAGATGACGGACTGGTCTTCCATCTCGTAGACCGGCCCTTTGTAGCGCCAGTCCATGTCGATGGCGCCGTCCGGCAGCACCTCCAGCCTGTCGGTCTGATAGAGCAGCGCCGTGCCGCCGATGGTCTCGCTGCTGCCGGAGCAGATCAGCATGTACCACGTATCGTCCTCCCGCCAGATGTGCGGGTCGCGGAACTCGCCCGGCCGGCCCTGGCCCGCCTGCTGGACGACGGCCAGCCCGTCCGCAATCACCCAGTCGGTCAGCTCGGGATCGTTCAGATCGGCCGGATACGCCGCGCCGATGTTCTGGTTGGAGATGAGTCCGTCCTTTCGGAAGCTGTCGTTGCCCGCCGTAAAGAACAGCACGGGCACGCCGTTTTTGTCCAGCGTCGCGCCGCCCGACCACACGCCGTCCGGCGCCACCGTGTTTTCCGTGGGCACGATGGCCTCTTTGACCGGCCGCCAGTGCACCGTGTCCTCGCTGACCAGGTGGCCCCAGCAGATATTGCGCCAGTAGGTGCCCACCGAATTGCTCTGGAAAAACAGGTGATACACGCCGTCCCGGTACAGCGGCGCGTGCGGCTCGTTCATCCAGTGCTGATACGGGCCGCCGTGATACTGCGTCTTGAAAATGTCGCTGGTGAGGATGTTCTCAAGGCCGATGTCCGCGTACTCGATTTCCGGCGCGTCCACCGACGCCCTCGCCCGAATCTCTTCCGCGCTCAGCGCCGTCTCTTCGATCCTCAGCTCGTCCATCAGCCCGGCGAACATGTTGTAGGCGCCCGCGGCGATCTTCTCCGCATAGCCGTTTTCGCCCACGCGCAGCTCCTCGTTCACAGCCGGCGCGATGGCCGAGCCCCCGGGAATCGACATCGCCGCCGCGCATTCGCCGTTCAGGTACAGGCGCATTTCGCCCGATTTCCCGTCGAATACCGCCGCGACATGGTTCCAGGCATAGCGCTCAAGCCGCGCCTCGTCCGCCCACAGCGTATACCAGCCCGTATCCGTGCCGGCCTCGAAGCACAGCCGTCCGAAGCGCTGGTAGCCCAGGAGCACGCCCTGCCCGGCTCCCCTGCTGTACTGGCCCAGGATGGCGGTCAGGTGGGCCTCGCCGCGCGCCGCCGCCTCAGGGTCGTCCCATTCAAAGGCCCTCGGCGCGACCCACGCGCTGACGGTCAGCTGATCGCCCTGCAGCAGGATCGTGTTCTTCGGATAGCGGATGCAGGTGGAGCAGCCGTCGAACAGCAGCGCGCCATTCACGACGCCCGCGTCGCGCCATTCCGGCTCCATGTCGTCGGCGAACGCCGCGTGGATATACTGGTACTCCACGTCCTCGTCCGGCCAGCGGCCCGAGGCGTCGGAGACGATCGTGCCCGCACCTTCGTCGAACGTGAGATACAGAAGCGCGTCCTCATCCGCGTGCGCGGCAAAGAGCACAGCGCCGCACACCATCACGGCCGCGAGCCAGAGCGTCAGTTTTCCCTTCATCGTGAGCCCTCCTTTTCGTAGTTGATCACGCAATGCTCGCAGGCATTGATGATCGTCGTGTCGCCGAAGCGCGTCCGGCGCGGTATGTTCATGCCATAGTTCATGTGCACGTGGCCGTGAATCATATAGGCCGGCCTGTATCGCTCCATGAGCGTGCGGAAGCACTCGAAGCCCCTGTGCGAATACGAGTCAAAGTCGCCCAGACGCCGCGCCGGGGCGTGGGTGACGAGGATGTCGAAGCCTCCGTGCCATTTCAGCGCCGGCCAGAGCTTCCAGATGCGCCGGCGCATTTGATTCTCCGTATACATGTACTTGCTCTTCCTGTATTTGTGCGACCCGCCGAGGCCGAGGATGCGCACGCCGCAGAAGGTGACGATTTTGTCGTCGATGCACACGCAGCCCTCCGGCGGCTCCTTGTCGAACCGCTCGTCGTGATTGCCGTGCACATACAGGAGCGGACACCCCGCCATCGTCACCAGAAACTCAAGATACGCCCTGCTCAGGTCGCCGCAGGCGATGATCAGGTCGAATCCCTTCAGCCGCCCCGGCTGATAATACCCGTAATAATACCGCGATTCTTCATCCGAGACGGCGAGTATCTTCACGTTCTCTCCTTTGTCGATCTGTCGACGCCCATCACATCCACCGTCGCTTTGCTGAACGGCCCCAGCTCGTCGTAGGCGGGAATCGAGCCCGCGACATTCTCCACCAGGTAGTCCATGGCCATGATCTGCTCCAGCCCGAGCGCGCTTCCTTCCGCTTCGACAGGCGCGCCGCTCTGCCGGCGGATGGGCAAGGCAAACGGATTCACGATCTCCCGGCAGACGCCCTGCTTCAGCCAGGACGCGAGCTTCACAACGCCCTCCGGGAGATCCGGCGACAGCTGCACATCCACCACGCCGGCCGACATGCCCCAATAGTAATTGAGCGCCCGCGTGCTGCTCTCATATTCCTCGCGAAGCGTGCCGTCCAGCAGGCGGCGCAGGATGGCTTCATAGTACACGTTCCATTTCCAGAGCGGCGAGGCGAGCAGCCGGGCGGCGTGCTCTCCCGCCTCAATCAGGCCGTAAGCGCCGAAGCTGCCGTCGCTTTTGCGCGAGAGATCCTGCGAGGAGATGAGCCTGATGCCCCGATCCACCAGCTCCCTCCGGGCGGCGTCCGGCCCCGCGACGGACGACCAAACCAGCGCCACCTTCGCCCTCGGATTGACCAGCTGAACGCCCAGCGCGAAGGCGTTGACGCCCGCGATCTGCCCATAAATCGGATAATCGCAGATGTAACCGACGTCGCCGTCGCCCGCCAGCGCCCCGGCGATCGCGCCCACGATGAACTTCGCCTCATAGATGCGCGGGTAATACGTGCGGATGTACCGGTGAGACTGGTTCAGCGCGCAGTTGAAGATCGTGACGTCGGGATGCGCCACGGCCGCCTGCAGGCTGGCCGGCAGCAGGCGCGGCGAGGTGGTGAACAGAACCGTGCTGCCCTCCTCAATCGCCCGTTCAATCGTCTGCTGCTCGCCCTTTACCATGGCGTCGCACCAGGCCGAGGTCTCAACCTTCCCCTCCAGCAAATCCTGGACAAACCGCCTGCCGCGCTCATGGCCGTATGCCCACGCGGAATTGTCCGGGTTCCTGTCGTAGACGAACGCCGCCCGGATCGTGCGCGCGGGCAAAATGACCTTTGCGAGCAGGCTCTGCCGTTTCTCGCCCGCCGGTTCCGTTTTCAGGTCGATGGGACGGGCTTCCTGCTGGAGCCTGACTTCCTCCCACATCCGCGCGACCGCCTTTTTGAGCGCCGCGTCGCTGTTGCCTCGCAGGATATCGTACCCGTAAATCTCCATAAAGGCCAGCATGGCGTCCGCGGTGGAGGAAGTCAGCCGCGTTCCGCCGGCGGCCTCATACGCCTGCTGAAAGGCGTAGTACGCCGACGAAAACTCGCCGCGCTCGTCCGCCGTCCACGCCTCGTTCGGGGCCTTGCCCACCAGCGCCTGAAGCCGGGCATAGCCGCCGCGCCGGGACAGCTCCACGTAGTTGAGGCCGCTCAGCCGGTTGAAATCCAGATACTCCAGATAGCGCTGAACCTCGTCGGAATCGGTGGCCTCCGGCATGACGCGGACGACGTGCGCAGAGATGCTCACGGCGTCGAAGAATTTCAGCACGCTCACCCGCTTGTTGCCCTCCTGGACATAGTAGCGGTTGAGGTATTCGTACGCCTTGATGGGGTCGCGGATGCCCACATCGAGGTGCGACTGGCAGAGGCGCTCCCACTTCTGCGCGAACTCCGTGTTCTCCGCCAGCAGCGGCATGAAGTTGTTCGCGAAGGCGTTCACGCGGCCGCGGGTCTTCGTGCCGACGATGAACCCGGCGGGAATCGACACGACGCCCAGATCCGCGCCGGCCACCGACCGTTCGGCGGAAACGATGTCGTCCAATGCGGGCAGGTAGGGGTACTGCCCCGCCGACACGCAGGCGCGATAGGCCCTGTGCCCCAGCTTCAAAGCGTCCCTGTAATGCAGTTCAGGCATGTCACAGATTCTCCTCATAGATTGATTTCACGCGGAATACCTCAAGGCCCGACACGCGCAGCCCGCCGTCCGCCGTCAGGAAAACGCCCTGCGACGACCTGTCCGCGTAGGCGCGGACGCTGACGGCCCTGTCGCCGTTAAAGAAGGCCTCAACCAGCGACCGGTCGACGAATACCTCCATGTTCAGCGCGCCGTCCCGCAGCGGCAGCGGCCCCTTCACGCGCTGATTGCGGGCGAAGGAGCCGGGATTGCGCGTAAACCCGCAGATCGTGCCCGCCGCGAGGTCATAGACAAAGCCCGTTCCATCCGCCGCCCCGCCCGCCTTGACCGTCAGGCCGAAGGACGCGCCGCCCTGCGGAATCAGCGCGCCCCTGATATAGAGCATATCGCCCGACACCCCGGCCAGCGCCCTGTTCGCCCCGGCCACGTCCGCGTCATTCAGCGACAGCAGCCTTTCGCCCAGCAGGCCATAGAGCCGCGGGTCGGGTTCGACGCAGATATCCCTGCCGTCGCCGCTCAGCCAGACGTTGCGCGTCAAGCCCGCGCAGTGCGCCCAGCCCGCCGCGCCCTCCTCCGCGCCGTCGCGCTGATCCTGCATGACGCTGAACAGGCAGAGCCGCCCCGTCGCGGGGTCGATGAACGCGCTGGGGCCGGTGAACACGTTGTCGCCGTAATCCAGCAGGCGCGGCCGATCGCCAAACGACGGATCGGGCGTGAACCGGCCCGCCTCCCCATCGAAGTCGCCCACGAAGTAATAGATTTTGTTGTCGGCGGTCTCCACCGGCGCGGGGAGGAAGAAAAAGACGTGTCTCGTCATCGCGCCCGCGCGGTCCCTGACCGGCAGAAGCACCGGCAGTTCCCAGCTCGTTCCATAAATCGCGGGCTGGTCCGGCATCTCGTAGACCGGGCCGCGATAGCGCCAGGCCATGTCGATGCCGACGCCGGGCCTGACCTCCAGCACGTCCGTCGAGTACAAAAGCGCCGTGCCGCCGTCCGTCCGCGCGCTGCCGGAGCACACGACCATATACCACACGCCGCCCTCGCGCCAGACGTGCGCGTCGCGGAATTCGCCGGGACGTCCCTCGCCGGGGCGCTGGGGAATCGCCAGCTCGCGAAGCACGACCCAGTCGGCGAGGTCAGGGTCCGTGAGGTCGGCGGGATAGGCCGCGCCGATGTTCTGATTGGAGATGAGGCCCGCCTCGGCGAAGCGGTGGTTGCCCGCGGCAAAAAACAGCACGGGCACGCCGTTTTTGTCCAGCGTCGCCCCGCCCGACCACACGCCGTCCGGCGCGACGCCGCGCTCCGTGGGCACGATGGCGTCGCGGACGGGGCGCCAGCGCACAGTGTCCCCGCTCACCAGGTGGCCCCAGCTGATGCCGCGCCAGTACGGGCCGAAGGAATTGCTCTGGAAGAACAGGTGATACCTGCCGTTATAATAAACCGGCGCGTGCGGCTCGTTCATCCAGTGCTGATACGGCCCGCCGTGATACTGCGTCTTCTGGCAATCGTCCGTGAGGATGTTTTCAAGCCCGATGTCCGCGTAGTCGATGTCCGGCATGACTTCCGAGGCGCGCGCACGGATCTCCTCCGCCGTGAGCGCCGCCGCCTCCACGCGCAGGTCGCGCATCAGGCCCGCGAACATGTTGAAGACGCCGTGCGGGATGGATTCAGCGTGGGCGTTTCTGCCGACCATCAGGCGTTCGCCCGCGGCGGGCGCAATGCGGGAGCCGACGGGAATCTCCGTCTCCCCCGCCAGCGCGCCGTCCTGATACAGGCGCATCATTCCCGCCGCGCCGTCGAACACCGCCGCCACGTGGTTCCATGAAAGCCGCCTGAGCCGCGCCGCATCCGCCCAGAGCGTGAGCCATTTGTCGCCCGTGCCCGCCTGGAAGCACAGCCGCCCGAAGCGGTGAAAGCCGAGGAGCGCGCCGCGCCTGGCGTCCCGGTCGTACTGCCCGGCGACGGCGGTGAGGTGCGGCTCGCCCCGTTCGGCGGCGTAAGGCTCGTCCCACTCGAAGGCGCGGGGCGCGATCCACGCGCTGATGGTCAGCGCGCTCCCCTGCAGGCACACGGCGTCCTCCGGATAGACGACGGCCGTGGAGCTGCCGTCGAACAGCAGCGAGCCCACCCGCCACTGGGGCTCCTTATGGCCGGTGAATCTGGGGTTCAGATGCCGGTATTGTATGACGGCATCCGGCAGATGGCCGCTGGCGTCATGGGCCATTGCGCCTTTGCCCTCGTCAAACGGCAGGTGAAGAATGGTACGGCGCGCGTCCGTTGCGTTCATGCGTGTTTCCTCCCGGGCGGCAGAGATATGGAAAGGGCCGGAAGGCAGGCGAATCGCCCTTCTCCCGGTCCCTTTTTGGCAGGATCAGAAATTATACTGCCGGCACACCGGCGCGTCGGCGGCGGAAGACTTCTCATCATACCAGATCAGGTTGTTGCCGGTCGACTTGTCGAACAGCTGGATCAGCCTGGGCTGGGTGGAGAAGTTGATGGTCTTGCCCATGCTGACGTCGGTCTGCAGATCGACGGTGGGGATCACCATGACGACCTCGTCGTCGTTCGAGCGGGTATGGAGGTTGACCTCGGTGCCCAGCATCTCGGAAACCTCGATGAGCGCGCTCAGCTCGCCGCCGCCCACGGTGATGTGCTGCGGGCGGATGCCGGCGATGATGTCGCAGGGCTTCTGGTTGTTCTGCTGGAGCGCCTTCTGCTGGAACTCGCTGAGCTGGAACCTCACGCCGCGAATTTCAGCGAAATACAGGCCATTCTCGAGCAGCAGCTTGCAGTTGTCGAAGAAGTTCATCACGGGCATGCCGATGAAGCCGGCCACGAACAGGTTCACGGGCTTGTTGAACACCTCGACGGGCGTGCCGATCTGGTTCACATAGCCGTCCTTCATGATGACGATGCGGTCGCCCAGCGTCATGGCCTCGGTCTGGTCGTGCGTGACGTACATGAAGGTGGTGTTGATGCGCTGGCGCAGCTTGATGATCTCGGCGCGCATCTGGTTGCGCAGCTTGGCGTCCAGGTTGGAGAGCGGCTCGTCCATCAGGAACACCTTGGGGTCGCGCACCATGGCGCGGCCGATGGCCACGCGCTGGCGCTGGCCGCCGGACAGGGCCTTGGGCTTGCGCTCGAGGTACTGGGTGATGTCCAGGATCTCGGCGACCTCGCGCACCTTGCGGTCGATTTCGTCCCTGGGCGTCTTCTTGAGCTTCAGGGCGAAGGCCATGTTCTGATACACGGTCATGTGGGGATACAGCGCGTAGTTCTGGAACACCATCGCGATGTCGCGATCCTTGGGGGCGATGTCGTTGCAGATCTTGCCGTCGATGTACAGCTCGCCCTCGGAAATGTCCTCCAGGCCCGCGACCATGCGCAGCGTGGTGGATTTGCCGCAGCCGGACGGGCCGACCAGCACGATGAATTCCTTGTCGGCGATTTCAAGGTTCACGTCGTGCACGGCGGTCACCTTGTTGTCGTAGATCTTCTTCAAACCCTTGATTAAAACTTTGGACATACCAGCGGCTCTGACCGTCAAGCCCACGCAAGGCGGTCTCGCAGCCATTTCCCGGAATGGCACTGCATTGCGGCAGGTCTCCACACTGTCGCACCGCGAGCCTGCGGATTATCTTCCTCCTTCTTGAATGCGCGAAAGGCCATTATGTGGAGTGGCCCTTCGCCATTGGAATGTGGCCGAAAGGTATCGTCAGTATTTCCGTAAGATGTCCTCAACCTGGCTGCGCTCCGGCATGGAACGGATCGCGCCCTTCTTGGTGGTGACCAGATACGCCGCCGCGTTGGCGAAGCGGAGCATGTCCCGCAGGTCGGCGTCCGTCAGTCCGGCCAGCCCGCGCTCCAGCACGAAGTTCAGAACGCTCGCGCAGAAGGTGTCGCCCGCGCCGGTGGTCTCGATGGTGCCGCCCAGAAGGAATCCGGGCGCAAACACATGCCGGCCCTCATAGTAGGCGTGGCTGCCGTCCGCGCCGGCCGTCACGTTGACGAGGCGAAGGTTCGGGCAGCGCTCCTTCAGCGCGGCGGCGCCTTCATCGAAGCTCCTGCAGCCCGTGAGGAATTCGATCTCGTTGTCCGCGATCTTTAAAACGTCGCACTGGGAGAGGCCCCAGAGCATCTGCTCCTTCGCATCCTCCAGGCTGGCCCACAGCGGCGGGCGCAGGTTCGGGTCGAACGAGACGACCGCCCCGGCCTTCTTCGCCGCCAGCACGGCCGCCTTCGTGGCGCGCCGCACGGCCTCGTGCGTCATGGACAGCGTGCCGAAGTGGAAGATCCGCGACGACGCGATCATATCCAGGGGCAGCTCGTCCTCGGTCAGCATCATGTCCGCGCCGGGATTGCGATAGAAGGAAAAGTCCCGGTCGCCGTTTTCCGCCGTCTTGACAAACGCCAGCGTGGTGTGTACGTCCTGGTCCATCAGAAGCGCGTCCATGCAGATGCCGGCGTTTTCAGCGACTTCGCGCAGCTGCCAGCCGAACATGTCGTTTCCCACCTTGCCGATGAAGGCGCAGCGCCTGTTCAGCTTTCTCAGCATGGCCAGCACGTTGCAGGGCGCGCCGCCCGGATTCGCCTCGAAGAGTGGGTTTCCCTGAGCGCTCTCGCCGTTCACTGTGAAGTCGATCAGCAGCTCGCCCAGCGCCACGACGTCAAATTTCTCATTCATCGCCTTTGTCCTTATCAAAAATCAGGTCGTATTTTTCCACATCCATCAGCACTTCGCCGTCCGCCTCGAAGCTGATCACGTCCGCCGTGATCGGCGTGTGCAGCACGAAGGTCGCCGCCTGTTCGCCGTCGTTGACGAATAGCTCAAGGCTGTGCCTGTCCAGAATGGCGCGCAGCCTGATGTGGCCGTGCTTGGAGTAAACAGGAAAGTTGCGCACGTGCACGATGTCGTAGCGGTAGCCGCAGCGCGAGCGGTCCACGCGCACGATGCCCTCGTCCGGCTTGAAGCGGATGGTGGTCACGTGCTCGCCGTCCTTCGCCAGGTGCAGCTTGAACCAGCGATACATCAGGTTGCCGTTGGCCGGCCGCACATTGACGGTCAGGTCGATCGTGCGCCCGCGCACGCCCACCAGGTTCGTCTCGGTGGACAGGGGCACGTTTTTGTAGCAGATCTTCTCGCCGTAATAGTTCTGAAGCTCCCGCACCGGCCGCTGAATCAGCCGGCCGTCGCGGATGCTGAGTTCGCGCGGCAGGGTCATCTGGCCGAAGATGCGGATGCCCCTCGGCTGGCTTCTCGCGGTGTCCCAGTTCGCCATCCAGGCGATCATGATCCGGCGTCCGTCCGGCGTCTGCAGCGTCTGCGGCGCGTAAAAGTCGATGCCGTAGTCGATGGCGTGGACGTTTTCGCGGATCAGGTGCCTGTTCTCGTTGGCCTCGCCGATCATGCACACCGTGCCGTTGCCCGCGTGGAATTCCAGCCCGATCGGGCTCATTTCCTGGGGGCTGACCAGCAGCACGTCCTTGCCGTCCAGGCGGAAATAGTCGGGGCATTCCCACATGGAGCCGTACTGGCAGTGGTTCGAGGCCACGGGGCCCACGTAGCGCCAGTGGAAGGCGTCGTCGCTCTGGAACAGCAGCACGGAGCCGCTGCCGTCGGCCGGGCGGTTGCCCACCGCAGCGTAGTAGCCGTCGGCCTCCCGCCAGATCTTGGGGTCGCGGAAGTCCTCGGCGCTGCCGCCCTCCGGCAGGTCTTCGGCGGTCAGCACGGGGTTGCCCTCGTACTTCTCGTAGTTCACGCCGTCGCCCACGGCGAGGCACTGCGTCTGGAAGGGCTTGATCGTGCCGTCCGGCTGGTATTCCTCCCGCACGCCGGTGTACATGAGGAGCTGCCGTCCGTCGGGAAGCTCCACCGCGCTGCCGGAGAAACAGCCGTCCTTGTCGTATTGCATGTCCGGCGCCAGGGCGACGGGCAGGCGCTCCCAGCGGATGAAATCCCTGGTCTTGACATGTCCCCAATGCATCGGTCCCCACACGGTTTTATACGGGTTGTACTGATAGAAAAGGTGATATTCTCCCCTGTAGAGAGAAAAGCCGTTCGGGTCGTTGATCCAGCCGATGCCGCCCGTCACGTGGAACAGCGACCGTTCCTCGTCCGGGACAAACGGTATATACTGGGTTTCATAATCCCGCGCCTTTTTCAGCTTGTCGCTCGCCATTTAAAACCGCTCCTGCCTTCAAGAATTTGGGGTGACGCCCCTCCCGCGGAAGACGCCCGCGGGAGGGAAAAAGTGAGGAATGCAAGGGTATTGAATGGGGAATTACTTCTCGGCCGCGGCGTAGCGGTCATAAGCGGCCTGATAGACCTCAAGCAGCTTGTCCATGCCGCAGTTCTTCACCAGCATGCTCTTGTAGGACTCCCACTCGGCGTCGGTCGGGCCGCCGTTCTTGATCCACAGGCCTTCCTGCTCGGAGACGGCGCTCTCGAAATCGGCCTTGTAGCGGTCGATGACCTCGAGCTCGTCCATGGTGAAGGTGCAGTCGGTGGGATAGGAGGCGTCGCTGGTCACGAAGGGGATCCAGTACTCATACAGGTCTTCCAGGCGATCCACGGCGCGGGGCTCCATCTTGGCCACGTCCCTGTAGTACTCGGCCAGGATCAGCTTCGGGCCCCAGACTTCGTTGACGCCCTTCAGCTCGCCGGGGGACTTGCCGAACATCTCGCGGCCCTGCTCCTCGCTCAGAGCGATCCAGGCGCCGTTCTCGTCGGTGTCGATGAAGTACACGCCGTAGGGGCCGTACTGCAGCTGCATGACGGTCTGGCCGTCATACCACTTGTCGAAGAACTTCAGCAGGTTGGTGGGATCCTTGCAGGCCTCGGTCACGGTCAGCTGACCGGAGGTCACGGCGCCGTTGGGCTTGATGTTCACGTTGTGGGTGCCGTCGGGGCCGTCCAGCACGGGCAGGAACACGTAGTCCTTCGCGTAGTCGCCCATCAGCTCTTCGATGTACCACCAGGTGGAAACGCCGACCCAGCCCTGCTGGCACTTGGCCATCAGCTGCGTGGTGTCCTGAGAGAACATCTCGATGTCCATCAGGCCCTCGGCATACCAGTCGTGGAAGTAGGTCAGCGCGGCGCGGTAGTTGTCGTCGTCGCACACGAAGTTGGCGGTGCCGTCGTCCAGCAGCACCAGGTCGGGCGTCACGTCAGACCAGTTGGTGAAGCCGAAGCCGGCGTAGAAGATGTTCTGGCCCCAGCACCACTGGTCGAAGCCGGTGCACATGGGCAGGGTGGAGCCGGCGGCCGCGCCGTAGATCTTGGCGGCCATGTCGTTCTCCTTGAAGGCGACCAGCACATCGTGCAGCTCGTCCAGGGTGGTGGGCACATCCAGGCCCAGATCGTCCAGCCAGACCTTGTTGATCATGGAGAACTGGGGGATGGCGCCGATGTTGTAGTCCTTTTCCTTGCCGATGCCGGCGGTGGACATCTGGTCGCCGGAGGGCAGGCCGTAGATGCAGCCGTCCGCCTGGGTGATGGCGGCGCGGAACTCGGGATACTCCTCGAGGATGGCGGTCAGGTTCGGCATGACGTCGGCGTTGATGTACTCGGTCAGGTCGATGAAGGTGCCGTCCTCGCCGTAGGTGGCCAGGTCATAGTTGGAGAAGCCAACGCCCAGGAAGGCGTCCGGCAGGTCGCCGCCGGCGATGTGGATGTTCACCTGCTCGGAGAGGGAATCGCTCATGGTGTTCCACTCGATGGAGATGCCGGTCTCCTCCTGCAGCTGGTTGAGGACCACGTTGTCGTTGTAGCCCGGGGACAGAGCGGACTGGCCGCCGATGATGGTGTAACTGGTCTGGCCGTCAGCCATCGCGGGGACGGAGATCATGGCCAGCAGCATCGCGAGGGTCAGCATCGCGGTAAGGATACGCTTCATGGATTTCCTTCCTTTCTCATGGTCGGTGAGTGAATCGGTTGAATCGTGAGTGTCGGGTCCGATGCGATCAGCCCTTGACCGCGCCCGCCATGAAGCCCTTCTCGAAGTACTTCTGCACGAACGGGTAGATGATCAGCATCGGAGCGGCGGCCACGATGATCGAGGAGAACTTGATCATTTCGGTGATCTTGTTCAGCTCGGCATAGCCGCCGGAAATGGTCGAGGCCTGCGCGGCGCTGACGCTGCTTCGAATGAGGACGTTGCGCAGCACCAGGGGCAGCGGGGCCTTCTCCGCGCCGGTCAGGTAGATCAGGGCGGTGAACCAGTCGTTCCAGTAGGCCACCATGCTGAACACGACCATAACGGCCATGATGGGCATGGACAGCGGGATGACGATGCGCAGGAAGGTCCTCAGCTTGGAGCAGCCGTCGATCTCCGAGGCCTCGATCAGCTCGTGCGGAATGCTGTTCTGGAAATAGTTGCGCACGATGATCATGTTGCCGACGCCCACGCCGCCCGGCAGGAACAGCGCCCACATGTTGTTGATGAGGCCGGTCTGCTTGACGATCAGGTAGGTGGGCACCAGGCCGCCGCCGAAGTACATCGTGATGATGAAGAACATGCTCAGCGCCTTGCGGCCGGGCAGCTCCTTCTGCGCCAGCGGGTAGGCGGTGATGTACAGCATGGTGACGGAGAAGACGGTGCCGATCACCGTATACTTGATGGAGTTCAGGTAGCCGGTGGGGATGTTGGCGTCCGCGAAGACCGCCTTGAAGCCCTCCAGCGTGAATCCGCTGGGCAGCAGGAAGGTCTTGCCGGCGTACACGTCGTACGGGTTGGAGAAGGAGGCGATCAGCACGTAGTACAGAGGATAGGCCACGATGAACAGCACGATCGCGGTGATCACCACGAGGATGATGTCGCTGGTGCGTTCGGACAGGCCGTTTGAGGTCTTGTTCTTTGCCACTCTTCTGCGCCTCCTTACACGAAGTTGACTTCGGACGTCTTGGACGCGATGGTATTCACGACGAACAGCAGGATCAGGTTGACCGCGGTATTGAACAGGCCCACAGCCGTGGAATAGCTGTACTTGGCGTTTTCAATACCCTGCTGGTAGACGTACACCGCGATGACGTCCGAGGTGGCCTTGTTCAGGTCGGTCTGCAGCAGGAAGACCTTCTCAAAGCCGACGTTCATCAGCGAGCCCGCGCTCATGATGAGGTTCAGGATCGCCATGGGCAAAAGCGCCGGAACGTCCACGTTCAGGATGCGCTGGAACATCGACGCGCCGTCCACCTTCGCCGCTTCATACAGGCTGATGTCCACGTTGGACAGCGTCGCCAGGTAGATGATGCAGCCCCAGCCGGCGTCCTGCCAGATGCCGGACGCGATGTAGATGGTTCTGAACGCGCTGGATTCCGTCATAAAGTCGATCTTGGTGCCCAACATCAGGTTGATCAGGCCGCCGGAAGGGCTCAGGAAGATGCGGATCATACCGCAGACAACCATGATGGAGATGAAGTGCGGCGCATACAGCACGGTCTGCACCACGCGCTTGTAGCGCGGGAAGCGCAGCTGGTTGATGCACAGCGAGAGGATGATCGGAACCGGGAAGCCCCACAGCAGGCTGAAGAGGCTCAGCAGGATGGTGTTCTTGATCATTCGGCCGCAGGTCGGTGCGGTGAAGAAACGATCAAACCATTCCAGACCCACCCACTTGCTGCCCACGATGCCGCGCGACGCCTTGTAGTCTCTGAACGCGATCTGTATGCCGTACATCGGAATGTACTTGTACACGATCGTCAGCACCACGGGAATCAACAGCAGCAGGTACAGCTGCCAGTTGTCGGCGATCCGTCTGCCCAGCGACTTCCTCCGCCGGGGGGCTGTGTTTGCCTTGGTGGCTTGCATTCTGCTCACTTCTTTCTGTTCAGTGTGCCTGGGAAATCCTCCTGCCGGAAACGCGCCCCGCCAAAGGGCTGATCGGACTCAGTGACGGCGGCCCCGCCCCAATGTCATCGGATTTCCCCCAACAAAATGAAACGGCCTTTCGCTTCTCACCTCCCATACATACGATCGCATGTGTGTAACGTTTCATTATAATGCCAAAAAATAACGGCAAAACTTCCCGCCTGACATAGTCTGAAACGTTACATTCTCCGATGCGAATAGCTTAGCAGATTTAACGCGGCCTGTCAACCCTTAAACAGCGCATTTTGAAATTTTTTATTATTCCCATATTTTCGTGTAAATCATTTGGGTGAATCGCCTTATTTGTCACTTTATGATGATTCTGTTCGAAATCCTCTTTACAAATGCGGAGCCGCCTGATATACTGTTCATGAAACATATTCACGTGAAACAGTTCACAAACACACGATGGAGCGATTTATGAACAAAGCAGGAAAAGCGCCCACCATGAAGGACGTCGCCAGGGAAGCAGGCGTGGCGCTGGGCACCGTGTCAAAGGTCTTCAACAACATTCCCGTCGGCGAGTCTTACAGGATAAAGGTGGAGGAGGCGGCTCAGCGGCTGGGCTATCGCGTCAACAGCTACGCGCGCGGCCTCAGGGCCGACAAAACCAACACGGTCGCCCTGATCCTTCCCAGCCTGGACAATCCTTTTTTCGCGCTGCTCGCGGACCATGTCTGCGTCGCGCTGACAAGGCACAATTACAGGATGGTTCTCGCCATCACCAAGGCCGATCCCCACGCCGAGGCGCGCTGCATCCGGATGATCGAGCAGAACATGGCGGACGGCGTGATCGGCCTGACTTATGCCGCCGATCTCAAGGTGGACGAAAACCTGCCTTACGTCAGCATCGACCGTTTCATCGGGCCGAACATCCCCTGCGTCTCCTCCGACAACTTCGGGGGCGGGCAGATCGCCGCGGAAAAGCTCGTCTCGCTGGGCTGTAAGCGGCCTCTGTTCCTGCGCATCGGCTCCGACGTGCCCGGCGAAACCGACAAGCGCGGCGCCGGCTTTGTGACCTACTGCCAGATGAACAATATTGATTTCACCGTTCAGCGCTTCAGCGACCGGCAGGGCAATGAACCCGCCTTCAAATTTCTCGAAGAGCACTGCCGCGGTGGAAGGCTGGATTATGACGGCATCTTCTGCAGCACGGATCTGTTTGCCTACCACGTCAAGAAGCATCTCGAAAGCATGGGCGTGCGCGTGCCGGACGACGTGCAGCTCATCGGCTTTGACGGCCTCAGGCGTCCTGAGACGGACGAATACTACTGCTCGACCATCGTGCAGCCCATTCAGCAGATCGCGGAAACGGCCGTTTATATCCTGCTTCACGGCGCGTCGGAGCAGTTCCCCGGCTTCATGTCGCTTCCGGTCACCTATGCCGCGGGCGGAACGACGAGAGAATAATCGGAGGGATGACGTTGGCCAGCGAATATCTCAAATGGAAATACCGGGACGTCAAGCCCGACGAGCCCGCCCCGCGAACGAAAAAGCAGAAGGCCGCGAACTGGTGGCACTACCACAAGTGGCCTCTGCTCGTCGGCGTCCTGCTGCTGATTGCGGCGATCGACATCGGCCGGGACGTGCTCGGCATCGGCAAAGTCGAGCCGGACTATCAGTTCGCCTACGTCGCCTCCCTTCCCCTGAACGACGAGACCGTCGCGGCGCTGGAGAAAAATCTCGCCGCCTGCGGCGAGGACTGCAACGGAGACGGCCGCGTCGTGGTGAAGGTCCAGACCTACGTGGACATGGCCGTCTCCCAGGAGAGCGACGCCGCCCAGTACGCCGCCGCCGCGCAGGTCAGGCTGATGGCCGACCTGGAAAACTGCGAGAGCTACTTTTTTATTTTGGATCAGCCAAAGGCGTTTCACACAAATTATCAAATCCTCGCCCAGCCGGACGGATCCCTGGCGGAATACGCCGATGAAGCGGGCTGGCATGCGTGGACGGACTGCCCCGCGCTGACGGCGCTGGACGCGCCGCAGTCAGCCCTCGCCGATCTCTATATCGCGCGGCGGGGCTTCTGGGAAGACCGCACCTGCAAATACAGGGAACAATGCGACGCAATGTGGCGTGTGCTGACGGAAGGAGCGAAATCATGAAGCGAAGGCTGAGAAGAATCTGGCTGTTTATCATGCAGAAGTGGCTGATCATCCCGATCATCGTGGCGTTTTTCGTGGCGGTCGCGCTGATCATTCCCACCTTCTCGCGCTATCCCTCGCAGGCGGACGACGGCGCGCCGTGGGATCGAAAGTGGGAAATGCTGGGGAGCGTCCTCGGCGTGGAGGCGCCGGAAAACGGGCTGACCCTGCTGAACAACGACACCGCGCTGGCCGGCGACGGCACCTACTATGCCTCATGGGTCTGCGGCGAGGCCACAGACTACACCAACGCGGACGGCAAGCACGTCGATCTGTATCCCGCGCAGGTCTATCTGCTGCTCTACGGCTGCGCCGACGAGGACGCCGCGAACGAGGCGCTCGCCGACTGGATGGGGCGGGAAGAAGAAACCTACGAGGTGGTGGAGAAGCACGATGAAAGCCACAACGGCCATGCCTATTCTCTGCTAATCTACAACTGCGGCTCGGACACCAACCCCTACAGCCGCGGCGTTTCCGCCTTCTCCCGCTACGGCAGCTATGTGGTCATCGCGGAGCTCACCTGCACCGACGATTTCACCGGCGATGAACAGCAGATGCTGGCCCAGTTCCTGAACGGCTGCCATTACGGCACTGTGAACGCGAAATAAAGGAGCGTGTCTTCATGGCGTTTTTCAGAGACGATACCGATTACACCCGCCGGCAGACCGGTTTTCAACGCTATAAGCAGCTGATGACCTTTTACGGCTTCCACTGGCTGAGGATCAACATGCTGGCCGCCGCCGGCGCGCTGCCGCTGGCCGCGGGCATATCCTTCGCAATTCTCACGAGCAGCCTCGTCGTGCTGCTGCCGCTGTCCCTGCTGGGCGGCATGATCTTCGGGCCGTTTCTCGCGGGGCTGGTGGACGCCATCATGCGCGGCCTGCGCGACGCCCCGAACAACTGGTGGAAGAATTATAAAAAGAGCTGGCGGCAGAACTGGAAAAGCAGCCTCGTGCCCGGCGGCCTTCTCGGGGTGTTCGCAGGCCTGTTCGCGTTCATCGTGTACATCATGAGCGTGGCGCAGGTCGCGCCCAGCCCCGGCACGGTCGTCATGATGCTGGTGAGCGCGTCCGTCGTCATCTGGCTCAACACGCTCTATTGGCCGCAGCTGGTGCTGTTTCAGCAGAGCGCCGTCAACCGCCTGCGCAACGCCCTCCTGTTCACCATCAAGCACTCCGTCCGGGTGCTGGTGGCGGTGCTGATCCAGGTGGTCTGGATCGCCCTCATCATCCTGTTCGCGCCGTGGACGCTGATCGTCATTCCCTTTCTCGGCTACTGGTTCCCCATCTTCCTGGCGCAGTACCGCATCTATGCCGACCTGAACAACGATCTGCGCATCGAGGAGCAGTTCATTCCCGTGGAGGGCGACCCGTGGGCCAAGGACGCCTTCGAGGAAGCCGAACCGGAGGACGAGGAACCGCTGCCGCCCGATGACGGCATTCGCCACTGGGAGGCCCTCCTGCGCGCCGTCGATGAAAACAAGGAGGCGAAGAAGTGATGGAACCCATCGCCGTCAATCACATCGCGATCGACAAAACGCTCTTCGCGGAAGGACACGCCGCCATCTTTTCAAAGCAGCGCCAGAGAATGATGCTCTATTGCGGCATCGTCTTCTGCGTTTTCGGCCTCATCCTGCTCGCCGTTCAGGTGCGCATGCCCGTCGCGTCCATGCTGAGCTTCCCCGCGATTCTCAGCGGCGTTATTGTCGTCATCTTCGCGCTGACGCTTCAAAAATCGGAGCTGCGCCGGAAATACGCGGCCTTTCAGCGCAAAAACGGCGACGTCTCCGAGCGGACGGTCTGCTGTTACAGGGCTTATCTGACGATAGAGACCGGCGACGGCGAGCCCGTGCAGATCGACTATCCCGACATCCGCGACCACCGGGAAACGGAGCGCCTGTTTCTTCTGATCTGCACCGATCATACCGGCGTCATGCTGGCCAGGGACGGCTTTCGCACCGGCTCCTGGCAGACGCTGCTGGAGGCGATCGGGAAGGCGAAGCAGGAAGCCGAAGAGGCGGCGAAGCTGATGGAAATATAACCGGTCCCAATACCGACCGTCGAAAGGACTGCCAAGATGGATAAATCGAGCTGGAACAAGGAATTCACCGACAGGTTTTCCCGCCATGAAGACGAGCTGAAATGGCTGTACTGCGAGCTGTACCACAACGATATGCAGGCCTTTGACTACTTTACGCGGATGATTCACCGGGCCTACGAGGCGAGGCCCGAGGCGCTCAGGGAGCTGGATCGCGCCCGCGAGGCCGATCCCGCGTGGTATAAGGGGCATGACCTCGTGGGCATGCTCATGTACGTGAACGCCTTCGCGGGCACGATAGGCGGCGTTCGCGAAAAGCTGGACTACATCGAGGAAAGCGGCGTGAATTACCTCCACCTGATGCCCCTGCTGGAGAGCCCCGAGGGCCGGAGCGACGGAGGCTATGCCGTGAGCAACTTCCGCAGGGTTCAGCCGGAGCTGGGCGCCATGGAGGATCTGGCGGCGCTGGCCGCGGACTGCCACAGGAGAGGCATTGCGGTCTGCCTGGATTTTGTGATGAATCACACCAGCGAGGAACACGAATGGGCGCGCAGGGCCAGGGCCGGCGAGAAGGCCTACCAGGATCGCTATTTCTTCTATGACGATTGGGATATTCCGAATCAATTCGAGAAAACGGTGCCGCAGGTGTTCCCGACGACCGCGCCCGGCAACTTCAGCTGGTGCGAGGAGGCGGGCAAGGTGGTCATGACCACCTTCTGGCCGTATCAATGGGATCTGAACTACGCCAATCCCACCGTGTTCAACGACATGACGGACGACATGCTGTTCCTGTGCAATCAGGGCATGGATGTGATTCGCCTGGACGCGACGCCCTACATCTGGAAGGAGCTCGGCACGACCTGCCGGAATCTCCCGCAGGTTCACACGCTGGTGCGCATGATGCGCATGGTGTGCGAGATCGTGTGCCCCGGCACGCTGCTGCTGGGCGAGATCGTCATGGAGCCCAGCAAGGTGGTTCCGTATTTCGGCACGCCGGAAAAGCCGGAATGCCACCTGCTCTACAACGTCACCACCATGGCGAGCACGTGGCATACCGTGGCCACCCGCGACGCGCGGCTGCTCCGTCACCAGCTCGAGCAGGTGTTCAGGCTGCCCGGGATGTACACTTTCCTGAATTACCTTCGCTGCCACGACGACATCGGCTGGGGGCTCGACTACGGCTTCCTGGGCCAATTTGCCCAGAAGGAAGTGCCCCACAAGAAGTACCTGAACGACTACTTCACGGGAAGGCGACCCGGCAGCCCGTCGCGCGGCGAGCTGTACAACGACGATCCCCGGCTGGGCGACGCCCGGATGTGCGGCACGACGGCGTCGTTGTGCGGCGTTCAGTCCGCGCTGGAAAGCGGCGACGCCGAGGCGCTGGCAACCGCCGTGCGGCTTGACATCATGCTGCACGCCTACATATTCACGCTGAGCGGCATTCCCGTGCTGTACGCGGGCGACGAGATCGGCCAGCTGAACGACGACGGCTATCGCGACGATCCGCTCAAGGCCGGCGACAGCCGCTACCTGCACCGCGGGAATATGAACTGGGACAACGCCGCGAAGCGCCACGACGCCTCCGGCATCGAGCGCGAGCTGTTCTCAGCGATCCAGAAGATGGAGGCCATCCGCAGGGCGCGCCCCGTTTTCAGCGGCGAGGCCAGGGCGCGGGTTTTGCCCTCCGACAGCGACGCGGTTCTGGGAATCGAGCGCTCGGTCAATGATGAGACGCTGCTGGCGTACTTCAATTTCTCCGATGATGATGAGATCATCCGCCTGGATGCCCGGTATGAGGATCTTTGGTCGGCCGCCACGGTCAATTCGAGCGAAATCGTCCTGCCCGGCAAGGGCTTTGTCTGGCTGCGGTCGCTCTGACGATGCCTTTTCCGAAACACGCCGCCGCCGGGAAGGCGGCGGGGAACGTCGGCGTCAGGGGCGCGGACGGAGCGGCCGGGTCTGCGGCGCGCGAAGGCTACGCGTGAAGCGGCGAGAGACGAGGCGGCCAGCCTGCCGCCCCTTTCTCAGAATCCCTTAGCGCGCAGACACGCGTCGATCAGATCATCCGCCTTCGCCGTGGCCAGCGCCGTGACGGTGTCGGACGCGCCGTAGTAGATCTTCACCGTGCCGTCGTCCTCCAGGATGGCGGCCGTGGGGAAAATGACGTTCGTGCGGAAGCCCTCGGCCGCTTCATAGGGCGTTTCCGGCGCGAGCAGCGGTTCGCGGCAGATGCCCAGCACGTGATAGGGATTCTCGAGATCCAGGAGCATCACGCCCGCGCAGTAGCGCTTCGTCCATTTATTCTCCCAGCCGTTTTTGCCGCGGGTTTCGTCGCGGTCCACGCCGTGGGTGAACACCAGCCAGCCCCTGTCCGTCTTCACGGGCGGCGCGCCGGGGCCGATTTTGTCGTTCGCGAAGGGGAAATCCTCCACGCCCGCCAGCAGCTCTGAGCGGCCCCAGTGGATGAGGTCGGGGCTCTCGCTGATCCATATGTCGAAGCGGTCCCTGCCGCCCCGGCTGTAGACCGGCATGGGGCGCTCCAGCCGCAGATACATGCCGTTTATCTTCTCGGGGAACAGCACCATGTTGCGGTTGTCCGGCGCGCTGAGGGAAATCAGCTCGTAATGGCGCAGATCGCCTGTGCGGGCGATGCCGCCGCGCAGGCCGTGGCGCGTGTCCACGGCGAAGGTCATGTACGCCTCGCCGTCGATCACGGTGAGACGCGGGTCGTAGGCGCGCAGGATCTCTTCATCCTTCATTTCGATAATGGGCTCGGGCTCCACTTTCCAGTGAATGCCGTCCGGGCTGAACGCCAGGCCGATGTTGGTGCCTTTGAAGCGCTTGCCACGCTCCCATTCGGGCTGCGTACAGCCGTAGTCGTTGCGGAAGGCCACGGCGTAGCCGCCCTGCCAGCGGATGACGCCCGCGTTGAACACCAGGGCGCAGTCGTAGGGCACGTCGTCCTTCGTGAGCACGGGGTTGCCCGGATAGCGCGTCACGCAGGGGAGCGATTTCAAAACGGGTTTCAGCATGCTTTTCCCTCCCTTTGGACAGAAAGAGGGAGCCGCCGCGCGGTGGCTCCCTCCGCTCGTCGCGGAAATTACCTGTTCATGTCGTTGGCCGCATAGATGGCCTCGAGGTTGGCGTAGGCGGGAGCGTACTCGTTCTGCAGGAAGCTCACCATCTCGTCGCGGTCGATCTGGCCGCAGATGTACTTGGTGCGCAGCTCGCCGAACTTATCGGAGATGCCCGCGTCGGTGATCTTGGTGTTCTCCTCGGCCACGCCGGGCAGGCTGCCGCCGGAGAGGAAGGTCACGCGGTTGGTCAGCGCCGCGATGGCGTCGTTGGCCTCGTTGAACAGGGCGACCTCTTCCTCGGTGTTGCCGTTGGCGATCAGCAGGCCCTTGTCTTCGCACTGGTAGTTGATGGTGGCGTAGGTCGCGCAGTACTTCTGCCAGTTCGCCAGCTGCTCGTCGGTCTTGATGGAGAAGTGGCCGTCATGGTCGAACGTGGTGTAGGTGACGCCCTCCACGCCGAACATCAGCAGCTCGTTCACAGCGTCGGTATAGCCGGCGTCAAGGAAGACGATGGCCTCCTCCAGGTGCTCGGTGTCGGCATTGATGGCGTAGTTGCCCCAGATCTGAGGATTGTAGTACACGTTGGCCACGTCCTCGCCTTCCTTATGGAGGGGCGCGCCGGCGACCAGCTCGAAGTTCTTGTCGACCCACGCGGTCTCGGACAGCTCGGTGATGTAGTGCTCGACCACGGTGTTGGCGTAGATGGCGCCGATCTTGCCGGCATGGAACTCGTCGCGGTCCTCATAGTTGGTGATCAGGTAGAACTCGGGATCGATGGAGCTGGCCATGTACATGTCGCGCAGCCAGTCCAGATAATCCATGTAGCCCTCCTGCGCCTCCATCACCTGATAGTTGCCGTCGGCGTCCGGCACCTCGCTGGGACGCATGTCGAAGGCGCTGGTGATCACGCGGTGCGCGGCGCCCATGGGCAGGTTGACGGCGAAGCCGTAGGTGTCGTCAACGCCGTTGCCGTCGGGATCCTGCGTGGTGAAGGCCTCCATCACCGCGGTGAACTCCGCGGGGGTGGTGGGCACGTCCAGGCCCAGCTTGTCCAGCCAGTCCTTGCGGTAGAGGATGGTGTCCATGGGCTTGGTCTGCACGCGGGGCAGGGAGAAGATGTGATCGTCCAGCGCGGCGACCTTCACGGAATTCAGCTCCAGATCGGTCAGCACGCGGAAGGCGTTGGGCATGGACTCCTCGTTGAGGTAGTCGGTCAGGTCGAGGAACAGGCCGTCGGCCGCCCACTGGGCGTAGCTGGAGCCGGTGTCGCCGACGTAGATGATGTCGGGCAGGTCGCCGGAGGCCAGGATGATGTTGCGGCGGTCGCCGTAGCTGGAGATCGGCGGGGCTTCGATTTCGATCTTCACGCCCAGCAGCTCGCCCCAGGCCTCGATCACGGGGTTGTCCTCCACGACGTAGCTGGCAGGCAGGCGCTGCAGCATGGTCAGGGTGACGGTGTCGTCGGCGGACGCCACAGCCGTCGTCAGGCTGAGCACGAACGCCAGGCACAGAACCGTAGCCAGGAACTTCTTCATTTGAGTGTCCTCCTTCATGATTTTATTACAACGCTTGCGCGTCATAATTCAGTACAGCGTCGCGCCGCCCAGCTTCTTGGCGATGCGGTTGGACGAGAAGATGAGCGCCGTCGCGATGACGTTCTTGAAAAGGCCCACCGCCGTGGAATAGGAATAGCGGCCGCTCACGATGCCGATCTTGTAGGTGTAGGTCTCGAACACGTCGCTCACGGCGATGTTCAGGTCGTTCTGGAACAGGTACACCTGCTCGAAGCCGTTGTTCATCAGCCCGCCCACGGCCAGCACCAGCATGATGACCACGGTGTTGGAAATGCCCGGCAGGGTCACGTGGGCGATGCGCTGCCAGCGGTTCGCGCCGTCCACTGTGGCCGCCTCGTAGAGGTCGGGGCTGATGGCCGACAGGCCCGCGAGGTAGATGATCGTGCCCCAGCCCGCTTCCTTCCAGATGTTGGTGATGATGATCACGAAGCGGAACCAGTCCGTGCTGCCGAGGAAGTTGATCTTCTGCCCGCCCAGCGCGGCGATCATGTCGTTGATCAGGCCGTCGGTCATGCTCAGGAAGTTGGTGGTGATGCCGCCCAGCACGATCCAGGAGAGGAAGTGCGGCAGGTACATGAGCGTCTGCGTGGTCTTCTTATAGGCCTTGAGATGAATCTCGTTGATGAGCAGCGCCAGGATGATCGGAATGGGGAAGGAGAAGATCAGCCGCGTGACGCTCAGCAGCAGCGAGTTTGAAAACACCTGAAAGAACTTGGCCGAGGTGAACAGCTGCTGAAAGTGGGCGAAGTGGTTGAAGGGGCTTCCGAAGATGCCCTTCTTGAAGCTGAAATCCTGAAACGCCATGATCACGCCGTACATCGGGATGTACTTGAAGATGATCAGGAACGCCAGCCCCGGCAGGCACATGAGATACAGCCAGCGGCGCTTCCAGAAATACGTGCGGAAGCTCACGTCGCGCTTCTTCGCGGTCGCCTCAGTCATGTCGCGCCCTCCTCATTCCTTCACGCCGCCCAGCACCAGGCCGGACATGAAGTATTTCTGCAGGAACGGATAAACCAGCATGATCGGCACGGTCGCCACCACGATGGAGGCCATGCGCAGCAGGAAGGGCGAGGTGATGTTGTCGTCCGCCACGGTGCCGGCCGCCTGCATCTCCGCCGCGGAGCCCTCGAAGATGATCTCCCTGAGCACCAGCTGCAGCGGCCACATGTTGCGCTTGGTCATGTACATGATGGCGGAGAAGTAGCTGTTCCAGTAGCCCACGATGGTAAAAAGCCCCAGCGTGGCCAGGATGGGCAGGCACAGCGGCAGCACGATGCGGACGAGCACCTGCAAATCGTTCGCGCCGTCGATGAGCGCGGCCTCCTCCAGCGCCGAGGGCAGGCCCTCGATGTAGTTGCGCATGAGGATGAGGTTATAGCAGCCCAGAAGCCCCGGCAGGATCAGCGCCCAGCGCGTATTGAGCAGCCCCAGCGAGCGCACGAGGAAGTAATCCGGAATCATGCCGCCCGAGAAAAACATGGTCACGATCCAGAGCATCATGATGACCTTCTGGCCCTTCAGGTCCTTCTTGGTGAGCGGATAGGCCGTGAGCACCAGAAGGATCATGCTCAGCACGGTGCCTGCGGAGGCGATGATGAGCGTGTTCCGGTAGCCCGACCAGATGTAGGGGTAGTCGAGCACCATGCGGTAGGCGTCCAGCGTGTAGCGCTCGGGGAAGAAATCGAAGTGGTTCTTGAGATACAGGTCAAAGGGCGTGAACGAATAGACGATCACCAGCAGGAACGGCACAAAGCACACCAGTGCGAACACGCCCGCCACCAGATAGGCGATGGTGGAGACGGCGTAGTCGTCCGCGCCGCGGTGGATGCTCCCGCGCTTTCTCTTTAACTTTAATTCCACTTTTCATTCCTCCGACTCTCACGGCGATCAAACGGGGAATTTGTAACTTTCGCACCCATTATAATTCAAGTCATTATGTCTGTCAATCCCTCCTGTAAAATTTCTTTAGAACGAGAAAATCGAAATATGTCGGTTGAAACGCCCTCCATTTCATGGAAATCAACGTGATATTCCCTAATCTTCACATAATTTTACTTTTCGACGCGGTTGGGCGGGCGGGACGGCGTCTCTCACCCGCTTTATTCCTTCTTGATTTATGCTTTTGTATTGCTTGACTTCCGGAGCGTTTTTTGATATATTAACCTTGTCCACTGAATCGGGAGGGATTGTATGAGAACCAAATCTGTCACGCTGGCCGACATCGCGCGGGAGCTGGGCGTGAGCAGCAACGCCGTATCGCTGGCCCTGCGCGGCAAGGAGGGCGTGAGCGACGCGCTGCGCGGACGCATCGTGGAAAAGGCGCGCGAGATGAACTACGCCGGGGGCAGCCAGGCGCAGCCCTGCATTCTGGCGCTCATCCCCTACCGCTTTTCCGGCGCGGAGAACGCGCTGTACCACAGCACCTTCTACCACCACGTGTGCTTTCAGATGGAGGCCTACGCGGCGTCCGTGGGCTGCCAGCTCATCATCAGCAGCGTGCAGCCGGCCGACGAAGAGGCGCTGCGCGTGCCGCCGCTGCTGAGCACCGTGCCCTGCACGGGCATCATCACCGTGGGCAACCTGTCGCGCGAATACTGCCGCATGATCCAGGCGCAGGGGCTGCCCTACGTGATGGCCGACCAGTATTACGACGACGTGCCCGCCAGCTGCGTGGTCACGGCTAACACCGCCGGCGCGTACATGCTGACCGAGCACCTCATCGAAAGAGGCCACACCGCCATTCAGTTCTTCGGCATGGCCTTTCGCACCTCCAGCCTGGAGGATCGCTGGATCGGCTACAAGCGCGCGATGCACCGCCACGGCCTTCGCCCGCTGGACAACCTGCTCATCCATGCGGGCAGCGTGGATACGGACGATTCCGTGCTCATTCCGCAGGCGCTGGACGCGCTGGACAGCCTGCCCACCGCCTTCGTCTGCGGCCATGACACCACCGCGCAGACCCTGATCAACGCGCTGGCGACCCGCGGGCTGCGCTGCCCGGGGGATTTCTCCGTGACGGGCTTCGACAACATCCAGACGCCCGACATGCTGGGGCTGAACCTGACCACCTACAACACGCCCAAAAGCGCCATCGCCGAGACGGCGGTCAACCTGGTGCTGGAGGGCGACGCGCGGCACGCCCGGCGCATTCAGCTGTACGGCGATGTGGTGTATCGGGACAGCGTGAGGGATATGGCATAGCTCATGGCCCGGAGGATGGCGCATTGCCGCCGGCCACCGCAGACGGAGCGATCGATCAGGCCGGCGGACTGACATCCAGGATTGATCAACGATGGCGGCAACAGGACAAGTCCACAGAAACAGGAGGATACAGGATGAATAACAGGCTTTTCCCCCGCACGGAGGTTGCGGGCGTTTCCCTCTCCCGTATGATTATCGGCACCAACTGGATACTGGGCTGGAGCCACACCTCGCCCGCGGCCGACCATCAGATCAAGCGCCGCTATCATGACGGCGAAAGCTGTGTGCCCCTGCTGGAAACCTTCCTCCGCCACGGCGTGGACACCATTATGGGCATGCTGCAGCAGGAGAAGGTCATGCGCGACGCCGTGAAGGACACCGAGGACAGGACCGGCAAGAAAATGATCGTCATTGACACGCCGATTCTCAACGTGGACGACAATGAAGCGGCCCGCCGCGAGGCCCGCGCCACCGTTCGCCGCAGCAGGGAGGCGGGCGCGACGTTCTGCTTCCTCCATCACAGCTGCGCGGAGCAGCTGGTGAACAAGAACAGGCACCAGATCGCGCGCCTCGGGGATTACACCGACATGATTCGCCAGGAGGGGATGATTCCCGGCCTGTCCGCGCACATGCCGGAGCTGATCCTCTATTCGGATGAGAACGGGTATGATGTGGAGACCTATATCCAGATCTACAACTGCATGGGCTTCCTGATGCAGATCGAGATTGAAACCATTGCTTCCATTATTCACAAGGCAAAGAAGCCGGTGATGACCATCAAGCCCATGGCGGCGGGCCGGGTTTCGCCCTACGTGGGACTGAACTTCGTGTGGAACACCATCCGGCCATGCGACATGGTGACGGTGGGCTGCTTCCATCCGGAGGAGGCCGAGGAGGACATTGAGATCTCCCTGGCGGCCATCGAACGGCGCTTCCCGGAAATCGGCAAGCGCTCCAGTCCGAATGTGAATCAGGACGCGTTTGGGGGCGGGGTGAAGGAGTAAGCTTTCCGGAAGGGCCTGTCTCAGAACGGGCATTTCTTTGGGGGATTGCACAACAAAACGACCGGGAGAGCGCGATGCTCTCCCGATTTTTGGTTCTTCACGGAAATCTGCATTCTGGATTTCCGCTTCTTTCAAATTCTCCCACAAACTTCCGCGTTTGTGCAGAGGTTTGTGCAGAAAAGCGATTTTCAGTTATGTCTTGAGAATCAGTCTCGTGTGTTTTGCAGGGACGGAATGACTTACTGGTCATGCCGTTTCCTGTTTCATCAGTTTATCCAGAGGGAGCAAGATTTCTGCATCTATTGAGCTCTGCGCCAGGCAGCCGGTGACATTCCAACCTCGCGGCTGAACACGGTAATGAAATAGTTGTAATCATGAAAGCCGCATCGAGCAGCGATTTCTGACAGAGGCAATTCTTCGTTTCCGGAAAGCAGTTCCTTCGCTTTCTCCATCCGAAGATCGCGGATCTTTTCCGCGATCCCGCAGCCGTAGAGCTGCCGTGAGAGTTCATAAAGCTGTGTTTTTCCGATCCCGAGGTATTCGGTGATCATGGGTGCGTTGAGTTTCTCGGTGTAATGCGCCGAGAGCCAGGCGTCCAGCCGCACGGCCAGCAGATCTTCTTTCAGCGTCGCCATGCGCTCCAGGATCAGGTAGGAGGCCACGGCATGGAGGATCTGGGCCGCCGAGCGAACATAGGCCTCCTCAATGATGTCGGATGCAAAGATCGCCTCCTTCAGCATCCGGTCGTTCACATGGTAAGCCCCGCAGCGCTTTTCGATCACGGCCCAGCCCTCCTCGTGGGAGGGATAGGAAAACACATGCCCGAAGAGCAGATACCCCACCAGCACGTCGCCCACATACAGCGGCGTCACAGCCTCGGTCAGGCCGGCGTGGCAACGGTAAATGTGGGTGCTGTGCTTTTTTGAGACTCTTTGACAGGCCTCCCGGTCACAGGCCATACAGGCGTCAAAGCCCCGGCTCGTTCCGCGGATGACCGCGCAGTAAGGCGCCACCTTCTCCGGGTAGGAAACCAGCTCGTTCAGGTTCTCGTCAAAGACCGTGATGCGGATGTGACTGATGGCGTAGAAGTCCTTCAGCAGGCCCCGCAGCTTTTCCAGATCGAAGATAGAAATCACAAGGCAGCACCTCAACAATCTGCACAAATTCTTTACCTGACATTTTACCACACTTCCGAACAAAATCAAAGTAAAACGAACAGTTTTCTATATATTCCGGAAAAAATTTTCTTTACAATGATGCCAGAAGCTGAAAAAGGGGTGGTTTTTACGCAGAACATCATCAGAAAAGGCTATGTCGGCAACCCCGCCCAGCTGGTCACGCTGCGACGGGTGACCGTCAGCGAAGGCCGGGCAAAAGGGACGGAAATCATCGAGGTCAAAACCGCCGGCGGTCTGGAGCTGGACATTCTCCCGGACGCGGGGCTGGACATCGGCCAGTGCCGCTACAAGGGAGTCAACATGAGCTGGATGAGCAAGAACGGTTATGACAGTCCGGCGGCCATCAGCCCCTATGAGACGGAGTTTGTCAATACCTTCCCCGGCGGACTGCTGTACACCTGCGGCCTCCGCTCGGCGGGCCCGGCCAACCGGGACGGCGGCGAGTGGCACCCGCTGCACGGACGCTATCACAGCCTGCAGGCCGAGCAGGTCTGCGCAGAGTTCGCGGAGAATGAGATCATCGTCAAAGGAACGATCCGGGAGACCGCGCTCTTCGGGCACTGCCTGGAGGTAAAGCGTGTGATCCGGATCCCGGCCTTCGGGGCCTCGGTCACCGTGGAGGATACCGTCACCAACCAGACGCCCCGGGACGAGGAGATCATGCAGATCTACCACTGCAACTTCGGCTATCCGCTGCTCTCCGAAAAGGCGAAGCTGACGCTGCCGGAGGAGAGGGAGACCACCCCCCGCACGGCGTTTGCCAAGACCGGCCTGGGCCGGGAGGGCGAAATTGACGAGCCCATCGACAGCGAGGAGGAGAGGGTCTTCTTCCAGAAGATGCGGAAGGAGTTCTGGGCCAGGCTCGATAATCCGGAGCTCGGCGTGAAGATGACGATCTCCTGGTCCGGCGATACGCTGCCGATCCTGTCCCAGTGGCGCAGCATGGCAAGCGGCGATTATGTTCTCGGCCTGGAGCCCACCAATTGTTACATCTCCGGCCGCCATGACGAGCGGGAAAACGGCACACTGCCTGTGCTGAAAGCATGGGAATCTATTACCAATACATTCAAAATCGAATTTATGGAGGAGAAATAGAAATGGCTAAGAAAATGACCTTTGCTCTGGCATTCTGCAACCGCGGCTTCATGCCCGGCGAACTGATCTACGGCGCGCGGGAGGATATGATCAAGGCGGTCACCGACGCGGGCTACGACTACATTGCCATGGACGCGGAGTTGACCCGCTACGGCGGCATCGAGACCCGCGATGAGGGCCTGCTCTACGCCAGGTGGCTCAAACAGCACGAGGGCGAATACGACGGCGTGATCTTCTCCATGCCCATCTTCGCCGACGAGAACGGCGCCATCACCGCCCTGCAGGACGCGGGCGTGCCCATCCTCATGCAGGCCTATCCCGACGAGATCGGCAAGATGGACTTTCAGCACCGGCGCGACGCCTTCTGCGGCAAGTTCTCCGTCACCGACGTGTTCACCCAGTACGGTGTTCCCTTCACCGTGCTCAAGCCCCATGTGGTGCACCCGCTGAGCCCCAGGTTTCAGGAGAACCTCCGCGACTTCGCGGCCATCTGTCGTGTGGTCAACGGCATGAAGCGCTTTAATCTGGGCTGCATCGGCGCCCGCACCACCGCCTTCAAGACCACCCGCTTTGACGAGATCGCCATGCAGAAGCACGGCATCAATGTGGAGTCCTTCGACCTGAGCGAGCTCTTCTTCAAGGTGCAGAACATGTCCGACGATGATCCCAAAGTCCTCGCCAAGAAAGAGCACCTGATGAACTACACGGACTTTTCTCTGGTGCCCGAGAAAAACAAGAACACCCTGGCGAAGGTGTCCATCGCCATTGACGGCTACATTGAGGAGTACCATCTGGACGCGCTGGCCCTGCGCTGCTGGAACGAGATGGAGCAGGTGCTGCGCATCTGCCCCTGTGTGCTGCTCTCGGAGCTTAACGACCGCGGCATCGCGGCCTCCTGCGAGATCGACATGTGCTCCGCCATCACCATGCGGGCCATGAGCCTCGCCAGCGAGCAGCCCACCGCCGTGCTCGACTGGAACAACAACTACGGCGACGAGGAGAACAAGGTCATCCTCTTTCACTGCGGCCCCGTGGCCCAGAGCCTGATGGCCGGCAAGGGCACCGTCACCAACCACAAGATGTTCGACAAGACCGATCCCGGCTCCGGCTGGGGCAGCAACGAGGGGCGCATCAAAGCCTTCCCGACCACCATCTCCAACTGCCAGACCAAGGACGGCAAGATCATCGTGTACGCCTCCGAGGCGGAGTTCACCGACGATCCCATCGAGCAGGCCTTCTTCGGCTGCGCGGGCGTCTGCGAGATCCCCGACATGGAGGACAAAATGATCCGCCTGGCCCGCGGCGGCTTCAAGCACCACACCAGCGTGGGCGTGGGTCACATGAAGGACATTCTGAAAGAAGCTTTCACCACCTATCTGCATTATGATTGGGTGGACATCGACGAAGGCTAGAGTGTGTTTCTAAATCCAAGAGGATGCAGTTTCGAGTGGATCGAGCTGCAGTTCAAGGCAGAAAACCGCAGGTTACCTGGAGGGTAATCAAGGTTTTCTAACGCAGAAATGCTGCTTGAGACGCCGAAAATGCGCCTCGGGGATTTTAGAAACACACTCTAAAC
>Ga0208297_1000438_pt1 | contig 83753 bp, 79 predicted proteins | sample LMS_cellobiose_e_FD_187367 | JGI IMG/M metagenome (GOLD analysis project Ga0208297, IMG submission 187367) | Rumen-fistulated moose microbial communities from Alaska, USA - LMS_cellobiose_enrichment (SPAdes) (version 2) | ecosystem: Host-associated > Mammals > Digestive system > Stomach > Rumen... | reverse complement strand
GAATAGGATTCACCTGCCTTTGGTTTTGTCTCGTCAACTCAACCTTATCACAGGTTCGTCCTATTCGCTTTTCTTTTTTACCTGAGAATTTGTGAGCAGCTTAGCTGCTCATGAATTCTCTGGTCTTCTGTCACACATCATTGTAACACCTACAAGGGGAGGACGGAGCGGGGAAGAAAAAACGCCCTCCAGCAAGGAAGGCGTTTTCATGATTCAGGGATGGGACGGGTTCGTTCGTTATTCCGGCTCTACGGTCACCCGCTGGAAGACGGCGTCGCCGTCCAGGTCCTTGTCCACGGTCAGAAGGAAATACCCGTTCAGGCCGTCGGTGAACAGATAGTCGGTGTCCTCGTCATAGCTGTCCGTGTACTTCACGGCGTTGTCCAGCTCCTGGAAGGAGTCGCTCTCCTTGGCCTCCGCCATGTACTCGTCATAGACCTCCTTGGAGAGGGAAATGCCCATGGCCTCAGCCTCGTCATCCAGAGACTGCATATGCTCGTTCATGTAGAAGGCGCCGGCGGCAAACTCCACGGACCAGTCGCCGCTCAGGTCGATGGTGGCCAGGGTGCGGGTATCGTTTTCGTCGTTGTTCAGCCACGCGGAGGCAATCTGGATCCCGGTCTCCTGGTCGGCGGCCTCCTCCCCGGCGGTGTCGGCCTGTCCGCAGCCCGCGGCCACCAGGGCCAGAAGAGCGGCGGAGGCCATCAGAATTGCAAGCTTCTTTTTCATCTTCATTTCCTCCCGGTCAGTATTTTCGGTTTCAGGCGGGGGTCTCCACCTGTGGTTTCAACCATTATACGACAGGTTCCCCGGAATGGCAATGCCCTTGTTCCATTCCCCGTGCCCGGCGGCAGGATTTCGCCGCCGCTGACTTGACAACGGGGAAAAATGTGCTACAATATCAAAATAACAAACCAAACCGGCGATGACGAACCGAGACAGTCCATCCGCCGCCTCCAGCGAGAAGGGGAGAGTGCAAGCCCTTCGGCCCGCCGGACTGTCAGCCACTTCCGAGCCGCCCGGGAGGACCGGGACGCCCCATCCCCGTTATCGGATGATCTGAGACGCAGGCGAAGGCCTGTAATCAGGGTGGTACCGCGAGTCAATCATGCTTCGCCCCTGAACCGTTCGGGGCGGGGCTTATTTTTTTGAAAACGAGGCGATCTGTATGCACAAGTATTACGGTTTGAACGAACTGCGGGAGATGTTCCTGACCTTCTTCGAGTCCAAGGGCCACCTCCGCCTGCCCAGCTTCCCCCTGGTGCCGGAAAACGACCCCTCCCTCCTGCTCATCAACGCAGGCATGGCCCCCATGAAGCCCTGGTTCAAGGGGGAGGAGGAGCCCCCCCGGAAGCGGGTGTGCACCTGCCAGAAGTGCATCCGCACCGGCGACATCGAGAACATCGGCCACACCGCCCGCCACGGCACCTACTTCGAGATGCTGGGCAACTTCTCCTTCGGGGACTACTTTAAATTGGACGCCATCCAGTGGACCTGGGAGTTCCTCACCGACCCCAAGTGGGTGGGCCTGGAGCCCGACCGGCTCTATCCCTCGGTCTACCTGGACGACGACGAGGCCTTCGACATCTGGCATAAGGTGGTGGGCATCCCCGAGGACCGGATCTACCGCATGGGCAAGGAGGACAATTTCTGGGAGCACGGCTCCGGCCCCTGCGGCCCCTGCTCCGAGGTCTATTATGACCGGGGGGAGGAATTCGGCTGCGGCAAGCCCGACTGCGCCCCCGGCTGCGACTGCGACCGGTACATTGAGATCTGGAACAACGTGTTTACCCAGTTCGACAACGACGGCGAGGGCAACTACACCGAGCTGTCCCAGAAGAACATCGACACCGGCATGGGCCTGGAGCGCCTGGCGGTGGTCTGCCAGAACGTGGACTCCCTCTTCGATGTGGACACCGTCATGAACATCACCAACAAGGTCAGCGAGATCACCGGGGCCCACTACGGCGACAGCGTATCCAGCGACGTGTCCCTGCGGATCATCACCGACCACATCCGCTCCGCCACCTTCATGATCTGCGACGGCGTGCTGCCCTCCAACGAGGGCCGGGGCTACGTCCTGCGCCGTCTGCTGCGCCGGGCCGCCCGCCACGGCAAGCTCCTGGGGGTCAACGAGCCCTTCCTGTATAAAATTCTCGATACCGTCATCCACGAGAACGAGGGCGAGTACAAGGACCTGCGGCAGAAGCAGGACTACATCACCAAGGTCATCCGCACCGAGGAGGAGAACTTCGCCAAGACCATCGACGGCGGCATGAAGATCTTCGCCGATCTTCTGGCGGAGCACAAGGCCAAGGGGGAGACCCAGTTCTCCGGGGCGGACGCCTTCAAGCTCTACGACACCTACGGCTTCCCCGTGGACCTCACCGAGGAGATGGTGAAGGACGAGGGCATGACCCTGGACCGGGCGGGCTTCGACAAAGAGATGGAGGCCCAGCGGGTCCGGGCCCGGAAGGCCAGAGAGGCCCTGGGGGACCTGGGCTGGTCCGGGGTGGACTTCGGCAAGGAGGTCCCCGCCACCGTCTTCGAGGGTTATGACAAGACCGCCCTGGACGGGGCCAAGGTGGTGGCCATCGTGGCCGAGGACCAGCTGGTGGACGAGATCATCCCCGGCACCGACGCCATCGTGGTCCTGGACCGCACCCCCTTCTACGCCGAGCAGGGCGGCCAGGTGGGCGACCACGGCACCCTCACCGCCGGGGAGGCGGTGTACACCGTCACCGACGTGCAGAAGAACAAGGGCGGCAAGTTCATGCACTACGGCAAGCTCTCCTCCGGCAGCCTGAAGGTGGGGGACACCGTCTCCGCCGCCATCGACGTGGACCGCCGGAAGGCCGTCATGCGGGCCCACACCGCCACCCACCTGCTGGACAAGGCCCTGCGGACCGTTTTGGGGGACCATGTGCATCAGGCCGGCTCCCTGGTGGAGCCCGACCGGCTGCGGTTCGACTTCACCCACTTCTCCGCCATGACCCCCGAGGAGGTGGCCCAGGTGGCCGCCATGGTCAACGAGGCCATCCTGGAGGGCTATGACGTTCAGGCCAACGAGATGCCCATCGACGAGGCCAAGAAGACCGGGGCCATCGCCCTCTTCGGCGAGAAGTACGGCGAGATCGTCCGGGTGGTGAACATGGGCGAGGGGTACTCCGTGGAGTTTTGCGGCGGCACCCACCTGTCCAACACCGCCAAGGTGGGCGTGTTCCACATCGTCAGCGAGTTCTCCGTGGCCTCCGGCGTGCGCCGCATCGAGGCCACCACCGGCAAGGTGTCCCTGGAGCAGATGAACGAGGCTCAGCGGTCCCTCTTCGAGGTGGCCGGGGCCCTGAAGGTCAAGCCCGACGAGCTGGTGGAGAAGGCCAAGGTCATGATGCAGGAGCGGAAGGCCCTGACCCAGACCATTGAAAAGTACAAGTCCAAGGAGGCCCTGGGGGAGGCCGAGCGGGTGCTCTTCTCCGCCAAGCCCGTGGGAGACCTGAAGGTCCTCACCGCCGTGGTCCCCGACGCCGACGCCAACCGGCTGCGGAGCATGGGGGACTTCCTCCGGGACAAGGAGCCCAAGGTGGTGGGCGTGCTGGCCACCGTGGCCGGGGAGAAGATCACCTTCCTGGCGGTCTGCGGCAAGGAGGCTGTGAAGGCCGGGGTCAAGGCCGGGGACATCATCAAGACCGTCACCGCCCTCTGCGGCGGCAAGGGCGGCGGCAAGCCCGACAGCGCCATGGGCGGCGGGACCGATCTGCTCAAGCTGGATGACGCCCTGGCGGCGGTGGACGACTTCGTGTCCGTGAAGCTGGGGCTCTAAGGACAGGACAAATTGTCTCACAGAGTTCCGCTTCCGCAGAAGCGGAATGGGATGCAATCATTTTTTCGCCGGCCAAGGTGAATTGGCCTAAGGCCAAGAGAGGGTGGCCTGGGCCATTTGCCGGGGAAAAAATACTTCTCACGAAGCGAACGTGCGAACCAGCGGTTCGCGCGCTGAGCGGAGTGTGATTCCCTCTTTTTGGAGCCCAGCGAAGCGGGTCCAAAAAGCCACAATAGAAAGGAGCCTTACCATGAACGACTGCTTATTCTGCAAGATCGCGGCGGGGGAGATCCCCTCCAAGAAGGTCTATGAGGACGATCAGGTCTATGCCTTCTACGACATCGACCCCCAGGCCCCCACCCATTTCCTGGTGATCCCCAAGGCACATATCGCCTCCTGCGGGGAGATCACTCCGGAGAACTCCGCCATCGTGGCCCACTGCTTCGAGGTCATCAGCAAGGTGACAAAGGAGCTGGGCCTGACGGACTTCCGGGTGGTGTCCAACTGCGGGGAGCAGGCGGGCCAGAGCGTGTTCCACCTGCACTTCCACGTGCTGGGCGGACGGGATATGACCTGGCCGCCGGGATGATATGCGCATAGAAAAACAGCCGAGGGATTCGTCCTTCGGCTGTTTGTTATTTCAGGGGGGCAGGACATTCCTTTACCGTTCGTCTCCCTTGCGCCGGGAGGGCGGCAGTAGATGAGGATCGTCGGTCTGGCCTGCCAGATAATCCAGGTTTACCTGGTAGAGCCGGGAGAGTTGGATAAGAAGAGGAAGGGGAATGTCCCGGTTTCCGTTCTCGTAGTTGCAGTATGTGTTCTGGGCAATGTTGAGATATTGGGCGATTTCCCGCTGACGCAGGTCCCGGTCTACCCGAAGCTCTTTGAGCCGGTACAGATACATGACCATCACCTCATAGTCAGCATAAAATATCTCACTATGTGATGTTGACTTTAATCTCAAAACGAGATATTATGAGATCGAGAGGTGAGAACATGGACGATACGATCAATAAAGAATGTGATACGTTCGTATGGAACGTTGTTTGGCTGCGGAAGAAAGCGGGCTATTCTCGCCGCCAGATGGCATCGCTTTTGGGAATAGGGACACGGACCCTGGACCGCATCGAGGCCGGGGAACTGCCGCCCCGCCTGAAAGCGGGTGTGGTCATCCGAATCGCGGACCACTTTCGTTGTTCATCTGAGGACCTGTTCCGCAAACGATTTGATCAATAATAAACCCACCGGTCTCTGTTCCGTCATAACAAAGACCGGTGGATTATCTTTTTCATGAAACTCTGTCACGGCGCCTTTCCCAGCATCTGATACAAGATCCGATACAGCGTCGCCCCGTCCTCGGGGGTCAGGGCGGAGCAGGCCGCGATCTCTTCGGGGATGGACACCGCCTGCTCCCGCAGGGCCATGCCCGCCTCGGTGACCGTCACCACCAGGCTGCGCTCATCCTCCGCCGACCGCTTCCGGGTCAGATACCCCTTGGCCTCCAGCTTCTTCAGCAGGGGGGTCAGGGTGCCGGAGTCCAGGAACAGGCAATCCCCCAGCTCCTTGGCCGTCACCGCCCGGCGCTCCCACAGGACCATCATGGTGATGTACTGGGTGTAGGTCAGGTCCAGCCGGTCCAGAAAGGGCTTGTACCCCTTGATGGTCTCCCGGGCGGCGGCGTACAGGGGGAAGCACAGCTGATTCTCCAGCTTCAGGGCCTCATATTTTGCCTCCATGCCTTCGCTCATACCGCCGCCTCCGCTCTCTGTCCCGCCAGCAGGGCCTCCACTTCCTCCCGCTTCTGGAACAGGACGCATCCGCCGTTGTGCTCCTCCAGCAGGACCTCCCCGCTGCGCAGGCTCCGGAACAGGGGAGAGGCCATGGCATCCCGAAGGGAGCCGTCCTTCACGCTGTAATCGGAGTAGGGGGAGAAGGGGCAGGGCTCCGCCCCGCCGTGGGAGTTGATGTGGAAGAACCCCCGGCCCGCCGCCAGGCAGCCCCCGGAGCTCTTCTCGTCCCCGGGGAAGGAGATCAGGACCATGTCCGTCCCCTCCCGCCGAAGCTGGTCCAGCCGGGCGGCCATCCGCTCCCGGTCCCCGTCGTCGGGGGCCAGGACCTCGGTGCCCGGGTGGGTGGGGACGTACTCCACAAAGACCACGCCCTTGCACCCCTCCGACCACAGCCCCTGGAGGAACCCGTCGGAGAGGACCTCCTCCAGGTTTTCCTTGGTCACCGTCACCGAGGCGGCGTAGGCCATGCGGCGGGCCCGCATCCCGGCCACGGCGGACCGGACCCGGTCATAGACTCCGTCTCCCCGGCGCCCGTCGGTGCTCTCCCGGCCTCCCTCGATGCTCACCACCGGCAGCAGGTTCCGGTGCTTTGCCAGGTAGTCCAGGGCGGCGTCGGAGAGCATGGTGCCGTTGGTGAACACCGGGAAGAGGATCTCCGGCACCCCGGCGGCCTCCTGGATCACGTCCCACCGGACCAGGGGCTCCCCTCCGGCCAGGAGGATAAAGCTCACCCCCAGGTCCCGGGCCTGGCGGAACACGTCCCCCCACTCCTCGGCGGTCATCTGCCCGGTGGGGGTCTCGTCGCCGCAGGCCTCCAGGGACCGGGCGTAGCACCCGGCGCAGTGGAGGTTGCACAGGCTGGTGACGCTGGCGATGAGGAAGGGGGGCACGTGCTCCCCGTTCTCCGCCGCCTGCCGCCGCAGCTTGGCCGCCCTCCGGCTGGCCAGGGCGTATTTTGCCATGAACCCGGCCTCGGCGGGGTGGAAGGCGGCGGCCTTCACCAGGTCCCGCACCACCTTCTCCACGCTCCGGGCCAGGTAGGTCTCCAAATCGAATCGTTCTGTCACAGCGGTCATGGTATCTCCGCTCCTTTGTCTCTGCTATTACCATGGCCATTAAAAATAGCCATAGTAATAGCATTGATTTAAAGCCGCCTTGCTCGCCGCAAATGCGGCAACCGCAAGGCATGGCACCGATTCCTCCGGCCACAGGAAACGCATACTGTTTTGTCGGGGTTTTATGGCCGGAGTAATACTTCTTACAGCTCCGCCTCCACGGCGGCCTTCACCTTTTTCAGGTTGGTCATGGGCTCGAACCGGGCCTTGATCTCCCCGTCCCGGCCGATGAGGAACTTGGTGAAGTTCCACTTCACGTCAGGGCTGGTCTTGAAGTTCTTGTCCCTGGCCTTGAGCATGGTGGTCAGGGCCAGACCGGCGGGGTTCTTGTCAAAGCCCTCAAACTTGGTGCTGGAGGTCAGCCACTGATAGAGGGGGATGGCCTCCGCCCCGTTCACGTCCACCTTGGAGAACTGGGGGAAGGTGATGCCGAACCGGCCGGTGCAGAAGGTGTGGATCTCGTCGTCGGTGCCGGGGGCCTGGCCGGCGAACTGGTTGCAGGGGAAATCCAGGATCTCCAGGCCGTCGTCCTTGTGCTCCTGGTAGAGCTCCTGGAGCTCGGTGTACTGGGGCGTGAAGCCGCAGCCGGTGGCGGTGTTGACGATGAGCAGCACCTTGCCCTTGTAATCCGCCAGGGACACGTCGCTGCCGTCCCGGGCCTTCACGTTGAAATCATAGACGTTCATAGGGGAACCTCCGTTCTGTGCGTCAATTAAATTGCGCAAAATTTAATTTGACATCATTGTACTCCCGGATGAGGGAAATGTCAAGAGGGGTTTTTCCCGCCTGGGGGCGGGATCGGTATGATATGTGCGTTCCGGTGTGCCATGCACGCAAAACGCGTCCGCCCACGGATGTGGACGGACGCGTCGGCTTTTTTGACCCGCTGCTTGCCCTTATTCCTCCTGGGCCTCCCGCATGATGAGCAGGTCGCAGTCCGGGGCCTTCTTGACGATATAGGAGGCCACGGATCCCAGCTTCTGCAGGGGCCCCCGGCTGGACCGGGTCATCATGATCAGGTCGAACTTCTCCTTCTTGGCGTAGCGGACGATCTCGGGGCCGGGGGTGCCGTAGAGCAGGACGGTGCGGACCTGATAGCCCTCCAGGGTGGCCGCCAGCCGGTCCAGCTGGTGCTTGGCCTCCTCGGCGTACCGCTCAAAGATCTTGCTCATTTCCACCCGTTCGTCCTTGAACTCCACCATCACCAGGGTGACGTCCGCCTCGTCGGGGCGGTAGGACTGCTTCAGCATCTCAATGGTGCGGGCGCTGCGCTCGCTGCCGTCGATGGGCAGTAAGATCTTCTTCATGGAAAACCCTCCTTTTCATGACCGTCACTGGCCATATTCCGGTTTACAGCTTCTTCTTGATGGAATCCACCAGACCGCCGGCGGCGCCGGTGACCTTCCCGGCCATGTCGCCCAGGACCTCCCCGGCCTTCTCCACGGCGTTGCCCCCGGCGCTCTCGGCCTTGGCCGCGCCGCCGGAGAGCCTGGCCTTGGTGTCGGCGATGATCTTCTTCACCGCCTCGTCAGGCAGGTCCACACCCAGCACGCTCTCCACGGCCTTGATGGGGTCCTTCTTGAACTGCTCCTTCAGAGTCTCGTCGTTCTTGATGCGGTCGACCATCTGGTCGATCTTGCCCTTGATGTCTTTCACGTCGATCATAGGAAAGCCCTCACTTTTCTTCTACCACCACTTTGTCCGTGGCGGCGTTTTTCTGGACGCTGGCGATGCCGTTCTTGCAGCTGGCCATGGCCTTGTAGCCCTCGCTGACGGCGATGATCTGGCCGTTGGTGGCTTTGAGCCGGAAGCGGAACTCTCCGCCCTTGTCCTGGTAGATCTCAAACTTGGGATGCTTGGCCTTCTCAAAGTCCGGAACGGTCTGGTCCTCGATGTTGGCCAAGGGGGCGTTGCGCATGACGCTGGCCACCCCGCTGCGGCAGCTGGCCATGGATTTGTAGACCTGAGAGGTGGCGATGACCTCTCCGTTGCCCGCCTTCAGGTCGAACTTTACGCCGGTGTTTGTGTTGCGAATCACGAATTTACCCATAGTAACACCTCCAGATTTTATGGGTTTTCTACCACGTATTGTATACCGTGCCCATAAAAAACGCAAGGGGTTTGGGTGAATTCTGTCAAAAACGTACAGATTTTTGCAGGGACCACAGCCGGTGCCGGAGCGCCCCCCATAGGATGCCCCGTTTTGGGCGGTTATCCCACGATGATCTTCCGCAGGGCGGAGAGCAGGTCGTCGTATTCCGTGAAGGCCTGCAGGTCGGGGTTGTCGGCCTTGATCTGGTCGGTGGTGCGGAAGAGGAAGCCGTGCTGGCTGGCCCGGATCATGGCCAGGTCGTTGAAGCTGTCCCCGGCGGCGATGGTGTCGAAGTTGGTGGACTGGAGGGCCTTCACCGCGTGGAGCTTCTGGTTCTCCTGGCGCATGCGGAAGCCGGTGATCTCCCCGTCGGGGGCCACCACCAGCTCGTTGCAGAACAGGGTGGGCCAGTTGAGCTTTTCCATCAGGGGCTTGGCGAACTGGGTGAAGGTGTCGCTGAGGATGATGACCTGAGAGAAGGTCCGCAGCTCGTCCAGAAATTCCCGGGCGCCGGGAAGGGGATCGATCTTGGCGATGGTCTCCTGGATCTCCTTGAGACCCAGGCCGTGCTCCTTCAGCACCCCCAGCCGCCAGGTCATCAGCTTGTTGTAGTCGGGCTCGTCCCGGGTGGTGCGCTTGAGCTCGGGGATGCCGCTGGCCTCGGAAAAGGCGATCCAGATCTCAGGGACCAGGACGCCTTCCATGTCCAAACACGTCACATACATAGTAAGGTACCTCCTTAGATACGGCCCGGGTTCCCCGGACCAGGTGTATTCCAGGGCAGTATACCATGTTTCCGGAGAAAACACAAATGTTTTTCCCGGGAAGAGGGGCCGGAGGGGAAACTTTTCCCCGCTTTGGTGAACTTCCCCGAAATCATAGGAAAAAGGTTGTGAAAAATGCCGGGGCTCCCCCCATTGACCCGGGGGAGTTAGCGGGTGTATACTACTAAATGTTAGCTTTTGCTAACGAATGAGAGGGCCAGCTAACCACCGGGGAGCTGCCGACATGAACGCAAGGAGGGGACTGCCATGGACCGGGGAGAGCAGCTGATGAGCGCCCTGTGGGACATGATGAACAAGAAGCGCGCCCTGGACCAGAGCCAGCTGAAGGGCCTGGCCGAGGACCTGAACGCCACGGAGCTGCGGTGCATCGACTATGTGGGCCGCCACAGCAGCGTCAACGCCACTCGGCTGGCGGAGGCCTTTTACATGACCACCGGCGCGGCCAGCAAGCTGACCAAAAAACTCCTGGCCAAGGGCCTGCTGCTGCGGTACCAGAAGCTGGAGAACCGGAAGGAGGTCTACTTCCGCCTTACGGAGCAGGGAGAGGTCCTGTTCGCCGCCCTGGCGGAGATCCGGGAGAAGATCGCCCGCCGGGACGAGTCCGTCTTTGCCGCCCTGCCCGACGCCCAGTACGAGAGCTTCCTCCGCTTTGCCCGGAGCTACAGCGACCACCTGGACCTGACCGCCCACCGTTCCGCCCGCCGGGACCTGGACTGAGGGGGAAACCAGGGCATTAGTTTGTGCTAACTGCATGAAACCGGCCCCGGGTTTCTGTGGAACCTTGCCAGACTTGCAGAAAATGGGGCAAAGGGATTGACTTCTGCGTTAGACTATGCTAACCTAAATACAACAAAACATTGAGAAACCGATTTCTTGGCATTTGATCGGGTCCCTCACCAACGAAGAGACTGCCGCACCATTACGCGGCGGTCTCTTTTTGTCGTCCCGGGGATCGGACGCGAAAAACCCGTCCGGCGCGTTCTCCGGACGGGTATCTGTATCCTTGTGGGACGGGACCCGGCTCAAGACTCCCCGCAGCCGCAGCCGTGCTTGACACGATCCAAAACTTCCGCTCTTTTCGCGTCGTTGAACCGGTTCAGATCCCCCACCAGGTAGCCGGTGATCCGGCGGATGCGGTTGAACTCTACGGGCTGGAACCAGAACCGCTGGGTGCTGGTGCCGTCGCCGTTGTCCAGGAACTCCGCCTTGCGGACCGTCCGGTTCCGGGTCTTCTCGCACTGGGCGATCTCCGCTTCGATGTAGGCCGCGGACAGGTTGTCCGGATTGATGATCTCGATGGTATTGCGCATGGTAAGCACCTCTTGTCTGTTTTCGTTGTCTCCAAGATACCACAAATTTTTGTGGTATTCTGTGACTTTGACACCATATCTTGATCTTTTTTCGGAAATTCAGCATTCCGCCCCACAGGGGAAGACAATGCAGGGGAGCGAAAAAGCAGGAAAAAATCCAGGATTTGAGGTTGAATCACCGGGCGAAAGATGGTACAATAATACAGTTAAATGGAGGGGTACTGCCCTGCAGGCCCCTGCCGACTGACGATCTCTGGGGAAAGGAGGGTCTCACATGGGCAAGAACCGGTCCCGGAAGGAAGAAAAAAAGCTCCGCTGCCGGATCACTGTGGGCGTTGCGTCCCTGTGCGTCGCCGGCGCGGTGGCGGCGGGCGCAGCCATCGGCACGGCGTATACCACCTGCTACACCGTGGAATACCAGGGCAGTCCCATCGCCTATGTGGACAACAAGGACGCCATCCAGCGGGCTGTGCTCCAGGCGGAATCCCTGACCTCCGATCTGCTCCAGACCGACTATACCTTCGGCCAGGACCTGGAGGTCCGGGCGGCCATCATGCCCCGGGACAGCGTCGCCCCCCTGACCGCCGCCACCGATTCCCTGATGGAACAGATCCCCGAGCTCAGCCGGGTCTACACCCTGACGGTGGACGGGGTCTACATCGGCGCGGCGGACAAGGCCGAGACCATCACCCAGGCCCTGGAGCTGGTGAAGGACCGCTACCGCACCTCCGCCACCGTCTCCGTGACCATTGAGAGCCAGCTGGACCTGGACTACGCCTTCCGGCCCGCCGGCGCCGCCACTATGGACGCCGACCAGCTGGCCCAGGCCATGCTCCGCCCGGTGACCCGCACCTTCCCCTACACCACCCAGACCGGCGACACCATGGGCAGCATCGCCCGCCGGTTCAGCATGGACCCCCAGCGGCTGGAGGACCTGAACGCCCACCTGGAGCTGGAGATCGAGGCCACCGACGCCGACATCGCCGCCCTGGACGAGATCGTGGGCAGCATCGACCTGTCCGACGTTCCTCCGGACACCCAGGAGCCCGTGGAGAAGGATCTGGAGCCCACGCCGCCCGCCCAAGGGGAAGAGGCGGCCACCGACGACCTGGACCCGGCGGATATCGACGAAGTGGACCCGGAGGCCCTGGCCGCCGAGGCCGTCCGGGAGGCTTATGCCGCCGTGGACGCCGCCAGCGGCGTGACGGAGGACGGGGAGGACCTGGTCCTGACGGAAGCCCCCCTGTGCCCCGGCCAGGAGATCACCGTGGAGCAGACCTGTTCCCTGCTGGTGGTGGACACCGTGGAGGAGCAGGTGGCCGACCGGGAGGTCCAGCCGGAGAAGCTGACTCTGCTGGACAGCTCCATCCCCGTTGGCACCCAGGAGGTGCTGGTGGAGGGGTCTCCCGGCACCGAGACCGTCATGACCCGCATCACCAAGCGGTGCGGCGTCCCCGTGTCCAACCAGGACCTGAACAGCATCTCCCGCCTCCGGGCGGAACCCCTGCTGGTGGCTGTGGGATACGGCAGCCACCCTGAGCTCTATGACTTCTTCGGCGCCGGGGACATGCTCTTCCAGTGGCCGGTCCAGGGCCGTATCTCCTCGGATTACGGCTACCGCCACATCTTCGGCAGCCTGAACTTCCATCGGGGGGTGGACATCCCCGCCCCCATGGGCACCGCCGTCCATGCCGCCGCCGATGGCACCGTCATCTTCGCCGGCGCCAAGGGCAGCTACGGCAACCTGGTCATCATCGACCACGGCAACGGCTTCCAGACCCTCTACGGACACAACTCCGGCTTCCTGTGCCGGGCCGGTGACGTGGTGGTCCGGGGCCAGACCATCGCCGCCGTGGGCTCCACCGGCCGGTCCACCGGTCCCCACTGCCACTTTGAGGTCCACCTCAACGGCGAGCTGGTGGACCCGCTGATGTACCTGCCCGGCGACAACAACGCACCCGCCCGGATCCACGTTTCCCCCGCCGCCCTGAACCCGGAGGGGGAGAGCACCGAGCTGCCGGTGGACGGCGACACCAAACCCGCCCAGACTCAGCCCGCCGCCGAGACCCCGGCCAAGGAGGAAGCCCCCGCCCAGAGCCAGACGGAGGAGCCTACGCAGCTGGAGGAGTTCCGGGGACAGTTCCTCCCGGAGCAGAAGCCAACTGCCGACGACCAGCCCGCCCAGCCGGAGGCCACCGCCCCCGAGCCCGAAGGGGCGGAAGAAGGATAACAGAGGATCACAAACACAGAAAAGTCCCCGTTCCGCTTGGAATGGGGACTTTTTTCTTGCATCCGGGGCGGGGATGGGATATGATAAGCGGTAACGACTTCTCACTCTGCAACGAAAGGGACGGGACCCTCCTTGAAACTTTTCGCCTTATGTCTGTTCCTCCTGATGTACCTTCTGATGGTCCTGCTGCCCCGGCGGCGGACCTGGGTGGCCCTGGCCGCCGCGGGCATCACCCTGGCCGCCGGACTGCTGCCTCTCCGGTCCCTGCTGCCGGCGGTGAACTGGAACGTGCTGTTCATGATCGCCGGGACCATGGTCATCGTCCACTACTTTATCGACTCCAAAATGCCCAGCCGCATCGCCGACGAGCTCATGGCCCGGTCGAGGAACGTCAAGTGGGTGGCGGTGTATATGTCCGTGTTCGCCGGGCTGATCTCCGCCTTCATCGACAACGTGGCCACGGTGCTCATGGTGGCCCCGGTGGGCATGGCGGTGTGCAAAAAGCAGAACATCAACCCCATCCCCATGATCCTGTCCATCGCCGTCTCCTCCAACCTTCAGGGGGCGGCCACCCTGGTGGGGGACACCACCTCCATCATGCTGGGGGATTACGCCGGCATGGACTTCGTCAGCTTCTTCTGGATGGAGGGCAGGCCGGGCATCTTCTTTGCCGTGGAGCTGGGGGCCCTGGCGGCCGTGGGGGTGATGTGCTTCCTCTTCCGGCGGGAGACCGCCCCGGTGACCCCGGGGGAGCGGACCCCGGTGGGGGACAAGTTCCCCGGCCTCATGCTCCTGGCGGTGATCGCCGCCCTCATCGCAGCCTCCTTCCTGCCGGAGAAGCCCGACGTGACCAACGGCCTCATCTGCCTGGTCCTGGCGGCGGTGACGGTGATCCACGACTACCTCCGCACCAAAGACCGGAAGCGGCTGTGGGCGGGCCTGGCCTCGGTGGACCGGAGCATCCTCCTGCTGCTGGTGGGCCTCTTCGTGGTTATCGCCGGCATCACCCACGTGGGTCTGGTGGACGACTTCGCCGGGTGGATCGTGAAGGTGGGGGGGAACAACCTGTTCCTCCTCTTCACGGTGATCACCTTCGGCTCCGTGGCCATCTCCGCCTTTGTGGACAACATCCCCTACGTGGCCACCATGCTGCCGGTGCTGGCAGGGGTGACCGCCGCCCTGGGGGTGGAGCCCTATCTGCTGTACTTCGGCCTGCTGTCCGGGGCCACGCTGGGGGGCAACCTGACCCCCTTCGGGGCCTCGGCCAACGTCACCGCCGTGGGGCTGCTGATGCGGGAGGGCCACGACGTGGGCTTCAAGGACTTCGCCCGGATCGGCGTGCCCTTCACCCTGGCGGCGGTGTGTGTGAGTTATGTGTTCTTGTGGTTCGTGTGGGGATGAACGAACCAAGGCCTTCCCCCTGGGGGTCGAAGCATCCGGGGGATGCTTCGATCAAATCCAGGAGAAGCCACCATAAACCACAGGTGGCCCGAAGGGTCAAACAGTCCGGGGGACTGTTTGATTCAATCTATGCGAAGCCACATTGTTTTTTCGCGGATGAGGGGTAACGTGGCAGTGAAAAAACCTTGCGCCAATACGTACAACCGTTCTGGTTCATACGATTTGGCGCAAGGTTTTTCTATTCGCTGCGTTTCCACCTCATCCGACCTCGCTTCGCTCGGCCACCTTCCCCTCAAGGGGAAGGCAAGGGTGGGTCACTTCTTTACCATCTGAATATTCAGATCCACGCTCCCGCTGATGCCGGGGACGGTGCCGGTGCAGGAGTACTGCCAGATCTCATACTGATAGTAAAAACTGGTCATGGACACGTAGTGGGCCAGCCACAGGGGATAGCCGGTCAGCTTGGTCATGTCGAAGTGGAGATAGAACCAGGTGGGATTGGCGTACAGCATGGGGGTGTACCCTAAGGCCCGGATCCGGTCCAGGAAGGCCTTGGCGCACTGGGTCAGGGTCTCGTCGTCCAGACCGTTGGTCCGGGCCCCCACGCTCTCCGGGTAGGGCTCCCAGTCGTAGACCACCGGGTAGGTGATCTTGTACCCCTTCAGGGCGTTGGCGCAGAAGTTGGCCTCCTCCACCGCCTCCGCCGGGGTGACGGCCTGGGAGAAGAAGTAGACCCCCACTTGGATCCCCGCCGCCTGGGCCCCCTTGATGTTGGCGGCGAAGGTGCTGTCCAGGGCCAGGTTCCCCGACTCGCCGTAGCCCCGCAGCCCCAGCCGCAGGATGGCGAACTGCACCCCCGAGGCCTTCACCTTGGCCCAGTCGATGGTCCCCTGATACTTGGACACGTCGATGCCGATGCGGCAGGTGTACTCCGCGCTGTCATAGGTGAGATACCCGTTGCTGTTGAACTGGAACAGGCTGGGATCATAGGGGTTCTTGGGGATGTCCTCGCTGACGTAGACCTTGGTGCCGGCAAACTGGATGTAGGTCCCGCTGCCGGTGGTGTTGGAGTTGGTGGTGGTGGTCCCCGTGTTGGTCGTGACGGTGCCCCGTTTCTGGAAGATCCGCCAGGTCACCGCGCTCATCTCCGCCCGGGTGATGGTGGCCGAGGGCTTGAAGAGCAGCTTGGACCCGCTTTTGGTGCCGGTGAAGATGCCGTGGTCATAGGCGATGAGGGCATACTGGTCCGAGGTGTCCGAGAAGGGCTTGGCGGACTTGGTGCGCTTCAGGCCCAGGGCCTTGACCGTCAGCTCGGCGATCTGCAGGCGGCTAATGGGGGAGTTGAGGGTGTTGAACCGCCCGGCGGGCAGCAGGCCCTTCTCCTTGGCCAGCTTGAAGTAGCCGCTGGCCCAGTGGTCGTCCACCGCCTTCTGCTGGCCGTATCCGGCGGCCAGCAGGACCATCTTCAACGCCTGGCCCAGAGAGACCGTGCCGGAGGGGTTGAACTTCTTGGCGGACACGCCGCTGACCAGCCCCCGGCTGTAGAGCTCGCTGACGGCGGAGTAATACCAGCTGGAGGACTTCACGTCCTGGAAGGGCAGGGAGGCCGCCGAGGCCGGGACCACCAGGGAGAGGAACAGAGCGGCGGCCAGCAGGCCGGAACACAGACGCTTGCGCAAGAGAGGTCACCTCACTTCTGGACCGGTGGGTTACGGATTCGTAAGACATTGTTACTAAATTGTAATCATTATAGCGAAGGAAGTGGAAAAGGTCAAGGGGTTTTGTCATTTTCCCGCAAAAAATGTGGAAAACCCTTCTGCCACAAGGGGTCCTTGATGACAAGAAATCACAAATAATTACAGTCTGGCGCGATGTGTAGATTATTTTTTTGCCCTGTGCTATAATATTCCTGTCGGATTCTAGGTATGATCTGAAAATCAGGGTCCGGCCAACCAAAAGGGGGAACCGAGCATGAGCAAATGGCGGGATTTCATCAAAGAGCGCACCGGAGCCCTGCTCCAGTCAGACGGTGTGTACGCCTACGCTGATTATGGCAGCGAAGCCGAGACCGGGCAGGAGGCCCAGCCCCAGGCGCCCGTCGCTCCCACCACCGCGGACGCTCAGATCATGGTCCTGGACCACATCGGCCGGGAGGACGCCACCCGCATCGCCGACTTCATCGGCGGCAGCCGGATGGTGGTCATGGATTTTGCCGACACCCCCAAGGAGGACCGCCTGCGGATCCTGGACTTCCTGTCCGGGTATATGTACAGCGAGCAGGGCCGGATCTCCCGGATCAATTCCCACGCTTACATCGCCGTACCCGGCCACGTGGACCTGTACGGCGCGGCGGAAGAGGATGAGAGCCTCTTTTCCCAGCTGACCACCGCCTTCGGGGGGGACGCGTCGCAGGGCGCCGGACAATAACGGCGGCGGGGGTGAGAGCCCGCCGACCCAAGAGAGAGAAAAACCCCCGCGGCGCAGGAGCGCTGCGGAGCCAAAGGACCCGGTCAGCGGAGACGCTGGCCGGGCCCTTTGGCGTTTTGCGGGATCGTTCCCGCCGGGTGGGCGGAGGCTTTGGGGGGAGGGCGCTTGCCAAGACGGGCCGGGGGGGATATAATATGGTATCTTTTTTCGGGAGGTTGTCTCTATGATCAAAATCATCGCCCGCCGGGTGGTCCGGGCAGACCGGGTGGCGGACTACGAGGCCCTGGCACAGGAGCTGGTGGCCAAGTCCCAGGCCGAGCCGGGCAACATCACCTACACCCTCAACCGCAGCCTGTCGGACCCCCGGGTCCACACCATGATCGAGGTCTGGAAGGACCGGGCCGCCATCGACGCCCACAACGCCTCCGAGCACTTCACCCGCATCGTCCCCCAGCTGGGGGCGCTGGTGGAGGCGGCGGACCCGGTGGAGCTGTATGAGGAAGTGGCGTGGTGAACTGAGCGAAGGGGGGGCGGCAAACGACGCGGTATGCGCAGCCGCCCCTCATCCGGCGCTCCGCGCCACCTTCCCCCCAGGGGGAAGGCTTTGAGAACGTGCTGATTTTTAACGTAGTACGCTGAAAATCAGCACTTCTTTTTTCGCCTTCCCCTTGGGGGTCGAAGCATCCGGGGGATGCTTTGATCAAATCCAGGCGAAGCCACCATAAACCATAGGTGCCCCGAAGGGGTCAAACAGTCCGGGGGACTGTTTGATTCAATCCACGCGAAGCCGCCTTGTATTGTTCGGATGAGGGGTCGATACGCAGGCGCTTCCGTCCATTTCCCCCTACCCCCCAAAAAATCCCGTTGACAAACCAACCGGCGGGGGAGTAACATTGACCTAATTATAGATACCTCAGCCCAAAGGAGGCCGTCCCATGCTCACCCCACGCATCGAATCCATCCGACAGAATTACGTCAACGCCAAGCCCCAGATCTCCACCCAGCGGGCCAAGATCTGGACCGACTCCCACAAGGCCACCGAGGGCAAGCCCGTGTGTATCCGCCGGGCCCAGGCCTTTTACGACTGCTGCGACCGGCTGGAGGTCCACATCTTCCCCGGGGAGCTGGTGGTGGGGGCCATCGGCGAGTTCCGCAAGTGCGGCATCCTCACCCCCGAGTTCTCCTGGCTGTGGGTGGACCGGGAGATGGACACCTTCGCCACCCGGCCCCAGGACCCTTACCTCATGACCGACGAACAGCGGGCCTTCGTCCGGAAGGAGATCTTCCCCTACTGGAAGGGCAAGAGCCTGGAGGAGGCCTTCCTGGCCCGGCTCCCCGAGGACACCCGGAGGATCGGCGTGGACACCGGCGTCCTGGACAACGACTCCAAGTGGCGGCAGGCCGTGGGGGAGATCACCCCGGACTACCAGGACGTGCTGTTCAAGAAGGGCTTCGGGGGCATCATCAAGGAGGCGGAGGCCCATATCGCCGCCCTGGACCCCACGGACCCCAGGGACCTGGAGAAGAAGGACTTTTACGAATCCGTCCTGCTGACCTCCCGGGGCATCATCCGCTACGCCCACCGGTACGCCGAAGCCGCCCGGCGGATGGCGGAGACGGAAGCCGACCCCGTCCGGGCCGCCGAGCTGCGGCAGATCGCGGACAACTGCGACGCCGTGCCGGAGAATCCCCCCAGGAGCTTTTACGAGGCCATCCAGTTTCTGTGGTTCGTCCAGGTGGGGGGCATCCTGTCGGAGAACCCCCTGTCCCTGAACCCCGGCCGCTTCGACCAGTACATGGACCCCTACTATGAGGCCGATCTACAGAACAACGCCATCACCCCCGACTTCGCCCAGGAGCTCATCGACGCCCTGTGGCTGAAATACTCCGAGTGGGTGTGGACCATCTCCGCCAACACCGCCGACTATTTCGCCGGGTACAACCAGTTCCAGAACCTCACCGTAGGCGGCAAGACCCGGGAGGGGCGGGACGGCACCAACCCCGTCACCTTCATGGCCCTGAAGGCCACCGAGGAGGTCAAGAGTCACCAGCCCGGCCTGTCGGTCCGGGTCCACGCCGACTGCCCCAAGGAGTTCCTGGACGGGGTGACCCACCTGGTCAGCAAGGGCACCGGCTTCCCCGCCATCCACAGCGACAGCGTGGGGTATCAGATGCTCCTCAACGCCGGCTACGAGCCCGACGACGCCCGGGACTGGAACAACTGCGGCTGCGTGGTGCCCCACTACCGCAAGACCGGGGAGTGGACCGCCGCGGTGAACATGAACTTCGGCTCCGCTTTGGAGTACGCCTTAAACGAGGGCAAGAGCCTTATGACCGGGGAGAAGATGGGCCTGGAGGAAAAGCCCGCCGGGGAATTTGCCAGCTATGAGGAGGTGGAGGCCGCCTTCTATAAGCAGTTCGACAACCTGTGCCGCCACTCCATTATCCTCACCGTGGAGGCCCAGCGGCTCCACGTGGAGATGGTCCCCCGGCCCTTCCTGTCCTCCTGCATCGAGCACTGCATGGAGACGGGGACGGACCTGTCCAAAGGGGGCGCCAAGTACAACATCGGGCCGGTCATCACGGGCATCGGCCTGGCTGTTGTGGCCAACTCCCTGGCGGCGGTGAAGAAGCTGGTCTTTGAGGACAAGGTCTGCGACATGGAGACCCTGGCAAAAGCCTTGCAAGCCGACTGGGTGGGCTATGAGAACCTGCGGGAGCAGGCCAAGGCCGCCCCGAAGTACGGCAACGACGACGACTATGTTGATTCCATCGCCCAGAAGCTGGCCAACCACTTCTATCACGAGATCCATCAGTATAAGGACATCTTCGGCTCCCCCTTCCTGACGGCCTTTATGGGCATCTCCAACTACATCCCCATGGGCCGGGTCCTGGGGGCTACCCCCGACGGACGGAAGGGCGGGGAGCCCTCCAGCGAGGGCGTGTCCCCCTTCGTGGGGACGGACACCTCCACCCCCCTGGCGGCCATGCGGTCCACCGCCAAGCTCAACCAGGAGGTCCACTCCGGCGGGACCCTGCTGAACCTGCGGCTGAACCCCGAGCTGGTGGCCACCAAGCGGGGCCAGGCCAACCTGGGGGCCATGATCCAGACCCTGTTCGCCCTGGGGGCCTTCCACGTGCAGTTCAACTGCATCTCCTCCGACACCCTCCGGGACGCCCAGGCCCACCCGGAGAACTACAAGGACCTGCTGGTCCGGGTGGCGGGGTACTCCACCCAGTTCGTGAACCTGTCCCGGTCCATGCAGGACGCCATCATCGCCCGGACGGAGCACGCCTGCTGACCGCCGGGGAGCCAAGGAGGGAGGCCCATGGGCGGCTACATCATGCAGACCCAGAACTTCTCCGTCAACGACGGGGAGGGCATCCGCACCACCATCTTCCTGGCGGGGTGTCCCCTGCGGTGCGCCTGGTGCTCCAACCCCGAGGGCCAGACCTTCCGCAACCCCATGACCCGGTGGGCGGAGACCGAGGACCTGGTGAAGGAGATCCGCCATCAGGCGGTGTTCTTCCGGTTCTCCGGGGGCGGGGTGACCTTCTCCGGGGGAGAGGCCACCATGCAGATGGACTTCCTCCGGGAGCTCACCGACCGGCTCTACGACGAGGGCCTCTCCCTGGCCATGGAGACCTGCGGGGTCTTCGACTTTGACCGGGCGGCCCCCGTCCTGGCCAAGATGGACCAGATCTTTTACGACTTCAAGCACATCGACCCCGAGACCCACAGGCGGTACACCGGCCTGGACAACCGGCTCATCCTGGACAACCTCCCCCGCGTGGCGGGGCTGGGCCGGGACCTGGTGGTCCGCATCCCGGTGGTGCCGGGGTTCAACGGGGACGACGAGACCTTGGGGGCCATGTTCCGCTGGCTCCGGGAGAACGTGCCCGGGACCAGGCTGGAGCTGCTGCCCTACCACAGATTCGGGGAGGAGAAGTACCGGCAGCTGGGCAGGCCCCTGCCCCCGGCGGCCTTCACCGTCCCCACGTCCCAGGCCATGGACCGGTGGCGGACCATGGCGGAAGAAACCGGCCTCACGGTGGTATCCTACCGGTGAGGACCCAGAACAAAGGAGGAACTGAACATGGCAAGAAAGAACGGATTCGGCAAGGCGCTGATGATCGGCATGGCGGCGGCGGTGGCCGGCGGCGTGGTGTCCTATCTCCGCCGGAAGGAGATCGAGGACGTGGTCCAGGATATCGCCGACGCCCTGGACGCCCGGGAGGAGGAGGGCTTCTTCTCCGTGGACCTGGGGGACGAGCCCGTGTTCCACAAGGTGCCCATGGAGGGCGAGGAGGCCGAGGCCCCGGCGGAGGACGCCCCCGCCCAGGACGCCGAGGACAGCGACTTCGTGGACGGCGGCGAGGCCCCGGCGGCGGAGGAGGAGGCCCCGGCGGAGGAGACCGCCCCGGAGGCGTAACGAACCCCCAGGATCCCCTGACCGGACCTCCTCCGGTTGGGGGATTTTTGTGCTTTTCCTTACAAAATGTTGGAAAAAGCACTTGCGCGTAGACCGTCTTTCCGGTACCATAGAGATACCGGACGGGACCGGCTCTGGGGAGGTCCCGACGAAACACTGGCCGCGGGCGGGCCCGCGGACCAAAGGAAAGGATGGTTTCCATGAAAAGACGATGGATCGCCGCAGTGCTGGCCCTGACGCTGGCCCTCTGCCTGGTCCCCGCCGGCGGGATGGCCGCGGATACGGACCGCTTTTTCCACTACGGAGAGGACGATCTCACCCCGGGCACCTACTACATCACCTGGAACGTGAACCAGAACCTGCTTCCCCCCGATTCCGGCCTCACCGGCGTCCAGGCCCAGAAGGCCCAGGCGGAGATCCGCTGCGCCCTGGCCCTGCTCATGAACCGAACCGAGCTGACCCCCACCGACGCCACCCCCGCCTCCAGCTTCGTGGCCAGCGGCATCCGGGAGCCCGACGGCTCCCAGTTCTATCAGAACGCCGGCAGCTTCCCCGCCTTCTACGGCTACTTTGACCCCGGCAGCACCAACTCCGTCCAGGCCATGGAGGTGCTGAAGACGTATTACACCTACGACGCCGCCACCGGGAAATTCACCGACTTCCCCGCCCTGACCTACCTGTACAACGTGGAGGGAGACCATCAGGGCATCGCCCAGGCCGTCCAAAGGGATCTGGCGGAGGTGGGCATCACCCTGAACCTGGAGGAGACCGACTGGGACACCTTCATCCAGCGGCTGGCCAGCGGCGACTACCAGGTTGCCCGGGACGGCTGGAGAGCGGACTACGCCGACCCCCTGGCCTTCCTGGAGATCTTCACCTCCCAAAACGGGGACAACCACCCCCAGCTGGGCTCTGGGGACCACGCCAGGGCCGGCCTCTACAGCATGGACCTGACCCCCTGGGGCCTGGACGTCAAAGTGGAGAACGGCACCTGGGCCCAGACCTACGACGTGCTCATCGACAAGGCCGGGACCCTCACCGACGATTCCGTCCGCTTCCCTCTGCTGCACCTGGCGGAGGACCTGCTGATGAGCACCGGCTGCGTCTGCCCCCTGTACTACTACCCCTATGAGGAGCCCGCGGCGGACCCCGCGCCCCAGCCCGCCGCCCCCTCCTTTGACGACGTGGCCCCCGACGCCTGGTATGCCAAGGCGGTGGGCTACGCCGTGGCCAACGGCATCACCAACGGCACCGGCGAGAACAAGTTCTCCCCCCTGAACACCTGCACCAACGCCCACATCCTGACCTTCCTGTGGCGGGCCGCGGGAGAGCCGGAGCCGGGCATCGACAATCCCTTCTCCAACAACACCGACCCCGGCGGCTGGTATTACAAGGCCGCCATCTGGGCCTATGAGAAGGGGATGGTCACCGGCGACACCTTCGCCGCCGGCGATCCCTGCACCCGGGCCTCCGCGGTGAAGTTCATCTGGCAGGCCATGGATGCCCCCTCCGCAGACCCCTCCAGCTTCACCGACATCGCCGCCGACGCGCCCTACAAGGCCGCCGTGGACTGGGCGGTCTCCGCGGGCGTCACCGACGGCGTGGGGAACGGCCGGTTCGCCCCGGACACCGTCTGCAACCGGGGCCACATCGTGACCTTCCTGTGGAGAGCCTTCACCGAGGAGGGTTGAGGCTGCCCGCGCCATGCGGGTATGGAACACGAGCACAGAATACCCCGCCCCTGACCGAGGAAAGCAACGGTCAGGGGCGGTTTTTTTCATTGACAAACAGGGCGATATAATTATAATGTAATTATGGAAGGCATACAATTTGAGTGGGACGAGCACAAAAACGAGATCAACAAGAAAAAGCACAAAATCTCCTTTGAAGAGGCTCGTTCCGTATTCTACGATGACGCCGCGCTGGTGATCGACGACCCGGAGCACTCGGAGGAGGAGGACCGGTTCATTATTCTCGGCCTGAGCACGAAGGCAAATCTGCTGGTGGTCTGCCATTGTTATCGCGCGTCGGATACGGTCATTCGACTCATCTCCGCCCGGAAGGCAACCAAGACGGAGAGCCGATTCTATTTTGATTAGGAGGTGTTTCCATGCTGGATGAATACGATTTTTCCAAGGCTCGAAAGAATCCCTACGCGAAAAAGCTGAAGAAGCAGATCACCATCAATCTGGATGTGGATACCATTGACTACTTCAAGATGCTGGCCGGTCAGTCGGGGGTGCCCTATCAGACCCTCATCAATCTGTACCTTTCCGACTGCGCGAAACAGAAGCGGCAGCTCTCCTGGCGCTGACGATAACGCCCCCGCCCCTGACCGAGGAATCGAACGGTCAGGGGCGGTTTTTGTGTGCGGGGTCAGGGCGCGGGGGCTGTGGGGAGGGATATGTGATCCAGAATGGCCTCGGCTTCCTCAACGGTGAGCCAGACCCCGGTGAGGGTCAAAAATCCATGGTCCGTCTGGACCTCCGCCCACAGCCACCCGCTGGCGGTTTTGATCACCGATTCCAGGCCCGTGGCGGAGGTGTAGGTCTCCACCCGGTCGTAGCTGCTCTCCACAAGGTAGGAGAAGCCGGGGACCGGTCCCGTGGCGGCGTAGTCGTACTCCACCTGGAACCACCGCCCCGCCGGGGTGGCGTAGAGGGCCACCAGGCTCTCGCCGGTCTCCCGGCCCCGGCCGTCCCGCTGGTCCAGGTAGAAGCAGGTCCAGGCGGGGGCGTCATAGGTCCCCTCCAGCCAGGCGTGGTCCAGCGCCAGATGCCGGGGGCCCACCTCCGCCAGCTGGGAGGGGGTCTCGGCGGCGTATTCGTACTTCACGGCCCGGACGGGAAAGTTGGTGTCCGTCTTTCCGGTGACCGTCCTGGCCAGCAATGGGCCGTCGGCGTCGGTGACGGTCAGGTGCTGCCAGTTCACCCAGGTGAAGCCGGCCACGCCTCCCAGGTTTTCCGGGTTTGTCCAGCGATCCGGGGTGACCCGGCGTTTCGAGATCAGATGGTCCAGGGTAACGGGCTTGTCCCGGTTGGGGGAGGAGAAGCCGTAGCTCTCGGCCCCTGTGGCTTCGACCTCCGCCAGGGCCTCTTCCACCGAGCCGACGATCCGGTCGTTCCGGAAGGTCAGCCCCGCCGCGGCGGAGCCCCCCACCACGCAGGCCGCCAGCACCGCCGCCAGGAGCACAGCCCTGGGGATCCGCCGTCGTTTCGTTCCCTTTCCCTGGGCCCGGACCTTTTCCAGGGTTCGCGCCCGGAGAGCGTCCATGTCCTCCACCGGCAGGTCCTCCAGGGCGGGGAGAGGCCCGGTCCAGCGGTCCATCATATCAGAGAGATTGATCTTCATCGCCATATCCTCCTTCCGTCAAAATCTCCTTCAGCTTGGCCCGGCCCCGCCGCAGCCGGGTCTTCACCGTGGAGGGGTTCATGCCCGTCTCCGCCGCGATCACCGCCACGGTCTGGCACAGGTAGTAGTGCCGGAGAAACAGGTCCCGGTCGGTCTCCTCCATGGCCAGGACAGCGGTGCGGAGAAAGCAAGCCTGCTCCGCTTGACTTATGGTTTCCTCGGGGCCGGGGACCGTCAGGGTCAGGACGTCCTCCTCCAGAGGCAGGTCGGGCCTTCGCCGCCGCAGGGCGTCCCGGGCCTTGTTCCTCGCCACTGCCCCCAGCCAGGCCTTCACCTTCCCCGGCTCCACCTGCCCGGCGTGGGTCCACAGGGCCAGGAACACGTCGGAGGCCAGCTCCTCCCGGTCCGGGTCCGGCCCCAGCACGGCGGTGAGGACGGCGTTGACGTAGGGCGCGTAGCGGTCCAGCAGCCACACCAGGGCGGTCTCGTCTCCCCGGCCCAGGCGGCGGAGGGCTTTCGTCTCGTTCATCGCGTCACTTCCTTCTCGAAAAGCGCCTTTCACTTATCATAACGCAAAAGAGGGCAAAATGGTTTCATTTCCCGCCGAAAAACCTGCCGCGGCCCCCTCCCGGTCCCCATTCCGGGACCCGGCCGAACGATCCGGGATTTTATTTTTTGAAAGTTGTACGTTTCCGTGCAACTTTCCCCCCATTCCCACCAAGGGTGAAAGGAGGTTTTTCCATGAACAAAAAACAAATCCAAACGGAAGAACTCATCCCCTACACCGGCGCGGAGGGTCTGGAAAACTACCTGCCCGTCCTCCGACCCATGCTTCGGTGGGGCCTGTCGCCCTACGCCCTGCTGGCCTACGGCCTGATCCTGGGCCGGATGAAGCTCTCCCGGCGCAACGGCTGGACCGACGAGGCCGGGAACTGCTACGTCCACTACAGCGTGGCCGCCCTGGCCCGGGACCTGGGGGCCTCCCAGGCCACCGTGAAGCGGGTGCTGGCCGAGCTGGAGGAGGCCGGGGCCCTGGGGCGGGCGGGCAGGCCCGGCACGGTCTCCCGGCTCTACCCCCGGGTCCCCGCCGGGTGCCTCCGCACCGGATCGAAGCCCCGGGACCTGTCCCCGGTCACCCGGTCCAGACCGGCCCCCGAGCCCCAGTGGAGCTTTGATCCCGCGCCGGATGAGGGGGACGTGGAATGGCTGGCGGCCAAAATGCTGGGGATGGAGGCGCCGGGCTCGTGCTGACCCCGGTGCGGGCGCAAAACGCGACCCGACTGGAGGTCATTTTGAGCCCCGGGGCGGGCTGAGATTGCGCTCCGGACCGGGCCGGATTTGCGACCCAAGATAGTTTATTATAAAAAAACAATTCTTCAAAAAATCCCCTCTTCAGATAACCGCGCAGGCGCGGAAAGCAAACCGCGGGTGTGGGATGGAAAAAATTTTTTTGGATTGTCCGGAACGGGTCTTCCCAGTCCGTTCCTCTTCTCCCTGCTGGAACGGTTGCGCCGCCGGGGGCGGTTGTGGTAGAATGAGGACACGAACGAAAAACCGCCAAGAGCGGAGATGCGCAACCCATCCAACACCGGGAAAGGAGTGACCGCCATGCTGGGCGCGCTCATCGGCGACATCGCCGGTTCCATCTACGAATGGAAGAACATCAAAACCAAGGACTTCCCCCTCTTTCGCTACGACAGCCGCATGACCGACGACTCCGTCATGACCGCCGCCGTGGCCAACGCCGTGCTGATGACGGAGGACCTCAACGACCTGGAGACCTTCCAGGCCAACGTGGTCTCCGAGATGCGCCGGATGGGGGAGGTCTACCTGGGCTTCCCCTACGGGCCAAGGTTCGAGCGGTGGCTCCTGTCCGACGACCCCAGGCCCTACCACTCCCTGGGCAACGGCTCGGCCATGCGGGTCTCCCCGGTGGCCTGGGCGGCGGAGAGCCTGCCCCAGTGTCTGGCTCTGGCCAAGGCCTCCGCCGAGGTCACCCACGACCACCCCGACGGCATCGCCGGGGCCTGCTGCGTGGCCGGGGCGGTGTATCTGGCCCGGACCGGGGCGGACAAGGAGGCCATCCGGGATCACGTGACCCGGTACTACCCCCTGGACTTCACCCTGGACGAGATCCGCCCGGACTACGCCTTCGACGTGTCCTGCGCCGGGTCCGTGCCCCAGGCCATGGAGGCCTTCCTGGAGGCCGAGGACTTTGAGGACGCCGTCCGCAACGCCATCTCCATCGGCGGGGACAGCGACACCATCGCCTGCATGGCCGGGGCGGTGGCGGCGGCCTTTTTCGGCATCCCCAAGGAGATCCGGGACGTGGTGATGCCCTACATCACCGGGGAGGTGTGGAACGCCTTCGACCGGTTCAGCCGGGTCTATTGAGGAGGTGGGGAAGATGCTCAACACCACCCTGTGCTACATCGAAAAGGACGGCAAGTACCTGATGCTCCACCGGGTCAAAAAGCAGAACGACATCAACCACGACAAGTGGATCGGCATCGGGGGCAAGTTCGAGGACAAGGAGAGCCCCGAGGAGTGCGCCCTGCGGGAAGTCAAGGAGGAGACCGGCCTGACCCTGACCTCCTGGGCCTACCGGGGGCTGGTGACCTTCGTGTCCGACCGGTATGAGACGGAATACATGCACCTGTTCACCGCCGACGGCTTCACCGGGGCACTCATAGACTGCGACGAGGGGACTTTGGAGTGGGTGGACAAGGAGAAGGTGCCCGACCTGCCCACCTGGGCGGGGGACCGGATCTTTCTGGAGCTGCTGGCCCGGGACGTGCCCTTTTTCTCCCTGAAGCTGGCCTATGAGGGGGATACTTTGGTCCAGGCGGTGCTGGACGGGGCGGATGTGCTGGGGCGATAGGAGGAGCTGATTGCGGCGTTTCCACCTCATCCGAACAATACAAGGCGGCTTCGCGTGGATTGAATCAAACAGTCCCCCGGACTGTTTGACCCCTTCGGGGCACCTATGGTTTATGGTGGCTGAGCCTGGGTTTCATCGAAGCATCCCCCGGATGCTTCGACCCTCAAGGGGAAGGCACTGGCGAACCCTGGTACGCCGCCCTTCTATATGGAACCAGGCCAGAATCGTCGCAACCCAAAAGCCTTCCCCTTGAGGGGAAGGTGGCTGAGCGAAGCGAAGTCGGATGAGGTGTCCCTCTTTTAAATCCCTTCCCATTTAACAAAAAATGTGGAAATTACAGCAAACCTATTGACTTCCAGGGAAACTAAAGTTATACTACAGTAACCCAAGATAGCATACAGTAATTGAAGAGCTCCCGCCCGGCGGGAGTTCTCGTTGGGGCAAGGTTAGCAAAATCTAACTTTTGGGTCCGGACCCTTTGCCGGGCCCTTCCTTGGAAGGAGAGAGGAACCATGACCGTAAAGGACCTGGCCGTGGGCCAGAGCGGACGGATCACCGCCGTGGGGGGCGAAGGCGCCCTGCGGCAGCATTTCCTGGACATGGGGGTCATCCCCGGGGCGGCGGTGACCTTGGTGAAGCTGGCCCCCATGGGGGACCCCATGGAGGTGCGGCTCCACGGCTATGAGCTGGCCCTGCGGCTGGCCGACGCGGAGAAGATCGAGATCCGGCCCCTGGAGGCCGGGGAGACCCCCCAGGCCCCGGCGGAGGCCCCCCAGGACCCGGGCGTCCCCGAGCACCCCGGCCTGGGGGAGGGGGGCAAGTACCACAAGCCCGGCGAGGGGGAGGAGCTGCCTGAGGGCACCCTGCTGACCTTCGCTCTGGTGGGCAACCAGAACAGCGGCAAGACCACCCTGTTCAACCAGCTCACCGGCGCCAGCCAGCACGTGGGCAACTTCCCCGGGGTCACCGTGGACCGGAAGGACGGGGCCATCCGGGGCCACGCCGACACCCGCATCACCGACCTGCCGGGGATCTACTCCATGTCCCCCTACTCCAGCGAGGAGCTGGTGTCCCGGAATTTCGTCCTGGAGGAAAAGCCCAAGGCCATCATCAACATCGTGGACGCCACCAACCTCCAGCGGAACCTGTACCTCACCATGCAGCTGCTGGAGATGGACGTGCCCATGGTGGTGGCCCTGAACATGATGGACGAGCTCCGGGGCAGCGGCGGGTCCATCGACGTCAACCGCATGGAGGCCATGCTGGGGGTGCCGGTGGTGCCCATCTCCGCGGTGAAGAACGAGGGGGTGGACGAGCTGGTGGACCACGCCCTCCACGTGGCCAGATACCAGGAGCGGCCCCTCCGCCAGGATTTCTGCGGCAAGGACGACCACGGCGGGGCCCTCCACCGGTGCCTCCACTCCGTCCGCCATCTCATCGAGGACCACACCGAGCGCACCGGCCTGCCCCTGGTGTTCTCCGCCGGGAAGCTGGTGGAGGGGGACCGGCGCATCCTGGAAAAGCTGGCCCTGGAGGAGGACGAGGTCCACGTGCTGGACCACCTGGTGGAGACCATGGAGGCCCAGCGGGGCCTGGACCGGGCGGCGGCCATGGCGGACATGCGCTTCGCCTTCATTGAGAAGGTGTGCGCCGCCTGCGTCAGCTCCCCCATCGAGAGCCGGGAGCGGGCCCGGAGCCGCCGGATCGACCGGGTGCTCACCGGGAAGTTCACCGCCATCCCGGTGTTCATCGGCATCATGGGGCTGGTGTTCTGGCTGACCTTCAACGTCATCGGGGCCTGGCTCCAGGACCTGGTGGCCCTGGGGGTGGAGAAGCTCACCGGGGCGGTGGACGCCGCCCTGGCCGCCGGGGGAGTCAACGACGTGATCCACGGGCTCATCATCAGCGGCGTCTTCGAGGGGGTGGGCAGCGTGCTGTCCTTCCTCCCCATCATCGTGGTGATGTTCTTCTTCCTGTCTCTCCTGGAGGACAGCGGGTACATGGCCCGGGTGGCCTTCTTCATGGATAAGCTGCTGCGGAAGCTGGGGCTGTCGGGCCGGAGCATCGTGCCCATGCTCATCGGCTTCGGCTGCACGGTGCCCGCGGTGATGTCCACCCGGACCCTGCCCTCGGACCGGGACCGGCGGATGACCATCCTGCTGACCCCCTTCATGAGCTGCACCGCCAAGATCCCCATTTACGGCTTCTTCGTCTCCGCCTTCTTCCCCGGCAAGGGGGGGCTCATCATGACGGGGCTGTATCTGCTGGGCATCCTCTGCGGCATCCTGGTGGCCCTGCTGTATAAGAACACCCTGTTCAAGGGGGAGGCGGTGCCCCTGGTGATGGAGCTGCCCAACTACCGGGTCCCCGCCCCGGGGAACGTGCTGCGGCTGCTGTGGGACAAGGCCAAGGACTTCCTCCAGCGGGCCTTCTCCATCATCCTCATCGCCACGGTGGTGGTGTGGTTCCTGTCCAACCTGAGCCCCCAGCTGAACCTGGTGGCCGACCCCCAGGACAGCATCCTGGCCCTGGTGGCCGGGTGGCTGGCCCCCATCTTTAAGCCCGTGGGCCTGGGGGACTGGCGGATCGTCACCTCTCTGATCTCCGGCTTTATGGCCAAGGAGAGCGTGGTGTCCGTCATGGAGGTGCTCTACGCCGGCGGCGTCACCGCGGTGATGACCGGCCTGACGGCGGCCTCCATGCTGGTGTTCAGCCTGATCTATACCCCCTGCGTGGCGGCCATCGCCTCCATCCGGCGGGAGATGGGGCACAAATGGGCCGTGGGCGTGGTGATCTGGCAGTGCGTGCTGGCCTGGATCGTGGCCCTCATCGTCCGGGCCATCGGAATTTTGATCCTGTGAGGTGTCTGAGATGAACGGCATTGATGTTTTGCTGATCCTGGTCCTGGCCGCCGCGCTGGGCCTGGCGGTCCGGCACACCTGGAAGAAGCGGAAAACCGGCGGCTGCGGCTGCGGGTGCGACGGGTGCCTGTCGGCGGACCTGTGCAGGGACAAAAACGAATCGTGAACAAAAACCGCCCCCGGAACGAGCTTCCTCGTTCCGGGGGCGACTTTGTATGATAAGGGGTGAATCAGAAGGGACCGGTTGAGGTTTCTTCTACCGTAATGCCGCCGCCGGAGCCCAGGAAGGCGGCCTCCAGCTCACCGTTGGCCTTTCGGAAGGTGACCGTCAGGGGGAGCGTGTCGTCCTCGAAGGGGTTGAAGGTTTCTCCCTCCTTGATTTCGTCGGTGTAGATGGAGTGGGCAAACTGGGCTGTGCACCGGCCCTCGGCGTCGGTGACCAGGCCGGTGGAGGGGTCATAGCTCAGGTCCTTTCCGCTGTAGGTGTAAGCGTCGCTGGTCAGGGACAGGGAGGCCTGATGGTTCTCCGGATTGATGTTCAAGGTCAGCTTCACATCATTGCTCGTGCAGTACGCTCCGGCCTTGATGGAGTAGACCGTCCCGGTGAAGGAGGTGGGCCGGGCGGCGATGGCGGCCTTGGTGGAGGCGAAGGGTCCCTTGGCCTGGTTGAAGGTGATCTGGACGTTGGCCATGCTGCCGTAGTCATAGCTCTTGTTGGCGGGATTGATCAGGATGAGCAGGTAGCGCCGGGGGAGGATGGGGATGCCGGTGAGCTCAGCCCCGTCCCTGGCGCTGTACTTCCTGATGTTCTTGTAGCTGCCGTCCTCGTCCAGGATCAGCAGGGTCAGGGCCATGGAGGAGTCCCTGGGCCGGATGTTGAAGGAGGTGCAGCTCTTGTCTATGGCGCCCAGCTGCAGCCGCAGGAAGTTCACGCCATAGGGAGCGATGGGATAGAAGCTGTGGGCCATGGTGTCCTTCCCCTTCAGGGTGAAGGTCTCGCCCAGGGAGCCGTTGTAGATGGTCCAGGGCTCGTTGCCCATGGCGGTGAGCTTGTCGGTGGTGAGGAAGGTATTGTAAAAGCCCTCGCACAGCTCCTTCATGCTTTTTTTGGTGAACTTCTCGATCTGGCTGTGGAGACCGGACTGGAGCGTGTGGCCGCCGTCGGCGTAGATCTCCTTGATGAACTCCGTGGAGGTCAGGCTGTCGCAGTATTCGATGAAGGGCAGCCGTCCGTAGCCCGCCTCGCTGCTGGTGGCGAAGGTGTCAGAGGGCACCATGCTCTCCAGCTGGAGGGAGTAGTTCTCCCTGTAGCTGTTGCCGTCCAGGGTGCCCTTGCCGTTGGCCTGCTTGAAGCCCTTCTCCCGCTGGAAGACCATTTCCATGTAGCAGGCGGTGGCCTCGTCGAACCAGCGGGAGGCCCGGGCCGGACTCAGATAACCCCGCTGGATGCAGTGGAGGAACTCGTGGGACAGGGTGCCGTAGACGACTCTGGCAGCGTCTGTATACCCGCTGCGGCGATAGCCTCCGTCCTGGAGGTTGAACACGCCGATGTCCATGTTGCCGGTGGCGTTGATGTACATGCCGGTCTGGCCGAACAGACCGTTGGTCTCGTCGAAGCCGAACACGTCCATGGGATAGGAGGTCACGCCCTTGGAGGCGGAGAACCGGCCCGGGTAGTTGATGGTGTAGCCCTTGGTGGTTTCATAGGTGGTGTGGATGTACTCCAGGTCCTCCAGCATCCGTTCCACGTCCTGGAGGGTCAGACCGCCTTTGGGGAGAACGCCCTTATAGCCCTGGTCGGTGAACTCCCAGGGGACGTGGAGGCGGAAATGCCCGCCGGAGGAGACGCCCCGGTACTCCTTGCCCACCACGGCCCGGACCGCACGGCCCCGGATGTTGGCCTGGCGCAGCTTTTCCAGCAGCTTGAGCATGGGACTTGTCTTCTTGGCCTTGAGCTCCACGCCGTTTCCGGTGGAGAGGATGCCCTCCAGCAGGTCCTGGGCATCGAAGGGGGTGAACTGGGCGGTGACCTTGCCGTCGGCATAGGTGGTGTCCAGGCCGGTCCAGATGACGCCGCTGCCATTGCCCAGCTGGTCCTCGGCGGGGACCCCCAGGTAGATGGTGTAGCTGGCGTTGGCCTCCGGGGCGGGCATCGGCAGAGACAGGGTGACGGGGCCGGTGACGTCGTCGGTGAGCACGATGTCATAGCCCTTGGAGGCGGCGCCGGCGGGCAGGTCCGCGCTGTTCTCGATGACGCCCACGGTGCCGCTGCTGCTCTTGGTGGTGATGGTCATGTCGCCGCAGACGACGGGAGCGGAGGCGGGGCCGGACACGCCCTCGCCGTCGTCCGTAGCGATGACCACCGGGTCCACCGCCTGGGGGGTGGTATCCAGGTTCTCCACCATCCGCACGGCGATGGCCAGGGCCTGCTCCCGGGTGACGGAGTTCTTGGGGGCGAAGGTGTTGTTGCCCACGCCGTTGAGGATGTCCTTGGAGGCCATGAAGGCCACGCTGTCCAGAGCGTAGCTCGAGATCTTGCTCTGGTCGGCGAAGGGGCTGGGCCTGGTGTAGTCCAGGCGGTAGCTGCCGTCCTGGGCCAGGGTCCACCCGGGCAGGACGATGCGCTTATAGGCCCGGGTGAGCATGGTGGAGGCCTGCTCCCTGGTCAGGTTGCTCCCGGGGGAGAAGGTGGTGGCGGAGGTGCCGTTGACGATGCCCAGGCTGTAGGCCGCCAGGACCTCCCGGTCGCTGGTGTCGGTGAAGGGATTGCTGCCGCCGCCGGAGGCGGTGGTCTTGGCCATGGTCTGATAGGCCCGGAGGCTCACCGCGGCGAAGTCCGCCCGGCTGATGGGCTTTGTCAGGTCCCCGCCGGAGAGGGAGGCGGGGATGAGACCGTAGGTCTTGGCCTTGGCCACCTCGGCCTGGGCCCAGGCCGAGCAGGTGTAGCCGTCCACCGTGGGCTTGGCCGTCTCGGCGGCCTGGCCCCGGATCTCGATCATCCCCAGGCCGCCGGTCTGGTCGTTCCAGCTCCAGGTCTCCCTGCTGGAGGGATAGACGGAGTAGCTGTGGCCGGGGTGGAAGGTGACGTTGGGGAAGATGTCCCAGTAGACGTTGTCCGCCCCGGAGCCCGACCGGCCCGTGGCCTGCCAGGTGCCGATGACCACGTCGTCCTCCTCAATGATGATGGAGCCGGGAGAGGCCCCTCTGCCGTTGTTCCAGTGATAGGTGGTCACCGAGCGGACGATACACGCCTTGCCCACGGTGATGCTGTTCTCCTTGGTGGGGCCGTTGCGGACCCCGCCGGTGTTGAAATTGCTGACCTGGACAGGGTAGTCCGTCAGGGCCCCCAGGGCGGTGACCGGGAGCAGAGACAGGACCAGGACCGCCGTCAGGAGCAGGGGGATCAGTCTGCGTTTCATAAAAACCCTCCGTTCCGTTTTGGTTGGTTCCAGTGTACCACAGGATGGGGGGAGAGAGGTGTGCCAAATGAGGCACAGGCCGTGACAAAATCCGTGCCAGAGGACAGAGAACGCCCCGCCCCCGGCAAAGTGACCGGGCGGCGGGGCGCAGGCGTTTTTTTCAATACTTCGTCTCCCGGGGCGCCAGGAAGGTGTCCCCGTCCTGGGCGAAGTGGGAGAGGAGAGGGGCCAGGGGCTGGTCGGACCCCGCCAGCAGACGGGTGACGCCCCCCTTCCCCGTGGCCAGGTTGTACACCGCGGTGTACCGCTCCAGGTCGGTGCCCCCGGGGACGGTGGCGGTGGGGGTCCAGGTCAGGTACCCGGCGTCGGCCAGCTCCCTGTCGTCCCCCAGGACGAACCAGGTCTCCTGCCGCAGGATCCGGGCCAGGTCCAGGCTGCCCTCCTTCACGCTGGCCAGCCGGGCCGCCGGGGTGTCGCCCACGGGGACCAGACCCACCCGATGGCCCCGGCCCGCCGCCTGGCGGAGCTGGTCGGCATTCCGGGGGACCTTGTCCGCCGGGAAGAAGACGATGGCGGTGGCGTTGACCCGGGACAGGGCGTCCAGGGCGGCGGTGACGTCCCCGTTGGCCTTCAGGCCCACGTACAGGGAGAAGGTCTTCACCGGCTCGGGCTCCGGCTCCTGGGGGGCGGCGTCCGCGGCCGGGGTGGGATCGGCGGCGGGGGTGGCGCCGGAGGAGGGCCGGGTGCTGGTGCCGGAGGACGGCCTTGTGGGGGAGGCGGGCCGGTTGTTGGCGGAGCCGCCGCTGCCCCCGGAGGAGCCGCCGTTGGAGGCAGGCGCGGAGGGCTGCGTGGGTGTCGTGGGCTGGGGCGCGGGGGGATTGGCGGCGTTGTACCGGGAGCGCATGAGGCTGTCGGCGGAGCTGAGGAAGGCCGAGTCAGACAGCCGGGCGTTGCCGTCCTTGATCCGCAGCAGGGGGCCGTAATCCGTGGTGTAGTAGGAGTAGGTCAGGCCGAAGAAGTTGCACACGGCGTAGGCCGGGACGTAGCAGGTGCTGCCCTGCCACACCACCCGGCCGGGCATGACGCTCTCCCCGGTGGAGGTGGAGGCGGTGTTGGCGGACAGGTTGAACTCCAGGGTCTTGCCGGAGAGGTTATAGAACACCAGGGTGGCGTTGTTGTCGGTGAAGCCGTAGTACACGCCGAAGTTCACCCCGGACACCCGGTTGTTGAACACCGACGCGGGCACGTAGATCCACCCGCCGGACTGGATGGGGGTGATCTGCACCGAGGCGGCAGGGAGGGTGTCGTTGAGGGAGAGGAAGAACAGCTCCTCGGCGGACACGGGCAGGACGGTGAGGCCCAGGACCAGAGCCAGGGCCAGGAGCAGGGCGGTCAGCCGTTGTTTCATGGGGTTCACCTCCGGGGGAAGAGAATGGGGGAGGGGGCAGCTTACAGATCGGCTCGGGACAGCTCCCACAGGGCCACCGCCCCCGCGGCGGCGGCGTTGAGGGACTCGCACCGGGGGTTCATGGGGATGCGGAGGGTGGCGGCGCAGGCCTCCAGCACGGCCTGGGAGACCCCCCGGCCCTCGCTGCCGATGACCAGGGCCCAGCGGTCCGCCTCCACCTCCCGCAGGTCCCGGGTGTCGTCCCGGAGGGCGGTGGCGTACAGGGGCAGCCGGGAGCGGTCCAGCAGGGGGACCAGGTCCTCCAGGGCGGTCTCCCACACCGGGAGACGGAAGCAGGCCCCCATGGTGGCCCGGAGGGTCTTGGGGCTCCAGGGGTCGGCGCAGCCGGGGAGAAGGAGGAGCCCGTCGGCCCCGAAGGCGTCGGCGGTGCGCCAGAGGGTCCCGGCGTTGCCCGGGTCCTGGAGGCCGTCCAGCACCAGGTACCGGCGGCCGGGCAGGACCTCCGGCAGGTCCCGCCGGGGCATGGGGGCCAGGAAGAGGACCTTCTGGGGGGTCTGGGTGGGGGCCACGGACTTGAGCAGGTCGTCGGGCACCCGGACCACCCGGGTCTGGGGGGGAAAGTCGAAGGCGAAGTCCCCGGCCACCAGGGCGGTCTCGGGGACAAAGCCCCAGGCCAGGGCCTCGGAGAGCATCTTGGGCCCCTCGCAGACCAGGACCCCCTCCGCCCGGCGGAGCTTCCGGTCCCCCGCCAGCTTGCGGAAGCGGGAGATCAGGGGATTGGTTCGGCTGGTGATCTGTTCCATCGTTCGGTCACTCCATGGCGATGACCTTGTCGTTGTCCGCGTTCCGGCCCAGGGAGAACACCAGGTCCCCGGGGCGGAACACATAGTCGGGCAGGGGGGCGGGCTGCAAAAACCCGTCCGCCCCCTGGACGGCCACGATGGTCACCTTATATTGCTTGCGGATGTCCAGCTCCGCGGCGGTTTTCCCCAGCCAGGAGGCGGGGGCGGTGGTTTTGACGATGCTGTAATGGTCGTTGAGCCGGATGTACTCCAGGATCTCCGTGTTGTTCAGGGTGTGGGCCAGGTTTTTCCCGCTCTCCTGCTCGGGGAAGACCACCTGGTCGGCCCCGATGCGGCGGAGGAGCTCCTCGTGGCTGGCGGACCGGGCCTTGCAGACGATCCGGGGGATGCCCAGCTCCTTGAGGTTCAGGGTGATGAGGACGCTGTTGCCGATGTCGTCGCTGAAGGCCACCACGGCGCACCGGGCGTGGGAGACCCCCAGGGCCCGGAGGACCTCCATGTCCCGGCAGTCCCCCACCACCGCCTGGGTGACCTTGTCGGCCAGCTTCTGGACGGCGGCCTCGTCGGTGTCGATGGCCAGCACCTGGTGGCCCAGGGCGCACAGCTCCTCGGCCACGGCGGCCCCGAAGCGGCCCAGGCCGATGATGACGAAAGTTTCCATGTGTGCCTCCTTTAAGGAACAGGGATGTCAGCGAGACGTTTCCACCTCATCCGACTTCGCTTCGCTCAGCCACCTATGGTTTATGGTGGCTGAGCCTGGATTTCATCGAAGCATCCCCCGGACGCTTCGACCCTCAAGGGGAAGACACTGGCGAGCACTGGAACGACGTCTTTTCAGCGATACGCAGTCAGAATCGCCACCATCCAAAGCCTTCCCCTTGAGGGGAAGGTGCCCCGAAGGGGTCAAACAGTCCGGGGGACTGTTTGATTCAATCCACGCGAAGCCGCCTTGTATTGTTCGGATGAGGTGGAGACGCGGCAGGCTCGTACTGCCTCCCGTCTACCCGATAAATAACTCGCAGTCCGGATACCGGATCTTGGCCTCCCCGTGCTTCCGGGTGAGGAAGGCCAGGGAGAAGGACAGGATGCCCACCCGGCCCAGGTACATGAGCCCCAGCATCACCCACCGGCTGGCCTGAGACAGCTCCGCCCCGGCGGAGAGGCCCACGGTGGCGATGGAGGCCACGGTCTCAAAGAGCACCGGCAGATAGGCGCCCCCCTCGATGTGGGCCATCACCAGGGACCCCGCCAGAATGGCCAGCAGCATGGACAGGGTCAGGGTCTGGGCGTTGCGCACCATCGGCCGGGGCACCGTCCGGCCCCGGATCACCACGTCCACCCGCCCCCGGAGGCCGTTCCACAGGGCGGCGGCCAGCACCAGGGCGGTGACCACCTTGATGCCGCAGGCGGTGGAGCCGGAGCAGCCGCCGATGACCATGAACAGCAGGCTCACCACCTGGGAGCTCTCCCGCATCCCCCCCTGGGGGAAGACGGCAAAGCCGGCGGTGCGCAGGTTCACCGACTGGAACAGGGCGGCGGTGACCCGCTCCCCGGCGGGCAGGGCCCCCAGGGTGGCGGGGTTGGACCACTCGGCGGCCAGGAAATACGCCCAGCCGGCGGCCAGCAGCGCCCCCGTGGCGGTGAGGGCCAGGCGGCTGTACAGGGACAGGTCCCGCCAGCGTTTGGCCCGGAGCACGTCCTCCCAGACGAAGAAGCCCAGGCCCCCCACGATGGTCAGCGCCATGTGGACCGCCAGCACGAAGGGGTCCGACAGGAACCGGGACAGGTCCCCGCCCATCAGGTCGAAGCCCGCGTTGCAGAAGGCGGAGACGCTGTGGAACAGGCTGGCCCACAGGCCCTGCCCCCACCCCAGCAGGGGCACAAAGCGCAGGGCCAGCAGCAGGGTCCCCCCGGCCTCGAAGAGCAGGGTGCCCACCAGGCCGTGGCGCACCAGACGGGTGACGCCGCCGATGTTCCGCAGGCCCAGGGCGGAGGCCAGGGTCACCTGCTGGGAGAGGACCAGCTCCCGGCGGAAGAGGAGGAGGAGCAGGGAGTAGGCCATCATCACCCCCAGGGCCCCCAGCTGGAAGAGCAGCAGCAGCACCAGCTGGCCCCCGGCGGTCCACTGGCCCATGGTGTCCGCCAGGACGGAGCCGGTGACGCAGGTGGCGGAGGCGGCGGTGTACAGGCTGAGAAAGAACCCGGCGCTCCGGCCGCCGCGGGACAGGGGGGGCAGGAGGAGGAGCAGGGTCCCCAGGGCGATGAGGGCGGCGAAGGAGACCGCCACGGTCCGGGTGGGGTTCATCCCCCGGTGGGCGCTCCAGCGTTTGTCAGAGAAAATGGTCACGGGACAGCCTCCCAACCACGGGATCGGTTTCGATACTTACTCTACTATACTATATACCACAAGGGGAAGAAAAAAGCAACCGGGGGAAAATTGAGCAACCGGGGCGGCGGTGCTGGCCTTCGGGGAGGGGGTGGAGCAGGCCCCAGGGGAGGTGTGAAATAGACACCAACTTGTAGGTTTGCGACAGGCCCGTTTCCCCTCTTTACAGAAAAGAAAAAATCAGATATAATACATTGATTTTGAATTTTGACTTTTCATAAAGGATGGAAGAAAGATGCTGCAATTTGACGAATACAAGGTAAAGCTCAACAACCTTCTCCCCGCCCTGGACGAGCTGGAGCAGGCCCTGGACCTGGAGAGCGCCGCCCGGGAGGCGGACTTCCTGGAGGCCAAAAGCGCCGCCGACGGCTTCTGGAACGACCCGGAGGAGTCCCAGAAGGTGCTGCAAAAGCTCAAGGGCCTCAAGGGCAAGCTGGAGGGCCAGGCCAAGCGCCGCCAGTCCTGGGAGGACCTGATGGTGCTGTGCGAGATGGGCAACGAGGAGGAGGACGAGAGCCTGCTGCCTGAGCTGGAGAGCGAGTTTGCCGCCCTGGAGCGGAGCATGGAGACCGCCCGGCTCCAGACCCTGCTCACCGGGGAGTATGACGACTCCGCCGCCATCCTCACCATCCACCCCGGCGCCGGGGGCACCGAGGCCCAGGACTGGGCCCAGATGCTCTACCGGATGTACACCCGCTGGACCGAGCGCCACGGCTTTACCTATAAAATTCTGGACTACCAGGAGGCTGACGAGGCGGGCATCAAGTCCGCCACCATCATGATCTCCGGGGAGAACGCCTACGGCTACCTGAGAGGGGAGCACGGCGTCCACCGGCTGGTCCGGGTGTCCCCCTTCGACGCCAACGCCCGGCGGCAGACCTCCTTCGCCTCGGTGGAGGTCATGCCCGACCTGCCCGAGGACGCGGACATTGAAATTCGCCCCGAGGACATCGAGATGCAGGTCTACCGGGCCAGCGGCGCCGGCGGCCAGCACGTGAACAAGACCTCCTCCGCCGTGCGGCTCATCCACATCCCCACGGGGGTGGTGGTCTCCTGCCAGACCGAACGGAGCCAGTTCCAGAACAAGGACAACTGCATGAAGATGCTCCGGGCCAAGCTGGTGGAGCTGCAGATGCAGGAGAAGGCGGAGAAGATCTCCGACCTGAAGGGGGTCCAGCTGAAGATCGAGTGGGGCAGCCAGATCCGGTCCTACGTCTTCATGCCCTACACCCTGGTGAAGGACACCCGCACCGCCTTTGAGACCAGCAACGTAAACGCCGTCATGGACGGGGACCTGGACGGGTTCATCAACGCCTATCTCACGGCGGCGGCCACGGGGAACTGGGCCACCAAGTGAGACCGCTTCGCCGGTTCCGTCCCCGAGGATAAACCGGGGGCGGAGCGGGCATACTGAAACCGGTGATGTGACATGAAGTTTGACGATCCCAGACTGGAAGAATACTTCCGGACCCTGCCCCCCTCCGTGCAGGGCTTCCTCAACGCCTCCGGCAAGGAGATCTGCTCCCTGGGGGAGCTGATGCGGGTGGGGGAGCATTTCCGGAAGGAGTTTGAGGACCCGGAGATCGCCCGGAAGTTCGGCCGGGCCCCGGAGGAGAAGAAAATTTAAGCAAACCCCTTGACATTCCCACCCCGGTGTGATAGTATAGTCGAGCACGATAAAGGTGCAAGCCGCTGGATATGCCGGAGTGGCGGAATTGGCAGACGCCCGGGACTTAAAATCCCGTGGGAGCGATCCCGTGCCGGTTCGACCCCGGTCTCCGGCACCATATCGCGGAGTAGAGCAGTTGGTAGCTCGTCGGGCTCATAACCCGGAGGTCGGAGGTTCAAGTCCTCCCTCCGCAACCAAAAAACACCCTGTTTTCGTTGAAAGCGGGGTGTTTTTCTAACTTTTTTAGCCGAAATTGTAGTTGCGCGAAATTCTTCAGCCGTCCGCCAGCCGTCCATGAGACGATGCTTGTTTTATTTGCAAATTCATTTTAACAAAGATAAAGTTTAGGCCACCCCTCACGGGGTGGCCTATTTTTTTGCCTTAATCCAAATTGATACCCAGTTTCTCAGCAATCTCCTCGGGGCTCATGTTCTTCATAGCTTCCTCAAGAGCCTTCTTGGCCTTGATGGGTTTCATGATGGCATCCTTCTGAGCTTCGAGTTCTTCAATCTTTCTTGCAGACTCAGCTTTGATTTTTTCAATCTTCTTGTCGATGGCTGCGATCTGCTTCTCCGGAGCGATAGTGCGAGGCTTGCGCTTCCGAACGACCTTCTTGATCTCGTCCATATTATCAGTCCTTTCAGTCCCAAGGTGTCGGGTGTCGCACGGCATCGGGGACAGTTCGATTCGCTACGTGCCTGATGGTCTTCTGCGCCTCTTCTTCGGTGGCGAAGAGCCGCGTCTGGCGTATCCTGATTCCGCCGGTGTGATCCATCAATCGTACAATGCAGAACGTGCCGGGACGTATCACAGTAACCTGTTTAACCCTTAATCCATTGGCGACCACGTAAGCAATATCTCCTGCTTCCCAAGCCATGTGTTCACCCCCTTGGTGTTACTGGTTAAACGCGCCGGAGAACGCCATGGTATTCGGCGTGTCCTGCCCCCAGCTGAAGGCAGACCTGGGCGAGGGTTCCGTGACCGCCCGGGCGGAGAACGGCGTGGCGGTCTTCGCCAGCGACGGCGGCAGCAATTCGCTGGGCGCCACGGCTCCTCAGCCCGCAGTGGTCGACCACCAGGATCTGGACAGCCTCCGCTCCTTCCGCCCGGCGGGCTCCTACGGCCTGGCCCTGGCAGCGAGCAACCCCTCCGTCGGCGAGGGAAGCGACCCGGCCGATGGGACGAACTACACGACGAAGAATATCCTCCTCAAACGCGAAGCGAAGATCACCACCCCGACAGATGGCGTTGTGAACCGCTATAACTTCCAGCTTTACGAGGAACAGTTTGTCCCCGGCGAGTCGGTCTACGATCCCGCGTCTCCCGACACCCCGGCGACGGCGGTGGTCATTTCCGGGACCACGCCCTCCGGCGGCGGCACCGGCGGAGGCGGCGGCACCGTCCCCGTCCCCGCGCCGGTACCCTCCCACGACGAGACCTGCCCCTGCAAGGCCTTCTCGGACCTGGACCCCGCCCGGTGGTACCACGAGGCGGTGGACTACGTGCTGGAGAAGGGCCTGATGAACGGCGTCAGCCAGGATCGGTTCAGCCCCGACGGCGAGACCGGCCGGGGAATGATCGTGGCCATCCTCTACCGGCTGGAGGGCCAGCCTGCGGTCAGCGCCGACAACCCCTTCGACGATGTGGAGGCGGGCAAGTGGTACACGGACCCGGTGCTCTGGGCCAGCGAGAAGGGGATCGTCAACGGATACGGCGACGGACGGTTCGGCTGGCGGGATCCCATCACCCGGCAGCAGTTCGCGGCGATCCTGTACCGCTATGCCCAGGTCAAGGGCTATGACGTCAGCGTGGGCGAGGACACCAACGTGCTCTCCTACAACGACGCCTCTGACATCAAGGCCTGGGCCATGCCCGCCGTCCAGTGGGCCTGCGGGGCCGGGCTCCTCCAGGGAGACGGCCAGGGCAATCTCCTGCCCGGCAGCAGCGCCACCCGGGCCCAGGCCGCCGCGCTCATCATGCGCTTTGCCGAGAGCGGAACGTAACCCCTGGGAACAGGAGGCATGGAATCATAAAGGGACCTGCCGCGGGACGCGTTGTTCCCCGGCAGGTCCTTACTACCAAATCATTGGAATCACCAGGAGGAACTCTCATGTCAAAAACCATCATCGCTGTCAACGCCGGGCCAAGAAAGGGCTGGAACACCGACACCCTGATCTCCGAGGCCGCCGCCGGGGCGGAGGCCGCCGGGGCCGCCGTGGAGCGGTTCGACCTGTTCCGCCTGGAGCGGTACACCGGCTGCATCTCCTGCTTCGGCTGCAAGAAGGAGCGCCACAAGGGCCACTGCGTCTGCCGGGACGGCCTGACCCCGGTGCTGGACGCCATCCGGGAGGCCGACGGGCTCATCCTCGGCTCCCCCAACTACCTGGGCGAGCTCACCGCCTCCTTCCGGGCCCTGTATGAGCGGCTGATCTTCCAGTCCCTGACCTACAACCTGGAGACCCCCTGCTGCAACCGGAACCCCATCCCCGTGCTGCTGCTCATGACCAGCAACGCCCCGGACACCGCCTATCTGGACCTGATGCGGAACTACCGGCAGGTCCTGAGCACCTTCGTGGGGCCCACGGAGTTCTTCGTCAGCGGGGACACCCTCCAGCTGAAGGACTACAGCAAGCAGGACTGGCCCTGGACCCTCTTCGACCCGGAGGCCAAGCGCCGCCGCCACGAGACCGTCTTCCCCCAGGAGCGGGCAAAGGTCCGGGCCCTGGGGGAGGCCCTGGCGCGCCAAAAGCCCTGACCTGCGGCACGGTCCTCCTCCCGGGGGGCCGTGCTTTTTTGTGGACCCGGCCCGGCCGGGACGGTTTTTCCCGGTGAATTTGTGGGAATTTCTTGCCTGGCCCGGGGATTTTTGCTATAATAAAAGCTCAGATCGCCCGATGATACCGTGACAGGTTTGAAGCCGGGGAGGGAAAGGCCCCCGCGGGGGCCGGAGCCGCCCTGGAAACGATTCCCGGAAGGAGAATGATCAGCCATGAATCACAGACGAATCCTGGCCGCCCTGCTCACTGGGGCGGTGGCCCTTTCCCTGCTGGTGCTGCCCGCCCGGTCGGAGGACCGGTGCCAGACCATGCTGGCGGCCATGTCCACCCAGGACAAGGTCAGCCAGATGCTCATGCCCGCCTTCCGGTACTACACCGACAGCGCCGGCAAGCTCCAGGCCCTGGACCGGATCACCCCCGCCGTGGAGGCCAGCCTGCAAAAGCACGGCTTCGCCGGGGTGGTCCTCTTCGCCCAGAACGCGGCGGAGACCGAGAGGAACGTCCGGCTCATCCACGCCATGCAGGCCGCCAACGCCTCTGTCAGCGGCCGGCCTCAGCTGCTGATGGCCGTGGACCAGGAGGGGGGCTACATCACCCGCCTGGGCCAGGGGACCCAGACCCCGGGGAACATGGCCCTGGGGGCGGCGGGGGACAGGACCGCCACCGCTGCCGCCGCCGGCATCATCGGCCGGGAGCTCCGGGCCATCGGCTATAACTTCGACTTCGCCCCGGTGGTGGACGTGAACAACAACCCCGCCAACCCGGTCATCGGGGTCCGGTCCTTCTCCGACGATCCCCAGGCCGCCGCGGACCAGGGGACGGCCTACCTGAAGGCCCTCCGGGAGACCGGGGTCATCTCCAGCCTGAAGCACTTCCCCGGCCACGGGGACACGGACACCGACAGCCACACCGGCCTGCCCAGCATCCGCAAGACCTACGACCAGCTGAAGGCCTTCGAGCTGGTGCCCTTCCAGGCCTGTATCGACGCCGGGGCCGACGCGGTGATGACCGCCCACATCCAGTACCCCAACATCGAGACGGGGACCTACACCTCCAAGCTGGACGGGAGCCAGATCTATCTCCCCGCCACCCTGTCCAGGACCATCCTCACGGACATCCTCCGGGGGGACATGGGCTTTGAGGGGGTCATCATCACCGACGCCATGAACATGGACGCCATCGCCAAGCACTTTGACCGGCTGGACGCCGCCAGGCTGGCCATCGAGGCGGGGGTGGACATCCTGCTGATGCCCGTGGACACCTCCACCGAGGCGGGCATCCGGGACCTGGACCGGTATATCGCCGACCTGGCAAAGCTGGTGGACAACGGGACCATCTCCCGGGACAAGGTGGACGCCGCCGTGCTGCGGGTCCTCCATCTGAAGGAGGAGAAGGGCCTGCTGGACGCCTACGACGGCTCCGACCTGGAGCAGCGGGTGTCCGCGGCGGCGGCATTCGTGGGCTCCGCCGCCAACCACGAGACCGAGTGGGGCATCGCCAAGAAGGCGGTCACCCTGGTGAAAAACGAGAACAACGTGCTGCCTCTGACCAGGCAGGGGCAGAAGGTGGCGGTCCTCACCGCCTACAACAACGAGGTCCTGGCCATGGAGTACGCCGTGGACCGGCTGCGGAGCGAGGGCAAGCTGGCCGGGGGTACCCAGGTCACCGTCAAATCCATTCAGGGCATGACCTTTGACCAGGTGAAGCCCCTGCTGGAGGGACAGGACCAGGTGGTGGTGATCTCCGAGATCACCCGGGCCGCCGCTCTGGACCCCAGGCAGACCGCCGGGGCCTACTCCGCCCTGGTGGACCGGATCATCGAGGCGGTCCACGCCGCCGGCGGCACGGTCACCGTCCTCAGCGCCCAGCTGCCCTATGACGCCGCCCGGTATCCCGCCGCCGACGCCATCCTTCTGGCCTGGTCCTCCAAGGGCATGAGCGAGGACCCGAGAAACCCCGCCAACGGCGCGGTGAAGCAGTACGGGCCCAACATGCCCGCCGCCCTGTACCTGGCCTTCTCCCCGGATGAGTCCCCGGCGGGGAAGCTGCCGGTGAACCTGCCCGCCCTGGACGGGGACTATCACTACACGGATCAGACCCTCTTCCCCCGGGGCTTTGGCCTGACCTACGCCGGTCAGTCCCATGACCCCGGCACCCGGCCGGTGCCGGCGGACGACCCCTTCGCCCCCTTCTCCGACCTGGACCCCGACGGCTGGTACCGGGACGGGGTGAAATACGCCCTGGAACAAGGCGTCATGAACGGGGTGGGCGACGGGAAATTCGCCCCCTTCAACCCCACCAGCCGGGCCATGCTGGTCACCATGCTCTGGCGGATGGCCGGGAAGCCCCAGGGGGAGACCGCCCCCACCTTTGCCGACGTTGCCGCCGGGACCTGGTACACCGACGCCGTGGCCTGGGCGGCGGAGAACCGCATCGTGGACGGCTTCAGCGCCGACCGCTTCGGCCCATCGAACCACGTGACCCGGGAGCAGCTGGCGGTCATCCTGTACCGCTGGGCCCAGGCCCGGGGGATGGACGTCAGCGTGGGCCGGGACACCAACATCCTGTCCTATGAGGACGCCGGGTCCGTCAGCGGCTGGGCCTTGGAGGCCATGCGGTGGGCCTGCGGCGTGGGGATCGTGGGCGGCAAGGACGGCGGCATTCTGGCCCCCGGCGCCGACGCCAGCCGGGCGGAGGTGGCCACCATGCTCATGCGGTTTGACGCCCTGGCTTGATTCACCGAAACCGGAGCGTCCCCGGCCCGCCGTCCAGTGGCGGGAGGACGCTTTGGAAATACAGACATACGCGACACCGAAAGGAGACAAACAATGAAAAAGAGAACTCTGGCAAAGCGGTTCGGCGCGGCGCTGCTGGCGCTGACCATGTGCGCCGGGCTCACTGCCTTCGCGGCGGAGGACTTTTCCGACGTGAAGGAGAGCGACTACTTCTACCCCGCCGTCCAGTGGGGCGTGGAGAGCGGCATCACCAACGGCGTGGGCGACGGCCGGTTCAGCCCCAAGGGGGAGGTCAACCGGGCCCAGGTGGTGACCTTCCTGTGGCGGATGGCCGGCACCCCCGACCCCACCAACAAGGAGACCTTCACCGACGTGCAGGCCGGCAGCTGGTATGAGACCGCCGTGCAGTGGGCCGTGGAGAACGAGATCACCAACGGCACCGGCAACGGCAAGTTCAGCCCCGCCAAGACCTGCGACCGGGCCATGTGCCTGACCCTGCTCTACCGGATGGAGGGCGCCCCTCTGGACGAGATCGCCGCCGCCGACCCGGTGGACCTGGAGGCCCTGGGCGAGGACGCCACCCTGGAGGATTTCGGCCTGGCGCTGGTGCAGGCCATGATCCAGGCCTTCCGGGATACCGAGAGCGTCAAGACCGACGTGCCCAAGGACGCCTACTATGAGCTGGCTGTGATCTGGGGCTCCATGAACGGCATCCTCACCGAGGACAACACCGACATCCAGGAGGGCGTGCTCAACTTCCGCCCCACCGACCCCTGCGTCCGGGGGGAGATGATCTCCTTCCTGTATCAGACCAAGCTCAGTGAGGACCGGGCCAACGCCCCGGAGCTGGTGGGGGACGAGACCCTGCAGGTGGCCATTCCCCAGAAGTTCTCTGACCAGGTCTATCGGACCATTCATGCCACAGGCAGCGACGAGGAGGGCATCCTTGTCACCATCTCTGAGATCGCCTCCCGCCAGGCCGCCGAGGCCCGGGGCGCCGACCCCGACGAGGACGGCATTGGCGAGCTGTTCAGCGTCGGCAGAGTCAGCGAGGCCGAGGCCAAGAGGCTGACGGAGGAGGACCTGGGCGGCACCCAGGTGTTCGCCAAGGACGCCAACGGGATGTACTACGTGCTCTACACCCCCACCGACGTGCGGTATGATCGGGAGACCCCTGAGCAGATGGCCGCCGACCAGGACAAGTGGGCGGCGCTGGTGGAATGGGTGTCCCAGGACGTGGTGAAGGACATCCTCCAGTACAGCGAGGGCCTGACCCCCGTGGACCTGTCCGCCGACAACAAGGGCCAGTGATCGGCGCCGGAACCGACCACGCGGCAGCAATCGGCACAGAGGCGGGGCCGCCAAGCCCGCCTTCCAGCCTTGATTCCATACATCCCATCCAGCCTCCCGGGCTTCGGCCCGGGGGGCTGTTTTTTCTCCTTGTTGCCGGGGGGAGGATGTGGTACAATGAACAAAACGACGTCCGCCCACCACCTACCAAAGGAGGCGACCCCCATGGGAAAGAAAGTCGGTACCCTCATCAAGCAGGCCCGGACCGGCGCCGGGCTCACCCAGGAGCAGCTGGCCCGGAAGGTCAAGGGCTGCTCCGCCTCGGACATCAGCCGGGCCGAGCGGGGCGAAAAGGACCTGACCCAGGACCAGCTCAAGCAGATCGCCAAGGCCACCGGCGTCACCCAGAAGTCCCTGCTGGAGGCGGCGAAGGGGACTTCCTCGTCCGCTAAAAAGAAGCCCGCCGCCTCCGCCGGCAGCAAGACCTCCATGAAGGTCACCGCCACGGAGAAAAGGCTGGTGGAGCTCTACCGGGCGGCAGACGCCGCCACAAAAAAGGAGGCGGTGCGGGTCCTGAAGGGCACCGCCGGGGATTCCTTCCTGGAAAGTCTCCTGGAGGGGGCCATAGACGCGCTGGGGGGCAAGCGGTCCGTCCCGGAGCCCGGGGAGGACCCGGAGGAATGAGGAAATCCGCGCCGCCGGTCCGGACACCCAGCCGGGCCGGCGGTTTTCTTTGAAAGGAAGGGAGTTCTATGACACCATCTCGCCGGGGGAGGGCAGAGCCATGAAGCTGCTCCATCTCTCCGACCTCCACCTGGGCAAGCGGGTGGGGGCCTTTTCCATGCTGGAGGACCAGGCGTACATCCTGGATCAGATCCTCGCCATCCTGGACCGGGAGGCCCCCGACGGCCTGCTCGTGGCCGGGGACGTGTACGACAAATCGGTCCCTCCCGCCGAGGCAGTGGCCCTGCTGGACCGGTTTCTGGCCCAGGTTGTCCGTCGGGGGGTGCCCGTCTTTCTCATCAGCGGCAACCACGACTCCCCGGAGCGGCTGGCCTTCGCCGCCGGGCTCCTGGCGGGCAACGGGGTCTACCTCTCCCCGGTGTACGACGGGACTGTGGCCCCGGTGACGCTCACGGACCGGTATGGCCCGGTGCATATCTACCTGCTGCCCTTTCTAAAGCCCGCCCACGTCCGGCGGTTCTTCCCCGACGAGCCCACGGAGACCTTCACCCAGGCCCTGGCCACCGCCGTGGCCCACCTGGCCCCGGACCCCGCCGCCCGAAACGTGCTGGTGACCCACCAGTTCGTCACCGGGGCGGTGCGGTCGGACTCCGAGGAGATCACCGTGGGGGGCGCGGACAACGTGGACGCCTCGGTGTTCGACGGCTTTGACTACGTGGCCCTGGGGCACCTCCACCGCCCCCAGAGCGTGGGCCGGGAGACCCTGCGGTACAGCGGCTCCCCCCTGGCCTACGCCTTCGGGGAGGGGGAGAAGTCGGTGACCGTCGCAGAGTTGGGGGAGAAGGGACAGGTCTCCCTGCGCGCGATCCCTCTGGTCCCGCTGCGGGCCATGCGGGAGATCCGAGGGACCTACCTGGAGGTCACCGCCCGGTCCTTCTATCAGGACACCAACACCCGGGACTACCTCCACATCACCCTCACCGACCCGGAGGACGTGCCCGACGGAGCCGCCCGGCTGCGGGTGATCTACCCCAACCTGATGCGGCTGGACTACGACAACGCCCGCACCCGCCGGGACCAGGTCATCGAGGAGGGAGGCCAGATCCGGCAGCGCTCCCCGTTGGAACTCTTCGGGGAGCTGTATGAGAAGCAGAACAACCGGCCCATGAGCCCGGAGCAGGCGGAGCTGGCCGCCCGGCTCATGGGGCAGATCTGGGAGGAGGACCTATGAGACCCATCACCCTGACTCTCTCGGCCTTCGGGCCCTATGCCGGGCGCACCGTCCTGGACCTGGACCGGCTGGGGACCCGGGGCCTCTATCTCATCACCGGGGACACCGGGGCGGGGAAGACCTCCATTTTCGACGGCATCACCTTCGCCCTCTACGGGGAGGCCAGCGGCCCCAGCCGGAAGCCCTCCATGCTCCGGTGCCAGTCCGCCGCCCCGGACACCCCCACGGAGGTGGAGCTCACCTTCGCCTACGGGGAGAAGGTCTACACCGTCCGCCGGAACCCGGAGTATCAGCGGCCCGCCAAGCGGGGCGGGGGCATGACCACCCGGAAGGCCGACGCCCAGCTGACCCTCCCCGACGGGTCGGTGGTCACCAAGGTCCGGGAGGTCAACGCCGCCCTGGTGGACATCCTGGGGGTGGACCGGGACCAGTTCACCCAGATCGCCATGCTGGCCCAGGGAGACTTTCTGAAGCTGCTGCTGGCGGACACCCGGGACCGGCAGGCCATCTTCCGGGCCCTGTTCCGCACGGAGCGGTACCAGCGCTTCCAGGACCGGCTCCGGGAGGAGGAACGGACCCTTCGGGCCGCCTGGGAGGAGGGCCGCAGAAGCCTGGACCAGTGGGTCCGGGGGGTGATCTGGCCTCAGGAGGACCCGGGGGCGGAGGACCTGGCGGCGGTGCTGGCGGGGGAGCGCCCCCTGGAGGACGCCGCCGCCCTGCTGTCCGGCCTGCTGGACCGGGACGGGGAACGGGACAAAGCCCTGGCCGACAGACTGACCGGGCTGGCCGGAGAGCTGGAGGAGATCCACGTGGCCCTGGGCAAGGCGGAGGCCCGGGACCGGGCCAGGGAGGCCCTGGAGCAGACCCAGGCTGAATTGGAGGAGACCAGGCAGCGGGCGGAGACCTGCCGCCGCGCCCTGGAGGAGGCCCGGAAACAAGTCCCCCAGGGGGAGGCGTACCGGGAGGAGCTGACCCGGCTGGAGGCCCAGCTGCCGGAGTATGACCGCCGGGAGGCGGACCGGAAAGAGCTGGTCCGGCTGGATCGGCAGTTGGCGGACAACGGCCAAGCCCGGGAGACCGCCGCCAAAGAATTGCGGCAGGCCCAGGCCCGTTTGGAGGAGCGAAAGGCCCGGCTGGCCCAGCTGGCCAACGCCGGGACCCAGCTGGCGCGCCTGGCGGGGGAGCTGGACCGGGCCAGGGACCGGCAGACCGCCCTGGAGAGCCTGGAGGCGGGGCTGGAGGACCGGGAGGTCCTGGCCGGACGGCTCACCGCCGCCCAGGCCGACTATCTCCGGGCGGAGACCGCCGCAGACGAGGCCCAGCGGGCCCATGAGGACCGGGAGCGGGCTTTCTTCCGGGAGCAGGCGGGCATTCTGGCGGAGACCCTGGAGGACGGGGTCCCCTGCCCGGTGTGCGGGTCGCTCTGCCACCCGGCCCCGGCAAAAACATCCTCCGCCGCCCCCACCGAGGCCCAGCGGAAAGCCGCCCGGGACCGGGCCCGGAAAGCGGTCCAGGCCCGGGAGGAGGCCGGACGCCGGGCGGGAGAGCTCCGGGGGAGCCTCCGGCGGGCGGAGGAGGAGCTGACCCGGCAGGGGGAGACCCTGCTGGGGGGCTGTCCCCTGTGGGAGGTCCCGGCGGCGCTGGCGAAGGGGCTGAGCGAGACCAGGGAACAGATCCGGCGGCTGGAGGCGGACCTGAAGCGGGAGGAGGACAACCTGGCCCGCCGGGAGAAGCTGGAGAAGACCATCCCCCGGGAGGAGGAGGCCATGGCCACCCGGCGCGCCAAAATGGGGGAGCTGGAGCGGACCTTCGCCGCCCTGACCGCCTCCCGGGACGCCCTTGCCCGGCAGGTGGAAGAACAGAACGCCCGGCTGGCCTTCGCCGCCAAGGCCCAGGCCCAGGCCCGGTGCCTGGAGCTGCGCCAGCGGGCGGAGGCCATCGAGAGAGCCGTGGAGACCGCCCAGGGGGCCTGTCAGGAGACCGAACGGGTCCGGGCGGCCCTGGAGGGCAGAGCGGCGGGGCTCCGGGCCCAGCTGGAGGGCGAAAAGGAGCCGGACCGGCCGGGGCTGCTGGCCCGGCAGGCCGATCTCACCGCCCGGCAGAAGGCGCTCAATGCCCGCCGCGCCGAGGTCCAGGCCCGGATCACCGCCAACGGCACGGCCCTGGACCGCATCCGGCAGACCGCCGGGGCCCAGGCGGAGGCCGAGGCCCGCTGGACCTGGGTGAAGGCCCTGGCGGACACCGCCGGGGGGACGGTGCCCGGCAAGGAGAAGATCATGCTGGAGACCTACATCCAGATGACCTTCCTGGACCGGATCCTCCGCCGGGCCAGCCTGCGGCTGCTGGTGATGTCCGGGGGACAGTATGAGCTGGTCAGGCAGACCGGCGGCGGGGGACGGGGGCAGAGCGGCCTGGAGCTGGAGGTCATCGACCACTACAGCGGCGGCCGCCGCAGCGTCCGGACCCTGTCCGGCGGGGAGTCCTTCCAGGCGTCCCTGGCCCTGGCCCTGGGGCTCTCCGAGGAGGTCCAGTCCTCCGCCGGGGGCATCCGGCTGGAGACCCTGTTCGTGGACGAGGGCTTCGGCTCCCTGGACGAGGCCGCCCTGGACCAGGCCATGGAGGCCCTGGCGGGGCTGAGCCGGGGGGATCGGCTGGTGGGGGTCATCTCCCACGTGGCCCAGCTGCGGGAGCGGATCGGCCGCCAGATCGTGGTCACCAAGGACCGGGGAGGGGGCAGCCGGGCGGAGATCGTGGTGTGAGGGAGCGAAAGGCGGAAAAACGCCCAAGACCCAAGGGTTTTCGCCCCCTTCCTTGGGGATATGGACGGATTTGTTTCCGGCGCAAAAACATCCTTGACAATCGGTTGGATTTTTGCTAAAATACCCTCCGTACCATGTGAGGAGTATGCTATGCGACTGGATCTGAAGAACATCATCCACGTGCCCGGCGCCAGCCTTCCCTTCGCCTTTTCCATGGATCTGAGGGGGGAGGAGTTTTTCGGCAGCCATCCCGTCACCCGGCCTGTCCAGGTGGAGGGGGCGGTGACAAACATCGCCGGAATGCTGGTGCTGGAGGGGGAGGCCGCCTCCCTGCTGGACTGCGTCTGCGACCGGTGCATGGAGCCCTTTCAGAAGGAGAAGTCCGTCCGCCTGTACGCCCTGCTGGCCGAGAGCCTGGAGGGGGAGGAGGACGAGGACATGGTCCTGCTGGAGGACGGCGAGGTGGACCTGGAGGACCTGGCCTACACCGCCTTCGTCCTGGACATGGACACGAAATATCTATGCTCAGAAGACTGCAAGGGACTCTGCCCCGGCTGCGGCGTCAATCTCAACCGAGAGGCCTGCCGGTGCAAAAAACCCGTCGATCCCCGATGGGCCGCGCTCGAGCAGCTCCTAGATAAGACTGAGTAACCAGTATCAACCCTGTGCCATAGGCATAATAAGGAGGTGTCTCGAAATGGCGGTTCCGAAGAGTAAAGTATCGAAGCAGAGACGGGATAAGCGTCGTGCCAACTGGAAGCTGGCGGCTCCCGCAGTCACCACCTGCCCCAAGTGCGGTGCGTTTCGTCTGCCCCACCGGATGTGCAAGGTCTGCATGACCTATGACGGCAAGGTGTTCGGCCAGGCGCAGGCTGACGCTGAGTGATCCGATACGAGAAAAAGAAGAGGGGAGGGTCCCCTCTTTCTTTTTTTGTGCGGAAGCATTGAGAACGACCGGCAAGGGCTCAGCGTACCTTGCTGGGCGGGTGGGTGCGTACCTTGAGGGCTGTGCTGCTATCTCTGCGCGTTTGCTCAGGGCCACGCCCTGCGGATGTCCTCGCCGGACGGGCGGCCTGCCCGGCCGGGGCACCCCTTTTCCGGAAAAGGGGTGGGAAAAGCGCCAGGGGGGTCCCCCCCCTGGACCCCCATTTTTTAATGCGCTCACTCTGGCAGGTCCTGTCTGCTTTCGGTCCCGCCGTCCCTCTCGCCTTCCAGTGGGTCAAATCCTTTCAGTCTCCGACGCATTTTGTGTTGGGTTGTTCAGGATTGGATTTTGGAGGGGTTGTTGCTGGTGGTTGAAGTAACGCACTACCTCTTGCCTCCCCTTGACAAGGGGAGGGGGACCGCCGAAGGCGGTGGAAGGGTGGGAACGCCGGGAAAAGCACGATCGTAACGATAAAGCGGCCTGCAAGGCCTCCACCCCCCAGTCACGGCTTCGCGGACAGAAGAATCAATGTGCGCTGTCGCGCATTGGATTTGATCGAAGTGTCCCCCGGACACTTCGACCCCCTTGGCAAGGGGGGCCAAGGGGTGAGGGCACCCCCCGGTAGGGTGGCAGCTCTATCCCTGCGTATAATAGGTACAATCCTGAAAGTTTGCACGCCCCCACCCGCCCAGCAACGTTTGCTGAGCCCTGAACGGTAGTTCTGTAGGTTCTACAAAACGCACCCCCGCCCTGCCAAACGCAGTCCAGCACCGACACAATTTTTCGAGGAAAGGAGCCCCCGCCATGTCAAAGACCCGCATCGAGACCGTCGCCCCCGGCAGCCCCGCGGCCCGGGCGGGGGTCCTCCCCGGGGAGACCCTGCGGTCCGTCAACGGCCACCGGATCGTGGACGTGCTGGACTACAAATACTACGCCTACGACCCCGACCTGACCCTGGAGCTGGCCGGGGAGGACGGCGCCGTCCGCACCCTCACCCTCTCCAAGGACGTGGGGGAGGACCTGGGGCTGGAGTTTGCCACCTACCTCATGGACCGGGCCCGGTCCTGCGCCAACAAGTGCGTGTTCTGCTTCGTGGACCAGCTGCCCCCCGGAATGCGGGAGACCCTCTACTTTAAAGACGACGACGCCCGGCTCTCCTTCCTCATGGGCAACTACATCACCCTCACCAACCTCTCCCGCCGGGAGATGGACCGCATCTGCGATCTGCACATCTCCCCCATCAATATCTCCGTCCACGCCACCGACCCGGAGGTCCGGAAAACCCTCCTGGGCAGCCGGCGGGGAGGGGAGATCCTGGAGGTCATGGGCCGGTTCGCTCAGGCGGGCATCGTCATGAACTGCCAGATCGTCTCCTGCCCCGGTCTCAACGACGGGGCCGTGCTGCAAAAGAGCATGGAGGAGCTGGCCGCCCTGTACCCCCAGGTGAAAAGCGTGTCCGTGGTCCCCGTGGGGGTCACGAAGCACCGCCAGGGCCTCTACCCCCTGCGGCCCTATGAGAAGGACCAGGCGGCAGCGGTGGTGGACCAGGTGGAGGCCTTCGCCCAGACCTGTCTGGAGCGATACGACAGCCGGATCTTCTGGTGCTCCGACGAGTTTTACATCCAGGCCGGGCGGGACCTGCCGGAGGATGAGTACTACGAGGAGTACACCCAGCTGGAGAACGGCGTGGGGATGCTGCGGCTGCTGGAGGCGGAGTGCAAGGGAGCGGCCTACGGCGCGCCGGAGGGCGTGACTGTGGCCCCCTTTTCCATCGCCACCGGGGTGGCGGCGGCCCCGTATCTGAAGGAAATCATTGACAGGGCGGCGGCAAACTGTCATACTGAATTAGATTACCGGATCTATCCCGTGGTCAACCGGTTCTTCGGGGAGACCATCACCGTGGCGGGTCTGCTCACCGGCGGGGACCTGATGGACCAGCTGAAGGGGAAGGACCTGGGGACCCGGCTCCTCATCTCCGAGACCATGCTCCGCCACGGGGAGACGGTGTTCCTGGACGACGTGACCCTGGAGGAGCTGTCCGACGCCCTGGGGGTGCCCGTCATTCCCGTCCCCCAGGACGGGTTTGAACTCTTCGACACGATCTTCGGGATATAACCCCCTGGCTTCCCCCTGGGGGGAAGCTGTCAGCGAAGCTGACTGATGAGGGGTGCCCCATCGGGCCGCTGGCGTTTGAAGAGAAAGAGGCGCGCAGCGAAACGCTTCCACCTCATCCGACCTCGCTTCGCTCGGCCACCTTCCCCTCAAGGGGAAGGCAAAGAAGTGTCTGCAACAGAAAGGAGCGTGAGACCATGTCCAAGCCTCTCGTGGCCATCGTGGGCCGGCCCAACGTGGGCAAGTCCATGCTGTTCAACAAACTGGTGGGCCGCAGGCTCTCCATCGTGGAGGACACCCCCGGCGTCACCCGGGACCGGCTCTACGCCGAGTGCGAGTGGCGTGGTAGGAAGTTCGACATCGTGGACACCGGCGGCATCGAGCCCGCCGCCGACACCGAGATTTTGTCCTTCATGCGCAAGCAGGCGGAGATCGCCATCTCCCACGCCCACGTCATCGTGTTCCTGTGCGACATCAAGACCGGCCTCACCGCCGCCGATCAGGACGTGGCCAACCTGCTCCTGCGGGCAAGAAAGCCCGTGATCCTGGCGGTGAACAAGATGGACCAGGTGGGTATGACCAACCCGGACATCTTCGAGTTCTATAACCTGGGTCTTGGGGACCCCATCGCCGTCTCCGCCGTCCACGGCCACGGCACCGGGGACCTGCTGGACGCCTGCTTCGACTACTTCCCCCCCGAGGAGGAGGAAGAGGAGGAGGACGACGTCATCAAGGTGGCGGTCATCGGCAAGCCCAACGTGGGTAAGTCCTCCCTCATCAACAAGATTTTGGGAGAGGAGCGGGTCATCGTCTCCGACATGGCCGGCACCACCCGGGACGCCGTGGACAGCTACTTTGAGAACCAGGAGGGGAAATTCCTCCTCATCGACACCGCCGGCATGCGGAAAAAGTCCAAGGTCAACGACCAGATCGAGAAGTTCTCCGTCCTCCGGGCGGCCATGGCCATTGAGCGGTCCGACGTGTGCCTCATCATGATCGACGCCAACGAGGGGGTCACCGAGCAGGACACCAAGGTGGCGGGCATGGCCCACGAGTCCGGCAAGGCCTGCATCATCGTGGTCAACAAGTGGGACGCCGTGGAAAAGGACGGCAAGACCATGGACAAGATGCGAAACGACGTGCGCCGGGACCTGTCCTACATGACCTACGCCCCCATCATCTTCATCTCCGCCCTCACCGGCCAGCGGGTGCCCCGGCTGTTCCAGCTGATCAAATACGTCAACGACCAGGCGGCCACCCGGATCACCACCGGCATGCTCAACTCCCTGCTGGCCGACGCCACCGCCCGGGTCCAGCCCCCCACCGACAAGGGCCGGCGGCTGAAGATCTACTACATGACCCAGGCGGGGACCCGTCCCCCCCATTTCGTCTGCTTCTGCAACGACGCCAAGCTGTTCCACTTCTCCTACCAGCGGTATCTGGAAAATCAGATCCGGGCCACCTTCGGCCTGGAGGGAACCCCCATCCGGCTGACCATCCGGCAGCGGGGAGACAAGGAGGACTGAACCACATGGAAGGCATTTCCGCGATCCTCAACCTGCTCGGCCCCGGCACCTCCGGGGGCCTGCTCATCCTCACCGCCGCCATCGGCTACCTTCTGGGCAACTGCAACGGGGCGGTGATGGTCTCCAAGCTGCTGTTCCACGACGACGTGCGCACCCATGGCAGCGGCAACGGCGGCCTGACCAACTTCCACCGGACCTACGGAGGCCGGTGGGTGACCCTGGTGGTCATCGCCGTGGACATGCTGAAGGTGGTGGCCTCGGTGGCCATTGCCTGGGCCATCTTCCGCCAGGCCATGTCCTGCGCGCCCCCTCTGTTCGTCAAATACTGGGCGGGGATCTTCACCGTGGTGGGCCACGTCTTCCCCTTCGCCCTGAACTTCCACGGGGGCAAGGGGATTTTAGCCGGGGGCACCCTGGCCCTGCTGGTGGACTGGCGGGTGGCGGTGTGCGCCTGGGGCTGCTTCCTCATCGGGGTCATCCTGACCCGGTGGGTGTCCCTGGGCTCCCTGCTGGCGGCCACGGCCTTCGGGGTCAGCTCCGCCCTGTTCCACCCGGTCCCCTCCATCGCCATCCCGGCCCTGCTGGCGGGGGCCCTCATCGACTGGAAGCACAAGGAAAACTTCAAGCGCCTGCTGGCGGGAACCGAGTCCAGGCTGACCTTCCACAAGGGGGGCGGCGGGGGGACCCCACAGGAGCCCCCTCCCGGGCCGGAGGCCGCGGCGGCGCCCGCCCAGCCTCCCCAGCCCCAGCCCGCGCCCTCTGTGGAAGAGGCCCCGGCCGATCCGCCCTCTGCCGACCCGGCGGAGGGACCGGTCCCGGCGGCGGACCCTGAGCTTCAGCCGGAGCCGGTCAGAGAGACCGACCCGGAGGACAGCTGGAAGGGCGGGGAGCACTGGGACACGGTGGACGCCTGGCTGGAGGACCACCCGGAGACCCCGGGGGAGAAGAACGAGGAGGAGACGCCATGAACATCGCGGTGCTGGGCAGCGGCGGCTGGGGCACGGCCCTGGCCATGCTGCTGGCGGAAAACGGCCACGCCGTCACCCTGTGGTCCTATCTGGAGGAGGAGTCCCGGACCCTGCGGGAGACCGGGGAGAACCCCCTGCTGCCCGGGGTGAAGCTGCCGAAGGACCTGACCTATACCGCCGACCTGGCCTGCGCCGCCGGGAAGGACGCGGTGGTCTTTGCCACCCCCTCCTTTGCCGTCCGGTCCACGGCGGAGGCGGTGCGGCCTTATCTCACCAAAGACATGACCCTGATCTCCGTGTCCAAGGGCATCGAGAAGGGGACCTCCCTGCGGCTGACGCAGATCATCCGGCAGGCCACCGGGGACCTCTGCCCGGTGGTGGCCCTTTCCGGCCCCTCCCACGCCGAGGAGGTGGCCCGGCGGGTGCCCACGGCGGTGGTGTCCGCCTGCGAGGACCGGAAGGCGGCGGAGTTCGTCCAGGACCTGTTCCTGAACCCCCGGTTCCGGGTGTACAGCTCCTCCGACGTCATCGGGGTGGAGCTGGGGGCCGCCTTGAAGAACGTCATGGCCCTGTGTACCGGGGCCTGCACGGGAATGGAGTGCGGCGACAACACCAAGGCCATGCTCATGACCCGGGGCCTGGCGGAGACCGCCCGCCTGGGGGTGGCCCTGGGGGGACAGCGGGACACCTTCGCGGGCCTTGCCGGCATGGGGGACCTGATCGTCACCTGCACCTCCCTGAACTCCCGGAACTACCGGGCGGGCATCCTCATCGGCCAGGGCGTGCCGGTGGCGGAGGCCGTGAAGCGCATCGGCGCCGTGGTGGAGGGCTATTACGCCGTGGACTCCGCCCGGGAGCTGGCGGCCCAGACGGGGGTGGAGATGCCCATCACCCAGGCGGCCTATGAGGTGCTCTATCAGGGCCGGGACCCCCACACGGTGCTGGACGAGCTCATGCGCCGGGAGAAGAAGCACGAGGTGGAGGAGGGGTGGAACTGACCGCCCCGGCTCCGGCAAAAATAATCGGAAAACCGCAAAATAATGCTTGCAATTTCCCGCAAGTTCTGGTATCATACTAACCGATGCTTTTCAGATTATCCGCATCCGGCGGCCACCGGCCCCGGGTGTGACTATAAACCAGCGAGGAGGTAAGAACGAATGGCTAAATGTGATTTCTGCGACAAGGGCGTCGTGTTCGGCATCCAGGTCTCCCACTCCCACCGCCGCTCCAACCGGCCCTGGAAGCCCAATGTCAAGCGGGTGAAGGCGATCGTCAACGGCACGCCCAAGCACGTCTATGTGTGCACCCACTGCCTCCGTTCTGGTAAGGTCCAGAGAGCCTGATACGGAATCAAACGCATAATAGCGCAAAAAGCAAGAGCACAGGTTTTTCGCCTGTGCTCTTTTTGCATGGTTCCGGATAAGGGGACTGCCCCTGGCCCGCCCTCGTCCCTCGGTCTATGCTGGGTGTTGACGATTCGGTGTGCGCTGTGCGGTCATACGCGATGGGGCCCTGCGCGATCCTTGGGGACTCGAACCCCGCGCCGGCCCTGGCGCAGCCATAGAATGTGGACGCGTTCTCCGCCACAGAGATCGCATACGCCCCGGGGGACTACCTCTGTCCCCTCACTCCAGCAGGTCCGTGGTCCAGTTGCAGGCCTGGAGGGCGTTGTCCAGCAGACGGATCCGCTTGGCCAGGCCGTCGGCCTGCTTCTGAAGGGCCGCCACGTTCACGGCGCTGCGGACCTTGATCTCCGTGTGGGTGGCCCGGCGGGCGGTCTGGCTGGCCTCGTAGATCACTTGCCGGAGGGTGGACAGCTGCAGGTTCAGCCCGTCCTTCTCGGCGATAACCTCGGTCACCGTCCGGCCGTCCAGGGCCGTGGCGCAGTTGGTGCGGTTGATGAGGGCCATCAGCTGGATGAGCCGGTCCGTGCTCTCCTCCAGCTCCACCAGCAGCTCTCCCGGGTCCTCGGCGGTGGTCTCCCCCTCCTGGACCAGACAGTTGCTGGTCAGCCGGGTGGTCAGGGACTGGAGCTTCCGGTTCAGGTCGGCCCGCTCCTGTAAGGCTTCCGCCAGTTTCATGGCGATCCCTCCTTGCTCTGTCTTGGTTTCACAGGGATTGTATCAGATTCTCCGCCCCGCCGCAAGAGGGCTCAGGGGGACGTTTCCCGGGAGGCCGCCCGCTCCGCCGCCCGGTAGGCCCGGGGAGAGCATCCCGCCTTCTCCCGGAAGCATTTGCCGAAGTGGCTCAGCTGCTGGAAGCCCACCTCCCCGGCGATCTCGCTGATGGAGAGGTCGGTCTCCCGGAGAAGCTGGGCCGCCTTGGACATCCGGAACTGGGAGAGGTACTTGTAGGGGGTGGTGTTCAGGCTCTGGCGGAAGCAGCGGAGGCACTCCGACTTGCTGACATGGGCGCTGGCGGCCAGCTCATCCAGGGTCACCGGCTGGGCGTAGTGCTCCCGGATGTACTGGAGAAAGACCCGCATCCGGGCTTCCAGGGGGCTGGTGCGGTCCCCGGCGGGGGGCGTGACGTGCTTCTGGAACTCCAGCCAGAGGGAGGTGAGCAGGCACAGGGCCTCGTAGGGGTAAAACTCGGTCTTCTCCCCCTCCAGCAGGAAGAGCCGTCTGAGATAGGACAGGACGGTGGCCTGCCAGGGCTCCGCCGGGGTGAAGTGGAACACGGGCAGGTGGCTGTTCCCGGCGGTGCGCTCCACCAGGGCCCGGGCAGGCCCGCCGGGGTAAAAGGAGAGGAAGTAGTCCGGGAAGATGAAGGTGCGGTAGTGGCAGGGGCCGGACCGGTTCATCCGGTGGACCACGTTCTTGTTCACAAAGACCCCTTCCCCCGGCTTCAGGGGCACGGTGGCCCCCAGGGTCTGGACCTGGATGGTCCCCTGGGCCAGATAGGTGAACTCCAGGTCCTCGTGCCAGTGCATCACCTGGAACCCGGGGGTGCGGGGATAGCTCTGGCCGTTGATCCCGTCCAGCACCAGGTAAGGGAAGTCCGTCCGGGCGTTGAGATTGACGGAGTTGATGAAGGCTTCGTTGTCCATGGGTCCCTCCTTTGTCTCAGATTTGACGATATTATGATAGTATTCTGCGATATTCTGAGAGAAAAAAGCCAAATTACATGATAACATTATACCAGTCAAACGAATTTGTCAAGCGGGACCACAGGAGGGGAGGACGCCGATGAAAAAGCCGGCCATCACCCTGACCCTGGTGGACCGGGTGGGCAGCCACGGCTGTCACCGGGGCCACAGGATCGGGGATACCTTTGATTTCGACACCCAGCGGGGGCAGCTGTGTCCCATGGCCCTCCACGTGGCCTTTCCCTACGTGGACATCCTGCGGTACGGCGGCAGCCTGCCTGCCGGGAGCCGGGGGGACATCCGGTTCTGCTGCCCCGACGCGGATGTGATCAACGTCTTTCGTATCGACGTGGACCGAGGGGAAACCAACACCTGACTGACCGGGTAAGGATAGATAAGGATAGATAAGGAGGAACCATCCATGAAAGAGCTTCTCAACCGCGACCTGATGAACGTACAGACCCGGGACCCCAACGATTTTCTGGAGCGGGCCAAGGCCACCCAGGGGGCTGTGCTCCTGACCAACAGCGAGCCCGACTTCGGCATCTCCGACGGGGTGCGCATCCACCTGAGCAAATCCATCCAGCACGGCAAGACCCACTATGTCTCCCCCGAGGGGGACTACTTCGTCCGCAAGGCCATCGTGGACTACGAGACCCGGGTCACCGGCGCGGTGTTCTCCACCGAGGAGGTCATCGTCACCGTGGGGGCCACGGAGGGGCTGTATCTGGCCTTCCAGTCCATCCTGAACCCGGGAGACGAGGTCATTCTCCCCATGCCCGCCGTGGGGCTCTATGAGACCGACGTGCGGCTGGCCGGAGGGGTGCCCGTGTTCCTGGACACCAGCCAGGACGGCTTCCAGATCAGCGCCGAGAAGCTCAATGCCCTGGTGACCGACAAAACCAAGGCCATCCTCATCAACTCCCCCAACAACCCCACCGGGGTGGTGTATACCGAAGAGAGCGTCCGGGCGGTGGCCGACGCCGTCCGGGGAAAGCCCATCTTCGTCCTGTGCGACGACGCCTACTGCCACGTCTACTTCGGCGGGAACATCGCCCCGGCCTTCCACACCCGGTTCCCGGAGCTCCGGGACCAGACCCTGGTGATCAAGTCCCTGTCCAACTCCAACGCCCTGCCCGGCTTCCGCGTCGGCTACCTCTTCGGGCCGGAGGAGGTGATCGCCCCCATGAAGGTCCTCCACGGGGCTATGGTCACCTCCATGGTGAGCCTGTTCCAGGACCCCATCGTGGAGACCTGCCACACCGGCATCGCCGGGATGATGGAGGCCTACAAGGGCCGCCGGGACTACGTCTGTGAGCGGCTGGAGGCCATGGGCATCCCCTACGTTCCTGCCGAGGGCACCTTCTACATCCTGGCGGATATCCGGGGGCTGGGCCTGGATTCCCAGACCTTCTGTGACCGGCTGCTGGAGGAGGCCAAGGTGGCGGTGATGCCCGGGGTCTGCTTCGGCATCGAGGGCTACGTCCGCCTGTCCACCGCCGCCCCCCTGTCCCAGCTGAAAATGGCCATGGGCCGGATGGACGGCTTTGTGGCGGGACTGAAGAACAAGTAAACCAACCGTCTACCGGCGGAAGGGCCTTTCGGGGCTCCTCCGCCGTTTTTTTTATGTACATAAGGTTGCGGGGCGGGGCGGAGGTCTGGTAAAATCCAGACAATGACGCGGCCTGGGTCCCCGGAACGGGCGACCGCGCCGAGAAGAAAAAGGAGAATGACCATGAACGGAAAGAAGATCGTGAGCCTGCTGGCGGCCATGGCCCTGGCGGTGAGCCTGGTGCCCCTGGGGGCGCGGGCGGACAGCGAGGTATCCTATCGTGCCTGCGACACAGACGGGACCAACTGGACCACACAAACCTGCGATGCCTACACGATTCTTACAGGTGAGATGATGACCTCTTGGGGCGCCGGCAACGACACCAGCTGGTATGTTGCCCGGGACAGCGTAACCCTTGAAAGCCGCGTCCGGGTGACCGGAGATGTGCGTCTGATCCTGGCTGATGGGTGTCAGTTGACGGCGAATAACGGAATCTACGTTCCGGAGGGTGCATCCCTTACGGTTTACGCGCAGTCGGAGGATACTTCGATGGGCGCCCTGATTGCCACTGGCGCCAACACCTGCGCCGGGATCGGCGGAAAATGGAATACTGAGGATCATGCTACCTCCACCGCCGGGACAATCACCATCAACGGCGGAACGATCCATGCGACCGGTGGACCTGATGGCACGGGCATCGGCGGCGGACTGAGAGGCTCCGGAGGAACCATCACCATCAATGGCGGCGATGTGACCGCACAGGGCGGGAGTGTCGCGGCAGGCATCGGCGGCGGAAACACTGCTCGGGATACATCGACGAGCGGAGGTAACATCACCATCAACGGCGGCACGGTCCGGGCGACCGGCGGCGATAACGGCGCGGGGATCGGCGGCGGCGGAAATGGCAGCGGCAGCGGAACCATCACCATCAACGGCGGCGATGTGACTGCGTATGGCAATTATTCCTCAGCCGGGATTGGCGGCGGAGGGTTAGAACCCTGTGGAGCGGTCGGGACCATCACCATCAACGGCGGCAGCGTAACGGCCGTTGGCGGAAATGAGGAATCGTTTTACCTGGCCGCGGACATCGGCGGCGGATCATCCTGTACAGTAAAAGGGACGCTGCTCGTGCAGCCGGAGGCGATAATACACGCCGACCTGAGCAAAAATCCAACGTCCAACGCAACCGGCATCGTAAACGACGGCAGCGGCAACTACACTGTTTACGGCAACGCCGAGCTGGCAAAGGACCTGGCCATCCCTGATGGCTGCTCTCTGACCATCCCCAACGGCGCATCCCTCACCATCCCACAGGGCGTGACCCTGACCAACACCGGGCACATCGAGAACAGGGGGCATATTGAGAACAAGGGGGCCATTACCAACAGCGGGACCTTCACCAACAACGGCACGATCCTCAATCGCGGGACCATCACCGGGGATGTGAGCGGCAGCGGAACCGTGACCGTTCCGTCCACCTCCAGCGGCCCCACCACCTACGCCGTCACCGTAGCGGAGGGGGAGAACGGAACCGTGACGGCTTCCACCAGGCGGTCCGCGGCCAACCGCACCGTGAAGCTGACGGTCACACCCCACCAGGGGTATCGCCTGGATTCCCTCACCGTCACCGACGCCAAGGGCGGGAGCGTGGCGGTGACGGAAGGGGAGAAGAGCGAGTACACCTTCTCCATGCCCCGGAGCGCCGTTACTGTCACCGGGACCTTTGTTCCTGACCTGCCCTTCGTGGACGTCCCCGCCGACGCCTACTACCGGGCGGCGGTGAAATGGGCCCTGGACAATGGCGTCACCACCGGTACGGATGAGACCCATTTCTCCCCGGATGCCACCTGCACCCGGGGCCAGGTGGTCACCTTCCTGTGGCGGGCCAAGGGCGAGCCCGCGCCCCGGTCGGCCAACAATCCCTTTGCCGATGTGAGCCCGTCGGATTATTACTATAACGCCGTCCTCTGGGCGGTGGAGCAGGGGATCACCACCGGCACCGGCGATACCACCTTCTCCCCCGGGACAACCTGCGCCCGGGCCCATATCGTCACCTTCCTGTGGCGGTGTGAGGGCAAGCCTGACGATGCGGGCAGCAGCGGCTGGTACACCGACGCGGTGAACTGGGCACAAGCCAACGACCTGCTCTCCGGCAGCGGCAAGGCCTTTGTTCCCGGCGACGACTGTCCCCGGGCCGACGTGGTGGATTATCTGTACCGGGACCTGGTGAAGTGATCGCCACAGAAACGCAAAAAAGAGGAGCGCAAAACGCGCTCCTCTTTTCCGTTTCGGATCAGATGGAAGATGATCTTACAGCTTCTCCTTGACCTTGGCGGCCTTACCCACGCGGTCGCGCAGATAATACAGCTTGGCCCGGCGGACCTTACCTCTGCGGATGGTCTCCACCTTCTGGATGATGGGGCTGTAGAGGGGGAAGACCTTTTCCACGCCCACGCCGTAAGAGATGCGGCGGACGGTGAAGGTCTCGTTGATGCCGCCGTGCTTCTTGGCGATGACGGTGCCCTCAAAGACCTGGATACGCTCGCGGTTGCCTTCCTTGACCTTCAGGTGCACGCGGACGGTGTCGCCCACGGTGACGGAAGGGGCTTCCTGCTGGGGCATATTCTTCTCGATGAAGCTTTGCATGAGATCCATTTTGATTTCCTCCTGTGATGCAGGCGTTCGTGGGCGCGGTTGTTCCGTCCTTGCGACGGCGCCCCAGAGGACCACCCTGATTCATAGACCATGATATTTTACCAGACCCCCATGGGAATTGCAAGGTCAATTTTTATGATTTTTTCGCTTTTTTTCGCCCCGGCCCCGTTGAAAAGAGGCAAAGATCTGGTAGAATAGGGGAGAGACCGGAACAGGAGGGACAGGAACATGGACGAGATGGTGTTGACGGTGGACCGGGCGGCCCTGGAGGCCAGGCTGGGAGGCGGCCTGTTCGTCACCCGGGGGGTGGAGGAGATCCGGCGGTTCATCACGGCGGAGCACCGGTTCCAGCCCCGGTCCCAGGCGGAGTATGACAACACCGCCAAGCAGATCATCCCCTACGTGGTCATCCGCCGGGGGGAGGAGTACTTCCTGCTGCGCCGGCTGAAAAAGCAGACCGAGACCCGGCTCCACGACAAGCTGTCCCTGGGGGTGGGGGGCCACATCAACCCCACGGAGGAGACCGCCGACGACCCCCTGGAGGCCGGTCTGCTGCGGGAGCTGAACGAGGAGGTGGCGGTGGAGGAGCTGCTCTCCCTCACCTGCGCGGGGATCCTCAACGAGAACAACGGCGGCGTCAGCGACTACCACACCGGCCTGGTGTACCTGCTGGAGACGGCGGGGGAGGTGACCGTCCGGGAGACCGAAAAGATGTGGGGGGAGTGGGCGGATCTGCCCCGGCTGCGGGCGGTGTATGACCGGCTGGAGACCTGGTCCCAGATCGTGGTTGACTGTTTGTTGGACCACACCGGGAAAAGGTGAAAAAATTTTTCAAAAAAATCGAAAAAAAGGGTTGCATTTTCCGGGAGACCGTGTTAATATAACTAAGCTGTTTGAAACGGCATCCGGGTGTGGCGAAGCTTGGTATCGCGCTTGAATGGGGTTCAAGAGGCCCTGAGTTCGAATCTCAGCACTCGGACCAAAACCGTTGGAATCTTCGGGTTCCAACGGTTTTTCTTTTGTTTTCAGAGTCCAGCGCCGCGCGCTTGATTTTTGATAGCATACGCTGCGCCGACCGCCAGCGGCGGCAGAGTGATGACGGGGGAGCGGACACGTTTCTCATCTAGCCTCGTGATCTCCGAAACCGTATAGCCACCCGCTATCATCCCGCTACGAACGCCTGCCGCCGGAAAGCGCGGGACCGTGGACGCCGGATGGCAGAACCCGCTTTTTTGAATCCCCCCCGGGACTTGAAACCCCCGCGATTTCACGGTATAATGCTATCAACCCGCTGCCATACGAAAACAACGTGTCTTATACCGGCGATGGGAATCCCATTCCGCGGAAGTGATCCTATGGAACGCAATGAGATCCTGAATCTGATCCCCAAACGGCGAAAAGGCATCCTCCGGCTGATTTTCAGCAGGATCGGGCTGGCCGCCGTTCTTCTGCTCATCGAGGCGCTGATCATTCTCTCCGCCTACTACTGGCTGGCGGAATACTTCAAGTGGATCGCACTGGCCCAGGGGTTGTTCTCGGTGGGGATGGTGTTCTATCTTTTCAACTGCGGGATGGACGCCACGGCCAAGCTGACGTGGCTGTTTATGATGACCCTGTTTCCCGTTCCCGCGGCCCTGCTGCTGTGGTACACCCAGAGGAACGTGGGGCACCGGCGCATTAAGGACCGGACAGCGGAACTCATCGACGAGACGAAGGACAGCCTGGAGCAGGACAGGGACACCATCACCAGGGAGGAGCTGGTGGATTCGGGAACGGACGATCTCTGCCGGTATCTGAACCGCAGCGGCTGCTTTCCCATCTACGAAAACACCGAGGTCACCTACTTCCCCCTGGGGGAGGACAAATTCCGGGCCATGCTGGAGGAGCTGCAAAAGGCGGAATCCTTCATTTTCCTGGAATACTTCATCATCGAGGAAGGCCTCATGTGGGGCAGCATCCTGAAGATCCTGGCGGAGAAGGCGGCCCGGGGCGTGGACGTGCGGGTGATGTACGACGGGATGTGCGAGATGTCCACCCTGACCGCCGATTACCCCAAGAGACTGGGAAAGCTGGGCATCCGGTGCAAGCCCTTCTCGCCCATCCAGCCCTTCCTGTCCACCCATTACAATTACCGCGACCACAGGAAGATCCTGGTGATCGACGGGAAGGTGGCCTTCAACGGCGGCGTGAACCTGGCGGACGAGTACATCAATCACGTGGAACGCTTCGGACACTGGAAGGACACCGCCCTGATGCTCCGGGGAGAGGCGGCCCAGAGCTTTACCCTGATGTTTTTGCAGATGTGGAATCTCTCCGAGCCGGAGGCGGATTGGTCCCAGTGCCAGATCCGGGTGCCGGCCCAGACCGACGGCTTCGTCATGCCCTACTGTGATTGCCCTCTGGATGAGGACAAGGTGGGGGAGAGCGTGTACATCGACATCCTGTACCGGGCCAGAACCTATGTGCACATCATGACTCCCTACCTGATCCTGGACAACGAGCTGGAGACCGCCCTGAAATTCGCCGCCCAGCGGGGGGTGGACGTCCAGCTGATCCTGCCGGGGATCCCCGACAAAAAGGCCGCCTACGCCCTGGCCAAATCCCACTACCGCTCCCTCCTGTCGGCAGGGGTCAAGATCTACGAGTACACCCCCGGCTTTGTCCACGCCAAGGTCTTCGTCAGCGACGACGTCAAGGCGGTTGTGGGCACCATCAATTTGGATTACCGCAGCCTGTATCACCACTTCGAGTGCGCGACCTATCTCTACCGGACCGGCTGCGTCTCCGCCATCCGGGAGGATTTCGCTCAGACCCGGTCCCGGTGCAGAGCGGTCACCTTCGATACTCTCAAGGAGGAAAAGCTGTCTGTCAAGCTGCTGGGCGGCGTGATGAAGCTGATCGCCCCTCTGATGTGAGGGCCTTCGGTCAGACAACAGAAAACGGCGCTGCTCCGTCCATGGAAACTGAACTGTGGGCGGGGCCGTTTTTGGTTTCCCTCCGCCGGGGAGCGAACGGGACGTGGGTGACACGGGACTTGAAACTGCCGCCCCCGCAGGGTACAATAGCGGTATCCCTCCCTGAGAACAGGGAGATATGGAGGGATCCAGTATGAACAGAACAGGAGAGCTTCTCACGACGACGCTGCTCGCGCTCCTCATGGTCCTGCTCGCCTCCGGCTGCGGCGCCAATCCCGCCCAGGGGGCCGACGGTCAGGAACCCGCCCCCGTTTCTCCCCGGGAGACGGAAGCGGCCAGGGTCAGCTATCTTGGCCCGGCGGGGACCTACACCGAGGAGGCCGCGCAGTTCTTCTTCCCCGCTGCCGGGAGCCTGCTGCCGGAGGAAACGGTGGAGGAGGCCGTGGCGAACGTGGCGGAGGGAGACGCCGATTACGCCGTGATCCCACAGGAGAACACCCTGGGCGGCGCGGTGACCAACTATGTGGACGCGCTGATCGCCGAAGAGGATCTCTATGTGGTGGGGGAGGTCATCCTTCCCATCAATCAAACCCTGATGGGGGTGCCGGGTGCGTCCCTTGACGATGTGCGGGTGGTCTGCTCCCACGCCCAGGGCCTCACCCAGAGCGCCCGGTGGCGGCAGGAGCATCTGCCGGAGGCGGACACACAGGAAATGCCCAGCACCGCCGCGGCGGCCAGCTATGTGGCGGAGACCGGGGACAAAACCATCGCCGCGGTGGCAGCCCCCGGGGCGGCCAGGCTGTATGGGCTCTCCGTCCTGGCGGAGAACGTGCAGATCACCGACGCCAATAAGACCCGGTTTTACGTCCTCTCCGCCGCCCGGGCAGAGGAGGAGACCCGGGACCGGGCGGTGTTTGTGGCGGACTGCGAGGCCAACAGGATCGACGACATCATCGCCGCGATCCATGACGCCGGTCTGGAGCTGGTCACCATCCATGACCGGCCGGAGGGCAGCCGCCTGGGGGCCTATCATTACATCGTTGAGGTGGAAGAGGAGGACGGGATCACGGAGGAGCGCCTCAGGGAGATCACGTCCATCCCCGAGGTGCGCTGCCTGGGCAGCTTTCACGCGGTGGAGAAGGGGAACTGAGGAGAACGCTGCCGCCTTACGCCTGCTCTCCGCCCTGTACCGGTCCAACTGCCAGGCAAACGCCGACCCGTTCCGGTTGAATCCAACCGGGTTTTGTGGTATGATTCTGATAACTTCCAACAGAAAAAGGGGACCCTGGACATGAACAAATACAGAGATTACGACAACTACCTGAAGGAGCATCCCACCACCGACGGATACTTCGGGAAATACGGCGGCAACTACCTGGAGGACCCGGAGCTCATCAAGGCCTTCAACGAGTACGCCGAGGCCTACCACACCATCGCCCAGTCCGCCCAGTTCATCGCCGAGCTGCGCCGGGTGCGGAAGGATTTCCAGGGACGGCCCACCCCGGTCTACCACTGCCAGAACCTCTCCAACGCCCTGGGCCGGACCCAGATCTACCTGAAGCGGGAGGACCTGAACCACACCGGCGCCCACAAGCTCAACCACTGCATGGGGGAGGGCCTGCTGGCCAAGTACATGGGCAAGAAGAAGCTCATCGCCGAGACCGGCGCGGGGCAGCACGGCGTGGCCCTGGCCACCGCCGCCGCCTACTTCGGCATGGAGTGCGACATCTACATGGGCGAGGTGGACATCGCCAAGCAGGCCCCCAACGTCACCCGGATGAAGATCCTGGGGGCTAACGTGATCCCCGTGTCCTTCGGCCTGAAAACCCTGAAGGAGGCGGTGGACGCCGCCTTTATGGCCTACGCCAGGGAGTACAAGGACGCCATCTACTGCATCGGCACCGCCGCCGGTCCCCACCCCTTCCCCCTGATGGTCCGGGACTTCCAGTACTGCATCGGCCAGGAGGCCAGGGAGCAGTTCCTGGACCAGACGGGGCACCTGCCCGACCAGGTGACGGCCTGCGTGGGGGGCGGCTCCAACTCCATCGGCATGTTCACCCCCTTCCTGGCCGACCCTGTGGAACTGGTGGGGGTGGAGCCCCTGGGCCGGGGACCCGCCCTGGGGGATCACGCCGCCTCCATCACCTATGGCCGGGAGGGTGTGATGCACGGCTTCAACAGCATCATGCTGGCCGATGAGAACGGCGACCCCGCCCCGGTCTACTCCAACGCCAGCGGCCTGGACTACCCCGCCGCCGGACCGGAGCACGCCCTGCTCCACGACATGGACCGGGTGCGGTACACCACCATCGGCGACGACGAGGCCATTGAGGCCCTGTTCCTGCTGTCCCGGCACGAGGGGATCATCCCCGCCATCGAGAGCTCCCACGCCCTGGCCTACGCCATCAAAGTGGCCCGGACGGGGCTCACCGGCTCCATCCTGGTCAGTCTCTCCGGCCGGGGGGACAAGGACCTGGACTACGTGGTGGAGCACTACGGCTACGGCCCGGAGTTCCTGGAGCGGATGGCCCGGCAGCGGGAGGGGAACTGACCACCTGAATAGAGATTAGTGCCTGTAGGAAAACAAAGCACCCCCGGCAATCGGTTCATTCACTGTGAACCGGCGGCCAGGGGTGCTTTTGTCGGCTTCTTGCAGATTTTCGCAGTTGGATGATGAAATAATGGTAAGACTGTTATTGTTTTATGGAGATGATGGCTATCATTCAACAGACGCATCTCGTCCGCGCGGGACAGAGCAGGTGTCCAGTGGGCGGAAAACACAACATCGAGCGGGCCTCTTTCCGCTGTGCCTCATGCTGGATCCCGCCGTGCTCCGACTTTGTATGCTTCCGACATAGAGGACCCTCCCGGCCTGTCTCCGGGAATCACTGCTGTCATTCCTTGCCGCTTCTGTTCTGCCCTTCCCGGCTCTGGAAATCCTCCTCGATCCGCTTCTTCCAGTCCGCGCCAATCTGGCCCTTGGCCCCACGCATCTGGCGGACGGTGTCCCCCAGGACCTCATAGTTCAGGGCGGTCCCCCGGGAATCGCTGTGGTAGTTGGCCGCCCGGTCGGCGGAGATGCCGAACCGCCCGGCGGTTTCGATGGCGTCGATGTTGGCCCCTAGGAACAGAAACTCCCAGCCGTACCGCTCCTTCTGACGCTCCACCATCCCCTTCACCCGGTCATAGGAGTACAGGCGGCTGGCGTTCTCCAGGCCGTCGGTGGTAATGACGAAGATGGTCTTTTCCGGCCGGTCCTCCGCCCGGGCGTACTTGTGGACGTTGCCGATGTGACGGATGGCGCCCCCCACCGCGTCCAGAAGGGCCGTACAGCCCCGCACATAGTATTCCTTCTCCGTCATCTGGGGCAGCTGCTCCAGGGGGACCCGGTCATACAGCACCTCGCTGCGGTCGTCAAAGAGCACGATGGAGACCAGCACCTGGCCGTCGGCCTCCCGCTGCTTCCGGAGCATGCTGTTGCAGCCGCCGATAGTGTCGCTCTCCAGGCCGCTCATGGACCCGCTCCGGTCCAGGATCATCACCAGTTCCGTCAGGTTTTTCTTCATGTGGAAGACCTCCTTTGCTTTGATGAGCCCAGTATAGCAGGAACAAAACAGGAAGTGGTCGTTTGTCAGGCGACAAATTCCCACTTCCTGTTGGGTCCTATTCTCCCAGGATCGGCTGCCCGTACTGGAAGAGCGCGGTGTTGATCTGGTAGATGTCATAGATCTTGTTGGTGATGAAATACGAGACAATGAGGTCGAACCGGCTGCTGGGGGAGAAGGCCAGCTCTGCACGGGACAGCAGATCCAGGGTGGCGGGCAGGTCCAGCTCCAGGGCGATGGCGAAGGCCACCGCCGTTTTCTTTTTGGGCTTGTAGTCGGCCTTGCAGCGGATCCGGGAGAACAGCTTCCGGTCGATGTTGGCTTTCTTGTAGACCGCCACGTCGTCCATGCCGCTCTGGTCGATGAGCTGGAACAGCCGCTGCTGGAAGGTCTCCCCGGCGCCGCTGAGCACCTCATCCAGGCTCTTTCCCTCCACGGCAAAGGACGCCTCCATGGGGACGGGGGCGCTGTCCAGAACCGGCCCGGCCCCGGCGGCGGGGGATGAGCCGGAGCGGAGGAAGCGCCGGTGGTGCCGGAGCTCCTCCCTGCGCCTGGAGCGGTTGTCCTCCCCGCCGTATTCGGCCTGCCTGGCCAGCCCCACGCCGTGCTCGTCGATGTACGCATCGATCTGCCCCACCAGTTGTTCCGACAGGGCAAAGGACGTCCGGTCGAACACCACCAGGATGACCGTCATATCGTGGGTGAGGAGGAACCTGCCGATCTCCGCCATGGCGATGGCCAGGGCCTCGTCTTTGGGAAAGCCGTAGACCCCGGTGGCGATCAGGGGGAAGGCGATGCTCTCGGCCTTCAGCTGAGCCGCCAGGGAGAGGGCGTTGGCGTAGCAGGCCCGGAGGATCTCCCGCTCCTGATGGGTCCCGTCCACCCACACCGGTCCAGCGGTGTGGATGATGTGCTTTGCGTCCAGAGCGAAGGCGGGGGTGGCCTTTGCCTCTCCCGGTGGAATATCTCCGATGGCTCTGCGGGCCGCCAGCAGATCGGCCTCCCCGGCGGCGCGGAAAATGGCCCGGTCCGTTCCGCTGCCGATGACGGGGCGGGGGTTGGCAGTGTTCACGATCACGTCGGCCCTGACCTTCGTGATGTCGTTTCGGATGATCTGAAATGGCATAGGCGGTCACCACCCTTTGACGGCGAGTCCAAACCGTTCTTCCCCTCGCCGCCATGATTCTGTGATGCTCCCATTGTACCGTGAGAAACCCGCCGTTGCAAGCCCCTGCTTTTCCTGTCCCGCGCCGTCTCCGCTTGGGAGGATGCGTTCGTTTCGATGAGATGGGGATGGGGCAGAGGAAAAGCGGGTTAAAAGATCCGGTCTCCGTTCTCCACCCGCTGGGTCGGACGAAGCAGGACCACGCCTTCCTTTGCGTCCGCCCCCAGAATGCGGACCTGGCTTTTGACAGACCCGATGCGCATGGGCTCCAGGTTCACGCAGCACACCACCTGGGTGCCGATCAGATCCTCCGGGTTGTAGAGGTTGGTGATCTGCGCGGAGGATTTCTTCACGCCCAGCTCCGGCCCGAAGTCCATGGTGACGACGTAGGACGGATTCCGGGATTTCTTGTTGGGTTTTACCTCTGTCACGGTGCCAACCCGGACCTCGATCTGGTCAAAGGCTTCAATGCTTATCATGGTTTCATCTCTCCTTGGTTTCCGTTCCGCTTTCATGGGGCCGAATTGCCCTTCCCGATTCCACAGAAAACCTGCCGGGGGAAGGGTCCCCGGCAGGTTTTGTGAGAGTTAGCCTGTTTGGCACTGGTCCTCTCAGGCCATCTCGGGCTGTTCTCTCTTGATGAGTCTGGAGCAGGCGTCGCCCAGGCCCAGGCAGCTCAGGCCAATGGCCAGGGTGACCAGCCATTGGACCGGGCCGGTCATCTGGGCGAGCTGGGAGGTGACGGCCAGGGCCACCAGGACCACCAGCCACTGGATCATGATGAGGAGATTGGTCTTCTTCATAGCAATCGCTCCTTTCAGAATTCTGTCACGGGATGGCTCCCTTGTTTGCTTTCTGATTGGAGTATAGTATTTCTCTCTTGAAAAGTAAAGCTGTAGTTTGTTATAATAGACTTAAGTAAAACTTAAAAGAAGGTGACAGCATGGAGACCGCGCGATGCAAGGCATTTTTACAGGCGGCGGAGACCGGCAGCTTTTCCCGGGCGGCGGAACGGCTGAACTACACCCCCTCTGGGGTGAGCCAGCTGGTGACGGCCATGGAGGAGAGTCTGGGCTTTCCGCTCCTCCATCGGAGCAGAAAGGGGGTCCGGCTCACCGAGGCGGGAGAGCGCCTGCTCCCGGCGGTCCGGGCATTCCTTCAGCAGGAAGCCCGCATGGAACAGATCGCCGGGGAGATCCGGGGAGTGACGGTGGGGGAGATCACCATCGGCACCTACCCCAGCATCTCGGCCCACTGGCTCCCCCAGGTGATCCGGCCTTTTCAGGAGCAGTATCCCAGGATCAAGATCCATCTGATGGAGGGCATCCAGCAGGAGATCCGGCAGTGGCTGGACGAGGCCAGGGCGGACCTGGCGTTCATGAGCTACCGGGAGCCCATGCCCTATGACTGGTTCTCCCTGGCGGAGGATGAGATGGTGGCCGTCCTGCCCGGAGAGCATCCCCTGGCCGGGGCGGACCGCTATCCCCTGGCCCGGCTGGCGGAGGAGGATTTCATCATGCCGGCCCTGGGCAAGGACGTGGATGTGGTCCACCTGCTGGAAAAGAACGCCCTGGAGCCGAACATCGTCTTTTCCACGGTGGAAAACTACGCCGTCCTGAGCATGATCGAGAGCGGCCTGGGCATGAGCGTCATGAACCGCCTGGTGACCCGCAAGTGGGATTGCGACGTGGCCATGCTCCCCCTGGACCCGCCGGAAAAGCTGACCTTGGGGGTGGCGGTGCCGGACTGGGACCAGGCTTCCCCGGCGGTTCGCCGGTTCGTGGAATACGCGGTCAGGCTGCTGAGCCAGGCGGAGGAACGGTAACCGGCGGGGAAGTGAGCCCATAGAGCTGAACCATTCCCGGGGATGAAGGGCTCAAACGAAGGCAAAGGGCGTTAATGGGGACTTGAAACTCCCGGCGTTCCCAGGTAGAATGGTGGCAGCTGACATACAGCGGATCACAGTTTGGAAGGGGAAGATGTCCTATGAGCAGTAAAACCATCGCGTATCTGGCCGCGGCTTTTTTGACAGGGTTCGCGGTCGCCGCGGTCGCGGCCTTCGTTCTATTCTGGCCCCATGGAGCCTCCGCGGAGCAGGAGGACGCGGTGCCGCCGGAATCCGTCTCCGGGACTGTCATGGACTACGCCGAGACCTTCCCCTCCTGGAACCCGGACAGCGAATCCCTGGGGGAGCTTGTGGCGTATGTGACCGAGGCCACGGACGAATCCAGCCCCAACTATTTGGACCCGGCGGATCGGATCGCCACCTTCGATATGGACGGCACCATCCTCTGCGAGAAGGCTCCGGTCTATATCGACTACTGCCTGACCATGCACCGGGTGCTGGACGATCCCGCCTTCTCCGCCACCCAGGAGGAGCGCGACGCCATGGAGCAGGTGCGGGACCACGCCTATTCCCAGGGCGAGACCTTCCACCCCGAGGGCATCACCAAGGACGACCTGGTGGCCTCCGCCTTTGCCGGGATGACCCCGGAGGAGTTCCGGGCGTACGTGGTGGAGTTCGCCGACAGCACGGAGGTGGTGGGCTTTTCGGGCATGACCTACGGCCAGTCCTTCTACCTGCCCATGCTGGAGGTCATCGACTACCTGCGGGCCAACGACTTCGACGTGTGGATGGTCTCGGCCTGCGAGCGGGAGGTGGTGCGGGCCCTGGTGGAGCGCTTTGACATCCCCTATGACCATGTGATCGCCACCGATGTGCCCTATGACGCCTCCGGCAAGGGGGACCAGGCCGCCGACGAATACAATATGAGTCAGGAGGACGCCATCCTCCTGGGCGCGCCCCTGGACGCGGTGGAGTGCGGCAAGTCCGGCAAGCCGGCGGCCATTGCCCGGGAAATCGGCAAGCGGCCGGTGCTGGCCTTCGGCAACAGCTCCGGGGATTACTCCATGCTCAACTACGCCCAGGGCAACCCCGAACACCCCGGCATGGGCTTTTTCGTGGTGTGCGACGACACCCGGCGGGAATACGGCAGCGAGGAAAAGGCCGCGGAATACTACCGTGAAGTGAAGGCCCAGGGGTGGACCCCCTTCTCCATGGCGGATGACTGGAAGACCATCTACGGCGACGGCGTGGAGAAGACCGAGCTGCCCGGCGGGGAAGAGGTCCTGGAGAACGCCGCCTAAGCGCCCTCGGGGCGGAGGAGGCGCTCCCATCCTCTGTGAGCGGGGAGCCTTGCGACGAACAAAGCGCCGCGTCGGCGGGGAAGCGTACCCCGTCGACGCGGCGCTTTTTGGTTTGGAGACAGAAATCCTGTCCCGGCTGCCGCTTACCAGGCGGCGTGAGGAGGGGAAATCGGAACGTTTTACTTACTTTTCCGGATAGAAGCCGGTGGCGTCCTCATCCAGGTTGATGAAGATGTTCTTCTGCTGGGTGTAGGCGTCCAGGATGCTCAGGTCGGTCTCCCGGCCGATGCCGGACTGCTTATAGCCGCCGAAGGGCGCGCCCGCCGGGATCTGGTTGTAGGTGTTGACCCACATCCGGCCGGTCTCGATGGCCCGGGACACCCGGATGGCCTTGCTGATGTCGGTGGTCCACACAGCGCCCCCCAGACCATAGACGGAGTCGTTGGCCATGGCGATGACCTCGTCCTCGGTCTTGAACTTGATGACCACGGCCACGGGGCCGAAGATCTCCTCCTGGGCCACCCGCATGTCGTTGGTGACATTGGTGATCAGGGTGGGCTTCATGAAGCAGCCCTTGGCGTTGGGGCCCTCCGTGAACCGCTCGCCGCCGCAGGCGATGGTGGCGCCCTCGGCCTTGGCGATGTCCACATAGTTGAGGATCTTCTTCATCTGGGTCTCGTCCACCTGGGCGCCCATCTGGGTGTCCATGCTCATGGGGTCGCCAACATTGACGCTCTCAAAGGCCTTGACGGCGGCGGCCACGAACTTGTCGTAGATGCCCTCCTGGACGAAGACCCGGGACCCGGCGCAGCACACCTGGCCCTGGTTGAACAGAATGCCGATCTGGAGGCCGTCGATGGCCTGCTCGAAGCGGCAGTCGTCGAAATAGATATTGGCGCTCTTGCCGCCCAGCTCCAGGGTGGCGGGGATCAGCTTGTCAGCGGCCGCCTTGGCCACGTCCAGGCCGATCTCCGTGGAGCCGGTGAAGGCCAGCTTCCGGAAGCCGGGGTGGTCCAGCATGTACTGACCGGCCCGGGAGCCGCCGCCGGTGACCACGTTCAGCACGCCCGCGGGCAGCAGGTCGCCGATGAGCTCCACCAGCCGCAGCACGCTCAGGGAGGTGGTGGAGGAGGGCTTGAAGACGATGCAGTTGCCGGCGGCCAGAGCGGGGGCCAGCTTCCAGGCGGCCATCAGGAAGGGGAAGTTCCAGGGCACGATCTGCCCCACCACGCCGATGGGCTCCCGGAGGACGATGCTCAGGCTGTCGCCCTTGAAGCCCATGGTGTTGAGCATGGTGGCGGACCCCCTCTGGGTGAGGACGGCCCCGGCGAAGTACCGGAAGTGCTCATAGGACCAGGGGATGTCCACGATGGAGGTCTCCCGGATGGGCTTGCCGTTGTCCATGGACTCGATGGTGGCCAGCTCCTCGGCGTTGGCCTCGATGACGTCGGCGATCTTGTTGAGCAGCGCGGCCCGGTCGTTGGCGGTCCAGTCTCTCCAGGCGGGGAAGGCGGCCCAGGCGGCCTTGACGGCGGCGTCCACGTCGTCCTTGGTGGCTTGGGCGCACTCAGCCAGCTTCTCGCCGGTGGCGGGGTTGGTGGTGACGAAGGTCTTTCCGTCGGAGGCGGGGACCCATTGACCGTTGATGTAAAGGTCATACTTTTCTTTTAGCTGAACGCTCATGGTACTACCCCTTTCTGTGAATCAGGCGGGGCCGGGTCAATGGCTCGGTCTCGCGGAAATGTTGCCCAGGACAGAGAATAGCGTCCTGGTTTAGAAAGTTTTACATTCCGTAAAAATACTTTCGTTCTATGTGTTCACCATAGCACTTTAGCGAGGCAGAGTCAAGAGAAGAACTGAAAAAATTTGTAAATTTTGTGCAGAATCGTTTTCATATAGCAAGATTTTTATCATTTTCAACAAGGAAAGGCGGGATCAGTCTGTCAGAGAACAAACCGATCCCGCTTCCTTTTGCTTCTGTTTTCGTTCAGGAACCGTATACCTGGCCCATAGGGTCCTTCATCCACCGCTTCACGGCCTCCCGGGCGTTGGGGCGGAAGAGGGGATAGCCCTTCGCCGCGGAGCAGTCGTCCTCCGACACCGGGGTCTTTCGGTGGTCCGGCTCCACGGCGCAGCAGGTCCCGCCGGCCAGGGCGCAGCGGGGGTGGTTGGGGCATTGGTATTGATAGCAGACGGAATCGGGGTCCATAGAACGCGCCTCCTTTGCCATGGGGATCTGAGAAGATTATACTCTCGTTCCGGGGGTTCCGCAAGCCGGTTTCGCTGTCCGGCGGGTCTTCATTGTAAGAAACGGAGAACGGGAAGAAAAACATGGAGAAGAACAGGATCTTGGTTTGCGTCTTTCCAGTGCCCACATTGTAAAAACCAAAGGCTTAGAGTTTCCATCTAATGTAAATCTTCCGTAAAATCTCCCGCATGGACTGAAATATCATCTCAGCCACCTCCGTGGGGGTGATGGTATTTTCAGCAGCCCCTCCCAGGGCATGCCCGGGGTACCGTTCCGGTGAGCAGTGCTCGGTCCGACAGGATCAGCAGGACCTGAAAAAAAGAGTCTTCCGATACGTGGGCCCCACTACGATCTGCGCTCACCTGCAGGTCTGCGGGATCGTCAACGGCCGCGCTGGAGGCTGCCCCTGCTATCGGGAGATCTGCGAAAAGTACCCGGTGGTCAGGCTGCGGCCGGACCGGGAAGTGGGGCCGCAAAACAAAGGAGACGCAGTATAAGATGTGCGTGACCATGACTCTGCTCCTCGCCCTCCTGCTGGGTCTGACCTGCTGCACCCTCACCAATACCTCGGTGGATATGACCCTGGCCCAGGTGGTCCGGGACTGGAACGACGCTCTGACCAAGGCCGAGGAGATGGGCTGAGCCTTCGCGGCACATTTTCTTATCAGAAAACGACAAACAGACGCGCGCTCCGAATCGCCGGAGGGCGCGTCTGCGTATTTTGAAAAAGATCTGGTTTCCTCTTCTGAGGCGGGCGGGGAGGGGAGGCGGTCGGACGTCGCCGTTCTGTGTCGCCCGCCCCCGTCACTCCCTGCTGGCGTGGAGCAGAGCGGTGAGAAACTTCTTGATCCGCACATTCCCGTGCTGATCCGTCTTCCCCTGGATGAAATCCATCTCCCGCCGGACCTGGTCGAAGCTGTAGAGCATCCCGGCGTATTCGGAGAAGTCCTCGTTGTAATAGTCGTCCAGTCCCATGTGGGCCAGGTTGGTCATCCCCGCGGCGGCCGCCCGGCGGATGCGCTGCTCCATGGTCTTGGGGGAGTCGGAGAACCGGGCGCAGATGTCCTTCAAGGTGGCGCTGCCCGGCTCCTCATCCCTGCGGAGGAAGTCGGCGCAGACCGTCAGGATATCCTCCGCTCCGGTGACCCCCAGCACGCCGATCCGGGACAGGATCCGGCGCAGCTTCTCCAGCTCCTGGGACCGGTCGGCCGGAGGGGCGGTCCGCTCCCCGCCGCCGGTGGCGGACAGGAGCCGGGTCATCTGCTCCATGGTCCGCTGGAGGCTCTGCTTCTGGGCCACGTTCTGGATGACGCGGACCACCTCCACGCCGTTGATGGGCTTCTGGATGAAGAACTCCACCCCGGCGTCGTAGGCCGCCGCGATCATGTCCTTGCTGGAGACCTGGGAGAGCATGAGGTAGGAGGCTGCGGGCAGGAGCTGCCGGGCCTTTTTCACGAAGGTCACCCCGTCCATGCCGGGCATGAGCAGGTCGGCGATGACCAGGTCCGGCTGGGCGTACCGCAGGTCCTCCAGGGCCTCCTCGGGGTCCTGGGAGATGCCGCACACCCGGCCCAGCTCCCGCTGGGCGATGATCCGCTTGAGAATGTCCGTCACGTTGGGGTCGTCATCCAGGAGAAATATGCTGATCATGTCCCCATCACCTCCAGTTCCTCCTCAGGGAGCAGAATGACAAAGCGGGTCCCCTGGGGGCTTGTGTCCACGGAGATCTGCCCGTGGAGGGTGCGCTCCACCAGGTCCTCCACGATGGGCAGGCCCAGGCCCCGGGCCACCACTCCGGTCTCGTAGTTGATCTTGGTGGAAAAGCCGGGGGTAAAGAGCCGGTCCAGGTCCTCCGGGGGGATGCCCGGCCCGTTGTCGGAGACCGACAGCAGCCAGCCCTCCGGGGCGCGCTCCTCCCGCAGGTCGATGACCGTGCCGCCGGCCTCCACCCCGTTGCTGATCAGGTTGTGAAAGACCGACAGCATGGGGTAGACCTCTGCCACATAGAGCCGGTCGGGGCAGTGGATGCGGATCTCCGCCTCCCGGCCGGAGGCGGAGAGCAGGTTCTGGACCGACTGCCGCAGGAGAAGGAGAAGCTCGGCCAGCTCCATGCCCTCCTGGGTGCGCTCCTCGGCCATGGCCTCGGAGAGGCCCCGCATGATGAGCAGGTATTCCTTTTTGATCTCGTGGATGTCCTTGGCCACCCCCAGGGCCTGGACCGCCGTCTCCCGGTCCCCGGCCTCCTGAAGCCGCCGGTACAGGTCGTAGGAGGCGTTCATCACCTGCTCCACCTGGCCGGCGTTTTTCCGCATCCAGGTGACCTCCTCCCCCAGACGGGAGATGAGCAGCAGCAGCCGCTGGTACCGCTCCGCGTTGGACCGCTTCATCAGCACCAGCCGGTACCGGTCAAAGAAGGCCAGGATGCCCCACAGCAGGATGGTGCGGAACACCGCCGCCGCCACCAGCACCAGCACCGTCCGCTGCCAGTCCCGGGCCAGACCGGGCCGGGCGGCGATCTCCCCCAGATTGGAGAGCAGGTCCAGCCCGGCGGTGTAGAGCAGAAAGCCGGTGCGGCGGAAGGGCCGGGGAGCGGACCGGGCATAGAGCAGCAGGCCCGCGCCGTAGATCAGGAAAAAGACGATCTCCGGGCCGGCGGAAACCATGGCGGGAAGGAAGTCCTCCCCCTTGGCATAATAGAGAATGGTTCGGGTCAGAAAGGTTCCGGCCGCGGTGAGGAGGGTGACGGGAAGGACCCTGGCGTCCTCCAGGAAATAGATGGCGGCGGAAAAGCAGGTCACGGCGATGGAGATGCGAAACTCCATGGCAAAGGGGCTCAGGCTGAACTGAGCGGCGGCGATGAGCAGCAGGCTCAGCTCCAGGGTCCTCCGGAAACCGATCCGATTTTCCATGGGGCAGTCCTCCCTCCTGTCCGGTTTCATGACACAAGACAGCATCATAGCACAGATCCGGGATTTCGTCAAAAGAAGAATACGCGAACGGCAGGACCGGGGAAGTCCGCGTCGTTCGCGTGTTCTTCTGAATGAGAAAAGAATGAGAGTGTGGTTTGGCGTAGTTTAGTGGACGGGGAGAGTGCTCTCCACGGGAGCGCCCGTGTACACGGGCTTCCGGGACGGCTGAGACCGCCGGGCCTTTTTCCCCTGGAGCTCCCGCCAGGCGACGAAGCCGAAGAGGATCACGCCGGCGTAGCCGCTGAAGGGGTAGATGATGTTCACCAGGGCCTTGAAGTCGGTCATGCCCAGGACCAGGCCCAGGGCGGAGAGGACCAGGGCCACCAGGACGAACTTTCGGCTGCCGTCCTGGGCGAAGTGGCGGGCGACGCCCCACAGCATGGGGACGGTGGTGGTGTAGATGCCGCAGCAGATGATGACGGAGAAGACCAGACCCACCATGGGGTGGATGCGGTCGGCCAGCACCAGGGTGGGCACGGCCTTGTCAAACACGTCTCCCAGGTTGGCCAGCAGGCCCAGGTTCATGGCCAGGATGGCGGCGCCGAAGAGGACGCCGCCCAGCACACCGCCCCGGCAGGCCTCCTTGGCGCTGTTGGCAAAGCGGCCCATGGAGCAGGAGAGGATGATGACCACGATGGCGTTAAAGCCGGGGTAGAGGATGGCGGAGCCCAGCCAGCCCCCCTGGGTCTTGGTGATGTCCAGGGTGGGGAGCAGGGTGCTCACGGTCCGCAGACCCTCCACATTGGAGGCGATGCTGTACACGCCCACAGCCAGGGCGAAGACGATGATGACGGTGCCCAGACCGCCCAGGATGTCCGTGAGCTTGGTCAGGCCCAGAATGACGGTGAAGAAGGCGGCGGCGGCCATGGTCACCCGACCCACCATGGGGTCCAGACCGAAATACTCGGACAGGGTGGCTCCCGCGCCGGCGATCATCACCACATAGACGCCGTAGAGGAAGATCTGGAAGAGGATCTCAAAGAACCTGGAGAGCTTGGGGCCGAAGTAGAAGCCCATGATCTGGCCGGGCTCCTGGAACTGGTTCTCATAGCCGTGCTTCATGAACATGCCCCCGCACCAGGCGAAGAGGAGGGTGGTCACCGCCACACCCGCCAGGCTCATGAGGCCGTGACCGGAGAAGAACTGCATGATCTCCTGTCCGGTGGCAAAGCCCGACCCGATGGCGCACGCCAGGTAGGCTCCCGCGAATTTGATGACGTTTTTTGTGCTGACCGTATTGCCGTTCATAGTATTCTCTCCTTTTTCATACCCCAGGACGGGTCAGGCGGACCGTCGCTGGTTTTCTTCGCTGAGGATCATCATCTCCAGGAAAGGCGCTTTCTTGGCCACATAGGCGGAGATGGAGCCGTGGGCCTCGGGGCTCTCCTTGTAAGAGCGGGTCAGAATGATGCAGTCGAAGTGGTTCTGTCGGGCGAACCGGACGATGGACACGCCGGGCTTGCCGCAGAGAACGGAGGTGTCAACGTTGTACCCCGCCAGGAGCTTCTGATAGGTCTCCAGCTTCTGCTGACGGCGGTGGAGGGCATGGGCGAACTCCCAGTCATATTTGTAGTGCATGGGGGAGTTCATCACGGTGACCAGGGTGATCCTGACCTCGCTGGGGTCAAAGGTGGCCTTGGCCCGCTCCAGGGACTTGAGGGCGCGGTCGCTGACGTCGACAGGGAGCAATACTTTCTTCATGGCGGGTTCCTCCTTACTCGTCCTCTGGGTCATGGTTCTCCGCAGCAGGACTCTTTCTGAGGGCAGGATACCCCGCGGGTTTCAGGATGTTTCAAAAAACTACAAAAAGATTTTTCGGATTCCGTCCTTCTCAGGATTTGCCGGCCTGTCCCGAAAAAAAACAAGGACCGGGCCCCGGTCTTTCCGCGGAAAGAGGGGCCCGGCCGCATAGCCGAACGATGAATCAGTTTTTGTTTGTGTGACGGCAGGGAAGGGATCATTCCGCCGCCTGTTGGAGGATCTGCCGGATCTCCTCCAGGCTTTCGGCGAACACGATGCCCCGCTGCCGCTCCGGCGAGGACAATCCCATCTCGATCATGTGGGCCAGCTGGGCCTTCAGCCCGTCATAGTATCCGTTGAGGTTATACAGGATACACGGGGCGTCCATGTGGCCCAGGGCCACCTTGGACATCACCTCGGCGATCTCCTCCAGGGTGCCCGTGCCGCCGGGGAAGGCGAGAAAGGCGTCCCCCAGCTGGATCATTTTCGCCTTGCGCTCCGACATGTCCTCGGTGACGATGAGCCGGGTGATGGCGTCGTATACATACCCGGCGTCGATGAAGAACCGGGGCTCCACGCCGGTGACCTGGCCCCCTGCCAGAAGGACGCTCTCCGCCAGCTCTCCCATGAGGCCTGACTTGGAGCCCCCGTAGACCAGGGAATGTCCCGCATCTCCGATCCAGCGGCCCAGCTCCCGGACCGCCTGCTTCAGCGCCGGGTCCTTTCCCTCGCTGGAGCCAAGATATACCGTGATGTTCATGGCGTCCTCCGTGCCCGCTCCCGCCGGACCCGGCCCGGTTCTGCGGGACAGGTTCGGCCCGGGAAAAGCGGGCGTTGTCTGTTTCTCTTTGGGGAAGACCCCGCGCCCCGGCTCATTCTCCCAGCATCTCCATGATCTCGTCGATGGTCTTCCCGCTGCTGAGCAGAGCGGTGATCTTGGGCTGGAGCTCGGACATGGCCTGCTCCATCTTTTTGACGGTTCCCAGCTCCTCCCGCATGGCCTCCAGGGCAGCGATGTTTTTCTCCAGGGTCTTCAGGGACGACCGGATCTCCTTCTGCCGGGCTTTGCTCTTGGCGATGGAAGCGGTCAGGGCCTCGGACTCCTTCTCCAGGGCGGATTTCTGGTTGAGCTTCTCCACGATCTGGGCGTTGATGGAGTCGAGATTCTGCCCCTTGGTCTTGATCCGGTTTTTGGATCCCTTTGTTCTTGCCATAGTTCAGTCCTCCTAAATCCTCAGGCTTCCGCGGGTCGGATTCCTCCATGACCTCCAGGGAAAACCGGATGGGATGTTTTTCGCGCATTCATCGTATCACAGGGGAGGAAAAAACGCAAGGAGATTCCGCCCGATCAGGGCGGGGATCCGTGTAGGTGTTACAATGATGTGTGACAAAAGACCAGAGAATTCATGAGCAGCTAAGCTGCTCACAAATTCTCAGGTAAAAAAGAAAAGCGAATAGGACGAACCTGTGATAAGGTTGAG